>Ga0315277_10000079_pt1 | contig 153109 bp, 105 predicted proteins | sample YL17G05_15_MG_FD_203695 | JGI IMG/M metagenome (GOLD analysis project Ga0315277, IMG submission 203695) | Sediment microbial communities from Yellowstone Lake, YNP, Wyoming, USA - YL17G05_15 | ecosystem: Environmental > Aquatic > Freshwater > Lake > Sediment | place: USA: Wyoming | collected...
AAGAGCTTCTACTGGACGATTCAACCTCTTATAAAAACCCCCAAGGTTTTGCAAGGTGACCGCCGTTTTATCTTTAGCCTTGACCTTTGTGAATAGGTTCAAAGCTTGATTGTAGAAACCAAGAGTTTGATCGAATTTCCCTCGGTTACCCTCAGCAGAAGCCAACGTGGCATAAATCATCCCTTCAAGAAGAGGATCATCTACAGTTCGGACATTCTCCAAGGCCTTCTCTAAGATATGCGACGCTTTGGCGAATGCCCCCATATTTAGAAAGCCTCCACCTTCAACAAACTGTGCATATGCCAAACCTTGGGCATCATGCGCCGCGTTAAAAATCTTTTGAAGGGGCTTCACAGCTTCGATTGTTTTTTTCCCTATGCCCTTACGTCTCATCTCATCAGCCTGTTTTAGCTCTTGCCGAGCCTGCTCGAGTTCGGGAGAAGATGCGATTTTGGGTTTTTGCTTATAACTCGAATCTCCCAAGAGGGCGGTTAGCTCACTTCTCGGGAAAAGCCGCTTCCCGCTGACCTTGATACCTGTCAGCTTCCCTGACTTGATTAGCTTGTAAACCGTAGCACGAGAGACCCGTAGCAAATCGGCAACTTCGTAAGGAGTAAGATAGTCTTTCTGGTTGGGTTCGCCCACAAGTGAATTATAACATATTTTACGGAAACATTTGACAATTTCCCAAAATGTTCTATAATAATATTGTATAAACATGCAGCCTTTATAGGTGGAAGGGCAAACGGGAACGGTGATGGTCGCACCATCACAGTTATTAGATAAAAATGGGGGAGCTTAAGGGGCCTGTCTTCAACTGGCAGGCCTTTGCCTTACACTATTTGCCTCGGCGTTAATCCGATTTTTAAGGCAACCAAGTGGCCGTCAAGTAGATGCTTGGAAATACGAACCCGATCATCTGGGAAAAGTCAACTCCAGGACGAAAGTTCTATCTTTTAACTAGTCTGGGCAGGGGACAATGGCAAAACAGCGCGAAAGGCGCTGGGGCTGCTGCTTTTCCTACGGGAACCCACCTCCCTACGATCACAGACCAACTCCCAGAGAAAACCCTGGTGCCCCACTAGACTACCCATGGAGGAGATTCAAAATACGTACCACCTAAGGGGACATTTCTGCTCTGCTAAAGAGGGAACACTCCTATTTTGCGTTGGCAGGGGAGGAAAAATAGCGTGGCTACATGTCATATTTCAGTGACTATCTGACATGGTTGTTCACATATATTGCAAGCAATAAGGCAGTACAATATAATATGTCAAATAAATGGAATAGGTTCTTGGTCGCTTTACACGACCCATCACTTTTAGCGTACGATGCTGTTCCCTGATGGGAGGCGGATGTGATGTCAAGTAACTACCCCTTATTTCGAGCTGCTTCTTTCCTCATAATCGCCGTGTTTGTCATATCACCGGGTTGTAAGGGCGGCGCGCAATCACCTACAGATTTGGCGGGGACATCTGTTCTAAAAGATTCGGTGGGGTCATCTGGTATATATTCCAGCGGCAATCGCGTTCTTTGCAGCTTGTGGGATTGCTCGATTGATGCTGCTACAGGAGAAGTTGAAGCTGCGCCGTTGAGGGAAGTCAGTTTCCACGTGAACGTCGTGGACTTTGTAAACACTTCCGGCGAGATAGGATTTAAACCTGTTTCAGCCGATCCGCAAAATGGTAAATTCACTTTTGACATAACCCTGCATCATCCGCTTCCATATGCTGTATATCGCGGGCATGATGTGCGGGGAATTGTTTTCGGCCCAGGTGAAGAGCTCATGGGGTCGAAAGCCGACCCGGATCTCACATGGATAAGTCCAGGTGGTTTCCACGTTTTGAATGCGGATGGTTATACCCGCTGGTGGAATCCAAAGGAATTCACGACTGAAGGTATATATGGCTATACATCGGGGATTTATGGTTCAAACGGTTTCCCGCCTGATGTTGGCAAATCAGCGACACTCAATCCATACAAGTATTTCGCCCCTGCTATAGGAGCTAATGACCCGGTTATACCCGGTGTTTTGGAAACCCGTGGCGAATTCCCATCCGGCTCAAAGGCCACACGTCGGTACGAATTGCTTTTTCCAGTCGTCAGCGGGAATCCCGACCTGAGATTCCAGTATGCCATCGATGCCGCCTGGGGGCCCCCGGCAGGGGCGAATTGCAGGGAAGCGTTCCATATTGACGTGAAAATAACCAAAGACACTCTCTGGTATTACAGCGAAATTGCTCATGGCGGAGAGCTGGGACTTTCGATCGAGGTGTTTGACTGGGGTGCAAAGGATAACCCCGAAGGTATTGCGGGGGAGATACTAACGCTCGGCATCCAATCTCCCACGCTTTTCGATTTTGAGGAAATCATTTCATCTCCCCCATCTCCCGGGACCACTGAATATAGCGGGATTTATATTTTCTCCGATTTTAGTGAAGGACTGCATCCCACCTGCGCTGAGGGACAGGAAATCCTGATCAGCGTAACAGCAAGCGGACCTCTCAGCTACAAACCTCCCTCAGACGGTCCTGCTTATCCGATAGGGAAGAACCTGAGTGCCTATGCTGTCATTGAAATACCTGTAGAAAACATATCGGATGACCTTATTATCAAAGATGTAACCCCCCCGGGATTAAATTTCATGTCGAACGCTGTTTGTGAGAATAATGGTCTTCTTTACATAGCTGCAGCCTATCGTGGCTTAATAATCCTTGATAACACCGACCCCTCAAATCCAGAAGTGGTAAGAACCATTCCCACTGCTCTCGACTATTCATATCTTGAGCCCGTCGATGTTGATTTAGCGGCTGGATATGCGTATGTCACGGATTACTATTCAGGGTTAAGCATAGTAGATATCGATCCCCCTGAATCAGCATATCTTGTCAGCGCATTCTGTCAAGGCGAGGGTGATTTAAGGCTATGTACATCGATTGATGGCAATTATCTATATGTTGGGTTCAAGAATAATAAGATCCAGGTTTATGATATCAGCACGCCTAACTCCCCGATAGGGATAAATACCATTTGGACCGACGACGCTGTCGGCGGGGTTAAAGTTGCAGGCGATTATGTTTATGCGGCAACAGGTGAGGCGGGTTTATCGGTTATTGATAATGAAGACCCCTGGTCAGGAAGTATCGTACTTAAAGTCAATACTCCTGGATACGCCATGGATGTAGATACCATGGAAAATATGGCATATATCGCTGATGACAGCGGAGGAGTTCAAATCATCGACATATCAGAACCTGAATCAGCTTACAGCCTTGGTTCCCTTGACACACCTGATAATGCCTTGCGGGTCGGGTTCAAAGATGGTTACGCATATGTCGCAGGGAGTACAGAAGGAATCCATATTATTGATGCATACGTTCCTGAACTTCCATTAGTGGTTAAGACTGTCCCTGGCTTATCTAATGCTACCTGCTTGGATCTCACCGAGGGTAAAGCCAACGTATGCAGCAAGAGTCTAAACGTTATTGACAGCGAAATCCCCGAGGACGCTTATATAGCTTATTCTGTCGGCCTGCCGTCAGCTTACCGATTGGCAACAACAGATTCAACAAGCTATGTTTATGCTGAGGGAAGCCTTTACGCAATTGATTCCGCTGTTCCGGGAGCTGGCCATGTGGTCAAGAAGGTCGGGATTACCAAGCCCGTCTCTGATATTGCAGCAGATAATGGCTATGTATATTTGGCAGGGGCAATAGATGGCGGTGTGATTCTGCAGATAGTTGATGTTGACCCGCTGGCATCCGCCTCCGTTATAAAAACTCTGAATTTCCCAAAAGGCTACGCCAATGCCGCGAAAATCGCTGCTTCGAACGGTTATGTATATTTGATCGACGATGATTATTACTTCCGTGTAATTGATGTAAGTCCCCCTGAATCAGCTGGTCAAGTTACATTCCTGGAGGAAACAGGTGGCTATAAGGCAGTTTCTGTCCCTAACGGGTCAATGTATGCATACATCGTAACTACTTCAGATATTGTTCGCATTATCGATATCGATCCTCCAGAATCCTCGAATGAAGTCAGTTCGGTTAATTTGAACCAGGATATCTACGATATGACATGCGATGGGGAATATGTATATTCAATCGGATATAGTTATGGACCTGGGGAAACTACCATGACAATTATTGATATAAACCCATGGAATGATTCTCATATCGTTAACGATATTCCCGTGCAGGATGACGTGCTCTGGATAACATCCTCGGCGGGATATGCTTACATTCTTGCTGATAAATACTTTTATATTTATGATATTTCTCCCCCTGAATCGGCCAAGTGGATAGCGGCAGAAGATTTACCATATGATATATCAAATGACATTAGCGTGTATAGTAATCATATCTACGTCGCGAATGATATGGGCGGGATGATAATGTTCGAAATTGGTTAGAAGGATCACGAAGCCCCTACAAATAACCGGCTGATCTCATCTTGCTGCGCCGAGGTTTTGGGGATTACCACAATTTGAGGATCCGAAGACCGAAATCAAGTCCACCCAAATATGCATACTCATTCGACACCGTAACAGCGTATGCTGCACCCGGGGTATCGAAGCTCTTCGCTATGTGAGCTGAATCCGGGGGGTTTATATCGATTATTTGAAGCCCAGCAAAGCAGTCGGCTATATACGCATAGCTTCCTAAGACTGCAATGTCATCAGTCCAAGCTGGAGTATTTACTTTTTTAACCAGATAGGCCGTTTCAATCGGGTTGATATCGATTATCTGAAGGCCAGTATAGCCATCCGCAATATATCCATAATCATCCGACAACGCAATACGGTGCGCCCAGCCTGGTGTGTCAATTGTGTTGACAAAATGGGCCGATTCAGGCGGATTTATATCGACTATATACAGACCGTCATTTTCATCTACAACATAGGCGTAATTCTCACGGACAGCGACGTCCTTAGCATTGTTGGCGCCTAAAGTCTTCACAATGCAGGCCGACACGGGAGTTGTTATATCAATAATCTGCAGCCCCGCGGTGCTATCCGCAACATATGCATAGCTCTCTTTTACTGCGATGCCAATAGCATAACCCCCTGTGTCAACGGTTTTCACGACATGAGCCGATTCAGGCGGGTTTATAACAATTATCTGGACCCCGGCCTTACCATCCGCTACATATGCATAATCTCCCTGGACAGCTAAATCCTCGGTATAATTTATTGTGTCAATCGTTTTCGTGATGCAAGCAGATCCTGGCGGATCTACATTAATAATTTGGAATCCTGCTCCGCAATCTGACACATATGCATAACCATCAACAGTCGCAATACCTAGGACATCGGCCAGGGTATCAACCGATTTTACAACGTACGCTGATTCAGGGTTGTTAATATTGATTGCTTTCAAGCCGCAGTAATAGTCTGCCAAATACGCATAATTCCCCAATAAAGCTACACCATTGCCATAACCTGCTGAGCTGATTGAGGATGCGATATGCGCGCCACCAGGAGGGTCAATGTCGATTATCTGAAGACCTGAATTCCCATCCGCTACGTATGCATAACCACCTTTCACAGCAGTGCTCATGGCGTTATCCATTGTAGTAATTTTATTTACGATATAAGCCGATTCCGGCGGTTCAATATCAATGATTACCAATTCCGCTGCCTGAAATTCTGTATAGTTACCCGCGATATATGCATAATTGCCATACACAGTTATTCCTTCCGCTTCACTGGATGTACCAACTGTTTTCACATAATAGGCTGATTGGGGGGGATCTATATCAATAATCTGAATGCCAGCGGTGCCGTCTGCTACATACGCTAATCCATCTTTTACAGTCACGTGTGAAGGCTGTCCTGCCGTTTTCATGGTCTTCACGATATAGGCGGATTCCGGCGGGTTTATATCAATAATATGAAGGCCTGCTTCAACGTCTGCCACATATGCATAATCCCCCTTTACATCTACACCGCGGGCGTTGCCAGGCGTTGCAACTGTGCTCACAATATGAGCTGATTCAAGCGGGTCAATATTGATTATCTGGAGGCCGGCGGACTTGTCTGCCACATATGCGTAACCTCCTGCCACAGCGACATCGCGGGCATAATCCTGTGTTTCAACCCTATGAAGCCACACAGGATTTACTGAATTAGTAATATCGAAAATGTGCAAGCCGTTTACGCCGCCTGCAATATAGGCACGATTTCCATCAATGAAAATGCCACGCGGTGAAAAGTTCAGCCACGGGGGTGTGACATCGAGTAAATCAGGTACCGGTTCCTGGGTGATTGTTAAATTGAAATAATCATATAAAGCTGTTGAGCCTGAATTTGCGGACGTGGCGATTATTCTTACTTGATAATCACCAGCTTTAACCCCGGTTTTATTATATAAGTCGACAACCCATACATCGCCGTTTTGATGAACCAATTGGGTGAATTGCTCTCCGGTTATCTCAGGTGCGACTAATGTCACTTTATTTACATCATTCTGCCAATCGTGGACATCAACGGCCACTAATCCGTGAGAATCAACGGTTTCGTAAATCACCTCATGGGAAAAATTTTCGATTGAGTATGGTTCCTTGCAGTTACCCGGGAATGATGCTTCAACAGCGAATTTTATATTTTCGTAATGCGGTGGGACAGGGATATATATTAGGGACTGCTCAGTATGAGAAGCTTCACTGGCAAACTTCCGTTTTGGTTGGTCTTTAGCAAAGGCTTTGAATGGGTTTCGCGGTTCACCGCCAGGAATATCGAACAGGGCCGTCCAATCATCGGCATTACGCAATTCATGACCGTAATCGTCGGTGTAGAGGATACCCCTTACATCGTATCCGGCTAAAGTTGTCGGATTATATAGTGTGACATCGACATCAAGAATCCTTGTGAGCGTGTCAAAAGAATTGACTTTTATTTTCACACAATCGTCACAGGAAGGCGGAAGGAGCATATCTGTAACATTGTAGTGGGCATCTGCACTCCGCAATAACTCAACAACAGCCTGTTCTGCATCTAAATCGAACTTGAGGTTATAGGTTCCCCATAACACATGTTGACGGTCTCCCAGGGTCGTTTGACTTATCCCATAGCAGTAAGGGACTTCTTGTTTATCATAAGATGTGACAAGATTTTGCGACAGGCCGGAGCATCCTGACAGCAAACTAAGGAGAAAAAGGATTACTCCTATTGCAATTAGGGACTTAGCTATTCCAAGCATGAATTACTGTCCCTCCTGTGAAAACCTTGGCGGGAGACGAAATACCGATCTCACCAAAGCTTTATAATCCGCAAACCTGCCCCTCTGGCGGCTACATACGCATAGCATCCGTTTATCGCTACTCCCTCTGCCAATCCATCTAGTGTACCGGGCATGTAAAGAACCTGCGTGACATTTGCTTGTTCAGGAGGATCAATGTCATATATCCTAAGGTTGCCTATAGCTTCATATGCATACCCCCCTGCCACGGCTACATCTCCACCACCCCATTCGCTTGGTGATTCAATTGAATTTATGACGTGTGCTGATTCAAGCGGGCAGATATCGATTATCGCAAGAAAGGCATCAGCCCCGCTAAAAGTATAACCAGTAGCATACGCATAATCTCCACTGACAGCCACATTATAAGCCTTGCCCTGTAAATCAATTGACTTGGCAATAAAAGCCTTATCTGGTTGATTTATATCGATTATCTGAAGCCCGGCAGAATAATCTGCTACATAGGCATATGCCCCCTCAACCGCAATATCAGAAGCATCACCCGGAGTATCGACTGACTTCACTACATAAGCTGATTCCGGGGGGTCTATGTCGACTATCTGAACCCCACACTCTAATTCCGCTGTATATGCGTATCCCTCTGCCACGGCTACAGCGCAAACCTCACCAGCCAGATCAACCGTCTTCACGATAAAGGCCGATTCAGGCGGGTCTATGTCAATCACATGCAAGATGTCCGCAGCTATGGCATATGCATAACCTCCTGCCAGTGCTATATCATGCACATAGTCATACTGCATAAGCGTGGTTTTAACAATACAAGGTGATTCCGGCGGGTATATCCTGACAGTTTTGATGTTTGCGGGATCTGCCACATATGCATAATCTCCACCCGTGGCAACACACCAGGCCCCGGACATGGTTTTGATGGTTGTGGAATAGGCTCCATAAGGGGGGTCAATATTAATTACGTGCAAGCTGTCATAATCTATGGCATATGCAGAATTTCCTGCCAGAGCTACCCTATTGGCACTACCTGGTACACCAATTGATTCGACAATGAAGGCATTCCAGGGTTCGTATATTTGGACTATCTGAATTCCGGCGGAATCATCTGCCATATATGCATAACCTTCTGTGACAGCGATATCACGAGCATATTCAGCCGTTTCAACCGTTTTTATAATATAAGCCGACTTCGGCTGGGTTATATCGATTATCTGAAGCCCATAGACACCGGCTGCCACATATAGATAACCTCCTGATATGTCGGCACGACCAGCAGAATCGCCTATTGTTTTAACGACAGAAGCCGATTCAGGCGGGTCTATATCGATTATCTGAAGCCCGGCAGATTCATCTCCCACATATGCATACCCTTCTGCCATGGCTATGCCAGAAGGAGCATTCATGTTTACTGTATTTGCGATAAAGGCGTATTCAGGCTGGTTTATGTCGATTATCGCAAGCCAACCATCGTGGCCGTAGTAATTACCCACAACGCCTGCATAACCACTTGCCAAAGCTACACTTAATGCATAATCCGCGGTTTCAATCGTTTTCACAACATAGGCTGACTCGGGCGGGTCAATGTCGATAATTACAAGCCCTTCATAATAGTCCGCTACATATGCATAACTGCCTTGCACGGCTACGTCCCTGGCAATACCACCAGTGTCAACCCTGTTAACCCAGACTGGGTAACCAGCGCCGGAAACGTCGAAGATATGCAAACCATTTACGCCGGCGGCTAAACATAAATAATTCCCATCGGTACAGATACCCTTAGGAGAGAAGTTCAGCCATGGAGGTGTGACATCGACAGGATTAGATGGCGGGGCCGGGGAAATCGTCAAGGTGAAATAATCATATAGGGCTGTTGAGCCTGAATCAGCAGATGATCCGATAATCCTTACACGGTAATCACCGGACGCAGCGTCGGTTTTGTTGTAGAGCAGGACAGACCAGGTATCTCCACTTTGACACGCCATCTGGGTATACTGTTCTCCCGTTATCTCTGGAGCAACCAACGTGACCTTGCTTACATCATCCTGCCAGTCGTGCGCCTCAACAGTAACCATTCCATTAGAATCAGCGGAATCGTAAATCATTTTCTGGAAACAATTGTCAATTGAATACGGCTCTCTGCAATTTCCAGGATACGATGCTTCAACAGCGAATTTTATGCCTTCGTAATGTGGTGGAACGGGGATGTAGATGAGGTATTGCTCGGTATGTGAAACCTCACCGGCAAACATCCGTTTCGAGTGGTCTTTTGCAAAGGCTTTGAATGGGTTTAGCGGTTCACCGCCAGGGATATCGAACAGGGCTGTCCAATCATCGGCATTACGCAATTCATGACCGTAATCATCGGTGTAAAGAATGCCCCTTACATCGTAACCTGACATTTCGGTAGGGTTGCGAAGGGTTACTTCGGCATCCAAAATACGCGTCACGGGGTCGAAAGAGTTGACCTTGATTTTAAGGCAATCATCGCAAGCCGGTTGAATGAGCATATTTGTGATGTCATAGTGAGTATCAGCGCTACGTAGCGGTTCGACAACTGCCTGTTTCTCATTGAAATCAAACTCGATGTTATATATCCCCCACAGCAGGTACTGCCCATCATGGTTTGTTATTGCTGAAACAGGGGAGGTTTTACATTGCGGATAATCTGACGTGAGAGGGCAAACCGATGAAGCGGAGCATCCTGAAAATGCATTAAATGTGAGAAGGATCATTCCCATGTTGAAAATCGATTTAAATAAGTGATTCATCTCTTGCCTTCCCTCTGTCCTGGCGTGAAAACCATTAGCAATGCTACCACGATTATCCCAATCTACTCAAGCCATATCTTCAATCGCGAGTAGGGGATGAATTGGGTTCGATATCAATTAGCCTAAATCAGTCAAATGGACTATTCGTGCAGCGACATACGATTACAGCAGCGATACTGTTGCTCCCCGTAGATAGTCATATAGCCAAGCGTTTTGGTGTTTGCATAGATGCAAACGGAGTTATGACGATACTGATGGTTGTTTCTTAACCTATAGCTGGAGTTTATTGAACAAGTTGAGGCGTTCGTATATAATATTTAAAGGAAACGGAGCAGCGTTTCTCCGAATCTTCGCCTGAATGCCATCTTGGGCTGCCTGCTTGCGATTCTCTTATGGGAGGCGAAAGAAATGCAAAGGGATTTCCGGCTGATCCTGATTTTTTTAACCCTTTCAGGTCTTATTATCTTTATTTGCACGGGCTGTAAGGGCAATGGCCATTCGCCTTTGGACGTAACAAGCCTGCCATCGGTGGAAAGCTCGGGGGGAGCCGTTAATTCCGGGCTTAGCGGCAATCGCGTTCTTTGCAGCTTGTGGGATTGTTCGATTGATGCTGCTACAGGAGAAGTTGAAGCTGCGCCCTTGAGGGAAGTCAACTTTCACGCGAACCTTGTGACTTTGATGAACACACCGGGGAAGATTGGTTTCAAGCCGGTATCGAGCAACCCCGGGGCGGGGGAGTTCACGTTTGACATAACACTGCATCACCCACTTCCATATCAAAAATTCAAGGGGCACGATGTAAGGGGCATTGTCTTTGGCCCCGGTGAGCTTATGGGGTCAAAGGCGGACCCGGACCTTACGTGGATAAAGCCCGGTGGTTTCAGCCTTCTGAACGCGGATGGTTACACGCGCTGGTGGAATCCGAAGGAATTCACGACGGAAGGGATGTACGGCTACACTTCGGGCATTTACGGTACAAGCGGCTTCCCGCCTGATGTGAGTAAGTCCGCGGCGCTTAACCCATATAAATATTTCTCACCCGCCATTGGCGCCACCGACCCGGTCGTGCCGGGGATTTTAGCAAGCATGGGGGAATTCGCCGCGGGGGCAGCGGCAACACGTCGCTACGAGATGCGCTTCCCTATTGTATACGGGAACCCGGAGATCAAGTTTCAGTACACGGTGGATGCATCGTGGGCTCCGCCTGCAGGGGCGAACTGTGATGAAGCGTTTTACATCAGTGTAAATATCACCAAAAATACACTCTGGTATTACAGCGACGCCGCCTCCGGTGGTGAACTGGAACTTGAAATCGAGGTGTTTGACTGGGGTGCTAAGACCAACCCGAACGGGATTGCGGGGGAGATATTGAAAATAAATCTGGAATCAGCAACGCTTAATAACCAGGAGCAGCTTGTTTCTTCTCCGCCATCTTCCGGCACAAGCGAATATAGCGGTCTCTACTCCTTCCTTAACTGGAAGGGGGGATTATACCCCAAAGGGGGTACGAACCAAGAAGTTATGGTCAGGGTTGTAGCAAGTGGGCCAATAAGCTACAAACCTCCATTTGACGGCCCAGTTTATCCTGAAAATAAGAATCTCAACTCATATACCATGATAAATGTTCCTGTTCAGGACACATCTGGTGATTTTGTGCTTAATGATGTTACTCCTATTGGTTTAAATTTCTCACCTGTTGCAACATGCGAGAAGGATGGCTTTCTTTATGCCGCGTGCAATTACCGAGGTTTGCTGATTTTAGATATTTCCGACCCATTATATCCTATAGGAATAAAAACGGTACCTCTGAATTCTGATATTTTCGACACATATCCTTTAGATATCGATATAAATAGTGGATATGTTTATGTGACAGATTCATATGGTATAAAGATAATAAATATTTATCCTCCCGAATCATCTTCTATTGTAGCGAGTATTCTCCCATGGGCCTTCCAATTAGCTTGGTGTACTACTGTTGAAGCCAATTACGCATACCTGAGTATAGGTGATTTTGATGATGTTGAAGAGACATTTGAAATTTATGATATTAGTAATCCGGAATCACCTGAGAAGGTAAATTCGCTTGTTACAGAAAGCACCGTTCGGGAGATCAGAATTGGAGGTGATTATGCCTACGCTGCTATGGGTGACCTTACAATCATTGGCATAAAGCAACCTGAAACGGCGCAGATCTTGAAAGTAGTCAAGACACCCGGATATGCATGTAGCGTTGACGTATCTGGTGATGTCGCTTATGTAGCAGATTCTGATCACGGGGTCCAGGTTATTGACATATCTTCTCCTGAATCCGCACATATTGTTAAAAATTTAGCCACCTCGGACAACGCAACGGATATTAAGACAAAATATGGGTATGCATATATTACTGGTGACGGTGATGGGATTCATATCGCAGACCTCAGCATCCCTCTTGACCCGCATATTGTAAAAACCGTCCCCAATTTGGAGTCTGCATCGTGTTTGGATCTTTCAGGGGTTAATGCTAACGTCAGCAGAGGAAATTTGAATGTTGTTAATATTGAAACACCTGAATCAGCATACATTGATGATTATATTGGTTTGCCAGCAGCCATGGTGATTGATATATCAGGCTCTATGGCGTATGTATCGAGCTCCGATGTTAATAGTGGTCTGTATGTAATTGATATCACAGATCCTGAGATAGCCCATGTTATTCACAAAATTGATAGTGATATATTTGGCTGGTGTAATGATTTCGCTATACAGGGAGGCTATGCTTACTCCGTGAGGACAGGTGGCTACGCATGGGATATTGGATATTTGAATATTTATGATATAGACCCCTTGAAATCTACTCATTTAGTAAAGACGCTTGAGTTTGAACAGATGGAAGATGCGCAATGGGCCAGAATTAAGGTCATTGGGCAATATGGGTATTATGTTGATGATTATTATTTTCGCATTTTCGACATTGACCCTCCTGGAACTGCGCAAACAGTCATTAAATGGACCAAGGAGGGCGGCTATAGCGCAATCGCGGTATCTGGTGATGCGCAATATGCTGCTTTAGCTTGTAACGGTGAAATACAGATTGTTGATATTGACCCGCCTAAATCAGCGCATGTTGTGAAGTCGATCGACATAAACCAGAATCCATATAATATGGTATTTGACGGTGAATATATATATTCAATTGGCCGAGAGCCTGTACCATATTACAAATATAACCTTGTAATTATTGATGTTAACCCTTATGATTCAGCTCATGTAGTCAATGAAATCCAAACACAATATCAATATGCAATCGGTACAATGGGAGGTTATGTCTATACAACTGGGACGAATGGAGGAACTCCCAGCGTACAAGTCTATGATGTAGATCCTCCTGAATCTGCCAAGCTAATAGCTGGAGGGGTTACCTTGGCTGATGGAGCTGATATAGCAATATCTAATGGTTATGTATACGTTGCAGGTCAAGTAGGTGGTCTGAGTATCTTTAAGCCAGGCCAATAGAGTTTTTGGGATTGCCAATTGGCTTTTTTCCCTTTAAAGGCCTTTAGCCTCGTTAACCCACTTCTGACTTTCCTCCACAATCCCCTGGCTCATACCCAACTCTTTGGCTATTTCCAATGCCCGTTCGAAATGCGGAAGGGCGTCCTGGGGGCAGTTTAGTTTCAGGTATGAATTGCCGATGTTTAACCGCCAGATTTCCCCTTGGTCAGGATGAATTCCCCATGGGCCCGAGAAATATTGATGCTTGCTTAAGGCTGCCATTGGAAATTATATTGAAATGAACAAGAGAGTGGAATATAATATATGAAGCAAAGGGAAGAAATCTCTTATATTCTATGTGAATGGACCGTATTATGTTAACCGCTTAGGATTCCGTTGTGGGAGGCGAATGTTATGTTAGCCAACTGCCGCCTGCGTTTAGTACTTCTGTTCCTGATGGTTATTATTTCCCTTTGTTTCCCCGGCTGTAAGGGCAATGGCCATTCGCCTTTGGACGTAACAAGCCTGCCATCGGTGGAAAGCTCGGGGGGAGCCGTTAATTCCGGGCTTAGCGGCAATCGCGTTCTTTGCAGCTTGTGGGATTGTTCGATTGATGCTGCTACAGGAGAAGTTGAAGCTGCGCCCTTGAGGGAAGTCAACTTTCACGCGAACCTTGTGACTTTGATGAACACACCGGGGAAGATTGGTTTCAAGCCGGTATCGAGCAACCCCGGGGCGGGGGAGTTCACGTTTGACATAACACTGCATCACCCACTTCCATATCAAAAATTCAAGGGGCACGATGTAAGGGGCATTGTCTTTGGCCCCGGTGAGCTTATGGGGTCAAAGGCGGACCCGGACCTTACGTGGATAAAGCCCGGTGGTTTCAGCCTTCTGAACGCGGATGGTTACACGCGCTGGTGGAATCCGAAGGAATTCACGACGGAAGGGATGTATGGCTACACTTCGGGCATTTACGGTACAAGCGGCTTCCCGCCTGATGTCAGCAAGTCCGCGGCGCTTAACCCATATAAATATTTCTCACCTGCCATCGGCGCCACTGACCCGGTTGTGCCGGGAATTTTAGCAAGCATGGGGGAATTCGCTGCGGGGGGGACAGCGACACGTCGCTACGAGATGCGTTTCCCTATTGTATACGGGAACCCGGAGATCAAGTTTCAGTACGCGGTGGATGCATCGTGGGCTCCGCCTGCAGGGGCGAACTGTGATGAAGCGTTTTATATTAAGGTGGACATTACCAAGAATACCCTGAGTTATTATAAAGAAGGCGTCTCGGGTGGAGAACTGGAGCTTCGAATCGAAGTATTCGACTGGGGAGCCGCGGCCAATCCCAATGGGATTGGCGGAGAGATATTGAAGGTGAACCTTCAGTCTGCCACCCTCTTTGATTATGAAGAAATCATAAAATCGCCGGCTTCACCAGGAACAAGTCAGTATAGCGGAATCTACACCTTTGCCGATTTCACTGGTTCCCTGCATCCAGACAGCATAAATGACCAGGAGATTCTTATCAGGGTGGTGGCATCTGGTCCCCTGAGCTATGCCCCACCTTTCGAAGGGCCCGTTTTCCCTTCAGGTAAGAACCTTAATGCTTATTCAATAATTAGCGTACCTGTTAAAGACGGTTCTGGAGATTTCATTTTTAATGAGGTTACCCCGCCGGGATTAAATTTTGCCCCCATAGCAACTTGCGAGGACAACGGCTATCTCTATGCAGCCTGCGAAGCAAGGGGTCTGCTCATCTTCGATAATTCCGATCCCTCGAATCCCCAATGGATTAAAACAGTCCCGACTAACTATTTTTCAGGATTGTATAAGGATGCAAAGGATGTGGATGTAAGTAATGGATATGCCTTTGTCACTGAAAGCTATAACGGAATCATTATCGTTGATATAGATCCTCCAGAATCGGCATATGTAGTTAATACAATTTATCCCGGCGAACTTGATATTGGTAAGTATTTTAGTTGCACAACCATTGATGGCAATTATGTATATTCGGGATGCGTTGAGGACAAGCCCTATATTCTAATCACAGACGTGAGCAATCCTTCGAGTCCCAATATAGTAAATACCCTTCATCCACTGGATTCAGATTATGAAATCTCCAGTATTAAGGTGAATTCGGGCTGCCTTTACGCTGCAATAAATGGTGACGGCTTAATCATCGCCAATGTTGAAGATCCCGAATCACCATCTATCATCAATGAATTCAAATGCGGCTATATATGTGATATCGATATTCAGGATAATATCGCTTATCTTGCAGATGCGGGCAACGGGATTTATATTGCTGATATCTCGCAGCCTTACTCACCATTTATCACAGGTCAACCACTTTACATTGACGGCGGCGCGAATCACATAAAAATTAAAGATGGTTATGCATATGCTACTGGGCCAACGACAGGTATGCATGTCCTAAACATAGACTCTGTTTTGGCACCATACATCGTTAACACTATTCCGCTTTCATCGTATGCAACGTGCTTGGATTTATCCGGAAGCTATAGCAACGTCAGTTCCACGAACTTGAATGTCATTGATATCCAAATACCTGAATCAGCCTTTATTGCTTATTCTCCAGGAATTCCAAGAGCCAGACATGTCGCTCTAGCGGGTTCTTTGGGTTTCGCGTCAGACAATTATTACCTATATATTATTAGCTTGGCTGATCCTGAAAACGCATATGTGGTCAAAAGAATCGATTGTCCTGGGATTACTGATATTGCAGCGTATGGAGGCTATCTCTTTGTTGGCCGGGTACCAGCCCTTTTGCAGGTCGACTATGGTCTTCGCATTTATGATGTAGATCCTCCTGAATCAGCAGAACTTGTTAAAAATCTTCATTTCGAGGCCGATGACACGGTTGATAAAGTTGACGTTTCATATGCAAATGGTTATGTCTATTTAATAGATGGAACGGGCTATTTAAGGGTCATTGATGTTGATCCTGCAGAAATGGCTCAAGATGTAAATGATTTATATGACGAAAATGGTTTCAAAGCAATTACGATTCCTGATGGTTCCGCTTATGCATATTTAGCAGGCAAGAATGAAGCCGAGATTGTTGACATTAGCCAACCTGAATCGGCCGCCGTAGTAAAGACTGTTTCTTTGAATCAGATTTCGGAATCTTTAGCATGTAATAGCGAATATTTGTTTTCCTACGGGCATAAGGGCTCTATAAGCAACATCACGATTATCGATGTATCTCCAGTAAGCTCAGCTCAGGTTGTAAATGTAATGGGGTGTTTCTGGGCAAGGGAGATATGTATCTCAGGTAAATATATTTTCATAGCTTTAGATAGTTCATACTTAGGTTATGCTGGGGTTGTGGCTTATGATGTAGAGCCTCCTGAAGCCGCACATTTTGTAGGCGGCGCATTGACATATGACTTTCCTGATGACATTGCTGCGTGGGGAGATTATGTCTATGTAACCGATTGGTCGGGTGGCTTGTGTATATTCAAGTTGAATTGATATTCTTGATAAACCATAAAATCTCTTAGGGCTTATCAAATAGTTCCGTGGCCTCCTCAACCCACTTCTGACTTTCCTCCACAATCCCCTGGCTCATACCCAACTCTTTGGCTATTTCCAATGCCCTTTCGAAATGCGGAAGGGCGTCCTGGGGGAGGTTTAATTTCAAGTATAATTTGCCGAGGTTGAGATGCTGGCATCGCTCATGGACTGGATGGCTGATTTCGAGAGATATGCTTAATGCCCTTTCAAGCCATTCCTGTGCTTTATCATATTGCCCCATCTCCAGATAAACCCGGCCGATAACCCCTCCCCAATCACATTGGTTTTCCGTATCCTTCATCTCAGCGGCGATTTCGTATGCCTTCTGAAGCCAGACCAAAGCTTTGTCACAATCGCCACGCTCGAGGCATACCTCCCCCATCCTGCCCTGCCATACACACTCGTTAGGCTTGTTGCCTGATTGTATGGCAAACTCGAGGGCTGACATAAGGTATTTCTCAGCAGAATCAAGGTCGCCCAATGCGAGGTGGACTTCGCCTATCTGCCCTCTGCGATATGCTTCCCCTGCCCGCGAGCCGATGTCCACACTTATATGAAGCGCGTCCTGGAATAATTCGAGTGCTTTGTCATATTCGCCACGTATTGACAAGATTTTCGCGATGAGCCCCTTGAGCCCCCCCTCACGCCTGCGATCGCCAATCTCGATGCAAAATTCCAGCGCCGGTTCGAACCTTTCGATGGCATGCCTGTAGTCCCCTTTCTCCATATAAATCCTTCCCATGAGAATATTCAAAAGGCTCTCATGGGATTTGCTACCCAGCTTCGAGGCCATATCAACGGCCGGGGCTAACACCTCGACAGCCTTGCTGTAATCGCTTCTCAGGAAGTGAATATTCCCTATCGCGGCGCTTGATTCGATCAGCTCTATCGGGTCATTCAGTTTTATGGCGATATTGAGAGCATCACCCAACCACTCTATGGCTTTATCATATTCCCCCCGCACAGAAAGGATTTCGCCGGTAAACCTGCGTATCCTGCCCTCTCTCCTTTCATCACCAATTGAACAGGCTATCTCAAGTGCCTGCTCGAACCATTTCAGAGCTTCATCGAAATTCCCAGTGCGTAGATGTGTGATGCCAATATAGAACTTATACCTCCCCTCGCCGACCTGATCTTTCAGCTGCGATGCTATCTCCAGAGCCCGTGTAGCGTATTCTAAGGCTTCCTTATACCGGCTTGTGGCGCAAAGGCATTTGGCAAGGAAACCGGCAGCGCGCATGGTGTCTGCGTCATTCCCAACTTCCTCCGCTACGGCCAATTCATTCTGGTGTAAAGATAGTGCCAGATTAAGACGGCCCCACGCATCGAAAAGACCCGAGAGATTCCGTTCCCCATACAACACTGCTTTCGCAGCTTCTAAATTTTTGGTGGCGAGGGCATGGAGCACAGCAAAGCGTAGATGCTCTATAGATTCCGGGTCTTTCGCACCCTTATCCAGGGGGATGCTTGTGTAATATTTATATAACCTCTCATGCAACGTTTCAGCGTCATCGAGCCGTGTCCTCGCTACTTCTCTTACAAGGGGGTGAAGGGAATAGGTCGGCGGGTCAGCATCTGTATGTGCTTGTACAAGGGAGCGCAGATAGAGTCCGTCCAGGATTATGGGGATTTCGGCCTTCTTTATCTCAGGTCTCAGCACCCTGATTGTTTCCGCCGCCTCAGGGCGGAGCAAAACGGACATCGCAGTCAGCAATGAATATTCTTCCGGCTTTAACCTTTCTGGGGTTATCAGTTCCTCGAACAGGACAACCGGATTTCTGGTTCTATCGGGGCAATTACGGACTGAATCCATTATGTCACCGGCGTTAGTAAGCCTGCCGGCGTAACTGGGCCGTCTCATGACCATCGCCGCTAAGGCAGTGAGCGCCATGGGATGCCCCTGGAGGAGAGTATGGGCCTCGACAAGCACCTTCTCACTATCCTTCAATCCCGCTTTGCGTAGAAGCTCGATTGACTCTTTTCTGGGAAGACCACCAACGGGATGGAACTCGACATAAGGGTCATGAAACCTTGGCACTTGCCGTGATGTGGTCATGATCGCGCATCCAGTGCCTACAAACGCCCTGAACATTTCCAGCCAGCGGTCGCTTGAGAAGGAGCCTGCCTCACCGCCAGCCTCGAATCCGATGTCAAGGTTGTCAAATACGAAAAAGGTCGGACTGGACGCAGTCCTCGCTCTGAACAAGTCTAAGAGTCTGTTAAAGTCGTATTCTTCCGCACCGCCGAAGGGAATGTTGCCATCGGTCACGAAATTGACCAATTGGAGAAGGACATTTTCCGGATTCGATTCCGCCCTCAGGTCGCACCATATAAACCGCCCGAACCTGCACGCCCCATTCTCACCAAGGAGCGAGAAAATTACAGCCGCGAAGCAGCTCTTGCCTATACCACCCGCGCCATACAGACTTAGGAATTCCAGAGTTGCGCCATTGAACTGCTGGACGAATTTCCTTGCAGCCATGTCGCGTCCGATTATTCCCTTGACTGAGGGGCGATAACCGAATGTGAAAATACGCGGTTGCTTGAGAAGGGACACGATATTTTTAGACCACTGCTCGGGCAACGGGCCTTGATCATGGCTGTATATCAACTTAAGCCCTTCAACTAACCGCGGGATTATGCTGGATACTTCCGACCTGGGTACTTCAATGGAAGTCTGTGTCCCGATGGCCTGTCTCCACATAGGTTGTGCCTTGATGAATTCGGCGTGCGTCATGTCGATCAGGACAGGAAGGAAGGACTTCCCGCATTCATGAGCCCTCTCAACTTCTCTGCTTACCTGGTGCGAATTGATTGAAGCCTTTGATATGAGAAGTATGAATGTCGTACATTCCTCTATAGCCCTTCCGGTTTGGATTAAGTATGAAACTCCCGGCAAAGAATCACGCCCATAGTACCACGATGGGAAACCGGCGCTTCCAAGTTCTGAAGCGAGACGGTCTGCTATTGCAGAGTCCTCTGATGCATAGCTTATGAATATCTTGACCACAGGCGGCATTCCCCTGGAGTTGCCGGAACCTTAACCAGAACCGTAGATTAGAACCAACTTGTGACTAATTATACTATAAAAGCGAAGCATGTTATTACAGGAGGTAGCGGCAATGTGATAGTGTCTCCTCTTTAGCAAAGTAGATGCCGGGCTGTATAGTTGAAGAATGATTCCCTTTCTAAATGCTATATAATACAATCTTGTCCTGTTTCATATAAAGCCGGGACTACCATAGAAGGCTTGGGGAGTGATTTGTGCATAAATCTAAGAGAGCGATTTGCTGAGTGAGGTGAGCAGCAGTAGGTAACAACATTGCGATATTCTGGCCGGGGGATTACCGTACCAAACCGAACGAGCTGGCGCTACCGCAAATCACCGTGGCTACCGAACAGCTTGAGAAAGCCCTCACGAAGCTTGGCCGAAAGAGCTATCGTGTCAAAGGTTTTTTAACCAGGCCGCACGAGGCAATCGAAAAATTAAGGCCTATCGACGACCCGATGATCGGGATATATGTCCATTGGGCCTATGGCCCTCATACAACCGACGGAGTGGTTGGCAAAGACAATCCATTGCTGCTTGCGAGCAATTTCTCAGGCACTTGGCCCGGTCTCGTAGCACTTCTGAATACAAGCGCATGCTTGGAGAGCCTTGGGCGAAAGCATTCGCGTATTTGGACCTGCGCGGACGATTGGACGAAGGACAAAGCATTCATGGAGCATCTTTCCGAATGGTGCTCCACGGGCAATATCCCCTATCCTGAGGACGAGTTGAAATATGCCGCGCCAATTTCCAGGCAAGCCTTCACGACTGCAAGGTCTGTTGTGGACGAAATCCGGCATCGCAGTATTCTCGCGCTTATGCTCGGCGACACGTCGATGGGCATGATCAACGGTTATTTCGGCCCGCGCGTTCTAAACAGGATTGGGTTTACCGAACACAAGGTTGACCAGGCATGGATAATCCACCGTGGTAAGGAGATAAATCCGAAACGCATCGATGACGCGTTAGCATTTGTAAAAGAGAAGGGTGTGACATTCCATTACCGTGAGCAAGGGGCCGAGGATTTCACTGAAAACGCGACAAGGGAACAGCTTCGCGACTACCTGGCGGTGCTCGATCTCGTAAAGGAATTCAAGGCGGATTGCATCGGCTGGCAATACCAACTCGGTCTGCTGCCGCTCAGGCCGCCGTCCGATTTCGCGGAAGGTTTGCTGAACTCCGTATGCCGTCCCGAATCGAACGGCGATACGACTGTTGACGCCACGGAGGCCGACCAGGGCAACCTTGTACCGATGGAATTGATGAAACGTCTGCTTAAGGCAAAGGGCCTTCACCAGGCGGTTATGTTCCACGATGTGCGCTGGGGTGGCGACTACAAGGGGCGCTTCCTCTGGGTGCTGCTTAATTCAGGCTCATGCGGGGCGTATGCGTTTAACCATAACCCGAATACCCTCAAGGGGGTTCATTCATATCGCCAGCCGGCGGATTATTTCCCCATCGCCGGCGGGACTTTCGCCGGTGAGAGCCTCCCCGGAGATATCACGTGGGCACGAGCATACCTTAAGGGCGACGAGCTTTGGATGGACATAGGGAAGGGCAAAGTATTAAAACTACCCCAGGAAACAAGGGAAGCCTGGTGGAGAGGAACAACTCGCCAATGGCCGTTTATGGCCGCAGACCTGGGAGTACGGCAGGAAACCATTATGGCCCATTATATTAGCAACCATATCGCGGTTGCTTATGGTGATATCTTCGAAGAAATGGCGGCCCTGAGCCAGTCGCTGGGTATTAGAACACGTTTTATGTGCGGCTGTTAGAGGTTGACTGAAGTCTATGCAAAGGTCGGCAAAAAAGAGAGTCGTCGTTGTTACTCTCGAACTCATCATCGTGGCATTGTTGCTTATTGGAATCAGCGACCGTAATAGCACGCTCCATGTTCTTTTTCATAGCTACTTTGCTGATCTATTTTTGCCTTTTGGATTCTATTTCCTGTTAAGCCCGAACGAATATCGGATGCCGATCCTGCGCTATTGGTGGATGAAGAGCACCATAATTTTTTGTGCCGCTGCATTCGCCGAAGCCGGGCAATATTTCGGGATACATATTTTGGGTCGTACATTCGATCCGATAGATTTTGTCATGTATGGTTCAGGTGCGCTGCTAGCCGCCCTTGTCGAACGGGGCATTTTCAACCGGATATTCACATTTTGGGATTCAAGAGTGGTAATTCCGGGAAAGGGAAATTCATAGGCGGCGCGTCTCGTAGGGGTGGCGTACTACAATGCATGGGTTATACAGCGTTTCAGGTGATATATAGAATGAGAAAGAAGGTTACTTTAGGTATATTGGTGCTCATACTCAGTTTGGCGGCGGTCAGTGCGGCTTGTGCCCACCAGCCCCGTATAGTTTCTGGTTACAAGGTGGTTGAAATCAGAAACACTGACGTCTCGCAGGCTTTCTATGGTGAGCTCGATGGACGACCTCAAGAGTTCATACTCACTCTTCAGGATAAACCGGATTTATATCTCGGATTACTCGTGCCAGATATCGCGAATATTAAAACTGATATTTCGCTGGTTCTTGCTGGAGAGGGCAACGAATATGTTTTAGATGGGCTGCAATATACGTGGGAATATTTTTATGAAGAATACGCTGGTGATGGCTATTTACAGGGCCCGGAATTAACGAAAGCACTGCCAAGAGGAAAGTACACCATAAAGGTTTACAGTCCCCGCAACCTGGGCAAATATGTTTTGGTGGTGGGCAAGAAAGAGGTCTTCTCCCCCTCGGAAATATGGAATATGGTTAAATCACTTCCGTATTTAAAAATTAAATTCTTTAATAAATCCGTTCTGCATGTATTCGATGGAAAAGTCGGAAAAGCAGAATTAATCATCGTCGTTGTGATCATTGGCTTATTTATGCTTATTGTTGTCAGGTTTAGAAAGAGAAGTAGACGAGCAGCCATTATAAAATAGTGTATTGTGCCGTCCCTCATTCAAGCCAAGGCAAAGAGATGGCGGGTGATATTGCTGGATAAAGCAACTTGATTGAATTTTGCAGAAGGTGTAGATATGACGGAATACACAGGCAAAAAAGGCGATATTGAGTGGTTCATCGAAAGCAGGTTCGGGATGTTCATCCACTGGGGCTTGTACGCCCTCGGGGCGCGTCACGAGTGGGTGCGCAACTACGAGCGAATGACCGAGGAGGAATACCGGAAGTACTTCGAGCACTTCAACCCCGACCTGTTTGACCCAACTGAATGGGCTAAGATGGCGAAACGCGCGGGGATGAAGTATTTCGTCGTCACGACAAAACACCATGAGGGCTTTTGCTTGTGGGATTCGGCATATACCGGCTATAAGGCAAGCAGGGCACCGTGGGGGAAGGATTTGCTCACGCCTATCGTGCGGGCATTTCGGGATGAAGGGCTGCGCGTGGGGTTTTACTACTCGCTGATTGACTGGCATCATCCGGAGTTCCCGGTTGACAGGCAACATCCTCAGCGGGATGAGGTCGCGTTTCGGGAAGCTACGAAGGGGCGTGATATCAAGAAATACGCCCAGTACGTACGTGACCAGGTTACGGAGCTTCTTACCGGTTTCGGGCAGATTGATATTATATGGTTTGACTTTTCATACCCGGGGCCCGATGGCAAAGGGCATGAAGACTGGGAATCCGAGAAGTTGGTGGAATTGGTACGGTCGCTGCAGCCCGATATCCTTATCAACAACCGCTTGGATTATCCCGGTTCGGCGGATTTTGTCACGCCGGAGCAATCCCAGCCGCACAGCGCTCCCACCGACCAGCGCGGGGTGCGTATGCCGTGGGAAGTGTGCCACACATTTTCGGGCTCGTGGGGATATCACCGCGATGAAACGGGGTGGAAAGACCCGGAGATGCTGGTCAAGCTGCTTGTGGATGCAGTGAGTAAAAATGGGAATATGTTGCTCAATGTCGGTCCGACCGGGAGGGGTGAATTTGACCCCCGCGCACGTACACGCTTAGAAGCGGTGGGGGAGTGGATGAAATACCATGACCGCGCAATATACGGTTGCGGAGCCGCCCCCGAATCGTTGACCCCTCCGCCCGATTGCCGCTATACATTCCATGAAAAAACCGACCGCCTCTACCTGCACATTTTCTCTTGGCCTTTTAAGTTGGTACATCTGGCAGGACTGGTGGGGGAAGTCGAATATGCTCAGTTCTTGCATGATTCGAGCGAAATAAAATTCAGAGACGCGACAACAAATATCAATATACTTACAAGCCAAAGAACACCGGAAGGGCATGTTACCCTCGAATTGCCTGCTGTAAAGCCAGATGTGGTGGTTCCGGTGGTGGAGATATTTTTGAAGTAACCAGTCACTGGTAAGGGGGGTACTGTAATAAGGCCACCCCCCCTTTAGTCCCCCCCGCTTCGCGGGGGGGAGATAGGGACTACCCGACATTCCCAGATTAAAAATGATATGATTATATTAATAAGCTCGTATCCTGAAAAATGATGAATTTGGGAGAACCGAAATGTTGTATGGAACCGGATATCCTAAATTAACGGCTGTATTTGTCTTTTTAGTAATTGTAGGGTGCTCAGGGTCGAGAGAGATTCCATTTCCCGCTACAGAATCCCACGATTTTCATTCACACATAAATGCTTCCTATTCGCAGAGGACCCTGTGGGGAATATGGGATATCAGCTTCGACATCGATGATATGTCCGCAACCATCGAGCCCGCACGCAGCCTGCAGGGCCATTACAATATCACCTCTATGCTTCAGTCCGGCTCATGCGAGGATTGTATGACCGTAACCATTAATTCTTTCAACTCAGGGACTCGCATACTTGATGCCGATCTCACACTTCGAAACATGTTCAAAATTACCGGGTATGATGTCCGTGGGATTGTCTTTACCGACGATGCGGGGTATGAATTGACCAATCCTGATGACTGGACGGCTTTATGGGACATCCCGGGGGGTGATGATACCAATCCGTTCAGGGCATACGCAAAATCCATGCCGAACCGGATCTTTGCCCCAATGAATGAACATACGGAGAACTACCTGATTTATGTACCGTACCCGCCTCAATGGTCGCAGATAACCTATGCGGTTGATGCATCCTTCCCTGGAAACTGCCTTGAGCCGTATGAAATAGCCAATTTCTCACAGGATGTGATCTACCACAATTCAGGTTCGATAGGGAACATTTGTGTCGACGTACGCGACTGGCAGGCGGATGTCAACAGGGTGGTTATTCTTGCCCCCGACATTACAGGGGAGCAAATCACCGACTTTAAACACGTCGGTGGTGAAACATGGGTTGCATTGATAACAAACAACACGGGCGCTCCCAAAGGGGTTTATGAAGAATGTATTATCGCGTCTTCACAGGGTTCGGGAATGACCTACATCTATGATCGCGTTGATCTGACCATCACCTTTCAGCCATTGGACCTTGACATGCTGTTTGCCCCGCTGAGGACGTTCGAAATCGCCGATGTGCGCAATGAGTGGATGTTGCGCGATGTATCGGTCAAGGACTTCCTGATAGAAGGTGAGGAGACCAAACCAGATGGGTCCCGCCTTATAGTGATTTCGCATACGATTGACGGGGAACGTCATTATGGCGCGGTCCGGATCCCCCCGGGGGTGGCCGGGCCGAACTCCGCGCCGGTGCTGTGCATAGCGCACCCGGGAAACGAGGGCGCCAATGACTATATGTTCCGGGAAAATGATTTCGTGGGGGACAATTTCATCCAGTTACTCCCATCATTCCGCGGGGAACCGCTCCTCATCATTGACGGCCCGTTGAGCGGGGTATACCAATCGGAAGGCACATCCAGCCCGAATGACCGGGACGCGGATGACATGATCGCCATGCTCTCAGCGGTGGTTGATAACATACCCGAAGCAGATGAAACCCGCATAGCCCTCTATGGAGCCAGCCGCGGCGGGGGTGCAGCGATGCTCACAAAAATCCGCGACCTCAGGATCGATGCCGTCGCAGTTCTTTTCGGAGCTACCGATTTCTTTACGGATGACATCAAAGCTGCAGCGCAGCATCACTTAGATGACCCTTCATTCATGGGTAACAACCCACTTGAGAACGCGATAATTACAAAGGTCATCGACCCCCTGCTTCACGATGAACTCACAATACCCGAAGCGCGCCACCTTATGCTTCTGTCATCGCCTGTGTATTTCGCCAAAGGTTTACCGAGGATCCAGGTCCATCATGGAACTGATGATGATGTTGTCCCCATCCTGCAGAGCGACAGGCTCGAAGAAGTCATGAATGCCCTCGGGATAGGTGCGCCCGATTATGTGTATTATCGCTACCCAGGCGGCACCCACGATCCGGGCAGCCTTCCAGGTTACATGGAAAGAGTTGAGAAACTCCTTCAGTGGGTTATGGAGTTGGATTGAGTGAGCAGCTCGGAATATAACCTGGCATTTCATTCGCCGGGCTACAACACCAGCGCATTATAGACGAGTTCTACGACCGCTTGGATTTCGACGCCTAATTTGTAATTCTTGTTGAGTTCAAGCAACTGGTCGGAGCAGTTGTGGCAGGGTGATGCGACGATTTTGGCCCCGGTAGCCCTGATTTGATCGGCCTTGATTCTGCCGGATAACACTCGACGATCCCCGTATTCGCTCATGGACAGCATCCCGCCCCCTCCGCCGCAGCAGAAATTCTGTTCGCGGTTGGGGGTCATCTCGACAAAATCGCTCGCGACTCTGCGAAGGATCTTGCGCTGCGGCTCGCTCACGCCGCCCCACCGTACGAGGTTGCATGGGTCGTGGAGGGTAACGCGGTCCTTGTTCTTGCCGGGGTCAACCTTGATGCGGCCTGTCTCGATATATTCGAGCATTAAATCCAATATGCTGCGCACCGGCAGGGAATATTTTTCGCCCATCCAGTTGGGCCCTTCCCACCTGAATGAGCGGAACCCATGCCCGCACTCGGAGAGGATGACTTCCTGCGCGCCAAGGCGCTTGGCCTCATCAATCGCCTGCCGTGTTATTTCAGCCGCGGCATCGTCGTCGCCGGAATACATGCCGTAATTGGTCACATCGTAGAATTTGCTGGACATCGTCCAACTCTCGCCCGCTGCATGGAACACTCCCGCCGCAGCGGACAGGGATAGAGGGAAAAATTTCACTTCCCGAGGATTTACAAGGTAAACAATCTTCTTTCCAGGTTCATCGACGTGAACCTTGACGTCATCTATACCCATTTCATGCTGCAGGTCCTCTGAAATCCATTCGGCCGTATCCTTCAGCTCCTGTTGCGTGATCGACATCTGGTTGCCGGTGGTAAGCTGATTGTCCACCACAGCCTGCAGGCCCCGTGGGACTTTGCCCACGGCCGCTAAGATGTGTCGTCCGACGCGCATGACCGAGCCCACATCGACACCAACGGAGCAATTGATGCCGCATCGCCCGCAGGCAGTGCATCGCCCGTAAACAGTCTCGACAAGTTCATCCAACACTGCTGGAGATAAGCTGCGCGCGCCTACAAAGAGAGGGGCGACTCTTCCGAGGAATGTATGGTAACGGCGGAAGAGGCTTATTATCTTTGATGCTTTAACTCCCGGCAGGTTTTCCGGGACCGGGTCTGTTCGATAGATGTGGCAAGTATCGCCGCATAAACCGCACCTGACGCAGGAATTCAGGTGATATGCGCCGAGGCTCCTGATGGCTTTACGCAGCGCATCTCTTGCTGCTTTAGTCATATGCACGGGATCATCGGGTTGCTCATGTTTTTGTCCCATCTCTCTCATCCGGTTACTCCTTTGCACCGCTCTTCGCCGGATAAGTTCCCCGATAGCCCAAACGTGCTCCGTAATCCACTCTCACTATAAAGAAGAACCATCCGTGTTTGAGTTTCCCGAACGGCATGTAGAAAAACAGCAGCGCGGCAAGAATCAAGAACACGCCGGTATTCATAATCTTGAACTCGTGGACTATTGCTGCTAACAGAAAACAAATCGTCACGAGGATTGACAAGTAGTCCTCAGGGCTGCTCATCAGACGTAATTCGACGGAAAAAATGCGCCTGAAAAAAAGATAGATTCCGCATAACACCGCGATGCCGAGAATTAGGCCGAACGCGATTGGGTTGAATGCTGCCATCTGCGGATAGACAATCAGAATAAGGATCTTGGCGATGGCGAGGAAGATGCCGATATGCAATAGAACGCCGATGGTGAACTTGATAGGATGCAGGCGCATTGTCTCCTTATGTCCCGGCAGCATAGCCCATGTGAAGTTGAATATGATGCCTTTCAAAACGCTGCCGGCTTTGACGCTGTAGTCCTTATGTCCCCCGCCGCGAGCCGTTAAGGTTTGCATGAGCATGGCGATTATCGCCCATACGATACCAGCCGATGCGATTATCCGTTCAGTTTCAAACATAATCTTCTTGTGTGGGGCAGGCTTTCCAGCCTGCCATTCTCCGGACTTTGTGAAAGGGCAGGCTGGAAAGCCTGCCCCACACAACGGCTTGCAGAATAATTCTACACACAGCCGTCAGGTTTCGGTAAACCCGCCACACGGCAGGCTCCGCGCGCGGGACCGGAAGTAAACAGCTTGTATATCTGGCGCACTCCCACTCCAACCTCGCTGCATATAAGCCTTACCGCCGGGGCGAGATCATTCTCTTTCCAGTGGTCCCTGATGAAATTGACAACCTTCCAATGTTCCTCGGTCATTTCATCGATGCCCTCTTCTTTGGCTATCGCGGACGCGACCTCTTCGTTCCAGAGATTCGGATCAACCATGAACCCGTCATTATCAAATTCAATTATGCTGTCTCCGACTTTCAAATCATATCTCCCGTCAAAAATGATGTCCTGGTCCCAATATCTATGCCGGACGATCGGCGGCGATTTCGGCAATCGCTTTAATAGCCGTCTCAATGTGTTCCTTCGTATTGAAGGGACCTGCTGAAAAGCGAACCGTGCCCCTGGGAACCGTGCCATGATGCTCGTGTATCAGTGGGGCGCAATGCAGGCCGGTGCGTGTCAGGATGCCATAGCCGACATCGAGTATCGTACCGACATCGCCTGCGTCATAATTCGCCACGGTCATCGATAATGTTGCCACGCGGTTTTTGAGATTACGCGTACCCCAGATTTTGACACCCTTAATTTCCCTGAAACTCGCCTGAAGCATTTCGAGCAGTTCCATCTCATGCGCGTAAATGTTGCCGATTCCCTTTTCCTGAATCCATTCAAGGCCGGCGCTCAGCCCAGCAATACCGGCCAAGTTGAGCGTCCCGGCTTCCAACCTGTACGGGAATTCTTCGAGGTGATACGGGACGGCGCTCCGTACACCCGTGCCGCCATAGATGGTGCCCTTGATCTCGGCATCGTCTGCGACGCATATCCCCCCTGTGCCCGTAGGGCCGAACAATCCTTTATGCCCGGTGAATGCGAGGAAGCTGATGTTGCATTCGGCCATATCGATGGGCAGTACACCGGCGGTCTGAGCGGAGTCAACGGCAAACGGCACTCCCTCGTCTTTGCAAACGGCGCCGATGGCTTTCAGGTCCTGCACCACACCAGTGACATTTGAGCCGTGGTTCACAATTACAAGAACGGTGTTCTTCTTAATCGCCTTGCGGATATCCTCCGGGTCAATGTACCCTTCGCTGTCAGGCTTTACGAACGTAGCCTCAGCCCCTTCCTTAACCTTGTGATTAACGGGCCTTATTACCGAGTTGTGTTCGACCATTGTTGTGACGACATGGTCGCCGGGCCTGACTGTGCCGTTGATGATAAGGTTGAGGCCCATCGTGGCGTTCATGGTGAAGACTAAGCGATTCGGGTCCTTGGGCTTGCCGGCGTCGACCAGGCTCTTGTTGAAGAATCCGGAAAGTGATCTGCGCGTGCCGTGAATCATCTCCTCGGCTGCGATGGCCAAGTCGCAACCTGTGCGACCGGGATTGACCCCTTTCTTACTGTAGAAGTCTCGAACTGTATCGTGGACAACATCCGGCTTCGGGAAACTTGTAGCTGCGTTATCGAGGTAGACTATTCCCTGCATATCCGCTCCTAATACTAATGACCCATCCGATAGATCCTTTCCATATGAAATTTATCGTGGCTTCGCGTAAGCTAAAACATAAACACACAGATAAACCAACCCGGTTTACCATCGGCAAACCGGGGATTATCCCGGATGACTATGTCGGCTCAGGCTATATTCTAACATCTATATATGTATGAGTTCTACTATTGCCGTGAATCGAGCCTGGAGCGAAGTATGCCAAGGGTTTTGAAATAACGCTACAGTTCGATGGGATTGTTGCCCTTGGACCAACGTGGAATATACCACATCGGGGCACCATCAAATGGTAAGATAGCAGGCTCTTCCCCTGCTTATGAGGAGTCAAATCCTTGCTTCCCAGCCAGATGATTATCACATTCGAAGTATTCGAGCTGAGGTTAGAATCCCCAGGGGACGGAGGTTGTACTCGTAGCACCAATCATCGCCCAGGGTACGCCATGCACTCGGGCCGGCCCAGATTTGGCGGATACTCGAATGTACCGCGCCGAATGCGTTGAAGCGGTTGCCGTACAATGTTAAATCCAGCGAGTGTTTTCCCGCGGTGACATTGCCAAGTTCGGTCTGATACGGTGCAAAGGCAATAGGGGGGATTTTAGCACCGTCCATACCTACCCCGACCATGGCACCACTGAACTTTGCAACGCGTACAGCCAGGCGTGATGCCGGTGAATCAAATGTACAATGGTAGGTGATGTTGCCTGTGTAGAAAGGTAATCCCTGTCTTGTCCAGTCGCCCCAGGCCAGCTTGCGTACCGGCCAGATAATATGCGCATGCCGACCGCGCAACTCCACCCCGAAATCGCCGAGGAGGTAACACCACTCGAGTGAAGTATCAGATTGGTAAGCGGTTTGGAGTATCAATTCATGCTTGCCCGCTGCCAGGTCCGGCAGTGGAATAGTGCGGATGGCTTCATCCACCCACCAGCCGTCAGCTATTGTATTCACTGGTTGTTTATCCAGAAGGATATTGGCCAATTCCGGATGTTCTATGGCCAACTTCGGTGCTTTAACTGCGATAGCGCAGTCGATAATGAAACGCAGTTCGAGTGTGCCGTATTCCCTTGGCGGCTCAGTTTCAGTCCAGGGCTGCGCGATGTAGCCGTGCTGAATGGGCAACCCCAACTGTTTTCGGGCAAGGTTGTTCAGGCGCAGGAGTTCTTCCTTAGTTTGCCACGCGCCGCCATTGATACGCCATTCAGCCTGGTCGAGCAATAGCGCATTGGGTTCGGAGAGGGTTACCGGAACCGGGTCAGCGAGAAATGTGAGCGTTTGAGCTTCCAACTCCGATGCAGCGAACGTTTTTATTCTTAATGGTTCTGTAAATGCTGCAGGGCCCGGCGACAGCTTGAGAAGGAGATGTCCGTGCGGATGGAAGGTCCAGTCAAGGTCAGTCCAGCCGCCATCGCGTTTGCTACCAATGGGTTGTATGTTACCGGTGGATGTGTCAAGCAGCGAAACCGCCCAATTACCACTTATACGAATGCGGCAGGATAATGGGTTTCCGTCGCGGCGTGTATCGCATATAAAAATGAATTGGTCATCGCCATCTGAACGGAGTTGATAGAGCACTTTGTCGTATAACTCGCCGTTGGACTTGAGTACTTCCACTTCGCGTTCACTCTCAAGTTCGCGAAGTAATGCCGCTTCGGTAAAGGATATCCGCCTTGAGCGTTCGGCCAACTCCTGCGCCCGCTCCGATGGCACCGCATCGACAAGCGATGGTACTTCACCTGCGAAAATGACTTTGCCGCCTGCGGACGCGAACGCTTCGAGGCAGTCGACGGTTGTGCCTCGGATGGTACGCATGGGCGGTACGATGACGGCATCATAAGCCATTTCGCCTACAACAAACCGGTTGCCCTTTTGTTCGGGGCAGAGCTCAGGCAGCAGTGATTCGCAGATGAAATCAAAATCGAGCTGTCCGAATAACAGCCATTCTGTAATCCGCTCAAAAGTATATTCCCTCTCTCGCCGTTCCAGGCTCGTCTGTTCGCGAGGGCCATAGCATAGCCAGTATGATTCGATGGGATGTATCACCCCGATGCGTACCTTCGGCTTGCCACGGGTCATTGCTGTGTTGACTCGTGCGAAGTGGTCTTCGACGATTGGGTATTCCTTCCACCATGGCGATTGGAAAAAGATGGATGCCGGGTAGTCGCGTTTGGCTTCGCCTTCCATTGATACCCAGGAGAGGTGGTGTACGCGGACAGTCACGCCCAGCGCGGCTTGCCAGTCGCCCTGCGATTTGTGGCCACGGAAATCAAAGTCCCAGTCGGTCACGCCGTAGAGTTCGCTCAGCACGCCGCAGCGGCCGTACTGATGCGCCGCGCTCTGAGCCTGCTTGGCAGTGGTGTACTCCCGCCGGTCGCACAGCATATCTATGCCGGGTAGCTGAAAGGAACGGTAGCTGCGCATAGCTTCGCCCAACGCATGCGTCTGCGATTGGAGTGTCGGCTCTTCCATCATATGCCCGGTAAGTGCGATGCCGTTTCGTTCGCACCAGCGTCCGATTATATCGGCGAAGGCTGATGCGAAGCGCTCGGCTACGTGGTCATGGTAGCGGTAGCGTGTCAACGATGCCTGCCTGCCGGGTAGTTCCCAGAATATTTCCGGCAGGCTGTCGAGGATATCTTCACCGTAGGCCTGCTTATATGTCTCGGGCAAGTCGTCTGTCCACGGGATGGCGATATCCGTTTGCTGTTCGGCAAAATCGAGGGTTACCTTGTGCGTGAACTGCGGCTCGTCGGTGAATATCGCGGGAATGGTGTTCCCGAAATATTTGCCGACATTTTTTTTGTAGCGTTCATGGGTGACATCGAGAAATTTCTCAATAGCTTTTGGATTAAGTGTATCGACATATGCCTGGTTGTTGAACCAGCTGTTGGCAGGGCTTATTTCGAGGTATGCATACCAGATGACTGCATCCGGCGGGGTACCCATTTCGCCATCCGGCAAACGCCGGTATTCGCCGAGCGTACCGTGCTCAAGGGTGACGGCATAACGTGCAAGGAGCTTGCCCGATTCGCTACGCGATGCCTTGGCCGCGGAGATGAAGGGGGTAAGGTCGCTGCGCGGCTGACCATAGGGGAATGGGGTGAAGAGGAGATACCGCGCGCGATATTTTTCGTCCTTCGTCACAAGCCCACCCGCGAAACCCGATGGCCAGCGGTCTTCGTCATAGAGCCAGGCATACATCTTCTCTTTTCGAGCTTTCTCGACGCATGCCTTGACGGCCGCCATATAATCAGGCCCCAAATATTCCGTGGCAAGACCTGTTCGGGGATGCATGTGGAATCCGCCCAACCCCATTTCTTTAAAAACATCGATTTGCCGTAGAAGTTGATCGATGTCCAACCGGTTATTCCAGCTCCAGAACGGCGTTCCGCGGAATATCATGCCGGGGTTGGCGAATACTTCGGCGAACGATTTTCGGTTTTCTTCTATGTAAATGTTATGGTTTTTCATAGTATCTCCATAAATTGAGTCCTAAGGATGGTGCTGTCACCTGGCTTCTGATATGGTGGAATCAGAATTTAGAAATCTTCCTTACCTACAGCTTTTTCAATCTTATAAATTGCTGATTGAACCGTTTCCTTTAAGTCTTTATCATTAGTTGTTTTCGCGAGCCGTCTTAAAGCAGGGAGGGCCGGTTTTGCGGAACTTCCAAATTTTTCAAGGGACCATATTGCTTGACTTTGAACCCATGTGCTCTTATCTTTAAGCGCCTTTATTAGCGCTGATACGATTTCAGGTTTTGGGCCAAACGCGTCAATACTCCCGGCAACAGCGCTCCGTGCATCTTCATCACCGGTGCGCAAAAGCTTCAGCAGAATTTCTAAAACACCTTGCTCTGGCCCTATTTTAGTAAGGGTCCCGATAACCATGCCTTTCTCTGATGAATTGATTAATTTAATGAGCCTTGGGACAGCGTCTTTTGCCGATGGGCCAATAAGCCCTATTGTTTCAATTGCTTGTTTTCTTACCCCTTCTTTTTCATCATTCTCCGCCAGCAACAATAACCTATCCAATGCAGGGAAAGCTGCTGCCCCGTAATAAGCCAAACCAGAACAACCTGTCTCACGGATATCATAATTATTTTCTGTAAGTTCAGATATGAGTTTCGGAATAACAATATCTGGTCTTAAGCGGTTTTCCGCCAACATATAGGCTGCGTCTGAGCTAAAATCGGCATCTTCGTCATCCAAGCATTTCAATAAAGCGGAAGTTATCTTGTCAGCATAAGGAAGGGTTGTCCACCCATGTTCGTTGGTGAAAAAATTGACAGCTCCTATCCGAATGTCCGGGTCTTGGTTTTTAAAAGCTTCAATCAATGCAACCATAGCTGGTTCACCAATCTTCCATAAAGCCTCATAGGTCTCACCACGTACAAAATTCGATTGGACTTTGAAAGATTCAATCAATGGCATAATTGCTTCTTCTGCTGAGGGCCCAAAATGGCCAAGAATTTCCGCTGACCATGCTGCCACGGTCGCGTTGGGATCTTTCAAGCCTTCTATAAGGGCGGGAAGCGCTTCCTTACAAATACAACCTTCCTCATGAAATGATAGGATAGCCTGAATTCTAACTTCAGGATCTTGGTTCTTTAGCCCTTCGATTAACGATTGTACTTCTCTCTGGTCGTCCGATGTCATAGTATTGTTATTGCTAATAGTTGCTGGGCGACAGGAAATGGCAATCATCAATATTACAATCGCTATAAAGCCTTTAAATAAGCGGGGAAAGATTTGGGTATAATCTCTGATTATTTTCATATTCATATATACGAGGATTTATCCTATGAGCACCTCCTTACCTCTTTCAAGCTCAAATATTCCCTGTTACCACTTACCTCATTCTATCATAACATAATAAAAGCTTGTACCAACAGTTAGTCAGGTATTACATCAAAACACCTGCATGCTCGAAGACTCGCTTATCCGTGGCACTGACCTGCTCCTCGGATTATAGCTCAGGGCTATGATAACAAACATTAATAATAGGAATGCAGTCCAGAGTTTGCCATTTTATGAAAAACAAAGGAAAATATGGTCAGATTGGGAGTTAAACATGACAAATGAAGAGCTGACCCCCTCCGATGATTTTATACGTAAAATCATATCGGAGGATGTGAAGAACAATAAGAATGACGGTAAGGTGCATACGCGTTTTCCACCTGAGCCGAATGGGTTTTTGCATATCGGGCATGCCAAATCAATATGCCTCAATTTCGGCATTGCGAAGGAATTTGGCGGCTTATGCAACCTCCGGTTTGATGACACCAACCCGGTGAAGGAAGATGTCAAGTATATGGACGCGATAAAGGAGGACATACGCTGGTTGGGCTTCGACTGGGGCGACAGACTATATCACGCGTCGGACTACTATGAGCAATTATACGAGTGGGCTGTGAAGCTTATGAAAGAGGGCAAAGCATATGTCTGCGACCTCTCCCCCGAGGAAATGAAAGAATTCCGAGGCAACTGGAACGAGCCGGGGAAGGACAGCCCATATCGCAACCGTTCGGTTTCGGAAAACCTGGAATTGTTTGAACGTATGCGCGCAGGCGAGTTTCCGGACGGTTCGCATACGCTACGCGCCAAGATTGATATGGCCGCAGGCAATATGAACATGCGCGACCCGATTATGTATCGCATACTTCACGCGACGCATCCGCGTACCGGCGACAAGTGGTGCATATATCCTATGTATGACTGGGCGCACGGGGAATCGGACTCAATCGAGGGGATTACGCATTCGCTGTGCAGCATCGAGTTCGAGGACCATCGTCCATTGTATGATTGGTATTTGGACCAGCTGGGCATACATCATCCGCAGCAGATTGAATTTGCGCGGCTGAATGTGAACCGGACGGTGGTGAGCAAGCGCAAGCTGCTTCAGCTGGTTGAAGAGGGTTATGTCACTGGTTGGGATGACCCGCGTATGCCGACGCTCTCCGGCATGCGCAGGCGAGGATATACGCCGGAGTCGATACGCGATTTCTGCAGCCGCATAGGTATGGCCAAGCGGGAGAACCTTGTCGATATTGCGCTTCTGGAGCATTGTCTGCGCGAGGATTTGAACAAGCATGCGCCGCGGGTCCTGGCGGTGCTGCGTCCGGTGAAGATCGTCATGACGAATTATCCCGATGGCAAGGTCGAGGAGCTGGAGGCGGCGAATAATCCGGAAGACGCATCGATGGGTTCGCGCAAGATACCTTTCTCGCGAATCTTGTATATCGAAAGAGATGATTTTTACGAAGTGCCCCCGAAAGGTTTTTATAGACTTGCCCCAGGGCGTGAGGTGCGGCTGCGTAACGCCTATTTCATCAAGTGCAATGATGTTATCAGGGACGCGAATGGGCAAATCACCGAGTTGCACTGCACTTATGACCCCGCGACATTGAGCGGTTCGGCTCCCGATGGACGTAAGGTGAAGGCGACAATACATTGGGTTTCCGCCGCGCATGCGCTGCCTGCCGAAGTGCGCTTGTATGACCATCTGTTCACAGTGGAAGACCCTTCAGATGCGGAAGAGGGAAAGAAATTCATAGATTACCTTAATCCGAATTCGCTTGAGACATTGAAATCCTGTTATCTCGAACCCAGCCTTGCGGGAGCGCAACCCGGCTACCGATGCCAGTTCGAGCGCTTAGGCTATTTCTGCGTCGACCCCGATTCATCCGAGGGGAAGCTCGTGTTCAACCGCACAGTAACATTGAGGGATACTTGGGCAAAGCAGCAGAAGGAAAAAAAAAGCCTGTAATACCAATACGCCGCAGGGGTGAAGCATTATGAAGATAAAGTCCTTTGCCCCAATGAATTGTTACGGATTTAATAAACCTAACCACGAAGCAAACAGTGGTATCCCAACAAGGTACAATGCGTATGAATATAGATTCGCTATAACGAGCGCTCTATCTCGTTTCCCCGGTGGCAGATATGCCCGGAAAATCCATGCTTCGGAGGCAAGCGTAACGCCAAATGAGAAGGGCAAAGCCAGCATTCCGGATACCAAGCCACCGGTAGGGGATTTGATATACATGGACAAAAAAACGAGAGTAGAACCTAATATCGTTGTGCTCGCAATGGTAATAGCTATCTTCCTTGACCGCGTGAAACGCCAACCCAAGTAGGTGAAGAAAGCCGACAAGAATAAAACAACCTCGGCCCAAAACATTATGGTATCGAAACGAAAAAGCCATATTTGGCATAGACCCGAGATGAACCCACAAAAGGCGGATACGATATTCGCTAAAAAAGATACTAATAACGCCCGTGGGAATTTCACCTGGCTGATTAAGGCTACAACTATACTCTCTATAAGAATAACAACGACCATGCTGATACCGAAGGTGACAAACGCAAATCCTGCTGATGGCCCGACCAGAAGAAACATCCAGTACACCATAGCCATCCCCAAGTAGTCATCAGCATAAGCCGGTATAGGCAGCAGCAATATCAGGCAGCTTGCTGCTAAGAAACCAGCTATAAGGATTTTGAGGAATCGCATGGATGCCTCCCCGCATCAATGATTATTCTACGCTGAATAAAACACCAAGGCTAATAGTAGCCAAATGAGATATACGATGAGATAGAACCCGTATGCGCATATATTCGCATAGAGTAGGGTTTTGGTCATACTTCCCGGCGATGAACGGAGGATGCGCCCGCCCTTGAGCTTAATATCTTCATGCGTGAGGTTTTCATTCAAGCCTCCCGATGGCAGAAATGCCCGGAAAATACCAGCTTGAGAGCCGAGTGTAATCCCGAATGATAGGGGCCAGGACAATATTATTATTAAGGGCGGGAACGGGAGTAAATACATAATGAGGTTAGCAAGTTTTTGCGTGGAGTCGGAATAAAAGGCCGAAGTAAAGGAAGCACCGAATATCATGGTAGTTATAATTATTGTAGCGATTACCCAAGACCTCGTGAAAAACCATCCAAGGCAAGTGAATAGAATACAATATATGATGATGGTTATAAGCCAATAGGAAAAATAGATGTGATAAGGTAACCACAGGTATTGGCATAAACCTAAAATGGACCCACAAACAACTGAGGCAATATTTGCGAGAAATGATATATACAAAGCCCTTCGGAATTTCAGCCTGCTTATAAAGAATATCACCGCACCTTCAATAAAAATGACTATGACCAGGGCTTGGCCAAAAGTGATAAATGTGAAACAAGTGGGTGGCCCCAACTGAAGAAGGATCTCTCCAAGTACATCAATGGAATCTGAGCCCCCATAAACCGGCGAAGGCAACAGCAATATAAGGCAGCCTGCGGCAAAGAAACCGGTTATAAGGGTTTTAAGGAATCGCATAGATGCCTCCCAATCATCTTGGATATAAGTATATTTTAAATTTCAGGTTTCAACAATGGGCTTATTAAGGACTATCTTCCCTCGCTTCACCTCGACAAACGGCTTGCCGTCTTTGATTCCCACAGTACCATAGCCCTTGGCGGTTGAGATGAAGCATCGGAAGTCCCCTTCGATTTTTGGATTGATATAAAGGGTGCGGTCGATGGCGTCATAACGCACGCCGGAGAGGGCTTGCAGGAGGGAATAGGAGGACATCGCGCGGGCATACCAGTGCCCGCATTCATATTCATCGAACGGATTGCGCACGGTGCCGTCGTAGCGGTCGCGGACTGTGCGCACAATCTGCAATCCTTCCTTGACCATTCCCTCCATAATCAGATGCGAGGCGACCTGGTATTCAATGCCGGTCCAGACCTCGTCGGAATAAACAAACGGCAGGGTAGGGCGCCCGCCCTTGGGCCAGGTGCATAGCAGCAGGCCGCCTTCTTTGCCGAGGGCATAAGCGGGACGCTGAGCGTTGGCATGCTCGGAAAGGTCTTTCATGAAGTTGTATTTATAAATGGATTTCAGCGTGCTTCGGATTTTTTTCTTATCGAGGAATCCTTCAATACCGCAAACGGACGCCATCCATGCGCCCAAGATGCCGTCGGAGAGGCATCCTGAGCCATACTGGTATTTCGGCCCTTCTTTCTTGAACAACTCGATTGCCTCGGGCGAATATTCATCCCCCACAAGGCTTTTTGTCTCCAACGGGCTCTTTGCGTGAAGCCCTTCCCATTGCGTTTTCTGCTGGTAATACTCACCATTGAATAGTCCGTCTATGTCTTTAAGTCCGTTCTCCAAGAGGGATTTATAAAGTGAAATATCATCCCCTGTGGCGGCGCCCATTAATACAGCTGCTTTCAGAGCGCCAAGGTAAAAGCTCGTGCACATGCCATCAGCGCCCCAGAATTCGATGTCGTATGTATTATGGTGCGGCTCAATGAGCAAACCCTTATGTTCCGGGTCCCATGTTTCGATGCAATAATCCAGGCTCGCTTTAACTTTGGGCCATAGCTTGCGTAGCCATTCTGTATCACTGCTTATGCGCCACTCGCGATGCACCTTCATGATGCCGCCCAACTGGCCATCGGCGGCGGCGTGATTGTCGTGGACGGCGGGGCGTATCGGCAATGCAATGCGAAAATTATGATGCCCGCGCTCATCCTGTGATTCGTTGAATTCGGTTTCGCGTAAGCCGCGCTCCAATTCGGGGAACAGATGCGGCAGTGCTTGCGCGTAGTTCCACACATGCGTGCACGAACCTGCGCAGCATCCAGATGCGTCGCAGCAGCCTTCCCAGCACCAGAGGCGACCATCGGCCTGGCGGAGTACTGTCGGGGATTTCAGGATTGTAAGGTTGGCCGCGACAGCCTCGATTACTTCAGGGGGAAAGTCTGTATCATAAAAACATTCGCTGAATGCCTGACTTTCGCGCTTCAGGTGGTCATAGTTCTCGCCCCAATATTTTGCGACGGCGTCAATAGTGGGGAATTTACCTGCATACCAGGGAATGTATGTGGGCAGCATCTCTCCGCGTGTCGCGTCAGCCATAGCACAACTGCAATTATATGAATAAGTATCATTGCCCGGGTCCTTGCCCCAACGCAGGTTTGTGTTGGGGACATACCATGAAAACATCAGCCTTATCGTTTTTTCTTCTTTCGGCTTCAATTGGAATGGAACGAAGATAGTTGCACCGGGGCTTGCGTCGCCTTCGGAAATGGGGGGCTTGTCATAATAAGCCCCTTCCGCAACATCTTTCCATGCTATGCTGAGGGGGTCATACCAAGCGCCACGAAACCAGGCGTAATTCACCGCAGCATCTTCGTCGTCAACGGCTGCGCAGAATGCCCCTTCGTCCCAAGGTTTTTCATCAGTACCGGGTTGGTGAAGAATGAATCCTTTAGGGTGTGGGAGAATGCTTTCCCCGCCCGATTTAGTCGACATAAAATTTTTAGCGTTGAATGAATATACTGCATCGACTGACTTATCGCTGACATTCCCAAAATAAAATTCCAGGGCGGCAACGGGCAAGCTGGAATTGTCGGCATCACCGGGGATAAACGGGCTCCATCCGGTGACGTATATCTTCAGCGGGATTCTGGCATCTTCGAGATTCACCATGGCGAATGGGAATCGGGGACTAAACGACGCCGAGCTGAATCGCGGCAGGCCATAGGTCGTGCCTTCAGCCCCATTACCGGTTCGAGGGTTGCCGAATATCTTCCATTTCGGTACAGGCCCCTCGAGTACCCTTGCGATATTTTTTTCGCCCTTGATGCACAGTGCCGAGAAGACACAAGGTTCGTTGAATACATCGGGCCTATTGCGGATTGAGAGGTGGGAGAGAGCGCCGGCGCCTTCAAGGCAAATCATGCCCGCCCCCATTCCGCCGAGGGGGAAGGCGATGCGGCTCAAATTTTCACCGGTGAATGACTCGTTATAATTTCTTTTTTGCATACTCATGAGTTTATAATGCTACAGATTTCTTGTCATTGGAAGATGTTTTTTGCACCAAATCTCGTCAAGGGTGAATTGATGCTTAAGAACTTCGGATTGGAAAGAATAGAACGATGGATAATCATACTTATTGCCCTGCACAGCTTCGGCTTCGGGATTGCCCTGCTCTGGGCTCCATCATGGGGGCTTAAGTTTGCAGGATGGGAGAATGTTCAGCCGTTGTTTTTTACGCACCAGGGGGGAGCGTTTCACATTGTCCTTGCCATTGGATATCTCATCGAACACTACCGTTACCGTGGCATCCTGCTGCTTCTTACCGCGAAAACCATCGCCACCATTTTCCTCCTCGGAAGCTGGGCGATGGGCGAATCCGCGTGGGTGGTGCCATTCTCAGGGGTGGCTGATGGCTTGATGGGCTTGGTGGCTTTCCTTATCCACCGCCAGGTTGTGAAAAGCTTGTATAAGCAGTCATAGATGACAAGCAGTTCAACTTTCCAGCGCAAGCATATCAGGCTGATACTCGCCTTCCCCCCATTGTTCGAAGACTTCCTGAACTTCATCGATGCCGAACTGAACGGTCATGCTGATATAGTCCTTAAGGGCGGTCTTGTGAAGTTCCTTGGTGGTCGAGTCTTCCTGGAGGATCTTTATGCAGACATTGTTAAGAACCGCGATGGCGTCGCATACCTCCTGGACGGTGAACCCTTGCTCGAACCTGTGCTCGGCAAGGTCCTGGCAGTAATTCTTGAAGAGGGCTTTGTCCCTGGTCCGTATGGAATTCATTAATTGCAGCAGGAGCTGGCGGTTCGACCATTGCTGCTCCCCAGCGGCGAGTGACTGATAGGTTGCGAACCTTTCGCTCCCTTCAGGCCCGAAAATACGATTGTTTAACGCGGTTTCAATCTCCCGCTCATGTGCTTTTATAAGTTGATATATCTTCAAATGGGTAACCAGCGGAAGCTCTTTTAATGCCGCAGTGTTCCGGTGGTACCATTCCGCAGGTTCGGCCCTGAAATTCTCAACCATAAAGGGTATCCTGCGCAGCATCTCAAGCCTTGGCCTGGGTTTCCAATTCAACCGCTGCCGTGTTTTGTTTGAATCAATATTCATCTGGAGGTCAATATACCTGCACATCCATGGGCTTTCGAATGGTTTATGGCCGGAGAAATTCCCGAAGAACTTTCGCAGGTGTATGCCCGGGCGACACAGTACTTTCGGCATAAGAACCGGCTTCTTTCTCTCCCCGAAGAATGCCAATGTCGCCGCTTCGAAGAGTTGCAGATGATTAACCGCGCCGTCGGTACTTGCAATTAAAACCTCCCCCTGGTCAATCGTATTTATCTGCTCGATCAATTTCCTCAACATAGTTATTGAGTCGCGTATATGGAGATACGGAATTGCGGATATGCCCTTCCCGGCAAGTACGCGTGAGGTCCATGTCTCCTCAAGCCAACTGCCGAGAAACATAAAAAGTGGGGGATATTCGCACCAATCCGAGAACATGGCCGCGAATCGCACGACGCACGAGGGGACCGCGTCAGCATATTCCTTGAGCATCTCTTCGCCGATTCTTTTGGTTCTCGCATAGATATGTTCCCCATCCGGGGGGCTGGATTCACTGAGCGCTTTGCCGGGAAGGGGGAACTTGCATGCAGCCGTGGAACTTGCAAATATAAATTTTTTCAGATTTAAAGTTTTACAGAGTTCCAAAACATTCCGCAGGCCGGTGACATTAGTTCGCCAGTATTCCGGGTGCTCCTCCCCGGTGAAATCATAGTATGCGGCGAGGTGCAGGAAAAGCTCGGCACCGCCGCTATCCTTTATCCGCTTGAAAATGGAAGAAAGGGCATCGATGTCACCTATGTCGACCCGGTGCCACAGGATATTGGGATGGACAGGGGCGCCGCATTGCCGCTGGGAACGTCTGGCCATGGCGAAGATCTTATACCTGCCCTTTAACGCGTCCAACAGGTGACGTCCCACAAAGCCGGAGGCTCCTGAAATCACGATCCTTGGAAGGTCCATTTATAAATCCTTTAAATAAATCTCAATTAGAAAGCCGCCATCAGGTAAACCTGCAATATTCTCCAATTATATCCAACGTTACAAGATTTTATCCATCAATAATAAGGGGTTTCCGCTTCACCATCATCAATCAACCCCCTCCCCGCGAACATGGCGGCTAAGGCCGGCCAGTAACCGGCCAATTATACTCCACCACCACTAAAACCGCAGCAGTACCAGAAATAGTGTTCGGAAGGGTTGTAAATATGGGTTTTTGAAGTTGACAAAAAAATAGAGGTATTGTATCCTTCGGCAAGAAGGGAGCCCAAATTTAAAGGAGCCCTGGAACGTGGACCTAAACGGAAGTTTTTCAGATTTCAGACCGTTTGGTTCGTAAATTTTTTATCGGTGAAGCCCGTGTGGGCTTTTTTTAGCATCTAAAGACGTTTTGTGCAGATTTTCACAAACATAGGTCGCAGTAAGGTTTTGGGCAAGAAGTTTTCAATCCGGCTTAATTATTTGCACTTAAAGCCCGTTAAACGATCGGAGGATCAAGGGATATGAAAAAGAACACCTCTCAAGCCGTGAAGAATTACACCATTGAGCTTGAGGGCCTCCAGGAACTACTTAATAACCTGCGGAACAAAGGTTATACGGTAGTTGGGCCAACAAACCGTGATGGCGCCATGGTGTTGGATGAACTGGCGGCGATTGACGACCTCCCCAAAGGGTGGACCGACGAACAGGATGCCGGCACGTATCGCCTGGAAAAGCGTAATGATGACGCCCTTTTCGGATATGTGGTCGGGCAGCAATCTTGGAAGAAATACATCCATCCGGCTTCGGTTAACTTGTGGGAAGCCAAGCGTAAGGGCGGCGGATTCCAGGTTACTCCGGGTAACGGGGAATACCCCAAGTACGCGTTCATCGGGGTGCGCCCATGCGAACTGCACGCCATTGCTATCCAGGACAATGTATTCATCAACCGTGAATATATTGACAAGATTTACGAATCAATCCGGAAGAACGTTTTCATCCTTGCTGTTAATTGTGCCGAGCCGGGGGGGACATGCTTCTGCAAATCGATGGAAACAGGGCCTAAAGCTACAAACGGATTTGACATCGCACTTACCGAAGTCCTCGATTCGGGCCGCCACTACTTCCTTGCAGAGACCGGCACGCAGCTCGGTGAGAAGGTGCTTGGCGAAGTCCCGCACAATAAGGCGAAGGATGAAGAGGTCCAAGCAGGGGAGCAAGTACTTTCAAAAGCCCTGAATAAAATGGGGCGTAGCCTTGAAACCCTTGGCTTGAAGGATTTGCTCTATAGCAACTATGAGCATCCGCAATGGGACGATGTCGCGACCCGTTGCCTGAGCTGCGGTAACTGCACGATGGTATGCCCCACGTGCTTCTGCAATACCATCGAGGATTTCACAGACCTAAAGGGCGAAAATGCAGTACGCAAGCGAAGGTGGGACTCCTGCTATACTTTGGATATCAGCTATATCCACGGCGGTAGCACAAGGCCTTCCCCGAGGTCCCGGTATCGCCAGTGGCTTACCCATAAGTTGGCCACGTGGCAGGACCAGTTCGGCACATTGGGATGCGTCGGGTGCGGGCGCTGCATAACCTGGTGCCCGGCGGGCATCGATATAACCGAGGAGGCCCACGCCATACGCGGTGTCGAAACGGTCTGCAAGACATGCGTTCCCAGCAGGGAAAAAGCCGTTGAAACCATGAAGCGCATACTGGCCGACCATCCGTTCATTAAAGCGATTGGCGAGCAGTACCTTGACTTCATCGCGGAATATTCGGCCATTGTACGTTTCAACGCCGGGGAGTTTATATTCCACGCAGGGGAAGATGCTGAACGGTTCTACCTTCTGAGGCATGGCAAGGTTGCCATTGAAACATTCACCCCTGACAGGGGCGCGGTGATTGTACAAACGATCGGTGAAGGCGACCTGCTCGGCTGGTCGTGGTTTGTCCCGCCTTATAAGTGGGCTTTCGATGCCTTGGCTATTGAGCTCACAAGGGCCGTTGCCGTGGATGCCAAGTATGTCAGGGAAAAATGTGAGAAGGATATGAACTTGGGTTATCTTGTACACCAGTTCGTGAGCCAGATCATCGGACAGCGCATGGAAGCGACAAGGATGCAGCTTCTTGATATATATGGCGACCATGCATAAGGGCATTAAGCATAATTAATCATTTATCGAAATAACGGTCGTGGATAGAAATGATTCGAACTTACAAATGCTGGCTTGGAAAGGAGAAGAGCTTTGGAACAAATTGAAAAGATCTTGGCACAACATCCCTTTTTTGAAGGGCTTACGCCACAGATGATTGAAATCATCGCCGAGGATTCGCGTAGAGTGACTTACAATCCCGGGGAATTCCTCATGCGGGAAGATGAACCGGGGCATTGTTTTTTCCTCATTCTTCATGGGAAGGTCGCGGTAGAGGTATTCACACCCGAGCGGGGGCCTATCGTGGTTTCAACTTTGGGTGAAAATGAGATCCTCGGTTATTGCTGGATAGTCCCACCCTTCCAGTGCCGCTTTGATGCAAGAGCCGTCGAATTGACTCGGGCTATCACCGTTGACGGCAACCGGCTTCGCCAGATATGCGATGAAAATCACCAGGTCGGTTTCATGCTTTTGAAACGCACATCCCAGATAATGTCACGTCTCCTGGATGCAACCAGGATACAGGTGTTGGATATCTACGGTGATCATAAATGAAAGGCAGGTAACAATGGCTGTAATCGCATCAGACCCGATGGCAACACACCAATATCGCGTCCAGAGAGTTAAGAAGGAGACGCGTGATACATACGTCCTTGAGTTGGAACCTACAGTGAGCAAGGACGTGAATAGCTTTCTCCCCGGGCAGTTCAACATGTTGTACAGCTTCGGGGTGGGAGAGGTGCCCATCTCCATCAGCGGCGACCCGGCCACACCCCAGCGGCTTGTGCATACAGTCAGGATGTTAGGGGCCATAACCAAATCCATATGCAACTTGAAGAAGGGGAATACACTGGGTATTCGCGGCCCCTTCGGAAGCCATTGGCCCGTGGATGAAGCCAAGGGGAACGATGTGGTGATTGTCGCCGGCGGTATCGGACTGGCGCCGCTTCGACCCGCAATATACTACATCCTCGCGAACCGCGAGAGGTACGGGAGCGTTATCCTGCTCTACGGCGCCCGGTCCCCCTTTGAGCTTCTCTTTATTAAGGAGCTTGAGCAATGGAAAGGGCGCTTCGATATGCAGGTGGACATCACCGTCGATAGCGCGCCAAGCGGCTGGCGAGGCAATGTAGCTCTGGTGACGGCGCTCATCCCGAAAGCCCCGTTTGATCCATATCACACTATGGCCTTTGTGTGCGGCCCTGAAATAATGATGCGTTTCACCCTTCTTGAGTTATTCAAACGCGGGCTTGCCGACAAGGACATCTACGTCTCAATGGAACGCAACATGAAATGCGGTTTAGGCCACTGCGGCCATTGCCAGTTCGGGCCCTACTTCATATGCAAGGACGGCCCGGTGTTCAATTACAGTAAAGTCAAGGAATTCTTTGAGAAGAGGGAGATATAACATGGCACGTAAGCCCAAACCCAAACTCGCCGTATGGAAATTCGCTTCCTGCGACGGATGCCAGCTGAGCCTCTTAGACTGCGAGGATGAACTCCTTGCCGTCGTAGGTGAGGTCGATATTGCCTATTTCCCTGAAGCAACAAAGGCTGAAATGAAGGGGCCTTACGATGTCTCCCTTGTCGAAGGCTCCATCACAACGCCGCATGACGCGGAGCGTATTCACAAGATCCGCCGTAATTCCAAGGTGCTTGTGACAATCGGCGCCTGCGCAACAGCAGGTGGGATCCAGGGATTACGCAATTTCAAGAATGTGGAAGAGTTCATCACTATCGTGTACGCCACCCCGAGTTATATAGAGACCCTTAATAAATCGACCCCTATCTCAGACCATGTCCCGGTTGATTTCGAGTTACGCGGCTGCCCCATAAATAAGAACCAGTTGCTTGAGCTCGTTAACGCTTTCCTCAACGGCCGCAGGCCGGTGCTGCCCCCGTACAGCGTATGCATGGAGTGCAAACAGAAAGGCAATATATGCGTGATGGTTGCTTATGGCACCCCATGTCTCGGTCCTGTCACACAAGCGGGATGTGGTGCGCTATGCCCATCATATAACCGTGGCTGCTATGGGTGCTTCGGCCCGAAAGAAACCCCGAACACGAGTTCGCTGGGCAAACGATGGGGGAAGATAGGGGTGGCGGACGCAGATATTATGCGGGCTTTCCGCACCTTCAACGCTTATGCAGACGCGTTCCGGAAAGAGAGTGAAGCATATGAAAAGTAGGACTATAAAAGTGGACTGCCTCGCGCGTGTCGAAGGCGAGGGAGCTCTCTTTATAAAGGTCAAGGACGATGAAGTCAAGGATGTCAAGCTCAGGATATATGAGCCGCCGCGTTTCTTTGAGGCGTTCCTGCGAGGGCGGAAATACACCGAGCCCCCGGATATCACAGCCCGCATCTGCGGCATATGCCCCGCTGCTTACCAGATGGCATCCACGCATGCCATAGAGAGCGCATGCGGTGTTCCTGTTGGCGGCCAGCTGAGGGAACTGAGACGATTATTCATCTGCGGCGAGTATATCGAAAGCCATTATCTGCATATCTTTATGCTGCATGCCCCGGATTTCCTCGGCTACCAGGATGCCATCCAGATAGCCAAGGACCATCCTGATGTCGTCCTGCGAGCCCTCAGGCTGAAGAAGTTGGGCAATGACATAATGGCGCTGCTTGGCGGGAGGGAGATACACCCGATCAATGTACGTATCGGCGGATTCTACAAAGTCCCTTCAAAGAAAGACTTGGAAACCCTCAAGGAGCGGCTTAAAGCGGCCATCGTTGAAGCGGAGGAAGTGGTCCTCTGGACCGGCACGCTGCCCTTCCCCGACTTCGAGCAGGATTATGAATTCGTAAGCCTGCGCCACTCCAAGGAATATCCCTTCAACGAAGGCAAGTTAGCTTCAAATAAAGGGTTGGATATTGAAATATCCGATTTCGAAAAGCACTTCCAAGAAGAACACGTCGAGCACAGCACATCGTTGCACTGCAATCACAAGGGCTATGGCAGTTACCATGTCGGCCCCCTTGCCCGGTTTAACAATTGTTTCGACAAACTTACTCCACGCTGCCAGGAGTTGGCCAAGAAGGCTGGTATCGAGCCGATTTGCCGCAACCCGTTCAAGAGCATAATCGCAAGGGCGGTTGAGAGTCTCTATGCGCTTGAGGAAGCCCTGAGGATAATTGAGGCTTATGAGAAGCCCGACAAGCCTTATATTGAGATTCCGCCGCGGGCGGGTACTGGATGCGGCGTCTCCGAAGCGCCGCGCGGCCTGTTGTATCACCGTTACCGGATTGATGACAAGGGCATAATCCTTGATGCGAAAATCGTCCCGCCCACTTCCCAGAACCAGGGCATAATAGAGAGCGACTTACGGCTTTTCGTCCAGAAAAATTTGAGCCTGCCTGATGACAAATTGCAATGGCAATGTGAACAGGCGATACGCAACTACGACCCGTGCATATCATGTTCCTGCCACTTCCTGAAGCTGCATATAGAGCGGGAATAAGACGGAGGGTTGAATAGAATTTGACGGAAAGTGACACCACTGTTCTCGTTATCGGTGTCGGTAATCCCTACCGTGGCGATGATGCGGTAGGGCTTTTTATCGCCCGGCAAATATGGGCCAAAGTCCCGGATAATGTCGAAGTGCATGAGAACTTCGGCGAAGTATCCGGGCTTATTGAGCTTTTTAAGAATGCCGGGACCGTTATAATTGTTGACGCGGTTTCTTCGGGTTCCGAGCCCGGTGAAATATTCCGTTTTGATGCCGCGTTGGAGAAGATACCCGCGCATTATTTCCGTTTTTCAACTCACGCGTTCGGAATAGCCGAAGTAATTGAACTTACCCGCACTTTGGGGCTTCTTCCGCCAAAGGTTATTGTGTATGGGATTGAAGGGAGGGAATTCGGCATTGGTGAAGGTTTATCGCCTGAGGTTGAAGGAGCAGCGCAGAAAGTGTTGGAATCAATAATCCAAGATATACAGGATATAAGCGAACTGAATCATAGAGTATAATCCATTATTGTGTGGGGCGGGTTTTCTGACCTGCCTGATATAAGTAAATAGATGAAATGCAAGATGAGCATCTAAAAAATGGGCTTGCAGTTGAGCATATATCACGTATGCGCGTTATTATCCATGGCGCTGTGCAGGGCGTCGGCTTCCGTCCATATATATACCGGCTTGCCACTGAAATGGGGCTTACCGGATGGGTGGTCAATTCCCCTCAAGGTGTATTCATTGAAGTTGAGGGACGACAAGGGCAGTTGGATCTATTTCTATTGCGTATCGAGCGGGAAAAACCGCCACGTTCTTTCATACGCAGCCTCGAATATTCCTTTCTCGACCCGCAGGGATTTGAGAATTTTGAGGTGCGGGAAAGCGACGAATCGGGCGCGAAGACGGCCCTTGTGCTGCCCGACATCGCCACATGCCCTGATTGCCTCGCGGAAATATTCGACGCGCGTGACCGCCGCTATCTCTACCCCTTCACCAATTGCACGAATTGCGGGCCGCGTTTCAGCATCATCGAGGCGTTGCCATACGATCGTCCTAAAACCACGATGAGGGGGTTCGTAATGTGCGAGCAATGCCGGGCTGAGTATGAGAACCCCCTCGACAGGCGATTCCACGCGCAACCGAACGCATGCCCCATTTGCGGGCCGCATCTACAATTGTGGGACAGGGACGGCAATATTATTGCTTCACATCGCGATGCGCTATTGCATGCAGCCGAAGCTATCACGGATGGAAGAATCGTCGCGGTAAAAGGCCTTGGTGGATTTCATCTTATGGTCGATGCGCGGAACGATGATTCCGTTATGGAATTACGGCGACGCAAGCATCGTGAGGAAAAGCCGCTGGCGCTTATGTACCCGACAATCAGCTCGGTAAAAGCGGCTTGTAAAGTATCGCCGCTTGAGGAGCGCCTGCTTCTGTCCCCCGAATCGCCGATCGTGCTGCTTCGATGCAAGCCCGATGCCGGTGTTTCGGGGCATATCGCCCCCGGGAACCCGTATCTCGGCGTTATGTTGCCCTACACTCCGCTGCATCATATTCTGATAGCCGAGCTTGGATTTCCCATCGTCGCAACCAGCGGCAATCTTTCAGACGAGCCGATTTGCATAGATGAACATGAAGCCCTCGAACGGTTGGGCGATATCGCGGATTTGTATCTTGTCCACAACCGGCCTATAGCGAGGCATGTGGATGATTCAATCGTGAGGATTGTAATGGGACGCGAGCTTGTCCTGCGACGCGCGCGCGGCTATGCCCCGCTGCCGATACATCTCAAGGAAAATTTGCCCCCGCTTTTGGCCGTGGGCGCACATTTGAAAAATGCAATCGCCATGTCGGTCGGCTCGGAGGTTTTCATAAGCCAGCATATCGGCGACCTTGAAACCGTCCAGGCTGTCGATGCCTTCAAGCACGTGATTGAGAGCTTCCGGGGGTTGTATGAGGTCGAATATGCGGCGATTGCTTGCGATGCTCATCCGGATTATATTTCAACACAATTCGCCAGGAAGAACAGCCTGCCGGTTATCGCGGTTCAGCATCATTATGCGCATGTCCTCTCCTGCATGGCCGAAAATGAGCTTGAACCGCCGGTTATGGGGGTATCGTGGGACGGTACGGGCTATGGCCTCGACGGCACTGTATGGGGCGGCGAATTTCTCAGGGTTGATGACAGCTCATTCCAGCGTGTAGCCCACTTGCGCACCTTCCGCCTTCCGGGTGGAGATAAAGCGGTGAAGGAGCCGAGACGTAGCGCGCTTGGCCTGCTCTATGAAATATTTGGCGAGAGACTTTTCGATATGAAAGATCTCGCGCCGGTTCGAGCATGTCCCGATGATGAATTGCAGCTGCTCCGCAGCATGCTCGTGAGGAATATCAATTCCCCCGTCACATCGAGTGCGGGACGTCTCTTCGATGCCGTGGCTTCAATCACAGGGCTTCATCAGGTGATGAGGTTCGAAGGCCAGGCGGCGATGGAGCTTGAATTCGCCCTCGACGGATATGCGACTGACGAGATATATATGATGGAAATTGCGGCGGGGAAAGGCGCGGTGGATGCGGCTGTTGTGGATTGGGCTATAATGATTGGAGAAATATTGTCCGATGTCCGCGCGGGAGTACCGGTAGGGATGATATCGGCGAAGTTTCATAATACACTTGCCGAGGCGATAGTGGCTGTCGCAGAGTATGCCGGCGAAGAACGAGTTGTTCTCACAGGCGGTTGTTTTCAAAATAAATACCTGACCGAGCGGTCGATAGCCCGCCTTCACGAAGGGGGGTTCAAGCCATATTGGCACCAGCGTATCCCGCCCAGCGACGGCGGCATCGCATTGGGGCAGATTATCGCAGCGGCGAGAGAGGTTTGTGAAAAGTAATATTATGTGTCTCGCAATTCTTAAGTCTGGGTAGCGCACATCTATCGCCCGTGTAACGGGCGCGGTGTATGCCGTGATGTGCGCGAGATATTCAGATTGTTAGAAGTTAAAGGTAATAATATGTGTCTCGCAATTCCCGGAAATATTTTAAGCATAAACGGTGATGACCCCCTCTCGCGTATGGGCAGGGTGAACTTCGCCGGTGTCATCAAGGATGTCAGCCTTGCCTATGTGCCCGATGCCGTCATCGGCGACTATGTCATCGTCCATGCGGGTTTCGCGATAAGCATACTCGCTCCCGAGGAAGCCAATCGGGTTTTTGAATATTTACATGAAATAAACGAAATAATCGAACCGGAAGCCGACAGATGAAATTCATCGATGAATATCGCGATGCCGATGCCGCGCAGAGTTATGCCCGTGCGATTCGGGGGATAACAACCAAGCCGTGGAATATCATGGAAGTATGCGGCGGGCAGACGCACGCGATAGTCAAATTCGGTATCGATGAATTATTGCCCAAGGAAATAAAATTAATACACGGCCCCGGTTGCCCCGTATGCGTCACACCTGTAGAACTGATTGACAAGGCGATAGATATTGCGTCACGCCAGGGCGTCATCTTCTGCTCCTTCGGTGATATGCTTCGCGTCCCCGGGACAAAGCGCGACCTGCTTTCCGTGAAGGCGAACGGCGGCGATGTCCGTGTTGTTTATTCGCCACTCGATGCTCTCAAAGTCGCATGGGAAAACCCCGACAAAGAGGTTGTTTTCTTCGCGGTCGGGTTCGAGACAACCGCCCCGGCGAACGCGATGGCTGTTTACCAGGGAAAAAAGTCAGCTACTGAAAATTTCAGCCTTTTAGTTTCGCAAGTCCTTATTCCACCCGCCCTTGAAGCTATGCTCAATTCATCGGAGATACGCGTGCAGGGCTTCTTGGCGCCGGGGCATGTATGCACTGTGACGGGATATATCGAGTATGAGCCTATTGCAGCAAAATATCGCGTACCGATTGTCGTCACCGGTTTTGAGCCGCTGGATATTCTGCAGGGTGTATATATGTGCATCATGCAATTAGAGGAAGGTCGTACCGAGGTTGAGAATCAGTACACGCGCTCGGTACGGCGGGAAGGTAATGTGCAGGCCCTGGAAATAATGCGGGATGTCTTCAAGGTTATCCCGCGTAAGTGGCGCGGCATCGGCGAGATACCGCATAGCGGATTGGGGCTTACAGAGACATATTCGGCATACGATGCGGAGCTTCGTTTCGGCGTGGCGGAGTATACCGCCGATGAATCGCCGGAATGCATCAGCGGTTCAGTGTTGCAGGGTGTGAAGGAACCGTATGAGTGCCCCGCGTTCGGTTCGCGATGCACGCCCGAACATCCGCTCGGCGCTACGATGGTTTCATCTGAAGGCGCCTGCGCGGCATATTATCGTTATCGCGGTGCTAAGGCTTAACCTTCTATGCAGGACTGCTAAGATGTTGAAAATGCAAACAACAGGGTGCCACGGACAGCCCGAGTCTTCGAGGGCTGCCCGTGTAAGGGTTTTACAGGCTTCACCCAGGGACGGGTAAGCCCCAAGACGGGCTTATCCGTGGCACACATTTAACATGAGTAGATATTAGCTTTTTCTCTTGGGTGGCACCCCTTTGTCTTCAAAGGGGTGGTGATGCAAAATAACAGGAAATCAGGCCCGTCCCATATTTGGAAGGAGCATCCCGTATGGATGATATAAATAATTTCACGCAAAGTTGCCCGATACCCATAAGCGATTATCCCCACATCCTGCTCGCGCACGGTGGCGGTGGGCAACTGATGCATCAGCTCATCGAGAGGATATTCCTTCCTGCATTTGATAATCCCGCACTTAATGTGAGACACGATTCGGCCCGGATTAATGTCGATGGCGTAAAATTAGCCTTCACGACCGATTCCTACGTCGTACATCCACTCTTCTTTCCCGGTGGTGATATTGGCTCCCTGGCAATTCACGGCACCGTCAATGACCTCGCCATGAGCGGCGCACGGCCGTTGTGCATAAGCTCCGGGTTCATCATCGAGGAAGGATTACCGCTCGAAACGCTGTGGCGGATTGTCGTTTCAATGCAGCAAGCCGCGCGGGAAGCCGATGTGCAGATAGTTACCGGTGATACGAAGGTCGTGGATAAGGGGAAGGGGGATGGGGTTTTCATCAATACATCGGGGATTGGAATCATCGAGCATTCGCTTGAAATTTCCCCCAGGGCTGTACGCGAGGGCGATGTCATCCTCCTGAGCGGCGACATAGGGCGGCATGGTATGGCTGTAATGGCTGTGAGGGAAGGGTTGAAATTCGAATGTGATATTGAGAGCGATTCCGCACCGCTCGCGGACATCGTGCTCAAGCTCATTTCCGCCGGGGTTGAGGTGCATTGCATGCGCGACCTTACCCGCGGCGGACTCGCCAGCGCGTTGAATGAAATTGCCGATGGGGCGGGTGTCGCGATAGAAATCGATGAGCGGAACATCCCGGTAAGGGAAGATGTGCAGGGGGCGTGCGAGATACTTGGGCTTGATCCGCTCTACGTGGCTAATGAAGGGCGTTTCATAGCGTTCGTCGCACCGGGCGATGCTGCGAAAGCACTTGATATAATGAAGTCCCATCCTCTTGGCAATGGGGCTATGATAATCGGTACAGCAACCGGTTCAACATCCCCCATTGTAACGATGAGAAGCAAGATTGGCACGAGCCGGGTTGTAAGCATGCTCAGCGGAGAACAATTGCCGAGGATTTGTTGATTAAAGGATGGTATCGGGGCGAACATTGAATGCCCCTTAACCGCGCCGACTGAATGCGCGGGGGAAATTCTGGATGAAACCACCTTTCTATGGAAAAGAAATATTGATTTTAAATAAAATGCCCCTTGAAATAATCAAGGGGCATTGAAACATTGTTAAAGGTGCATTTGAAGTTTACCAACTGCCGTCAGGCAAAAACTTGCTCAGGAAAACGTCGTAGTAGCCATTCGAGGTGTGTTCATCCACGTCCGTCCCGGGGTCGAAATCGACGGTTTCGCTGAAGTAGCCTGTTACAAAGGCATTGCCTGAGCCGTCCGTGGCGACACTATAGCCACGATCATCATAGGTCCCGCCCCAGGTCTTTGCCCAGAGATAGTTGCCTGAGGAGTCAAACTTGCTTAGGAAAACGTCGTAGACACCATTCGAGGTGTGGTCATCCACGCCCGTCCCGGGGTCGAAATTAACAGTCCCGTAGAAGAAGCCCGTCACATAGGCATTGCCTGATGCGTCTGTAGTGACACCCTGGCCGCCGTCCGAGTATGGTCCCCCGCCCCAGGTCTTTGCCCAGACGAAGCCACCCGAGGAATCGAACTTGCTTAGGAAAGCGTCGTAGCTCCAGCCGTTCGAGGTGTGGTTATCCACGCCCGTCCCGGGGTCGAAATCAACAGTCCCGATGAAACTGCCCGTCACATAGGCATTGCCTGATGCGTCCGTGGCGACACTAGAGCCCCCGTCGTACCCGCTGCCCCCGCCCCAGGTTCTTGCCCAGAGGAAGGCACCTGTAGAATCGAACTTGCTCAGGTAAGCGTCGTAGTAGCCATTCGAGGTGTGGTTATCCACGCCTAAGCCGGGGTCAAAGTCAGTGGTTCCCTCGAACAGGCCTGTCACATAGATATTGCCTGATGCGTCTGTAGTGACACCCTGGCCGCTGTCCGAGTATGGTGCCCCGTCCCAGGTCCTTGCCCAGAGGAAGCCACCCGAGGAATCGAACTTGCTTAGGAAAACGTCTAAGCTGCCATCGCTCGAGGTGTGTTTATCCACGCCCGTCCCGGGGTCGAAATCAACAGTCCCGTAGAAGTAGCCTGTTGCATAGACATTGCCTGAGCCGTCCGTGGCGACACCATAGCCGTAGTCATGGTCGCTCCCGCCCCAGGTTCTTGCCCAGAGATAGTTACCTGAGGAGTCAAACTTGCTCAGGAAAACGTCATAGCCACCATTCGAGGTATGGTCATCCACGCCCGTCCCGGGGTCGAAATCAACAGTCCCGATGAAGTAGCCTGTTGCATAGACATTGCCTGAGCCGTCCGTGGCGACACCATAGCCGCAGTCATAGCCGCTCCCGCCCCCCCAGGTTTTTGCCCAGAGATAGTTGCCTGAGGAGTCAAACTTGCTCAGGAAAACGTCATAGCCACCATTCGAGGTGTGGTTATCCACGCCCGTCCCCGGGTCGAAATCAACAGTCCCCCAGAAGTATCCTGTTACATAGACATTGCCCGAGCCGTCCGTGGCGACACCATAGCCGTAGTCATAGCCGCTGCTCCCGCCCCAGGTTCTTGCCCAGCCGGTGCTGGGGATGACTTTAGCCGCATAAGTCCAGCAGTTGTAAACCGGCTCGGTATACATCGAATTGGTTGTGGGAAGCAGGTCCCCAAACCACGCTTGACCGAAGCTCTTTGAGTCTGTTACGGTGATGAGAATGTCAAGGTCGCCGGTAGTTGTTGGATTGGAAGTGGTCCAGACGATATCCCAGTAACCGCTCTTAGCTGTGCTCCCAGGCCCTGCATATGTGCCGTTGGCAACAGGGAGCGCGCCGGGATCAACCGACTTTGCGCTTACAGCGTTCACATCTCCCTGCCAATCCCATACTTCAACCTGAAGGTTAAGCGTACCCCCGCCACTACCGTTGGAATACCACAGCGAGTTCGCTGTTTCCTCGACCTTGATGCAGAACGCTTCGGCGCTGTTGGCGGTAACGATGTCGAAGTCGTTGATGTCTATCGGGGGATCACCGGTCGGCCAGTTGTAGTTGGCGTAAATGGCGTAATTGAACACAAGCAGAGTGATGGGGGGCGATGTCTCGGCCCAGCTTAAATCGTAATGACGTCTGAGGGTGGCCCCATTGGGAAACACACCCCGGTTAACGAGGTTCCCGGGAACCGACATGAAAGTTACAAGGTCATCATCATTGCCTAAACCGCTGCAGAAGTACTTGTAGCCTGCAAGCCCTTCATAGTTCGCGACACTATCCGGCACCCCGAGCAGGCCGTCCTGGTAACCAAACGGCACATCCTTGAAAAACTCGGGGCTGGGAATGACGGTGTAACCGTCCGCGTTGGTCACATCAGGACCGAAAACCACACCACGCACATCAAAACCCATAAATACCGGGTTGTTGATGGGGTGCTTGAGAATGACATCAACATTGACGATATTGTTTACCCCATCGATATGGAGCGTGCCGAAGTCGATGCTCATGCCGCTCAAAGCCGGAGGTTCAAGGAACCCAAGCACATTGGTGATAAGGTTGCTTGATCGCATATCAACCGCCTCTATCATGCCCGCTTCCTTATTAACCGTCACCTGCCATAAGCTTATAAGTGATGTTGTACCGCTCGCGGCAGCAGCGGGAACAGATGCCCCACCCTCAGTGCCCGGGCTGACCGGACTCTGCGTGTTGCCGCCGTTTGAGCACCCGACAACAAAGGTGAACAACAGCAAGAACACGAGTGCTGCCAATCTAAAATTCCGCATATTGGGAACCTCCAGAAACTTTGATTGCAAGAACATTAAGAGCCTTCAGCAAAAAGGGGACAGCTCTTGGGACAGTCCCAGGGCTGTCCCTAATTGTCCACCCGAACCTTTTCATACTTCTTATAAGTCATTTTGTTAGAGTCTCTGAGTTACGTATCAGGCCTGCGTACGCCTGTTAATAAATAAGAGAACCTGTTTCACTCGCGGATAAAACCCGGATACTTCCCGCCCCTTTACTTTAGATGCGAGATTCAAGGGTTCACAATACCATATACATATGTTTATTAAAAATCCTAACCCTGGGATGAAATGGGCGGCATCCGCGATTTGGTCACGGCGGCCCTCACCCCCACCTTTACATGAAATTCAGGGCGGGAAGTTAATCGGTGGTTCGCATTTTTGTATAATCCTGCAGCAGAATCAATCCGCGAGTATAACCCTCAAAAGACCCAATATAATCCTGTTTCATGATGTGATATACTTGCCAGTAGGCTTAACAGGCGACGCGATGGAGAGGTATATGGAAGATAAGATTACCCGTGAGATGACCATCCAGGAAGTAGTGAGCAACTATCCGGAGACCATTAACGTATTCATCCAGTACGGTCTTGGCTGCATCGGGTGTCACGTAGCCGCATTCGAAAATGTCGAGCAAGGGGCAATGGCGCATGGCATCAATGTTGACGACCTTATGAGGGACCTCAACGCCGTCGCCGCAAAAAGTTCAGCGGAGAAATAATTCAGGAATAGGGGCTATAAACCACCAAGGGCCCCGTATTACGAGGCCCCGGCGGTTGGTATTTTATAGGAGGTTCCTTTCCCGCACGTATACAACTCATACGGGCGGGATACACGCAAGAAGCTTACCCGGATTTATCCGACCTTTTATCAAACGCTTCCAATAATTTCACCACTTAATCGACCAGCTTAAGCTCCGACTGCCCCTCGCAGTACTTGCCGTCGAAGTACATTTCCCATGAAGAAGTGTCCTGCGAACCGGCGACATATTGCGCGTGGAGACGTCCTCCCGGGAAGTTATCTGGGATTGTGATTTTATCGAGCTGGTATGTGCCATTGCCCGCAAGTGTACCTGGCCAGGAATGCCCATAATCATCATAGTAGGTGACCGATTTTGAACCGACGTCGGTGTCGAATTTGTTTATGTAGACATCGAAGCCCGCCGCCTCCGGGGGGACATAACCTAAATCAATATCAACGGAGCCGCTTACGTTGAAGTTAATCGGCAAGCGGCCTGTAGCGGTTATCTCCGTGCCGTTATACGGGTTGAATGGTACCCCGTCGGCCCTGGGGGGCCCTGCACGGAGGTTGAAGCCGTTCTCGGATGAACCGTTGGTTGATTTCACATTTATCCTGTAATCCCCTGTCCCATATGTCGCAAGGTCGACAGTCCAGCCACTCTGGCATAGCCATTTCATATCGGTTACAGTGCCATCTTTGCCCATGGAAAATTCGGCGATAAGGATATCATCGCCGAAATCGTCGGGGGTGCTGGAAGGCGCGAACAGCTGGTAACGCGTTGTCGTATATTTCGTCGATGGCTGCTGGTGCGGTGAGGGGGGTGCGGTACGAATTTCGTCAACCTTGCCCGTCCCGGCGTCCTGGGCGTCGCCGACATTCCAGCATCCCGGGTCGAATATTTCAAACTTGACTATTGATGTGCCATTTTTGGCAACGTAGTCGTCAGGGATTTTGACCGCAAAATCATAGCCATGGTCTGCGTAATGAGTATTCGTGCTCCCATTATCGAGCCATTTCGTTGAGTATGCGTCACCATAAGTGTAATATCCATACGGCCCAAACAGGGAGAGGTTCATGATGCCGTTTGTACCATATGTCCCAAGGGAGCTTGATATGGATAAAGGCAACATACTGACATATGAGGCTGTACCATGCATGGATACGACACCATTGGAATAACCGAGCACGGGGGCGAAGAAGTAGTTGATGGGTTTGGAGATTTGTACCTGGTACCACCCGGAGTGGTTGCCATCGGGATTGCGAACACAGTTGACCGTCACGCCGTCCTGCCCATCGGTGAAGCCGTTTGCATCAGCGAGGTCCTTTGCCATCACTTGGGCCATATCCTCATAGGGCAACTGTTTTGCCCCAGCTAAAGCGGCGGCATCGCATGCCCGTTGCATTTTAGCCCTAAGGACATCGATCCGCCCCACATCGACCACAATGGCCGATACGCCGAGAACGGCAATGAGGAGCACGCTTACCCATACGACCACTGCTCCTCTTTCAGACCTTAAGGGCTTGACAAATCCTACCCTTAAATCACCCATAACACACCTCCATTGAAGGTGATGGTCGCAGGGCAAACAAAATATTCAGACCAACCTGCAGGCCATCACCCGTCAATCCAACAGCTTAGGCAGCGTAGTCAAACCGAAATTACTGCCGCCACCCTCGTCAGAATGAATTGGGGCACGTGTGCCTGGAATGAAGTAGCCGGTAATCCAGTCTTTATCGATCTTTTTACCGTCCCCGTTGACATCTCCCTGTTCTTTATCAGTCAACAGGTAAAACGGGGCAAACCCATCGACGATTACATTGGTGTGGTCCCAATCCATACCGGCATAATAATCATCCATGGAATAACGATCCGTTGTAGAACCGTTATCCAACAGTGATACAATGGGAACATAAACTACCCTGCCAAGGTTGTAATCCAGATCAGGGTTGAAGTTGCTGAAATCCAGATCCTCCTCCCCTAAGAGGCGTTCAGCGCGAGGGTTGAAGACTGGTCCTGTCATGTTTCCTGTTAAAGTGGGGATTATGTCTCCAATATCTATAGTGCCCGGGTAACCATTGACAAAGTTGTACGCAAAAGCTGACGCACCACCAATTATGGGGTCTACAAATTGGGAAAGATCCAGCCTTAAAGCTGCTCGCCAGCCCTCGGAATTATTCTTTGAATAATCAACAGGGATTCCCGGAGCGTCAATTCCCACTCCAAGGTTACCATTGGCCCAATCCTGGATTACCTTGTTATCCTCACCATATTGGAGGATAAACTTTTTGCCCCACTTCGCCGGTGTAAGGTCATCGTTGGGGTCATTATTAGTGTTCGGGTTAATGATGCAGAACGGCATCATATTACCCTTTATTGATCCAACTGGCTGGGGTTTGATTGCAGTTGCATGGACATTTATCGGGATATCGTTCTGCCCAAATATCCTCATGAAGTGCGTGGGGACATTTCTCGTCATTGAGACCGTAATCTTCTCGCTGCCGAATGAAATTTGACGGTTGTCATACTTGTCGTAATTCAGGTCAGCCAATTCGGCAGCCTTTTCGCCTGCAGATGCGTTAGGCAAAAAGCATGCCCCGCCCAGCGCTGCGGCGTCAACGGCCTTCTGCATGTTGGTGCGGCACCATACACCCTCGCCATAGTCGAGGACAAGGCCCATCACCGCTACAAATGGCACGAAGCCAAGAGCGAGGTAAACCAATACCCCGCCCCTTTGATTACGAAAAACCCTTCTTCCATATTCCATTATCTTAGATATCACAGCCGATACCTCCTCAAAAGAGTTTCTTGAATGACTCAAGGTCCCAAATCACTCGATCAAAAATTCCGCCCGCGAATGCAGGTTAATCTGCCCCATTCCCTGAACGACATTCCTTAGCGGTGTTATCAATTGAACATCGTTGATTGTGACTTCGACGACGATGTAGTTGTCGGGTGTGCGGTCGTTCGGATTGCCGATGTCAACATGGCTGGGATTAAGGACAGTCACAACCACCTGGTCGGCAGTTAGAGGGAAATAGACCGAGTTGATGACCTGGTTTTTGATATTCGCGGTTGTCTCCCCGACAGCGCCGCGCCGCGCCCCCGCACGGGTGGCGTTATCAAGGGTTATCTGGCGGTGGAGTATCCATCCGAAGTCGAATATACCCATGAAAATAATGCAAAGCACGGGTATGACTAAGGCAAACTCCAACAGGCTCTGGCCCTTATTTTTCCTTGCAACATCTCTCATTCTTCCGCGCATCTCAAACCTCCTCTGGCCGGGCATAAAAAACGGCCGCCGTAATATGGGCAAGCCCGCACGGCGGCCGTAATTGTCGGAATTACGTGGGTATAAAAAACCGCCTCAGGCAACCGGACATTCCTCTAATAGGACTCCTGGCTTTGCGTCCCCGCCTTCCGGCGGGTTTGCCCTTTTCTGAGTGCGCCAATAATTCGTATGTCGGCTATCATTATACCATGAAAAGGACATTTTCGCAAGGTTGCCATGCCGTGCAAGCCGCATCTAATGCGGGTCGCAGTTAATCAACCCTTAGCAATTTTAATGTACCATTACACCGCAATAGTGTCCGGCAATCCTCTGAATTCATTATTCATCAGTTTTAATGGGTATAGCATATTTACCTGATATAGGGTTATCATGTGGGCGAACTATGTCCAATCGCCCCGAAAACGGTACTCCGCACCCGGACAAAGGCGGATTTGGCCGGAGTGAGCTTGGAAGGCGAAAACCCCTCAGGGCGCCGACAATCGTTTTTGCCGTTCTTTTCACCATCTTATTCGTAAACTGCAGCGAAAAGGAGAGCAGGGAACAGGTCAGCATCGGTTTCGAGTTTGAGCAAGCCGTGCAGCTTAACTTAGGCGGTGTTGAGCTTAGTACGCCGTGCGTATACCCGGATACGGAGTATGGGGGGTTATATATCGCTGGGGCCAATACCAATTCGATATTTTATTACGACATGCAGGATGGGTTGAGGATTGCGGTGGAACCGCCAGTTGTGCCGCCCGGCGCTGAAGGAGTGGGGGCGTTCTGTTATGTCGACGGTGATTTTTTCTACCGGCCCGCGGTAGGACCCGGACCTGCGGCGGACCTGCCTCCCCCTCTGTACCAATTAACCGCACAAGGCAGGATTCGCCCCTATGACCTGCCCTGGGAGCCGTTTCAGGAAGTTCGCGAGTTAGGTTTGATCGTCTATCTTGGGGATGGGAAGTTGTTGCTGGAGACACGTCCGAGGGGGCCTTTTGCCACCGTTGATCTTATTACCGGAAACGCCCTCAGGTTGCCCACCGAGCCACCACTGAGGGGAGTGGTACAGGCGATGGCGGCTGATTTCGGGGCGAAGGAGGTTTACCTTATCAGGCGGGCCAAGGATATGAGCATCTATTTCCTGCGTTATGCATTAAAAGGCACTTATCGCGGGCCGGCATATATCCATAGGCGGGAGTTTTTTGATGCAGCGGCATCGGTGGGAGATACGCATTTAGTACAATATACATCCGGTCTTGTTGACCTATACGATTTCCGGTGGTCCCGGTTTAGGACTTTTGATTTTGCAAAGCTTGCCGGGTCCAATTACAGCATGTTCCTTGGGCTTACTACTGTTTGGGATAAGGCTTATTTAATAGGCCAGCGCGGTCATATGGGAAAACCCGAAGGTTACGACCTGCTTGTGTTTAATATTAATAAAGGGAAGGAAGCGGGTCGCAAGCACTAAGGGACGATAACAAAATGAATTTGAGGAGATATGAGTAAGGCTGCGGCGGGCAACTCGGGGCGGGGAAAAAATGACTTCTTAAATATTGCATGGCATAAATAGGGGTGCACTTCTTTAACTCAGGCATAATTGGTGGGAATTAGATTGCTGTTTTATAAATCTAAAATCCCTGTAAAATTAGAAAAATAAGCATAATCGCGATGGAGGTTTAGGATGATTCGCTTAGTTGTTTTTGCACTTTTCGTTTCACTTTTGCTTATCAGCTCTGCTTTCGCGGGGGCGAGAATGCATCGGGAAGAGGGGGATGGCCCCGCCGAACTGCCGGCCTGCGTTCCGGATGGGAACGACATCGCCCTCGATGCGACTCCGGTGGAGCATAGCGGCTATATCGTTGAGGTCGTATGCCCTGATGATCCTATTGACTACTACTCCTTCAATGTCCCAGCCGGGGCCGATGTGGAGGGGGGGATAATGTTTGCGAGCGATGGTCCGGGGGCGGTTGTGCGGCTTACCGAGGGGGACCGAATCCTCTTTGAGCAGGCAACCTCCGACTCGGAGCGCATTATAACAGTCCCCGTCACAATAACGGATTCCCCGGGGAGCACATTTTACCTGAGGGTGACTTATTATTCGTCGTACCCGAACGAGCATTATTATTACCTCCTCACAAGGCTCGAGCTTTCAGGATGCTACGAGGAAGGAAACGAGGAGAAATCCGCGGCGACGCGTATATTCTTCGGTGACACAATCAAGGATGTTCTTTGCGCCGGTGATACGGTGGATTGGTATTACTTTCATGTGAATGAGACCGATGAGGAGGAGGATGGCTGGGTAAGCCTCGACCCCGATGCGCAATCGACACGGGTGACATTCTATGACGCGCATGATACTGAACTGCTGGCAAGGACTATAACGGACGGTACTTCGGAAAAGTTCGGTTTCGGCGACATAGGCGGGATCCACAGGTTCAACAGCTATTATATAAAAGTGGAAATCCTGACTCCCGCTGCGGATGCTGAATATAAGTACACGCTCAGCCTCGGCAAGGGGTCGATTTTCAAGCTTCTTGCCCCGGCTTCCCCATTGGCTGCGCTTGCCGCTACTACACCAATCTGGCCCTGCCCCCTTCAGGACAAATTCAACACGTCGCGGGTTATGGCGAACGGCCCGGGGAGGATTGAGCAAGTGACCAACCGTTATCTGGCTCTGGGCACGGTTCTCTCCGGTGACCATCCGGCTGTCGGGCCGTCGGGTGATATTTATTTCATAAACAATATAGACACGATAAGGTGCATCGATATAAACGGCGATGTCAAATGGGAGCGCCGTTATCAGGACGCGCTTGACGGCCCGTTCCTTGACGACGAAGGAGTTTGGACCGCCAACGATGATTTCATCTACCACTGCGATTATAACGGCAGTTCAAGCACACCGGTCGCATTGCCGGCAGAGATTGTGAAGCCTGTTAAGTTATTAGCTCTTTTTGATGACAAGCTTTATTTCAGGGCAGGGAGCAACGGGTTCGATTTGTGGTGCGTAAAAAAAGATGGTAGCGCGGTGTTCCTTGCTGATGCGATGGGCCCCACATCCAATGTCGCTGTTGACCGGCATGGAAATGTATATGCGTTATCCTACTACAACATCACGAAGCTCAGCCCGACCGGAACGCAGTTGTGGCAATACTGGTTCAGGAACGCGCATCGCGCGGGGGACACCGTTATCCAGGACAGCTCAAGCATCGCCGCGGGGCCCTATATTGGGAAGGATATGCGCATATTCGCAGCGGCGATGAATAGCTCAGGCGATACGCATTATTTCCTCTTGAACGAGGACGGTACCGAGAACAAGAAGCTCCTGGTCACCGCGGATGACATCCCGCGAGCGGTTGTAACCGATTTGGACGGCAATTATTACATTGCCGACAGGAATCAGAGGATAAGGAAATTCGACGGCACGCTCGATTCAAAGTGGACTATAGACATCCCGGGGATAGTTGACGATATGTATATGGAGAATAACGGGCGCGCTTATATTGCCTATTATATCGCCAGCGGAATGAATATATTCGGTATCCTTGCCATAAACAGCAACGGAAATACGATGTGGAACCAGATAGTCGAGGATACCCCTTACATGCCGACCCATCACGCGAAGATTTTCCCGGGTAAAGACAAGAAGTTGATATTTGTGACAAACGCCGGACGGTTTGTGACATACAAAGATGCGTCGCTTGAATTCACTCCAGAGGAACTTGGCCCGATGCAGCCCGGCGGTAGCAGCACGCCGAGCTTACAGCCCATGCACAGGATTGGCGGTTAGCGTTTTTATGAAACATGTATTCACGTATAGTCGAGAGGTCCTTGATATGTTCACACCAAAACCATTCTTTATTGCATGCTGTCTGGTTCTTTTAATCAGTACAGCCGGAGCGGCGTCGGGGGGGGCTGCACCGGAGGGAAATGAGACAGCTAATACCGCTACACAGGTTGGATACACCGATGCAATATCAAACGTAGTTGGCCCCAACGACCAGTTTGATTACTATGTTTTCAGTGTCCCCAATGGGAACGAACTCGGCGGCACGATAAGGCTGAATTCTCCTGAATACGGGACCGTGGTCAGATTATCCGGTCCTGACGGTAATATATTCACGGGGAATACCACCGACAACTCATTGCCGGTGGTTTTCAACATCCCTAAAGGCCCCGTGCCAAACGGTTCATATTATGTCCGTGTGACTTTCTGGTCCTCAGGGCAATATGACCATCACTATAAACTCACATTCGGTATCGTTAATTACAGCGAGGTCAAGAAGAACTGGGCTCCATGGCCGCTCGACCGTGGCAGTGTCACGAATTCGGGGAGAGCGTTGTTCGAGGGCCCGAAGACGCACCTTACCAAGACAAGAACAATCGATCTCACTACACTCGACCAGAAATTTCAAGAATTCTTGGCTGAACTCAAGGGCGACGAGTTTGCTTCGCTTCGAGTAGGGCCAGAAGGCTGGATTTATTTCACTTTTCTCTTCAAGAAACTCCCGCACTACATATCTCTCGTCGGGTATAACCTGAACACGGGTATCGAATGGCGGGAACCTTCCTTCGACAGGGGGATCTGCCTTCAGCGGGTGCAATGGACGAGTCCATACGACTTCCGATGGTATGTCTGCAACTGCACAAGCAATTTGGGAATAGGCCGCATGAACCTTGATGATACGTTGTACCCCGGTGGATGTCCTCTTCAAGGGGATAATTACACCCTCAACTCCGACCCAAGACTCCTCATGGCCGGCATGACGATATGCGCAACAGCAGACGTAGAGTTCGAAGGGATGGACGATTACCACGTGTTTTCCATGTTCAAGGGGATTTCCGGTGACCAGATAAAAGGCCCGCGTTTATCTCGACACGGCGTGTTTTATGTATGCGAGAATAATCAGGGAGATGTTTTCGCACGCTTAGATAATGAGCACGTGAATAAATATAACGCTGACAGCTCAGAGGCAGGGGATGAGCCTGAGACTTCTTCCCAGTTGAAGGAATTATCTATAAGGCCCAAATACTTCATGCAGCCTATTCTCGGCAGCGACGGTTGCATATGGGTCTCAAGCATATATACAGCCCAACCCGAAAAAGATCCCCCCGACTGCTATGGCGGGCGCTACACCGTGATATATGACGCCGGGCAGGCAGAGGCCATATTAAAATCCGGTGACTATGGCCCCGGGAAGATTGTCCGGAAAGCATCCTATGGCAGCAATTCGCGGTTGTATATCGCCACAAACGATGATGTCATAACGTGCTATGAAAATTGGAATCAGAAACTATGGGAAACCCAATTGGGTGAGAAGCCAAAAGCTGTAGTGCCAAAGACAAAGGGGATGGCGAAAATGAAGGCTGTGGAGGGGAGCGATGAAGAATCATCGGGCGGTGAAATCAATAAAATGGAGCTGAAACCATCAGCCTATCAGATGGAGAAGGCTGTGGTGGATAAGGATGACGGATATATTTCCGAGATGATTATGGACAAGGACGACAAGATTTATATTCTTCGTACCAACTGGAGAGATACGGAAGATGACAAGTGGTGCAAGTTGTATATACTTGATCCAAGTACCGGCGAAGTGCTTACTGAAAAGGAGCTTACACCTGGCGGAAACCTCGGGCCTCATAACTGGATTGCCATCGGGCCCGACAAGAAACTGCTCTGGATGAATTCTGCAGGCTGGTTGAAAGTCTATAGAGAGAACTCGATACAAATGACAGCCCCTTTCAAAGAGCGGATTTCTCAACAAAAGCAATAAATCAAGATGATGAGGGAGTGATTAAAATGAAATGGTTATTGTATATTTTATCTCTTGCCACTATTGTGGCCCTGGGAGGGATAGCATGGGGCCAGTGTGTGCCCGACAATAATAATTATTCCATTGTCGCGGTGCCCTTGAGCTTCACGCAGACGGTGCATGACTGGGTATGCGAGGATGACCCCGTAGATTATTATGTACTGCAGGTTGATGAGGGTGTGGTGCTCTCGGGCTCAGTCACCGTTCAATCCCCGCAGGTTGGGACGACCTTCAGCATCAACGGGGTTGATTTGGGCTCCTCATTTGATTTCACTACCACCGGTTCTGAGAATGAATATGTCCTTAATGTCCCGGCAGGGCAACTGCAGAGTGATACTTATTATCTACGGGTTTCATATTCTGCAGAATATCCTGAAGACCACGAATATACGGTCACCATGGACTTGAGTGAAGGTGGCGCAGGCGGTGAAGGCGGTACAGGCGGTACCGGTGAGGTAGAGACATTCCACCCAATGATTGCGAAGGTGTTTTTCAAGAAGCCGCTGTGTCCTTGGCCATCTGTGTACGGCACTGCAGCCCACGCCTGCCGGTCGGCATTCCAAGGGCCATCAAGAGCAGCACCATTGAGCGATTCGGTTGCCTTGTCACCGGTGACGGGTACATCAGATGCAAAACGCTACCGCGGGCTCATCGTCGGGCCGGGCAATATTACGTATTATATGGATATCAGCACGAAGAAAATCTATAAGCACTTAACATCTCCCAAGGAACGCTCGTCGCCATATACAAGCGGGAGTACCATCCCCCCATGTTTCGATTCCTCGGGTCAGCTCTATGCAATTGACGCTGATGGCGACTTGGTATGTTATGACAAAGTATTCAGCAGCGAGGTTTGGCGTCACTCTCTGCCGGCCGGCTCCGATAAGGCTGTAATGGCGGTCGGCAAGATGATTTACACAAGGGTATGCGGCAACCCGAACAGCCTGCAGGTGTGGGATGATGCAGGCAATCAAATACATAGCATCAACCTCCCAAAGCGGGTGGCGGGAGTTACTGAGGATGCGGTTCGCGCGAAGTTCTTCGTACAGACGGAAGATTCCATTTTCAAGTTTGATTCCACGGGTACCCGCGAGTGGACGAAGGATTTTCCGCTATATCCTGGTTCAAGTGGTGGTGGAAGCGCAGCCCCTTGTGTGCCCTTCGGCCCAATGGTTTCCAACAAAGGGTATGTATGGGTTACCGACCTAATAACTTCCCAATGGAAGGTTTTCGATATCGATGGCAATGTATATAAAGAAGGGGAACAATCTCTCAATATGTACATATTGGAACCGGAGAGCAAGTATATGGCTGTGGCTTTGGGGGGCAACGGGCGATTCTACACTGCCCAGGGAAACATGTTCATGACCGGTATTGCATGTTGGGACGACTGGGATAATCTTGTATGGTCGGTGAGTATTGCTGATGCTATGGGCATAGACGATTTGATTTTAGATGCCAAGAACAGGGTTTATATATGCTACCCGAAATGGCAGCCGGGGGGTACATTTTCCTATGAATGGCAGGTACTCGATCCGAACGACGGGCATTCCATTTTCACGAATACAAACATCGGTCTGCCGGCTTCCCTCTGCAATCTTCCGCTTAAGGCCAAATTAGCTATAGGCGAAGGAAACAAACTCCTGCTCCTGCATGAGGGAGGGTATTTGGGTGTGTTCAGCCCGCTCCAGATAAAAGGGGTTATTAAGGCAATTGAAGCACCTTCCAGTGGGAAGGCCAAGCACAAGGCCAAGTCATAATGACTACAAAGGAGAAATGACAACTATGCAACTCAAATGGCTACCTTTAATATTCTTCCTCAGCATTCTTATAACATTGGAGGGTGTAACCTGGGGGCAATGCGTCGCCGACGGGAACGATACCGCCAACACCGCAACACCTATCGGTTATGGCCAAGTCGTTACAGGGGTAGTATGCCCGGACATCGATCCGTTCGACTATTATACCTGCACAATACCAGACCAGGCTTATGTTGAGGGGACCGTGACCCTTGATTCACCGCAAACAGGGACTACGATGAAAATCTCAGGACCTTCGGGGGAACTATTCAACAGCGGCACCACTGATTCAACACACAGCCTCGTCCTTACGATTCCATCCAATAGCGTTCCGGCAGGGGTTTACTACATCCGCATTGGCTTCTATTCGGCATATGCATTTGACCACGACTACACCCTTTCAGTGAGTCTTAAGGTCAGCCTTCCGCCGCCGCCGGAACAGCCATGGGAACCCGGTTATTATGATATCCCATGGCCGTTGGAGCGAGGGGATGTGCGGAATACCGGCGGTTCGGTATATCCGGGCCCCGGCAAGAATCTTCATGTATCCAGGACAATCGACCTTTATACTATCGACGAGCAATTGGGCACCTTGAAGAGCACCGTAATCGGGGATGAATGCAGGAAACTCCGCGTAGGACGATCGGATTGGTTATTTTTTATCAATTGGAACGGTAAAAGGACTCACCTTAAAGACGGAGTGAAAACGTACAAGGGGAACCACCTGTATGCCTATAACTTATCTTCAGGTGAAGTGTGGCATAAGATTACCTACGACCCCGAGATTTGCTTGAACATTGGAGGGATCCAACACTTCGACAAGGTGACCATGTGCAACTTCTTATGGAAAAAAATACTTTACCAATGTTCAGAAGACAACACTATTAACAGTTTTTTGCACTTGGAGGAATACGAGGCTAACCCCTTGCTACCCCCATCTAAGTTGTTGACTGTGGGCCGGCATATTTATGTTTCATCTGGGATAGAATTCGGCGGGGATGAGGACTTTCATAACTTCATGATTTACGACGAGTATCTCGATTGGTACATGGGTGGGCTTATTGCTGATAAAGAGGTGCGGTATGTAGCGGAGGATGCAAGCGCGAATGCCTTCGTGAGGTGGAGTGACGAGTCGTTTGAGAAGTATCTTCCGACGGGCAAGCCCGGCTGGTTCACATATGAAACACGTTCCGACACGGGAGGCGTATCCGGACCCGCCTACTTCATGTGGCCCATCATCGGCAACGATAATTGGATATGGGTAGCGAGCTCCTATAAGGACGAATCGTCATCCGAGTCAGTGACGCCCTTCGGAAGCCGCTTCCAGGTGTTTCAGGATTTCGAGACATCGGAAGTGATAAGGAAATCGGGTGATTACGGCCTTGACAAGACAGTCGTTAAGGCGTGCTATAGCCGCGACTCGCGGTTGTATGTTGCGTTCTATGACAGCACCATAGCATGTTATAAGAACTGGGATGAAAAAGTATGGGAGAAGAATTTGGGGAAATTCGAGATATCAGGCTTGAATGCAATCAAACAGAAAGTGGCTGTTAGAGGTGATGCGGCCGCAGAGGGGCAGGATACATCCGAAGGGGATACGGATGGTTCGGGCGACAACTTCTGGGGGATACCGGAGTTAGGTGAACTGGCATTGGTGGGTGCCCCGGATGGAGGACATATCGCGGAGATGATTATAGACCGGGACAATATAATCTACGTGCTTCGCACGTTCGGGCAACACGAAAAAAGGCGATGCGTGCTGTACGTCCTCAATCCTGATACAGGTGAAGTGGAAAAGCAACTCCCCTTGGAAGTGCCCGGGGAATTGGGCTCAGGCAATTGCCTTGCAATAGGGACATACCACCGGCTCTACTGGATGAATTCAGCTGGATGGTTGCAAGTATTAAACCCCCTGCTGGTTAAATTAGAAAAAATTCCTAAGACAATGTCGAAGTAGTTGAACGAAAGGAGAAAATGAATGATTAAGGCAAATTGGTTACCATTCATAATTTGTATTGCTTTATTGATGGCAATAAATGCGATGGCATGGGGAGCGGATGCGAAGGTGGTACCTGAGAAAGCTATCGGCGCTAATCAAAGCGGAATCAGCGCAGGTATGAGCTACATATCACAGCCGTGGCCGGATAGCCGATGTTATGCTGACCAGCGAGGGCGCTCGACTTTCAAGGGCCCGGGGGCGAATCTCATCGAAACGAAGTCGGTCGATTTGCACAGCCAATTGCAGATCAGTGATCCTCCTAATGTGACGTTTTTCAGAGCCCTGCGCGTCGGTAAGGGGAACCAGATTTATTTTATCTACGTGGACAAGAATCAGGATGCAACCTTATGCGCTTATGCCCTCAATTCAGGCCTCCAATGGAGCCGGGCCGTTTCAAGGTCCACGAATATATGCCTTGACGAAAAGGGGAAGGTTTATTACATCCTCGAGAACGGCTATGAGCTCGACCGGGCTCTTCCCGACGGCACCGGCGACTGGGTGCGTATGTTCCCCATAGCCGTTGACAATCCGCTGCAGGCGGAATCCCTCATGGTGGGCAAGCGGGTGTATGTGGTCACGAACCCGCACAATGACGGCCAGATCTATTCAATCAGCAAAACAGACCCGAACGACCAGTGGATTTATGCCTATGGCCCAAGCGCAATACATCGTATGGCCGAGGATGCCCAGGGCAATCTTTATATAAGATTCGCGGACCGGAATAAGGGCATCATGAAAATTGGGCCCGATGGCCAGCTAAAGTGGCAAACGCCCCTTATCCTTCCAGGGGTCACCCCGACCCCGCAACCGTTTGGGACACTTACCCCCGATGACTTAGGTCCTATATGCGGCCAGGCAGGCTATATCTGGGGTAATGAGCGCGTATCTCAGTTTGTAAATGAGGGTTATGTAGGTGTTCCCTTCTACATCCTTGCCGCCGATGGTTCGATTTACAAATCCGGCGGCTATGGTGTCGATGAAGACCCGTTGGCGGCTTGTTATGGCTCAGATGGGCGCCTTTATATAGCTGCCAAGGGTGGCGTCAATTGCTACCAGGACGGCGACGACTTGCAATGGTCAACCCACTTGCCCGGACCCGATTCACTCAGATGCATGGCGATGGATGCCGACAACGTGATTTACGGTGCGAGTTCATCCAAGCTGTATGTGCTTGAGGGCTCAAGCGGCAATATCCTTGCCACGCTCCCCATAACGGTCGCAGGCGAAGCAGGCGCTTTCAGTTCGCTTGCGATAGGTGATGACGGAAAGCTTATCTGGTTGAATTCCAGGGGCTACCTAAAGGTTTTCAGTAAGAAGCTGGTTGGAATAATCAAGCCTATGAAATTAGGGGTCTCTGGAAAAAGCTGATAAACATAGGTGATATGGTGATGATTAAGTTGAAGTGGTATGTCCTCCTAACATGCCTCACTATTATTGTTTCCGTGGGGGATATGACATGGGGGCAATGTGTCGCCGATGGTAATGATACAGCCACCGCTGCAACGCTCATCGGTTACACGGACACCGTCACCGATGTCGTCTGTCCCGACATCGATTTGTTTGATTACTTTGCTTTTGCAATTGCGGCAGCCGCTGAAGCATCCGGCACAATAACTCTCGATTCGCCGCAGACCGGTACAACGATGAAAATTTCCGGCCCTGATGGGGATATCTTTGTCAACGGCACCACCGACGCATCACATACGCTTGCATATACGATACCTGCCGGTGGTCTTGGTGAGGGGATTTATTATATCCGCACCGGGTTCTATTCGAGTTATACATTCGACCACGACTACACACTTACCCTCGCCCTTGTTGTATCCGGTGGGTCGGACTGTGTCGCTGACAACAACGAAGACGCAGCGCACGCCGTGGCGTTGAGTTTCGGCTCCACGGTATCGGATTGGGTATGCGCGGCCGACCATCTGGATATATGGCGATTCACAGTCGCCTCCAACCCGCAGGGAGCCGGGAGTGTTACCCTGACAGCCGCCCCGGGAGAATTAGTGCTCTATCTTTATGATTCCGCATCGACGGAGCTTTATCGTGGGACATCATCCGATGGCAGCCTGAAATATAACCTGGATTCGGCAGGGACGGCATTGGCGCCGGGGGAATATTACATAGGTGTCTTACTCCCCCCTGCAAGGAGTGATCAGAATTCATACACACTTAAATTGGAAGAAAAGGCCGAAACGCTTGTCCTGCCTGGGCAATTCGGTGTTTATGAAAGAGTTGAACCGCAGCCGCAACCGGAGATTACACTCCCGGCCGGCCCAATGCAGGTAAGAAAGCCGCGGGTACCCTGGCCGTGTTCGCGCGGCAATCGAGCCAACAACGGTCGTTCATATTTGCCTGGTCCTATTGTCCGCCAGGAATTGGATTTTGTGACAATCGACTTTGACCTGAGTGTAAATGATGTAAAAAATAATCATAAATATTACAGCGGGCTCCTCGTTGGGAAAGATAACTGGGTATATTGCCTTAAGCATCCGGCAAAAGAGCTATTGGCATTTCATATTCCCGACACCGATGTGAAATGGTCGCATGAAACCGGAACCGCAAAATCGGCATGCCTCGATGATGAGGGGAATATATATTACATCCATAAAAATGGGCGTGACATAGTATGCGCAGACGGCAAAACCGGTGATGACAAATGGAAACGCGCCATCACGGAATCCGGCTCCAAGTCAGTCGAGTTGGCAGGTGAATTTATTTACGTCGCACGTGTTAATTATGAAACGCAAACATCGTATATCCATGTTTACACTAAACCAGGCATTCGGACCAACATATGGGGACCATTGGATGGCAGTCTGGTTGGCGTTGCGGAGGATACGGACAAGCATTTCGTCTATGTACAAACCGGCAAGAGGCTTTATCAGATTTTCTGGATGGGAAATGTTACCTGGAATAAACAATATCCGGTATTTGAAAACCGCCCCCCCGGAATAACTGGCGCAATAAAACCGGTAATCAACAACAATGGTGAGATTTGGTCCTATGACGCAGGGACAATGAAGTACTATGTTTACAATTCCTCCGGCGAAAAACAATTGGAAGGCGCTTTTGAAAAGGCACCACAAGCGGTATGCCTTGGCGCTGATGGCAGGTTTTATGTTGCATGCGAGGATAAAATAACATGTTTCACCAATTGGAATACATTGCAATGGCAAAAGAGTGAAAACTTCAACGAGGGGACTTATGCATGTGATTTTTGGGCGGCCGCAATAATTTTGGATTCCAACAGCAACCTTTATAATTGTTACTATCGCAATTGGTACTTTCCTGGTTCCGATCAAGAACCTGACCTAATGTGTTTCATTGAGCTACTCAATACGGATGATATAGCCGACATCCACGCCAGCACTCGTAACCAGGCCGGAGACCCTGATTCGGGATTGGATGCCGATCTTATTGAATTTGTCATGGACGAGAAACCGCCCAATGGCGGCGTGGAAATGGCGATAGGGGAAGGAAACAAGCTCGTCATATTGCATTTGGTTGGCAGGCTGCAGGTGCGCATGCCGGAGGGGTAGGATAAGAATAGTAATCCTGATATTTTTGAGCGTCACCATCTATAAAAATACTCCCTCCATGACTTTAACCCCCCAAATTGGAGTAATATATATGCTTATAGGAATTCCTGTTGTTTCGGGACACCCTTGGGGGTGTTGAAAAAGTATCGAATGATGGGTAGCGCACATCTATTGATGTGCGCGGTACCCCTGGAAGCCGCATATCACGGCATACGCCACACCCGCTACGCGGGTGATAGATATGCGGTACCCATTCAAACCCACTTTTTCAACAGCCCCACCCTTGTCCCGAAACGAGCCAGCCCATCAAGGAGGCAACTATGTTCAAGACAACAATGGCTATCTTATCTACCCTCTGCCTGTTACTAATCCTGCAGGCTGCGGCAGCGGCAGCGGCGGATTGTGTCGCCGACGGCAACGATACGGCCGCCACGGCATCGCCAATCGGCTTTACCGACACCGTCACAGATGTTGTCTGCCCCGATATCGATTTGTATGACTACTACACTTTTACAATATCTGAGGGGGCTGATGTATCCGGCGACATCGCATTCGATTCAGCACAGACCGGAACGACAATCAAAGTCACAGGTCCAAGCGGGGATATTTTCAACACCGCCACTACAGATGCCTCGCATACACTTCATCTGACCCTGCCTGCTGAAGGTATCCCTGCGGGAGTTTATTATATCCGGATAGGTTTTTATTCCACTTACTCTACCAACCATGAATACACCCTCACCCTTAACCTAACGGTCACTACGCCATCTGAATGCGTGCCCGACGACAATGAAGATGCGGCGCATGCTGGGGCGTTGAACTTCGGTTCGACCGTATCGGACTGGGTATGCGCCGATGACCATCTCGACGTCTGGCACTTTACCGTCGCATCAGATCTCCAGGGGGCTGGCAAGATAAACCTTACTGCCAACCCCGGCGAGTTAGTTCTGTACGTTTACGATTCCGCGTCAACGGAGTTGTATCGGGGCACGACATCAGGCGGTACACTGGAATATGCGCTCGGCACCGCTGCATCGCCGCTCGCTGCCGGGGATTATTATATTGGTGTTTTTCTTCCGGCGGCAAGGGATGATGAGAATTCATACACCTTGCAGCTTACCCAGGGAACCCCTGCAGTCGCGATGGAGTTGCACCGGCCATCGTTGACGCCGCTGGCGATGATGTTGCCGAAAGCGACGTGGCCGCTGCGTCGCGGTAACCCGCAGAATAATGGACGTTACAACTTCAACGGGCCGCAGGGAAGCTTAAGCAAGGTCAGGAGTTTCAATATATTACACGATCTTGGTTTGGTCGCGCCGGTTTCCGGGGGCAGGGATACATTCGAGGGACTTGTTGAAGGCATAAACAACAAAGTCTATTTCCTCGACCCTTATACAGCCACCATGTATGCCTACAGCACCCTCACCGGCAAGCTGTGGGATTATCCGGTCGGCGGTGTCCCTCCATTCCTCGATGAATTCGGGCGCTTATACACCCTCGACAGGGATACCGAGCAGGTAATCTCATTGGACGCCGACGGCAATGTGCAATGGAGCAAGCGTATCTCGGGCGAAGGCTCCCTGAATATACAAATGGCGGGCAGGCGTGTTTATGCAAGTTCCAATACGGGCAGCAGCGGCCTCATGTATGCTTATGACAAGACGGGGAATCTTGCATGGACATCCGCCCCGTTCCCCAAGCCGATTTACGCCGCAGCCGAGGATAAATCAGGCAACTTATATATAATTACAAGCGAAAAGGTTTATAAGTATGACACTTCAGGCCACAGCTTATGGTCCCAGCAATACACCACGGCGCCAGCGGGAATCCCACTCCCCGGAATCGGCCTGCCGGGGGTCTTGCCAGGGGTGCCTGGCCTGCCGCCTCCCGTCTCTCAACCCATATTGGGGCCGGTAATAGGCGGCGACAATCGAGTATGGGTTAATTCCTACAATAGCCTGACATATAACATATACAATTCCAACGGCTCCGTCTATGAGACCGGCATTTTCCCGAATGCGGGGACAATACCCGTGGCCGTATGCACCTCCGCTGATGACCATCTTTTTACAGCGACAAGTGACGGAAATGTAATATTCTATGATAATTGGACGCACGAAACATGGCGTACTCCGGTGGCTGCCGGGGGAGCTATTCATGACATGATTATGGGTACTGATGGTAAATTGTATGTGGCTTATTCCCAAGCCGCCGTTCCCGGAGCCGGGTCATGCGAGTGCAGTATTGCCCAGCTCAACCCCGATAACGGCGCCATCGTCTGCACTGTCGCCGCCGGGTCGATACCTGCGGCCGCCGAACAGGGGGCGATTGATTTAGCCATTGGCGAAGCGGGGCAGCTTGTTTGCCTCAACCAAATCGGTGAATTGTCCGTCTTCACTCTTACCTTTATTGCTGCTCCACGTGTGGTGGTGGGTTTACCGGGAGGAAGATAAAATGCTGAAAACATGCTTGTTCCCGTTCATTGTATGCATCCTTCTGATTTCCATACTGGGGGGTTGGGCGTCGGGCCAATGTGTGCCGGACGGCAACGATTCCGCCGCCACTGCGAAACCAATTGGTTTCACGGAGGCGGTAACCGACTGGGTATGTCCCGATGACAAGTTCGATTACTATTCGATGGTCATTGCTGATGGGGAGGATGTTTCGGGCACAATCACCTTCGATTCGCCGCAAACCGGCACTGTTATGCGTTTATCGCGCGGCTCCGACACCGTCGCCGAGAGGGCGACTTCGGATGCAACGCATCAGTATGACATACCGATTGCGTCGGGAAGCCTCGTAGCGGGGAAATACTATTTTCGTGTGACTTTTTATTCCGCCTATGCCTCTGATCACCAATATACCCTCACGCTGAATTTAACCGTCAAGAAAGTCCCTATACAGATGCCGGTGCGAACGGCGAAGATCCTTGGAACTGCGGGTTTCATCAATTTGCTGGTATCGCCATGGCCCCTTCCCCGATGCGATGGCGCCAACCGTGGACGGTCCGGGCTTAGCGGACCGGAAGGGAGCGCGCTTAAGAGCGTCCAATTCAACTTGAAGGATGATTTAGGGTTGGGGCTGTGGCCCAAGGTGACCTGCACCGATTTGCTCGCGGGGTCGTCGAACCGTGTTTATTATATAAACCACGAGCTGATATTGCTGGTTGCGTATGATCTGACTTCGGGATATTTGTGGAAATACCCCATAAGTATCTACACTGATCCTTTCATGCTCGATGAATCGGGGAATATATATTTCCTCACGGGTGCCAGTTTTAATGTAGGCGAGAAGGCTTCCGTGAATTGCATTAACAGCAAGGCAGAATTGCAATGGAGTACCGCCATTCCCGGGGACAGCAACGCAATAAGCAGGATCAGATGTGTTAGCACGAGGATATATGTTTCCACGAAAAGGTACGGTGAAGGATATTATGTCCTCGCTTTTGAGCGTGATGGCAAGCTTGCCTGGAGCGCGGGACCACTCAACGACGAGCTGATAAACATGGCCGAGGATTCGGAGGGTTATTTATATTTCGAAACGTGGCAAGGGCTGTACCAGTACGAATCAGACGGGAATTATAAATGGTACTATGAATTCCCCCTGAGCGAGAGCGGAGGTTTCTTCACCGGCGCGGGACCTGCCCGCGCGCCTGTAGTCGGCCACGATGGCCGGGTATGGTTAAACAGCACTCAGAAGCCGCAGTTCCTTGTCATCAACAGGGACGGCTCTGTTTATAAGCAGATTGATTACGCCCCGGGCAACCTTGCTCAACCCTATGCCGCCACATTCGCCTGTATTGGCGGCGACGGCAGATTCTATATGGCGGATACATCCAATGTCGTGATATGTTACAGCGACTGGGACCAGGAAATGTGGCGCAGATCCATATCATGTCCGGGCGGAAAAATCATGGATATGATTATGGACAAGGATAACCGGATCTATGTCCTGTATTACACCAAGATTGCCGATAAAAAATATGATTTCCACTGGACATTGCTTAGCCCAACGGATGGAAGCATAATATTTGATGGAAAAATACCATTGCCGGATGGGGCTTATGGATTCGATACCAGCGATCTGCATATTGTGGGCGGAGGAAAACTTGTACACCTGTGCACCAGCGGGTTCATTACAGTGCTCGACCCCAAGGTCGTGACTGATGAACCGACTGGCTATTCAATGGTCCCGGCAGGTTAAGGAGGAAAGCAAAATGGCAAAATTGAGAATGCTTCTGTTTATTTCGTTGATAGTGATACTCCCTATTCTTGTGACGGCGGCATCCGGGCAATGCGTCGCCGACGGCAACAACACAGCCGCTGAAGCGAAACCAATAGGTCTCACCCAGACCATATCGGACTGGGTATGCCCTGACGACCAGTTCGACTTCTATTCATTAGTAATCTCTTTGGGGCAGGATGTATCCGGCAACATGACTTTCCAATCGCCGCAAACCGGCACGGTATTGCGCCTATTCGGCTCGGCTGGGGTTATATTTGAGCAAGCGACCTCCGACTCGAAACATACCCTTAATGTAGCTATAGCGTCGGGGAGCCTTCCTGCAGACACATATTATGCACGTATAACATATTATTCAGCCTACGCGTTCGACCATGAATATACCTTCACCTTGGCCCTTACCGTCCCCGGGCCTGGGCAGATGAACCCTCCCGCCGGGATGCTTGAAGGACCCAAGCTTTCCGGAGGCCTTAGTCCGGGCAGATTTGCGCTACAGCCCACTTCCCCGTGGCCGTCGCGCCGATATGACGCCACCAACCGTGGCTGTTCACCGTATAACGGGCCTAACAGGAAGGCTTTCAAGAGCAAGGATTTTGATATATTGAAGGACTTAAGCTTGACCAACGCCGGCACTTTGGGATTCAGCGGACTCATCACAGGCCCGAATAATGAAATCTATTCTACATATGGCGATGGGAATGTTCTTGTCGCCTATGATTTATCTGCGGGCTACCAGCACCAAAACCCCGTTGGTTTTTCCGGGCACCCTTTCAGCCTTGACTACTTTGGGAATGTCTATGTTATCGACCCGAATAAAACCCAATTGGAATGCCTTAGTGCGGATGGCTCCAAATTATGGGGCGTAAATATGGAGGGGGGCGGCACAGAAGGGGTGCCAAGGGGAGTGGGGCAGTATGCTTATGCATCAACCCTTGTTTCGATTTTATACCCTGGAATCGGTGAACTTGGCCAGGCCAATTATGTTGATGCTTGGGACAAGAGCGGGGGATGGGGGTTTGTGATGGGGACCTTTGATAATAGAATTATAGGTGTTGCAGAGGACCCGGATGGTTTTTCCTACGCCCAGGCAACTGATAAATTCGCCAAGTACGATTGGCAAGGGCATCAATTGTGGCGTATAGACCTTGCGTTTTCCGGCGATGATGAAGATGCGGCCAAATGCCAGGGGCCGATAATCGGTTACGATGGACGGGTCCTGGCCGTCACAGACCCGTATATTCCTGAATATCAAATAGTGAATCCGGATGGCTCGATATATAAATCAATAATCAACCCGGGGGGACATGCCGCCGGCGGTATGATCATAGTGGGTGGATTCATGCCCCGTATTCCGGCTGTTTTCTGCATGGATAACGACGGACATTTATATATAGGTGTGGGAAATAGGGTTACCTGTTATACCGATTGGACAGAGAAAGTGTGGGATGCGCCTTTCAGCATGTCTTGTGCCATTCAGGATATGGTCATCGGGGGGAACGGTGTTATTTATGTCCTTTACACTGCAGCGTTTGGGGTAAAAGGGGAAATGCACACTGTGCATTGGGTATCTCTGAACCTGACCGATGGAAGTTCAATCGCTGACGTCGATATTGGTATACCTGATGCAGCCCGGCAGAAGCTCTCAGGAGAATTGGCTATCGCCGAGAATAACAGGTTGGTATATTTGAACGCTGGTGGATACCTTGCCGTCTTCGAGTCGGGGCTCGATTTTTCAGGGTCATTTTTCAAACCGGAGAAGTTTAAAGTATTCAAATATTAAAACTGCGAGCTCTCGGTAATCGCCTTCAGCGTAGGATTGTTATGCACGTTTTCATCCCACACCCTCTCCAAAGTGCGCCAGCGTTTGATGGGGATGTGGTAATCGACGCATCGCTGTAAATACTCCGTTGCCTTATCAATATTGCCTACAGCGGCATATACATAAAATAGGCAATATGCCGAACGCTCGAAATCATCCCCGCGCCAGATATTGCTTAGCGCGACCTTTTCCGCTTTGCGAAGCTCCGCCAATATTTGCGACTTAGGACGGCCCATCTCCTTAAAGCATGCGGCGCGGTTCAGATACGTGAACGGGTAGTCCTTGTCAATCTGAATTGCCTTATCGAGAAGCTTCAGCGCTTCATTGTATTTTTCATAGTGCGTGGAGATGTGCGCAAGGTTGTTAAGTGCGGCGATATAACCGGGCTTCTGCCGGTGAGCTTCCTCGAAACTCGCGAGCGCGTCATCCCAATTGTCCAGCAAGTATTGCGCGTTGCCCCTTATGAAGAAAGCCTCAGGATTGAACGGTTTGATCTTTATGGAAGAGGAAATGTCCCTGAGGGCAGTGTCGAAGTCGCCTACATCGATCATTGTGGCCCCTTTATGGGAGAATACCCATGGGTCGTTGGGGCTTATCCGCGTCGCTTCATCGAAGTCGTGTAACGCTTCATCGAGATCACCCTCAATCATCTTAGCCCGTCCGCTGGCGAGCCAGAATGATTTGTCGTGGGGGAATTTATCGGTCATTTCCTTGAGCAGGCTACGGCGTGTGAATGAATCGAGACGTTTGAGCAATTCGTTGAAGAAATCCAGCCTCAATTCGCCATCCTGGATGAACATCTCCATCACGAGTTTATCGCGTTCGAGGATCATCTCGCGTATCAGCTTGGTCACTGTTTTCTCTTCAGTGCCCAATTCCTTATGCACAATTGCCGTTGAAAGCAACCCGGAGGGGACATCGAACCCCCTGGATCCTTCATCCGCTTCCTTGACATAAGCTTTTACAATGAATATCGGCTTGTCAAACTGGTGAGCTTCTTTATAAGCATATACTATCGTTTCGGTGGGGCGGTCGAATATGATGACCACGAAAGGACAGGATTTTATAGCTCGTTCAATGGCTTTGTTGTCCGGGAGCTCCTCGCTTGTAACAATGGGGAAACCGAACCTCTTGTTGAGGGCGCGTTTAATATAGTAAACGAGGAAATTAAGGCTCTCGTTGCTCCATTGCTGCGGAGGTGACATGACGAGAACCTTGGCTCGCTCATCCAGTCTTGTCTTCGTGAAGCTTGTTAAGTCGTCCTTAAACGGATCTTGTCGGCGGAACATCCGTAATCAAACCTCCCATGCCCTCATTCCATGCGGGGCATGAAGCAAGGGCTAATACAATTAACTGTAAATTATACCATAAGCCGGGGTGTATTTACTCTGATTTTTGGAGTAATTCTGCCAATGCTGACCCCCCTGAGGATGGACTCGCAGAAACCTTGAGCTTGCTAAACCGGGCCAAAGATGACAAGCCGGCCCATTGCGTTGAGATATACAAGCCTTTCCAGCCCGGCTATCGCCAATTCGCCGCTGGACAGCATGTAGTCATCCGGAATCTGTATTTCGCAATCGCATATCACCGTTCCCTTGACGGAATCTAAAGATACAACATGCACCTTGCGGTAATTAACACCGGTGGTGGCGGCATAAGCTATGTATATCTTGTTGTCCCCTCCCAAGACCATGTCATAAATCTTGACATCAGTACCGGAAATCGACCAGTGCCATTTTTCGGTCGTCCAGTCTTCCAAACAAGTCACCTGGTTGCGGTAGTCGGCGATGTAGAATTTGCCATCGCTCCCGAGGCAAGCGGCATAAGGTTGGACAAGGGCGTAGGCGGTATAAGTACTGCTTGCGTCCAAAGTCTTTTTGTACAATGACCCATCGACATCGAAAACTCGAAAAACCTTGTCAAGAACGTTATTGACATATACTCGTCCCGAAGGACCGATGATAGGCCCCATATTTCCCACTAAAACATTAGGCCATTCATCGTAAATGCCCCCTCCCCACCAGTTCGTATCTTTGTATATAAGCCAATCCCAGCGTTTCTTGCCGTAATTGTCAAGTTGCATCAGGTTCTTATCGTGCTGGACATAATAGAACCCATTGGGGTCGTAGGCTATGTAATCGATGCGGCCGTTTATGACCTCCGAAAGCCACTGTGCGGAGCCGTCCGATTTGCGCGCATATATCTGGCTGGTCTTATCCGCCAACCAGAACATCGATGTGCATACCGTATCTCCTACCGTCCAGAGGAACCTGTCGGGAGCGGGGTCGCCGGGGATGGTGAAGCTCGATAGCTTGGTGCCGTCCGGGTTAAGGCATTCCACTGTTACCTTGTCCGGTTCGATAACGTATACATGACCCGTGTCGTCGAGTGGAGCGGAGTGTATCGATGCGAAACACACATGGTTCCACTTCATGCCAGAATATATATCATAAGCATATAGCATGGATTTCTGGTGATGCATGAAATAGAGCATGCCATCGGGGCCTACAGTCAGCCCCCCGATGTCGTATGAAACCTTATAATATGGTGTGGGTAGGTTGAGTTCCTGCTTCAGGTCATATTCCTTTATCGGGGCGAATTTACCCTGCGGTCCGTTGTATGTCGACCGCCCATTTCGCTTGGCATCGAATCGCCGCATCGGCCAGGGCGATGTCGGCGGACCTCCAGGTTTGATGATAGCGCCAAGTTTCTCAATAATGACAGGCTTCAATACCCCGCTTACCATTTCGGGCTTCTTCGCGATTTCAACTTTTTTAAACTGGTGCATTGGCACTGCTTTATTCAAGCTGAGGCTATACGTAGTTGTATCCTCCCTCTTGAGGGGAAGGAAAACTGCGAGATAATAATCACCCGGCGCAAGCCCCTGCTCACGGTTACTGAGTGTATATTTCAATTCACCGCCCGATGTCACTTCCGAATAAAGTTGGGTTTTCGTGGAATCGAAGAGATAAAGGACAAGCTCCCCGGGGCTGCAGCTTAGAGAAACAATCCCCTTCCCTTCCGTCTCCCGGTCATTGATAGTGAAATGCCATAGGTCGAGATGATGGTCCACATCAAGGGTTGCAGCTACCGACATCTCGAACGACAACTCACCAGGCGTTGGCAGCTTGCTCACATCGATACGCGGCTCGGACTGCGGCACGCCCAACTGTATATCAAGGGTAAGCTTATAGTCGTGGTCGTATGCGTAATTCGAATAGAAACCTATCCGGATGTTGTATCTCCCATTCTTGATCCCTTCCGCTGGGAGGGTGTAAATAAGTGTTTTCGTCGAGTTTGTAGTACCGGTATCAAAGCAGACCTGGTCCGCGGAGTCCTTGATTTTCATCGTGGTACCAACTTGCTGCGACTCCATGGTTATCGTGCCAGACGCGACGCTCAACTCTGGTATTTCGAAGTAGTAATAGTCGAATTTGTCGGTCGGGGAGACAACACCGGTCGCCGAGCCGTTCAAAGGCAGCGATGTCGCGGTCGCGGCGGTATCATCCGCAGCTATCGCGCTGATGCTAAGGACGAACAGGATGCATATTGCATAGTTGAATGATTTGATCCGAAGCATATCCTTAACCTCTCCAAAAGGTAGAATGTCATCATATTATAGAGTTTATCATCGATAACTAATTTTTGTCACTGAAAATCACTGTTCATGGCCCCACTTGCATCGTGAAATGCAACCCTATAGAATCCTGCAGGAGAAAAAGTACTATGCCGCTTATTTATTATCCGGAAGCTAACAGCCGGAACACTGCGAAATCCGGCAATGCCCGTTTCCAGGTACTTACTGACAGGATGATACGCATGGAATGGGCCGAGGACGGGGTCTTCGAAGACGGCGCGACACTTGCCGTCGTCAATCGCCATACCTCCAATGTTGCTTATAAAAAGGAATTTACCGCAGATGGGTTAGTAATCAGGACGAAGTATCTGACACTGAAATATGTCAATAATGGCAAGCGGTTGTCCAAGGACAATCTGAATGTGGCTTTCGAACTCGACGGCAAAAAGGTTGTATGGCATCCCGGCAAGAAGGATTCGCGTAACCTGAAGGGCACCGCAAGGACGCTCGATGAAGTCGATGGGGACAGCTGCAATTTGGATAATGGCCTCATCTCGCGAAACGGCTGGGCTGCAGTCGATGACTCGACGGGTTTAGTGCTCCACGAAATAGAATCAAGACGGATGTGGGTAGTACCCCGGCATAAAGCCAAACGGCAGGATATTTATTTGCTCGCATACGGGCATGATTACAAAAGTGCATTGCGCGATGCCGCGCTGATTTTCGGGCGTCAGCCGTTGCCCCCGCGTTATGTCCTCGGCTACTGGTGGTCGAGATATTGGGCTTACACTGACCGTGAGTTCGAGGAGCTTGTTGAGAGTTTCGATAGGATGCACGTACCTCTCGATGTGCTTGTCGTCGATATGGACTGGCACCTTGAGGGCTGGACGGGCTACACATGGGACAGGCGTTATTTCCCCGACCCGGTCGAATTCCTGAGATGGGTCAAGCGTCGCGGCTTGAAGGTGACGCTCAACTTACATCCCGCTGGCGGTGTCTCGAAATTCGAGGGGCAGTTCAGGGCTATGGCCAAGCAGTTGGGCATCGATGCGGAAAGCGTGGAGCGTGTCGAGTTCGATTGCACCGACCCGGATTATATGAGGGCATATTTCAAACACCTTCATCATCCGATGGAGAGGGATGGTGTGGATTTCTGGTGGATTGACTGGCAGCAGGGCAGGAATACTAAATTGGAGGGGCTTGACCCGCTTCCCTGGTTGAACCGCCTGCATTGGGAGGACCGGGAGAAGCGGTGGCCGGGGCGACGTCCGCTTATCATGAGCCGCTATGGCGGCCTCGGCTCCGGGCGTTACCCCATCGGCTTTTCCGGCGATACTCATTCCACCTGGGAATCCCTCGCGTTTCAGCCGTATTTCACATCGACCGCATCCAACGTCCTCTTTGGCTACTGGAGCCACGATATCGGCGGGCATCAGCCGGGCAACATAGAGCCGGAGCTATATACGCGATGGGTGCAATTCGGTGCGTTCGCGCCGATAGTCCGCACGCATACCACCAAGAATGAAAAGGCCGAGCGCAGGGTGTGGGAATATCCGCATGATTATTCGCGGATCATGATCAATGCAATCAAGCGGCGTTACGAGATGGCGCCGTATATTTATTCCGAATGCCGCAAGTGCTTCGATAACGGCATCTCGTTGTGTAGGCCGATGTACTATGATTACCCCGATGACGACGCGGCATACAAGGCCAATGACCAATATATGTTCGGCGATAAAATGCTTGTTGCGCCGGTCACGCATCCCGTAGATGTCGATGATGAAATGGCGGAGATGCGCATATGGCTGCCCGAAGGGGAGTGGTTCGATACTGCGCTTGGCGATTTTGTGAAGGGGCCGGGATGGAATAAGCGTAAATATTTACTGAGTGAAATACCGGTATTCGTGCGCCCCGGCGCGGTAATCCCCGGCATGGGGCCTGCAATGCGCATGCCGGAAGGTTCTTTTCGAAGCTTGCTTATCACCATGTATCCGGGAGACGGCGGGGTATATCGGTTGTACGAGGATGATGGGGTGAGCGATGGTTATATAGACCGTGAATATGCAATCATTCCAATATTTCATGAGTTGACACAATGTGGGAGAAAGATTGTCATCGAAAAATCGCAGGATGGTTATCGGGGGTTCAAGAAGATGCGCTCGCTTGAGATTCGGCTGCCGGCGTCGGCGCCGCCATTCGATGTCGATGTCGAGAAAAAACCCTTGCGCAGGTCGTTTCGCCTTGGACAGAAGGGCTGGACATATGACGGCGATTCGATGACAACCATAATCCGCATCCCGGCGTTTGACATAACGCAGGGAATTCAATTAGATGTTTACAAGTACCTTTTGACACCGCCTGAATCGGTTTATGGGATGAAGGGGCTTATGGCAAGGTTGGAGCGGGTCAGATATTGGACGACATTGGCGACGAGCCCGAGGATTACGCATCCTAAAGAGCGCTTGGCGGTGGATGCTTCGCAGACGGGCAATCGCATCTCGCGCAAGCCCGAATCATTTAAGACTGAATTGACTAATCTTCAATCGATGCTTAAGGAACTTCCCGATGTCCTCAAGGAGATGCGGGATATGGTAAAGAGCGAGGAGAAGAGGGAATATATTGAGAGGGCGATAAATATATTGAAATCCATGACACGATAATGCCCAGGAAGTTGAGAGCGCTATTCCAAAACGATTTCTTCCGTAGATGGAGGCGGTTTCCAGATAAATCTGCCCTGCTTATTGATGTAACAGGTCCTTCGGCCCAGTATTATTTTAGCCAGCCCGTTCTTAAAGTCCTTAGGTATCCCCCATTGAGGAGCAATGACAATTTTTCCCGTACGGTCAATGAAACCGAATTTGGCTCCCCTTGTCGGCACTGTAAACCATGCAAGTCCCTCAGAGAATCCCCCTACATCTCTGAATTGCGGCTCAATTACGATATTGCCCGATTTGTCAATGAATCCCCACTTGCCGCCTGTGAATCCTTCCGGTTTCTTATACACCCCCCCAATATTGACGGGGGCAAGCCCTTCGGAAAAATCTTTCACATCGTCAAACGCGGGTTCAATTACTATTTTCCCCTGGGCATCCATAAAGCCCCATTTACAATTTGTTTCAAAGCCAAATTTAATCCCGGCAAACCCTTCAGAGAAGCTTCTATAACCGTTAAATCCAGGCGTAAGGGCATAGTTCCCAGATTTATCGATATATCCCCCTCGACTCCTTAGACTATCCTCGCCCACCAAAGCAAAACCATCAGAAAAATCTTCCGCCCAATAAAACTTTGGCTCGACTATTACATTCCCCTTCGTATCAATGAACCCCCAATTACCACCTAATATATATCCGTAACTCCATACTTTTCCACCCTTATTCACCCGTGCGAAACCTTCATGAAAATCTTGTATATAATCGTAATCGGTTTCAATTCCGATGCCTCTATCCGTTTTCAAGTAAAGCCACCTGCCACCATGCAATATGCCATCAATATCGATCTCCCCCTCATACACTCTCGCCAAACCATCGTGAAAATCCTTCGCTATAGAATATTTGAGCTCAATAACGATTTCGCCTTTTTTGTTTATATAACCCCACTTCCCTGCATGGTATTGGAATACATCATCCTTATATGCACCGCCCTCAACTACAGCAAGCCCCTCTGAAAAATCCCCGGCTGCATCATACTGTGGGGGAATGACAATTCTGCCCTCTCCATCGATATAGCCGCATTTATGACCCAAATTCATGGGAAACAGAGGCCCATTCTCATCAACCAAACTTGCATATTCGTATTCGGGTTGAGGCGGTTCCTTGACCTTATTCCTCTCGCAGGATAGTAATAAAACAGAAAGGAGAATGATGATTATTAGACATTTCCTAAGCATAGCTCCCTCACCCTTAATTAGGACATTCTTGTCATTTCAGAGTTCAATACACCTACGGTTTCATCATCACTGCGTCTCCGGTTCGAACCAGGTCACCGGTGGGCCGGAGTTGAGGCGATGCGCCATATCGACCGCCTGGCGGAATTGTGCGATGCTCTCCCCCGACGATGTATGATGCGCGGCCTGCTCCAGAGTAATCTTCCCCGCGCCGACAACGCCCACCCCCGCGACGATGCACGCCCCCTTGTGCCAGCGCAGCATATCGAGAATGGCCTCTACCGGCGCGTTGGAGTTGCACAGGCCCACACGCGGGTTGAGATAAAACGCCTCGGCATCTATCGGCACAACAACCGGATGCTCGGTGCGATTCGAGTAGCCGATGGCGACAGATGGCGGGTCGGTCAGTGCGTCGATGCCATATCTCTCGGCGACGAGCGCCATCCCTTCGGCGCTTGCGCAGGGGCTGAGGGTTATCATGCATGCCTTGTTATTTGTTTCGCGGTAAATTGTTTTATGCAGCGCCAATTCCCAATCGTCCGTGGCATCGGGTGCGATGGACATACGGTGTATGGCAATCTCAAACCCCTCCGGAGCCGCGGCAACCGGGCAATAGAGCATTTCCCCCTCTGTGATTTTCTCGCTCATCGAGCCGGTTCCATAGGGTGTTATTTTTTGATAGAAATTGAACTGCGCCCTTTCCTTAAATGCTTCGATAGTTGATTTATCATTCGTCTCATATATACCCATGCGCGTGACATCGAACGGACGGATGCGCCAGGGATAAATCGATGCACGGCCATCCTTGCGTATGCGCCTCGCAATCGCAGCGACATCGACACCCCTGAATCGCGCGGACATAAGCAGCTTCGCAGATGCATCGACTAACCCCAGCAGATGCAGACACTCTTCGAGCGATTCGCCGCGTACAAACGGCCCGTGCCCCTTAACGAGCGTGACACGGTTTGCAGCGAGATATGCCGGGATGCGCTCATCCATCTCCTTCGAGCCGACGGCTTCCAAATATACTCCCGACGGCACAACGCCGAGCAGATGCGCGCCCGTCGCATCAATCGGCACGAACGCGAATTCATCCCTGCCGCCAATTGCGCCCTCATAATGCAGGAAATTCTCCCTCTCCTTTGTATCGAATGTCACGGAGATGGCGTTTATGTAATGCGCATGGATAGCGGCTTCCACGCCGGGCAGCGACATGATGCGCCGATGAATTGTCGATTCGGTCGATGCGCGCGCGTCGCCCCAGCTTACATGGGAGAAGCGCAGGGGGACGATGTCGCTCGGAATAAGCGCCCCGAGCTGTGCGCCGGAAGCGGTAACATAGAATAAATCACGGTCGTCCTTGTCGCGCACGCCCATGTTGCCGCTATGCGTGTTGTTGCCATAGGTGAGCATTATCGCTCGGCCGATGTCGCGCATAAGCTGGAATACGCTCTCCGCGCCGGTTGAAGAACATGATTCGGTCATTTGCGTACCCCCTTCCCTTCTAATTTCAAATCAGCCACCGACTCGAATTCTGATGGCGAAATCAATTCATCAAGATGAAGTTCGATGATGCTTTCCTTGGTCGGGATACCGCGTGCATCCCATCCAAGAGCTTCATAGTATTGCGCACGCATACGAGAGAATTCATCCCTGTCGCAAACTCGCTCCTCGCCATCGACAATAATCGGCTCATTGAAAAACCGCTCCGGGAGCCAGTCATCTTCGATACGAAATCCGCACAAGGTGTTGAAAAGTCTCTCCAGGGTGAGAGTCCTTCGCGCGATGCGTTCCAAATCACTCGCCTTGTAATCCAAGCCGGTCACATCGTCGAGCATGTTCGCGAATTCATCGAGGGTGACCGAGAATCCCGCGAAGGCGCATACGCCAAGGATGTCATAGGCGCAGTTGTGATATGACGCATTGCGCGCCACGAGCGCCGCCCCTTCCGCCTTGGTGCCGGGGAATTCGCCATAACCGGCGCAGAACGCTATCGGCGCGGAGTAGCCGCCCTGAAGGTGGCATCCGCCGCGAGGTGTAAGCATATATGACAACGCTTGTGTCCAAGTTGCTCGCGGGTCATAAGCGGGAAGCTCCATGCCCTTAACAGTCATAGCGACTTCAGGATGGCCATAAAATTCGGCGAGATGCCTGGCCCCCCCCGCGAGATATTCCCCTATGCCTTCGCTGCGTGCAGCAGCTTCGACAAGTGGGATGAGGCAATTGGAATTGCCGAATACCGGCGGGCCATGCGTTTCCGCGAATTCCGCTGCATCATGAATTATCCGACGCTCACCGTCACTATGCTCCGATGCCGGTTTTGAACTCGCGATGCCGTATATCTCCATCAGTGCCGCGATGGAGGACCCAAGCGAGATGGTGTCGAGGCCGTAGCGGTTGCAGAGGTAATTTGCGCGGGTAATTGTTTCCAAGTTATATATATCGAGATTGGCGCCGAACATTGCGACCGTCTCGAATTCCGGCCCTTCACCGGATGCCGATATGCTTCCATCATCGTTGAGGACAAATGTCGCGCGAGTACATCCGATTGGGCAGTTGAAGCAGGCCCGTCTATGCACTTTAACTGTCGGATGGTCGAGGAAAGCTTCGCCCGTAATCTGCGAGAGCTTTGCGGCATCGTGGCAGTTATCGCGGAAGTTGCAATGAACCAGCTCATCGAATTGTGCCAACATGCCCATCAGGCCGTTGGTTCCCATTGTCGATAATATGCCGAATTGCTCAGGCGGCTTGGTAAGCTTGCCCATGTTGAGCTTGGCGATAGCCTTGAATGCGGAGCCGGAAACACTGCGCGGTTTGAGGCCGTCCGGATTAGCGGTTTCAATATTGGCAGAGCCGGCTACGGCAATGGCGAAGATGTTCTTCGATGCGAACACCGCTCCCCCCCCGCCGCGTCCGAGTGCGCGTCCCCTGTCGTTGATCATAGCAGCTATGGCCGAGAGCTTGCGTCCTGCCGCACCGACCGTTAACACTTTAACTTTTCGTCCGTGCCTATTTATCAAAGCATCTGTTATCTCATCAACATCGTCCCCGCCGATATCAGGCGGTTCCTCGAACTGAACTCCGCTCTCATCGATGAACAGCACGACCGGTTCCGATGCACGGCCGGTTATTACAAGCGCATCGTGTCCGGTACGTTTGAACTCGACTCCCCATTTGCCGCCGGAATCCGCCGAACCGATGCCGCTCGTCAGGGGCGATTTGAATTCAGCGTGGTACCGCGCTGATGTTGGCACGCCGGTGCCCGTTATGGGCGATGTCGCGATAACCAGCACATTGTCGGGGGAGAGCGGGTCTATTTCACCGATGGGATTTTTGTAACGGGTTTTATACGAGGACATCTTTTCAACGAGCAGTGCTGTACCCAACCCGCGTCCGCCGAGGTAGAGTTCTGCAATACGCTCCGGCAGCGGATATACGCGGACGCTCTTTGACGAGAGGTCGACTTCAGCAATTTTACCCATATATCCTTTAGGCAGCATTTCAACGTAAGGATATATTAAAACAGCTGGATTATAAAACCCCCGGAAAGCGGGGAGACGAAATTAGGGACAGGGGATATTTTCGCAGCGGTATTGAAATTCGCCCCCGTCCCCAATTTTAGCCAAAAAATGCTAAAGTATTTGTGATTTTTAAAATGCTCAGGTTGGATTATGCGAAATAGACTTCTAATAATATTGGCAATCATCTTATCCTTCTCGTTATCGTGCGGGAGAAAAGACACAGACGGTAAACCCTCGGGAGGACCGGAGGTTAAGGGCGGCACTCCCCCCTCCGCTAAGGTCCAGCTGCCCAAGGATGACCTTTTCCTTTACAGGTGGGGGAGCGGCGATATCGGCTTCCTCGGTTCCGGCGCGAGCGGCGAGACACAGTTGATCGTTGCCGATGTAGTAACAGGGCAAGAGATGGGGGTATATCCGCTTTTGCCCGGCAAGCAAATCCTGCTCTCACCGGACTTCGCCGAAATACTCTACATCGAAGAGAGCGCCGAGGCACCATCCTTGATGATTCGCGCTGTAGAGCGTGAATCCGGGAAGGAAATATGGGCGACGAAGTTACCGAGCCAGGGCGAAGGGTGGACAACCCGTAACACGACCGTCAATTGGGACCTCGAGAGGGGTTATATAATCCTCGAATTGATAGGCTTTAAAATAAACCGCGAAGCCCCTGAAAACACGCAAAGCGCGGTTGAGATGACCTGGTGGTTCCTGACCATTGATTCATCCACCGGCGATGAGATAGCGCGGCTTAAGGTCATTGATAAGGCCGCAGTACGGGCGATACCTACCGAAACCCAGGTCGGGGCGCAATACGCCGCGGGGCAGCTTTATCTTCCGCTACCCGATTATCCGGTCACCGAGTTCTCGGCGTTCGACCGTACGGGGGCCAATACCGGGTTCGATCTCTATGCCGTTAATCCCATCACCGGCGAAGGCAGAAAAATCGAGATGAAGGGGATGCTGGGCCAGCCCATAGAGGCCAAGTTCTTCCCCACATCCGACGGCTCGACCCTGTATGTTCAAACCCAGCAGAAATCTGAGCTTGGTTCGCCTCAGCTTATGGGCGGCTCTATACAGCGGATCGACCTCAATACCCGCAAGTGGGACTTGTTGTTCGGATACAGCGCCACCGACGCTTACAACCTCCGCAGCATCACTCCCGACGGGTCGAAGCTTCTTTATACGCACTGGTTGGTCAACCCGGATGGGGTGCCGGAAAAGCTGCACATAGTCCGCGATATGTCCACCGGCAAGGAGACGACCATCACGCTTGATAAATCAACCAACTATGTATGGCTCAGCCCATCCGGGAAATATATTGTCACCTTCGCCTGGGTAAAAGACCGCGAGTTGAAGGTCATCGATGTTGCGACCGGAAGCGAAAGGGTATTGGATTCAGCCGAAGGCGGGACATTCCCTTATCCCTTGAGATTTTTAGGTGGCTTGGGAAACGGTATATAAAACCGGTGATGTGAGTTGTGAAGCTCAGGCTATTGGAATATATCATTTGCCCCAACCATCCTGATGAGTACCTTCAGTTGCGTGAGGGGCATATCGCGAAGCTCTTCGATTACGCCCGCGAGGTGCAGTCACCCCTATGCAGGAACTACTGCGGCCTTGCACAAGGACGCTTTGAAAAAATCCCAACTGAAATCATGCCGGACTGCCGGTCTTGCATGTCGCTGGATGTCGAGTGGGGAATTTTGCAGTGCCCTGTATGCGGCGGGTTTTATTCTCTATATGAGGGCATCCCGGTATTGACCAATTTCTTCCCCGCCAACACCGATTTGGCGGCTGACATGCTTGCGGCGGAATATCATTTCGGGAAATCAAAGCTGACGGAGTACAAGCGTAGCGGACCATTTGCCGAATGGGCTGGTCGTAGCGAAGCAAAGACCATCGCGCAGAAACTTGATTTGGATTCGATTGACTCCGTGCTGTATCTCGGCAGCGCGAGCCCTGGAATAATAGACTTATTCGGCGATAGGGAAGTGGAAACCGTTATTGCCTGCGAGGATCCGGACGAGCTTATAAAGATTAATCAGAAGGAGCTTCTGAATCCCTCAAGACTGACCTTCACCGCCGTATCCGGCCCATCGCCAAACGCATTCAGGAGGAATTCATTTGACTTGGTGATTACAAGCCACCGCCTTTACGGGACACCCGGATTCGGTCCCCCGCTGTTGAACAACTTGATAAGGGCGTGCAGCAAGAGTGGAACTATAGCCCTTTTGCTCTATCGCAACAATCTCACGAAACGGGTCCTACATTTGTGCGAGGGGAGATGCAGCGGGAAAAACGAATCAATACATAAAATAGATGAATTCCTTGGCGGGCTCCTTTCAGGAGCCCCACAGATGGAAATGGAACGCTATTCCTCAACCCTGGTCGAGCTTGTAACCCTGCGCGCTAAAGCGTTACCCCCTGAGGATGTCAGGACACCATTGCCCGGAGATGCCGCGGAGGCCATGATTAATGCATAAGAAGCGGAGTTGGATACACGGCCTCATCCTTATAGCCGCAATTTTGATCATCCTGAGGTCTTCTCCGTTCCATCAAGTCCCCGGGCAAGGGGCAGTGTTGGCTGAAGAAATCGCCTTTGACGTGTAATATCAAAATGTCGACATCAATGATATTAATATAGATGTCAAAACAGGTTATGAAAAAGTATTTCATATTCCAGGAAGGAAATGAAATACTCGCTGTCGTCAATACCTCCGGGGATGAATTTGACGAGGAAACCCTTCGAGCATTCCATGAAGAAGTTGTGGCGCGAGGTTTTAATGATGCCATCGACATCGATGTGGCGAAAGCATTGAGGGCTGCGGAGCGTGGAGAAGTAATACGGATCGGTGGTTATAGCCTTCCTATGGAAAAAGATTCGGGAGACGGGGATGCCACGGGGACAACTGAAATTTGGGATCGATCCCTGAAACCATTTGAAATAGAAATCCATAAAGATGACCTTGCTGCTACGTTATTTGTAAAAGCCGGTTTCTCTAAAATTACTCAGGGTCGGATCCACGAATACTTGCGCGAAATTGGTATTGTGTACGGCATAATTGAGGAAAATATCGCGACGATCTGCCAAAGGTACCCGCTCTTGAGGCAAATTCTGATTGCACAGGGGACTCCTCCTACCACCGGTGAAGATGCAAGAATCGAGCTTGTCAAACCTATAAAGACCGATCTTTCCCCGGTGACTTTGGAGAGTGGGCGGGTTGATTTCAAGAAGCTGAACCTCATATCACCCGTGAAAGTCGGTGACGTGATTCAAATCCGTACACCTCCCACAAGGGGAGAGCCGGGCAAAGATGTTTTCGGCAAGGAAATCCCCGGTCGTATTGGCAGGAATAGGCTTCTCATTAAAGGCATAAACACGAGTATAAGCAAAGACGGCCTCTACCTTTCTGCTGTTGAAGAGGGTTTACTTTATTTCAGCCCGGGCGGGGTTGTCAATGTGAGGGCTGTTTATACCGTTAACGGCGATGTGGATTACCACACGGGCATAATCGACTATGGGGGGGATGTCATTGTTAAGGGGGATGTCCGCGCAGGATTCGATGTATTTGCAGGGGGGGATGTGCAAATTCTTGGATCTGTCGAGGATGTGACCATCGAAGCTAAGGGCGAAATCCAAATATACGGTGGCGTGCGTTCATCAGGTGTGACGACCATAAAGGCCGGTGGCGATGTTAAGGTGAATTTCCTGGAGCGCGCCCGGGTGCAAACGCCCGGAAACGTTTACATCAACCGGGAGGCAATCGATTGCGACATAAGGGCAGGGGGGGATGTCGAAGTTTTATGGGATAGGGGTTGCATCAAGGGGGGACATATAACCGCGGGGGGATGGATTGCTGCTCCAACCCTCGGTTCAGCTATGGGCGGCCATGTTGAACTTGCCCTGGAACCGCATGGCTGGGAACCGTATTTCAAGGCTGTGGACAAGATTAACAAAGAGATGACGAATGTATGCGACAGTGGGAAAATAGATGATAAAGATTGTTCAGCGGTTTTGAAAAAGCTTGTCGAACAACGGGTTTCCGAGGCAGGCAGGCTGGATGCTATTTTCGCTTACTCATTTGTCACCGCTAAATCGTATTTATCCCCTGTCAATGTGCGTTTCGGGAATGTTGTTAAAAAGCTGGAGACGGACACCGGCCCTGCAACATTCACATTCAAATCCCTGGCTATTCAGTCTGATTATCAATTCATGGATAAGAGCCAGCGGGAGAAGCTCCAAAGGGAGCGCTTAGTCAAGAAGACTGCAACTAAAACCTTATCCCGTTACTAAGCCAAAGAACTGGATCTCATTGGTGTTCAGCTCTCAATAGCGCCTTTAAAGTTGGGGCTCCTACCCGATCATCTCAATCGAGCTTAAATCGTAATCCTTTGAAATCGTTTCGAAACTGATTACCCTGTCGAGGCGGAATATGCGGTTTTCGCATCGCAGATGGCAGAAGGCGTTGAGGTAGAAGTTGCCGTCGCGCATGAATATGCTTTCCGGCACAATGGCCCTGCGGGTACGGGCAGCCCCGGTGGCCAAGTAATCGATAATGAGAAGGTCACCTCGTTCGATAATCCTCTGGATGTCCTTGAATTCCTCGGGCAATATATCGGTGATGTCATACTTGGCGAAGTCGAAATAATGCGGCTCGCCGTAAAACTCGTCGAATTGTTTAAAGGTCTCTACGCCCATGCCCTTGAGTTTCAAAAGACATTCCTTAAATATCCCTATCGTGGTAAGCACATCGGGGATGCTTCGGTGGGCGGGAATGTCGGTGATATCCAGGTGCTCCGCCAAACTCCTCAGGCTATGGCTCACAAGCTCAGGGAAGAGTATCCTCGTAAGTATTAACGTATCATAAATGGGGTTTTCGGGTTGTTGCCCGTTGATGTTCTGCAGGTTGAAGCTTATGAAGGATTCGTCGAATGGTGCGTTGTGCGCCAGGAGTAATGCGTCGCCGGTGAATTCAATGAACTTGGGCACCACCTCGGACGCATAGGGCGCACCATGCACCATTTCCTGGGTGATGCCATGGATGGCTATGACTTCGGGCGGGATGTCGCGTTCCGGATTTATGAGGTTGTGGAATTCGTCGAGGATTTCATCCCCTTTAAATTTAACTGCGCCAATCTCAACCAACTGGTGGAAGCCAGGCTGCAGGCCGGTTGTCTCGGTATCGAAGGCTACAAAGGTTGTATTTTGCATAAACTAAAGCTTTCTAACTTATCACGAAAATTACTCAGGCCTGCCCCACCTGAATAATAATACACCACGCGGAGCCCTAAGGGAAGAGGGGGCATTGGTAGGGGCGAAGCATTTGGTCCGCCAAATGCTTCGCCCATACTAAATGTAACAATATGCTACATCATTGTTAAAAGGTGTTATTTTTTTATACAAGTATATTTTTGCTTATCCGCTATATAACCCTGAGTATCGTTGAAAACCCTCATTTTAAAGGTATTTTAAGGGGTTTCCAAGGCCCGGAAAGGATATTCCGCCCCAATGGAAATTATATTGCTACATAATTGCCGACAGCACTTTGCTTGAGCGGCGGTGATGTCTTTCCTGAACCTCCCAATCCTCTTCTCATCATTGAAATCTACTCTGGGAGGGCGGAACAGGGGCCACAGACCCCGGTACCGCTTGAAAGGAAAGGAGCCCGCCAATGCGAAGGCAAGGTTTGATGGCAATGTACGTCAACTTAGCCCTGCTGGCCTTCCTTTTTTCGGGCCTCCCTCTACCGACGAAGCTTAGTGACAGGATTGGCTTGACACCGTTCGTCATGGATAGCTTGGGAGCCCCGGTACGGATAGCCGGCGGCAATTTAGTCCAGGAGTATGCTGCTCTATCTCTCCTGGCTCTAAGCGAAGGAAATCCTACAAGGTCAACCGACCGTAAAGACAGTGAACCGGACAATGCGGGAAGCGCGGATTTAGTCTATAACCGGTACAGTGTGCACGGGAGTACGCTCAACGAACTGCAATCCGCCATAACCGACCCCGTGAACGGCGCCGGGCCATACGAAGAGAAGGAGGGCAAACGATATGCGGCTTACGTCAAAGCGGATTACGAAGTCGAGTTCCACCCGGTCATCCGGGGTTTCTGGCGGGAGGGCGGCAAAATGGCGGTTGAACTGGGGTGGCATGGTTATGTCAAGCCGAAAATCCGGATGTACCTTCCGTCATTCGAGCCGGACGTCCCGGACCTTAAAGCCGCCTGCGAAGCGGAGGAAAAGCGCCTTGAGCAACACGAGATGGAGCATGTGGCCATATTTCGTCTCTGTGGTGAGAAGCTCCAGGATGCCCTGAATGATACGCAGGTTATCGGCAGGGGGCCGAATATATGGATCGCGATGATTTCAGCCCACTTTGAGCTGGGCAGGGCAATAGACAGGGAACTGGATAATGCCGTTGAAACGGCTGACTCCATGAATGGCGTAGTCGATGTGCTGACGAATCATAGCTTGGGACTATTCAAGTAAGTTAGCTGTAAAAGAGGTTCTTCTTACTTTTCCTTAACCCCGGCCCACCCGCTGAAGGCCTTCCGACGGCGGGTGGGTTTGGTTTTTTGGCGGTAGTCGGCGAATTAAGAAGAGGAATGTCACCCACATAGCCGCAGACGGCTCTGTGGTCGGCACTTGGGTTCATTAACATGTAACACAAATTACGCTTATTTATGTGCGCGGTTCGAAATCATAGCATGATCAGAACCGCGACCATGAGGGAGCGCACAATGTTTTTGAGACTATGGCAACGCCTCGCGCCAGCGATGGCGGATAGCGCCAAATTCGACGCCGGGAGAGACAACGAGCCTTGCCCAAACAACATGAACCTGGCTGGCGGCATCGACGAACATCCACTGCTGGTGGTCTGCAACACCCAGTAAGTCTTCGATCGATTCATTAACCCATTCGAGCGGCAGCCAGTTGAGGCCGTCGTCGGAGCGGGTGTAATAGATGTTGCCGTCAACGAGAAATGTAAGGTGAAGCCGGTCCTGCGAATCTGTATCGAGGCTTATATATCGCCATTCAGGTTCGGTGCTGCCGGACCATACAATTGTCTCATTGATTGAACTCCATGTAGCAGCGTCATCAGACCACCGATGCACAACCTGCCATTGACTTGTCGAATCGACGTAACGCCGATATGCCACATGCAGCCTGTCGGTTGAATCGATGGCCAACGATGGGCTGTCGCAATGCTCGTCGCTGGTCTGTTCAATATAATAAGTCTCATGAAGGTCGTACATCAAGGGAAGAGATTGCTTGGCTAATAATATCCCGCGCAAATCCTGAGGGGGGCCATAGGGGTTTTTCGCACGGTCACCCTCATATAAGAAATAAGCATTCCCAGCCGAATCGTCATCCCAGCAGCGGGAATAACCGAGCTCCACGGAGTTGGGATAATAGAATTCATACGAATTCAGATAATCGTACCAGCTATTCTGCGCCCAATTCGTGAACTGGGCATGGTAAGTATTGCCGTAGGAGGCGCATGATACCCAGAACCATTGATATTTCCCCTCGGAGTCAACCATAGTGTGGTGCATAAGCTGGCTCAGTATCAATGGAGTATCCCAGACATCCCAACCTGTTGAACCATCCCATTTATAAAGTAGGGGATGACCATATTCGATAAGGACCCCCCCAATATACATTGACCCGGTAACATTCTGGGTGGTTATGACCATTTCGTCGCCGGATATCCCTGGCGCAATGCTCATCCTGACAGTATCGACGCTCGAGGTCACAATCCCACTTGCTCCCCATGTAGCCGGGAATGTAAACTCGCTCCACTTGATGCCGGGGTCCGTTGACCAGGCAGACAAAACCCGTCCTGACGCTGTCTGGGCAATGACGGGGAACCGTCCATCGGAACCCGAGATCTCAAACTCCTCGCTCCAGGGGTCGACTATCGGTTTATGGTCATTGACCTGGGTTGTGTAAGTGAAATACGCGCTGACCGGTTTGCCGGGGAGGAGGCCGCCATAGCCGGTTTCATCCGATTCCACGGTTACAAGCAGTCCAAGGTCACCCGCGGCTGACGGCGTGCAGTCGCTGATATCCACCTGGTATGTGCTATATCCTTCACCACTGCCAATCGGTGAGGTTGATTCGGTCATCGGGACCGCACCAGTGGCCTCAACGCGTACTTTGTTCTTATCGGCGTTGAAATGGTCATAGACATCAACGGCCAATGACAAATCCCCGCCGGATTCCCCGTTTTCATAGTAAAGAGTATTCCACAACTCAGCGATGCTTATGCGCCAAGCTTCAGGACGGTTGGCGGCAGGCGGGAAATCATCGGGGGCGGTCCACGGTGGTAAGCCGGAAGGGAATTGCCAGCTGGCATCGACCGCATAATTGAAAATCAGACCTCCAGTTCCAAGCTCTATTGTGTAATGGCGTATATTCTTCTGGCCCGCGGAGAACAGGCCCCGTTTCTCGATTGTCACCTTATCGAGCGTGTCATTAGGGTCGGTCAAATCATCACAGAAATATTTATAAGCGTTCAATGTGCTGTTGTAGTGGCCTGTTGAATCGGGAGTGCCCAAGAGGCCGTCCTTATAAGAGAACATCGTGTTGCCATGAGGGAACTCCGCCGGGTTCCACCAGCGGGAGTAGCCGTCGGGGTTGAGGAGACGCGTGTCACCTGCACCGGCCATACGCAGGTCGGGGTCAGAGAAGCCTGTAATTGAGCCGTTGGTGATGAATAACCCGCACACGTCAAAGCCTGTGAATTCGGTCAAGCCGAGGAAGGGGTGGCGCAGGCCGATGCCGGCCTCGATTATATTGCCGTTGAATTGGAGGCTTTCAAGTGTGAGGTTCACGAGCGGCGGGGGTTCGAGGAAGACCAGCGTGTTAAGATGCATCGCGGTATCCCGCAAGGGCACCACATCAAGAGTCTGTGCTTTGGGGTCGGCCTTGAATTGGAAGTAGCCCCAAAGCTGGTGGGAATTCCCGGCAGCCGCTTCCATGCCGGTTTCGGTGGGTTGCGTTACATCCGAGGTCCCCGATGATGAGCAGCTCGCAGCGAGTGCGATCATAAGGAACCCAATCACAAAGCAAGAGAATTTACGCATACCAAAGAGCCTCCTTAAGTAATGCTATTATAGCAGGCACGGATGCCCAATTGATTAGATGCCATTTTAGCTTACAATACTTGTATTTTATAGATATGGGTTCGGGAGATGAAGAAATGTATCAATGACTCATTGAAATAGGATAATCAGCCATATCCTCGCAGACTCGGCTATGGGCGGCACCCAGGGATGGAACTGTTTATCTAATAAATAAAGGAGCCTAAAGATGAAACCTTTCACAATAATATTTCTTTTGGCAATTAATATCTTAGCCTTCTCAGGCGCTAATTGCAGTGCTAAAGGTCGACCAGCTGGCACTTTCTGGGAACCGCTCCCAGCTGGGCTGATTTCTGATATACAAAACCTCGACCCTGATCTTGAGTTGAAAATAAGATTCAATGATTACGAATCTTCTAATCCTGAGGCCAACCTCACGATGTGGCTGCAATATGACCGAGTCAGCGGCAAGGTCGTTGCACTCGGCGACCGCAGGGATTTTAGTGCTCAATACGCTTATACATTTACTTCGACGCAAGGGTTCATCGACCTTGTGGACTATATCCTGGCACATCAGGATGTATTCTTTAATTATGAGGAATTCAATCCCTCACGACCAGGTTGGGTTTTCCCGCCAGAGGATGCTAATGAATCTTTCCAGCTGATGCTCCTCAATTACTCCATCGCTCATGTATATCACGATTACTGCATTTTCAAATCCATTTCGCCCTCAAACCCGGTCCCTGAAATTCAATACGTCATTGACACACTCAAAACCCAATTCAAGGATGTGCTACTCCAGCATCCTTTCGAACTGCCGCCGGAACCCGGCCCAAATCCACCGTGGCAATTCCATGGTGGTGGCGATTAATTTCCAGGGATCGGAAAGCCGGGCTATAATGCTCGGCTATGGGCGGCACCCAGGGGCATATTAATTGTGAGTGTTTGGTTGATTAAAATTATAATAAATAAAGGAGAACCAAAATGAAGAATATTTCTATAGTAATTATTTTAATCATTAATTCAATAAGCTTGATCGGGATGAAATCCTGCACAAAAGGAGAACCAGCAAACTGGACAGGTTTTAAATCCAGCGCGGAAGGACTACCAGTTGTCGCTTATTGGGAGCCGCTGACAGCTGATATGCTAGCCGATATTGAGGAGAACATTATCCCATCGGAACAATTGAAAATAGCGTTCTTCGATTATGATGCAAATAATCCTGAGTCAAGATTAACGATGTGGCTTGAATATGACCTATATACTCATAATTCAATATATGCAGTGGGTGACCGAAGGGATTTCAGTAATCAATACACTTACACATTTACTTCCACTGAAGAATATTTTGATATTATTGATTATATAATTGACCATGAATCTATATTTTTTTCCCATGATGAATTCGATCCAAATCGTCCGGGCCGAGTTTTCCCACCTGACGGTGCTGAAGAAATATTTCAACTGATGCTTACTGGTGTTCCTGATGGTGATGAGCTTCGAAAATATTGCATCATGAAAGCTAATGTAGCTTCAGATCCTGTGCCGGAAATCGAACATGTAATCGATTTACTCAAAACCCAATTCAGGGATGTGCTACTCCAGCATCCTTTCGAACTGCCGCCGGAACCCGGCCCAAATCCACCGTGGCAATTCCATGGTGGTGGCGATTAATTTCCAGGGATCGGAAAGCCGGGCTATAATGCTCCGCTATGGGCGGCACCCAGGGATGGTATGTCATGTGAATGAAAGGACCATTTAAATGACAACTGGAAGATTAGTGATTTTGGTTTACCTAATGATAATAGTAAATTGGGGATGTTTTCACAGACCACCCAAAGAGCTTGATGATCCAAATGTAGCCCAAACCAAGAACTTAGAAAAAAGTCTGGTCAATTTACCTTCATCTGCTGGGTCTATGGGCGGGACTTGGGAGCCTTTGCCCTCATCTTACCTCTCAGAAATAGGAAACCCAGAGAAGTATTTAGATTGGACATTAGCAATGTATGGTTATGACACGTCTACTCCACCAAAATATGTTTATACTAACGTCACTTTAAGCAACGAACAGGGTATTTTATTCGGGGCAGCTGATATTCCTGGTTCCGATGATTCATTTTACCACACCTTCCCATCTAACCAAGCCTTTATCGATTTGATAGGATATATGTACCAGCATCAAGATATATTTTTCGACTATTCTGAATTTAATGGAGCCCCGCCAGGTGAATTTATTCTGCCGCAAGGGGCCGAGGAATATTTCCAACTCACGTTAGCCGGCTATGATGTTTATGGACATGATTATTGTATCGCTAAAGGCTTGGTGAATGGGGGCCCAAACCCCCCGGAGATCGAATATGTTTTCAATGAGATTAAAACAGAATTCTTAAACGAAATATTGCTTCATCCCTATATCCCTTCTGAACCCCGCCCAAACCCACCATGGCAATTTCGTGGTGGCGGGGATTGATTTCACGGAATCAGAATGCTGGGACGACAGACCATTTCTTCTCTGAAATATTGGAAACAACTGCGAGAAAGGAGTCCCACAAATGCCTGAGAAAAAGAACATTTGCCAAAAACCGGAAAAGCTGAAGGGCAAACCGGGGGAATGCTCACCCAAGCAAATCAAGGAATGCCACGGCAAGGAGAAGGAGCATCCGTGTGTTAAACGTAAGTAATTAAGCGGGGTTACGATACCCGATTTATTCCCCGGCATCAGAATGCCGGGCTACATGTTATGGCAACGCCTCGCGCCAGCGATGGCGGATAGCGCCGAATTCGACGCCGGGATAGACAACGAGCCTTGCCCAAACAACATGAACCTGGCTGGCGGCATCGACGAACATCCACGGCTGATGGTCGTCAACGCCAAGAATATCAATTATTGACTCGTTAACAGTTTCCAACGGCAGCCAATTTACGCCGTCGGATGAGCGCGTGTAATAAATCAGCCCGCCTGCCATGAATGTAAGGTGGATACGGTCCATCGAATCGACATCGATGCTTATATAGCGCCGCACAGGCTCAGCATCCGGGTCATTCCATATAACCGTCTGATTCTCCACAGGCCAATTCTCCCCGTCATCAGACCACCGATACACAACCTGCCAATACTGCGCGAAGGTATATTGCCTGTATGCCAAATGAAACCTGCCATTGGAGTCAATCGCCAATGTCGGGCTGTCGAATGTCGGGTAGGAGCTTTCCTCGACAAGAAATGTCGCGGCGTTGCTCGTCATCGAGGGGAGATACTGCGCCGCTATGAAAATCCCGCGCTTATTCTGCGGCGGCTGATATGGATTCTTGTTATAGTCGAATTCATAGGCAATATACAAATTCCCCGCCGGGTCTTCATCCCAGCATCGGGAATAACCAATCTCTGAGATGTTGGGATAACCCTCATAATAATTCGCCTGGTAGTCGAAAAACCCGGTTTGCTGCCATGTGGAGAACTGGCAATGCACCGGGTGGCCATAGGCGGCATAAGTGCCGAAGAACCACTGGTATTTCCCCTCGAAATCAATCATCGAATGCACCATAAGCTGCTCTATTATTAACGTCGTATCCCATTTATCCCAGGCTGATGCGCCATCCCATTTATACACAAGCGGATGTCCATATTCCACCTGTTCCCCTGCTATGTCCATCGTCCCGGTATAATTCTGGGTAGTGACGATGATATCATCACTAATAATTCCCGGCGCGATGCTCATCCTGATGGCGTCGATGCCTGTATCAACGGTGCTCGGCTCGCCCCATGTATCTGGTAAGGTGAATTCATTCCAGCCGACGCCATAATCGGTTGACCATGCGCCGATGATTCGTCCTGACGGCGTTTGCGCGATAACCGGAAAGCGCGCCCCGGAATCGACGGCGATAAATTCCTTGCTCCACGGCCCTGGGCTGGCTTCATTGGAGACTGTGGTCGTATATGTAAAATATGCGCTAACCGGTTTCCCCGGCAGGACGCCCCCATAACCGGTTACATCGGATTCGACCGTTATCAGCAACTCGAGGTCACCAGGGTCGGCAGGGGTGCAGTTGCTGATATCAACCTGGTATGTGCTGTATCCCTCTCCTCCTCCGATAATCGTGGTCGAGCTCGTCGGCGGTATTTCCCATGGGGCTTCTACGCGGACAATATTTTTCCCGGCGCTGAAATGGTCATAGACATCTATCGCCAGCGAAAGGTCACCACCCCAGCTTACGAAATCATTATAAAGTGTATTCTCCAGTTCGGTTACGCTTACCCTGTATGCCTCCGGACGGTTGGCCGCGGGCTCGAAGTCATCCGGCACTTCATAGGGTGGTGTACCGGATGGGTATTTCCAATTGGCGTCGACAGCGTAATTGAACATAAGCCCGTCATCGCCCAATTCTATTGTGTAATGCCGAGTATTCTTCTGCCCGGCGGAGAACATAGCCCGTCCCTCGATGGTAACCTTGCTGAGCGGGTCGTTAGGGTCCTCAAGGTCATCGCAGAAGAACTTGTAGCCGTTGAGAGTGGAGTTGAACTGTCCGGAGCTGTATGGAGTGCCATATAACCCATCCTGGTATGAATACATCGTGCCGTTATTGACCGGGAACTCCGACGGATTCCACCAGCGCGTGTAGCCGTCGGCGTTAAGCAATCGCGTATCGCCCTCGGTGGGCATACGCAAATCAGTGTCCTGGAAACTTATCTTTGAGCCGTTGGTGATCAAGATACCTGTCACATCGAACCCTGTGTAAACCTTCACGCCCAAGAACGGGTGTCGCAGCCCTATGTCGGCATCGATGATATTGCCTTTGAATTTTACGTTTTCCACTGTCAGGTATAAACCAGCCGGTGGTTCAAGGAAATGCAGGGCGTTGAGATGTATCGCCCCTTCGCGTATCGGCACAATATCGAGCGCCTCCGCCGCCGGGTCAGCGGTGAACTGCCACATACCCCATAGCTGGTGCGAAGTTATCCCCGAATTGCTGCGCGGCATTTCACCGGGTGTGACTGCGTCCGCACCACCCCCGGATGAGCAGCCGATTATGGCCAACACAACAGCGAGTAGTCCTAATGTAAAAAATCCCTTGAGCATGGCAAATTGCCTCCTGCAATCATCGTGGAGAGAAATGTTCAGGTTATTATCTCAATTATATAGATGCCCTTTAGGAGAGATAGGTTGCAGAAGATAGGTGAATCGTCAAAAAACAGAGTGGGTTTAAATATGAGTGTCCGTTGTAACAAACTTAATAAGCATCACTTAAAAGATGCAGGTTCCCGATATGCACCCTGCTCAAACCGGCTGAGCGGGCCGCAGATTCGGCATCCTGCGCATGGCGCCGTGATGTTCGCGGCAGATCGGTCATCATGAATTGGGGATGAAAGGCCAATAACGAATATGGGATGTCGGGATTTATGTCGGCAATAAATCCAGCGATTGCTCTAACTTCGTTGGCGTCGATATATCCCGGCACTAATAATGTGCTTGCAATAACCAATGGAGGTTCCAATCGTTCCACAATGCGCACTGCGGCGCGTTTGAAATTTGAGATGGTGCGCCGGTTTGTGATGCCGCACAAAGCCTGATGGAGATTCTCATTGTATGCCTTAAGGTCGAATTTTATACATCCGCCGCTTTCAAGAGATAGTGAAACCCACTCATCGAGAATGTCGGGATTTACCGAGCCGTTTGTCTCCCAACAGACACGGAGATGCCGGTTTGAATTGTTTTGGCGGGCGATTTTTGATGCGGCGATGGCGTGACGCGCCTGCGGGCCGGGGTCGCCGCCGAAATAGCATATACAGGCGGTGCGCTTATCGACCGCCCCGGCAAGTTCCCCGGGGCTGATGCCCCCTGTGGGGATGCTCCCGCGGCGATATGTCCAATTCTGGCAGAACAGGCAATCGAATGAGCACGCTTCATAAAAGACCGCCAAATTCGTGTAGCCATATTCCGCCCCTTTGCTGTAACTGTATTCCGGGTAGCCGCACTCGCCGCCTGCGGGGCATACCCAGTCAGCCACACAATTGGTCGGCAAGGCATCATGATATGCCGACACCCTCCCGTGCGCATCATCGCCACCTCGCAACACGCCTTTCTCGTTTATTCGTATTCCGCAGAAACCGACCCGCCCTTCACCTATACGGCAGGTTCTCACACATGAATCACAAACAACCCCCCCTTTATCACGCGGGGGTTCTTCGGGCAGCCCGAATTCAACTCTCTCGCGCCGATGCGCTTCCCGCGCAGCACTTAGCGCCTTCTCATCCCCCGCCCTGATGCATGCGGCACATGCACCGATGGAATCGGAGATAAGCTTTGATTTCACCCCGCATGCCAAACAAGTGCCCATTATTTTTTATAAGATTATACTTGAAGTTGCCAACAAGAAAGACGGCAGCCCTGGGACTGACTCAAGGGCGCCCAGCCATATATTGCATTTACTAATGCCTGAAATGACGCTCCCCTGTGAACATCATCGCGATACCCAACCGATTCGCTGCGTCAATCGAATCCTGATCCTTCATGGAGCCACCGGGTTGGACAATTGCCGTAACCCCCGCCGCAGCCGCAACTTCGACGTTATCAGCAAACGGGAAGAACGCATCGGATGCAAGGCACGCCCCCTTGGCACGCTCAGCGGCTTTGCGGGCGGCTATGTGCACTGAATCGACGCGGCTCGGCTGGCCCATACCTACGCCCAATACCTCCGACTTGTTGGCTATAACAATCGCGTTCGACTTAACATGCTTCACAACTTTCCATGCTAACGCCAATCCCTTGATCTCATCAGCGGACGGCTTCCTCTCGGTTACGCACTTCCATCCCGATGGGTCGAGCGATGAATAATCGCGCCCCTGCACGAGTACCCCAAGCTGCAAGTCCTTCATTTCAAGCGCCAAGCGGGGGTAGCGGCCCTTTATGAATGGAGTCGTGATAATCCGCCAGTTCTTTTTCTTCTTGAAAAGCTTGAGGGCATCATCGGTGTACGACGGCGCTATCACTATCTCATAGAATCCAGCGCATATCTCCTCTGCGGCAGGCGCATCCACTTCAACGTTGAACGCGATGATTCCCCCGAATGCGCTCAATGGGTCCCCTTCGCGCGCGCGGATGAAAATGTCCTTCGCGTCATTACCGAGTGCAAGCCCGATGGGGTTCGTGTGCTTGACTACGAGGCAGCATACCGAACCGGCGAATTCGTTCAGGAGGTTGAGCGCACCGTCAACATCGAGCAGGTTGTTATAGCTCAGTTCCTTACCCTGGTGAATAGTACACGAGTCAATGAATGACGGCAAATCGGGACGCCGCTCGTACAGCGCCGCGGGTTGATGCGGGTTCTCGCCGTAGCGCAGCGCCTGCTTGAACCGCATCGCGCCGAGCATAACGGGCGGGAAGCCCTCGCGCTTGACAACCTTCGACGCGAACCAGTCCGATATGGCGACATCATATGCGGCGGTATGCTCGAACGCCTTCAGCGCCAACTCTGCGCGAAGCTCCATCGGTATCTGCTCGGTCGCCAATACCTCCAAAATGCGCCCATAGTCCGCGGGGTCGCATACGACAAGGACATCGCGGAAATTTTTCGCCGCAGCGCGCAGCAGCGACGGGCCGCCGATATCGATGTTCTCCACAATCGTCTCCAAATCCGACTTCGGATCCGCCGCGACTTTCTGGAATGGATATAAATTCACGACGACGCAATCTATCGTCCCGATACCAAGCTCGCTCAGCACCCGCATATGCGACTCATCATCGCGCCTTGCCAAAATTCCCGCGTGTATGGCCGGATGCAGCGTCTTCACGCGGCCGTCGAGTATTTCCGGGTGCCCGGTGATTTCCTCGACGGGGCGCACCATCACACCCGCCTGCATTAGATGCTTGAATGTACCGCCCGATGAAATCAGCTCCGCGCCCGTACGGCACATCTGCTGCGCGAACGGCACAATCCCTTCCTTATCATAAACAGAAATCAACGCCCTGCCGATGAGCTTTCCCATGCTGCACCTCACTGCTAATCGTAATCATAGATTAGATAAATGAGATTTTAAAGTTTTTATATGCTGGGGAGAGAACCCTTGGAATGAAGTTCCGTAGTGTTTTGCTCAATACTTATATGCGGCGACAACCATCTTTGAATAGTTGTACCCGGTTAATATTTGCACCCCGCTATTATCCTCAGCTTCCTGAAGCGCTTGCATGTACTCTTCCGCCGTGATTTCCGTCCCGGTGTTCAACGCAGCTTTGACTATATCCAGAGCAACCTGCCTGAAATAATTCCAAGGCGGATTTCCCTCAGCGTCGGTATTCCAGTAGTCATTTATCTGGTTCCCTCGGCAACTAATGGTGAAATAGTCGGTTGCCGGATATGGGTATTTCTCCCATGATTTCCCTTTTGGCTGGTTTCCATTGGATTCTTTGTATGCAAAGAATTGGTCAAGAGCAACTGCCTTGGCAATATTGCTTATTATGTCATAAGATTGGTATTTCCAGCAAGAAGCGCGTTTATCCGTGTGCGGGTTTTCTCTCTTAATGTCTAACGAGTAATTACTGCCATCAAATTGCTCACCTAAAATATCGGAGATTTTGCCATAATAGCCCGTTTCTGTTGCAAGGTAAGCCATACCTGACGGATAGATATTGAGGATAATGTGCTGTCCCCTTTTTATCCATAGGTAGCCAATTGTCGAGATATTGCCGTCTATGGTGCAGAACTGCAAATCAGTTGCCGAAAGCGAGCCGCCGTCGAGGCATGAAATCAGGTAGTCTATACCTCCAAGGTAATAAGACTCATTTTTCAGGATTTCGGATTCCGAATCATCTGGAACATATTGTGCCCATTCGTTGCTCTCGTAAAGGGTTTCAAGCGCACCGGGATAATTACCCAAGATTATGCCGTGCGAAGCTGATGAATAGAGGGCACTCATTTCGGGTCCCGGAGCCCTGACGCTGCTCGGAATTGCCATAGCAAAAAACACAAGGACAATAAATGAAACTACAGCCACTATGTTGATAGTCTTTCGATTAATCCTGCGTATAAAGAAACTAAGGATATAGGCGATAACACAGCCAACGAAAACAATTAGGGCAAGATGCAACGCTATTAATTCGAACCAGTTTGTAAAGATTGTCATTCTGACGTTCATAACAGGTCTTCCAGGGCGATTCTTCTCATGCTTGATTTACACTCCAACATTGCCATAGCTCAATAAGAGATTCTCACGGCAACATTTTACTCTTTAAGAAAACGAGGAGTCAATCGAGGTTCAAAAAGACAGCAGAACGGGATAATTGATTTGTGGCACACTCAAGCGAGGTCTTCCGAAGCTTGAAGGTGTTTCATATTATAATATTTACCAGTTAATTAACAATATTGGATAATTGGAGACACCCACAAACTCGAAGATGAGCCTTCGCAAAGCCTACGGCTCACAAGCTCGTTTGTGGGCGCCACAAGCCGTTGGCATCATGATGGTGGTGCTAAGCTCGCACGGTCGGGGGGGAGCATCCACGATTTGATTTCAGCTTTTGACTCATTATGCAAATGTAGGGGCGACGCGGTGCGTCGCCCAGGGCGACCCGCCGGGTCGCCCCTACAAAGGCCAAACATTGGTCATTCCCAATCGAGTATTCAGATGTTGTTCCCGAAATCATATAGCGGATGCACCCAAGTCTGTGTTCCGGATGCATAGAAATACATGATCTGGGGTATAATAGTCATTCGCGATTTGCTGACAAGGAGGCTGTGCAATGCCCATACGCGGACGGGTCTTTAAATATGGTGATGATATAAACACCGATGTGATATTCCCCGGGAAGTACACCTATACCGTTACCGACCGCAAGGAGATGGCCAAGCATGCCCTCGAAGACCTCGACCCGACGTTCATCGAGAAGGTGAAGCCGGGCGATGTCATCGTCGCCGGTACGAACTTCGGCTGCGGCTCATCGCGCGAGCAGGCCGCCACCTGCATCAAGGAGGCCGGAGTAGGCGCGGTCGTCGCGGAGAGCTTCGCGAGGCTGTTTTTCCGCAACGCCATCAATGAAGGATTGCCGGTAATCGAGTTGAAAGGCGCCGGCAAGCTTATCGAGGACGGCGAGACAATCGAAATAGACTTGGCGAAGGGCAAGCTTAAGGTAAAGAGCGGGGTATATGAATTCCCCGGCCTCCCGCCCGAAGTAATGGGCATCGTCGAAGCCGGGGGACTGATTCCGTACGCCAAAAAGAAATTGCAGGCGGGGAAATGAAACCGGCATCAATTCCCCTTGTATTCGAAAAGCATTTATGCCTGGTAGCCCGGGGTTGGAGCCATCCTTCTTCATGAAATAAAATAGCTCCTACCCCGGGTAGGCCCCAATTTATCAATAGTTCAATGGATGCGGCCAACCCGGGGCTACTAAGAGGGTTGTTGTCTTTACCGTGATATACAGCGAATTTTGGCCTATTCAGTGCCCCCTTTCCCAATTGTCTCAATTTCCCTTGTTGTCTAACTCTTAATGGCTTAACATATCATCCGTGGAAGTACGTCCCGCAGCGGAGCCGGAGATTGACCGCATACCCTCCGAGGTTGACAAGAGGGTCGCGCGCCTATTCCTTCTTCTGAAACAGAAACTTGTACCCCCCCGCTCGCAATGGGGTAAGCACGGCGTGGTGCGTATATTCGAGCACCTCAGATGCGTCCAGACTGACGGCCCTGATGTCGTGGGGCGCACTCCTGACTTGGTGCTGCAATCACGCGTAACCGATTATAAACCGGAAATACTTGCCGAGCTCCTCTATGAAGACCGGCTGCTTATCGAATATTTCGACAAAGGCCTCTCAATTATCCCCATGGAGGATTTGTGGATTTTAGCGAACCGCTTCGATTACTACCGTGAGAAGCATACCAATTTCATGGACAAGAATGACCAGATAATCAAGCAGCTTATCGATACCATCAAGTATCACGGCCCCCTGTCGAGGGACGATATCGAGAAGGACGAGAAGGTGCCCTTCTACTGGGAGGACACGAAATTCGTCAAGGATGTCCTCGAGGTGCTTTGGAAATGCGGCGAGTTGGCGGTGCATCATCGCGAAGGCTCCCGCACGTATTATGACCTCGTGCGCCGCGTCGTCCCGGAGCGGCTTCGCAAGCGGATGTACAAGATGCCCGTCGAGCGTTACATGGACTTCAAATTTATACGCCGCCTTAACGCTGTGGGCTTGCTGCCGACGATGGGCGGGGGCGATGTCTGGGTTCTCGTGGGCAAGTCGGGCCCCCGGGCTGAAAGCGGGCGCCGCCTTAAAGGTGCGCGCGCTATCCGTACTTTAAGGGTTAAAGAGAGCAGGATTCGGTATATGTACCTCGACAAAGATGTCCCGCTCCTTCAAGCGGCCGTGGAACTTGCCGGCCGTGAAGGCTTGAGCAGGGAGGTCGCGTTTCTAACGCCGTTCGATAATCTCCTCTGGGCCGGCAGGATGATAAAGGACCTGTTCGGCTTTACCAACATATTCGAGGGTGATATACGGCCGACGGAGAGGATGTATGGCTATTATTCTATGCCCATCCTTTATGGCGACAGGTTCGTCGGTCGCATCGACCCGTTTTTTGTACGGAAGGATAATGCCCTCGAGATGCGCAATATATTCTGGGAGGAAGGTTTCAACCCGGAGGAAGAGCCTCGGTTCATAGATATATTCGTTGCAGCCATAGCTGATTTCATGAGCTACCTTGGGGCGCAAAATTTCCGCTTCGGCCAGGACGCCCCGGCAATTCCCCGCGCCATCACGCAGGGTCTTAGAAGGGGTGGGATAAAGATAAGAAGGTGAGGAAAGGGAAATGAAATCAACTGCTAAGTCAAAAGGGCCATGGGTCCATCGGTTTGCTGTTCGTTTCTTCACTGTTGCTATGGCCGTACTTGTTTTTTGGCTCCTGGGCTTTTTCGAGGAGGATATTCGCGCCATCAAAGGGCCTGACTATGACCCCATTGAAAAGGAACATTTGGACCAAAGCCTTGTCGGGCAGCGTGCCACCTTCGATGCGCAAATCGCCGAACTTAAGCGTCAGATTGATAGCAAGACCCAGGAACAGAGGCTGCTTGGAGACAGCTCCAGCAACCTGCAGCAGACCATAAATCAGCTTATCGAACTTCAGAAACTCGGTATTCAGAAGGACGTCTCTTTTTCCGAAACCCAGCAGGCGAACTTAACAAACAGCCTGAACCTATTTCTTGAAAACCAGACAAAGTATCAGGACTTGAACCGTGCCATTTCCGATTTAGTTGCCCAGAAGCAGAAACTTGAGGGGGACAGGAAGCCAATAGATACGCAGATTGAGACGCAACTCGAATCAGCCAAGGCTGAGTACAACCGCTTATTAAAGAAACACGACATTAAGTTGGCTTTCATCCAACTTGCGATACTGCTGCCAATCCTCATTCTCGCCGCTGTGCTCATCGTCATGAAACGAACCAGCATTTACTTTCCTCTATTCTTGGCGTTCGGCGCAGCGACATTAGTGAAGGTAGCCATAGTGATTCATGCGTACTTTCCGAGTAGATACTTCAAATATATTCTCATCGTTGCGCTATTGCTTGTGGTAATTCGCCTGTTGATTTATTTCATACGGGCCATCGCGTTCCCGAAAGTACAGTGGCTCCTGCAACAGTACCGTGAAGCATACGAAGGATTTCTGTGTCCGGTGTGTGAATATCCTATCCGCATTGGGCCCCGCAGGTTCCTTTTCTGGACGCGCCGCACTGTTAACAGGATGGTTGTTTCGGGCGACCGGGGAGAACAGGAGGAACCTTATACATGTCCATCTTGCGGGAGCAGCCTCTTCGAGGAGTGCTCATCATGCCACAAGATAAGGCACTCGCTACTACCACACTGCATGCATTGTGGGGCTGAAAAGGTGATAAAATGATGCCCCGATAATCGGCACCGGTACGCAGTCCGGCAACTCATGAGGCTGTCTCAAAGCATAAAAAAAATATCGGGTGCCGCATACTTCAGTGTGCGTCCATGACACTTATTGTCTTGGTTTTTCGCACACTAAAATGTGCAGCACCCACTTTTATAGTTAGTTCTGAGACAGCCACACTCATTTGCCGGGTTACACGACTTTATTTAAGCCGCGTCAAAATCCGACTATCTGTTCAATGAAGTATTTATGCACCGCGTCCGATCCTGAGAGTTCAGGATGAAATGTCGCGAGCAGGATATTCCGATATCTCACGAGAACCGGATGCCCTTTATGTTCTGCAAGTACATTAATGTCAGCACCAATCCGGGTTATGATAGGTGCCCGTATGAATACCCCGTGGAAATTCCCGACGCCAAGATCGGGAATGGGAAACTCCGCCACAAAGCTATCCACCTGGCGGCCATAGGCATTACGTTCCGCCGTAATGTCAACCATACCTAATGAAGCCTGTGTGGGGCAGGTCACTTCGCGTGCGGCGAGTATGGCACCGGCGCAGGTGCCGAAATAGGGCAGACCGTCTCGCACACGCTCGATAAGTAAATCCTTGAATCCATCAGGCTCAAGAAGCTTGAGCATGGTTGTTGATTCACCGCCGGGGACAATGATTGCCTCGATATAATCAAGCTCGTGCGGATAGCGTACCAATGACGTGCTTACATCGAGGGATTCCAAAACCCGCTGGTGGGCAAAATATGCCCCCTGTAAGGCCAAAAGCCCGATTTTCAGCTTATTTTTCTCGCCCATCACCATTATTCATATCTACATGCCCCTACAGCCTGCGAACCGACAATTAAATCAAGATCATTAATCTTTCGCAAGGAATCTTTATGCCAGGGGTGCATCCTTGAATTGATTTTAATATGAATCAGCAGGGGCAAGCCCCGCCCCTAAGGATGATGGGCGGTCTCTTCTTCATCTCCCTCCGCGAAGCGGAAGCGGCTAAAGGGGGGCCCTTTATTACAGTACCACCTTGCAACGCCGGGCTCAGTAAAAACTTCCCGACCATAATCGCTAAGAGGACGCACCCTTATAACTCTAAAAATTCCACGAAATCAATACATGCTTATACCCCCTTAACCCTTGACAGTGGGGGCAGAAAATATTAGATTCTTATAGAGGGTTCGTTCGCCGTAATACCTTATAAGGGGCCTTATGGGCAGGACCTTTATTTACACCAAATTTATAGGGGGATGGCGACCCGCCTGGGGCGTATAACGGCGGGTTTTATTTATTTTAGTAAGCTGTTATGGGTTGTCGTAGCTGGTGTTTTAGTATTAGTAACTTAGCTTAGAAACAGCGCGTAGCGAGGAGGACCACATGAATATCGTCATCAGAAGCAAGAACTTCGAACTCAACGATTCGATCAGGGCGTACACTGAGGAGAAGGTCAACCGCCTTGAGCGCTATTTCGACCAGATTGACAGCGCCGAGGTGACACTAAGGGTCGAACGTAACAAGGCCATTGAGAACAACCATCGGGTAGAGGTGACCCTTCGCGCGAACGGGCAGGTCATACGCGCCGAAGAAGCCACCGTAAGCATGTATAGTTCAATCGATGTTGTCGTGGAGAAGCTCGAAAGGCAGCTTAAGAAATTCAAGCGCAGGATGTATGCATCCCTCCGCAAGGACAAAAGGGCATTCCAGGAAGTACCATTCTTTGAGGAGACGGAGCAATACGCGGAAGAAGCGCCACGGGGGCGTACCGATGATTCAATAAAGATCGTCCGTACAAAAAAAATCCCCATGAAGCCCATGACCCCCGAGGAAGCCGCCCTCCAGCTTGAGCTTCTCGGTCACGACTTTCATGTGTTCCGTATGCCCGATACCGGTCATTTCGCTGTCGTCTATCGCCGCCACGACGGGGATTATGGGTTGATTGAAGAGGAATAGGGTTTCATAGATAAGGCATCTCGGGTCTGAATATCAGATTGGCATCATGATTTAACCCCAAACAGGCTACGCGCCTGGTATATATCCATCTGAACCTTGCTGAACGGCTTTAAGCCGCTGATTTCCTTGCCGGTCGTCAAATCTTTTATGCGGCTCGACGCAAGGTCGATTTCAACTTCATCCCCGTCGGTGACACCAGCATCCATTATTCCCGGGCATTCGAGAATCGGGAAGCCCGTGTTGATTGCATTGCGCTTATAAATTGCTCCGAAGCTCTCCGCCACGATACCCCCTATGCCGAGTGATATGAAACAATCGACAGCCTGCTGCCTCGATGACCCCGCGCCGAAATTCTCCCCCACAATGATGATGTCGCCCGCCTTCGCTTTCTTGGGGAAGTCCTCCCATCCCTTAAGATTGCCAAACGCATGCTTCCCCATCTCATTTATATCAGTTATGGCAAGATGCGCGTTGTGGAATATCATATCCGTGTCGATGTCGTTTATGGGCTTACCCTCTGCATCGCGTATCACCCATACCCGGCCTTTCAGTTTCATAGGTTTGTTAGTCATTCGCGAGCTCCTTCTATTCCACAATCATCCCGGCTAATGCCGACTTGGCGGCTACATAAGCGCTGCACAGATATGTATCACCCGACCCCTGCTTGCCTGCAAAATTACGGTTGCTCGTCGAAAGCTGCACCTCGCCCTTGCCGGTCATACCGACCTGCCCCTGTGCGCATCCGCCGCATCCGGGGTTGATGACAATTCCGCCCGCATCGTAAAAGGTCTTCATGAGGCCTGCCCCAAGTATCTGGCCGTACACTTGCCGGGTTGCGGGCTGCAGGCGAAGCATCACGCCCGGCGCTACCTTGTTGCCCTTCAGTATGGCCGCAGCGGTCACGAAATCCTCGAAACGCCCGCCTGTGCAGGAGCCGATGAATACCGAATCGATTTTACGCCCCTTCACATCGGCAACATCCGTAACATTCGACGGCGACGGCGGGCATGCTATCTGCAATCTGAGTTTGCTTATATCGATTTCCAATTCCTTGGCGTACACCGCATCCGGGTCGGCATATATACCGTTGATATCATTATTTTTCGCAGCGTGGCGGCAGTAGAGCAGTATATCCTCATTCGGCGGAAGAAACGCTATCACCGCACCCATCTCGGTAGCCATCGATGCGAGGGTTATGCGGCTGTGAAGTTTCATACGGTCGATGGCATTGCCGTAAAACTCTATCGCCATGCCAAGCGCACCGGATGAGCCGATCTCGCGCAGTACTTTAAGAGTGATATCCTTCGCGCTTACCGGCGGCCTGGCTATTCCCGTGAATGTTATTTTCATCGTCGCCGGGACTTCGAACCATGTGCGCCCGTGACGGAACGCGTAGGCGATGTCGGCATCGCCCATCCCCTGCCCGAACGAGCCGACCGCACCGAGGATATTGAGGTGACTGTCTGTGCCGACATAGGTGACCCCCGGATACGCCAACCCGTCCTCGATTGCGATATGGCTCCCGATGCCCGCATCGACATCATACACCTTGATCCCCTGCTCGCGCGCGAAACGCCGGCAGGTCATCTGGTTGTCTGCGTAGCCGATTGTGTTAGCTGGAACATTGCAGTCGAATGTGAAGAATGTCTTCGATGTGTCGTCCACTTTCTGACCGGGGTATTCCTTCTCGAAACGCTTGACGACATTCGCGCCGCCGAAGTCGCGCGCCGTGCGGACATCAAGTGTCATCCACACTATATCACCCGGCTTGACCGACTTGGCATCGGAGTGCGCGGCAATGATTTTCTCAACAACAGTACTTCCCATTGATTTCTCCTCTGAACAGTAAATATATCATAGGAGGGGCAATCTGGGACAGGGGAGGGTGCTGAAGAAGGTGAAAATACGTGGGAGCGCAGCCATCCTTGGCTGCATGCGGGCTGGAAGCCCGCGCTCCGATAGATACACGCTGCATGGGATATATTCCGGCGAAAGTCGAGACAGCCCTGAGATATAACAATGGTATAATTTACATTGAGTCAAAACCGAAGACCAAATGGCTACGCCTAATCCGGAGGCATCCAATGGCTGATAACGATTTGCAGAAAGGTATCCTCGATTTGATTAAAGTGCTCGATAAGGGAATATCCATGGAGCGGAATGCCCAGATATTCTATGGCACCGCGGCAAGGAACACCAAAGCCCCCCAGGGAAAGAAGATGTACGAGTGGCTTGTCAACTTCGAGAGAAACCACGAGTCGAACTTATTGGCCAAGAGAAAAGAATTGCTACAGCATCCCGCTATGCGCAGCACGCCTGTTCCGCTCTTGGACATCTCCACCTTAAGTGAAGCCGCGACCCCCGATGACCTGCCGCCCGAGCCGTCCGATGTCGATGTGTTAAGGGTAGCCATTGACGGTGAGCGGAAGGCGTATGCCTTCTACAACCGGAAGCTTACCCATGCCGCGGATGAGCATCTTAAAACGATGTTTCAAACAATGGCCCGGGAAGAAGATAAACACATCAAGATTCTCTCCGAGATGCGCCGCCGCCTCCAAATCGATGGCATCTGGTCTGATTTGGAAGCGTTTGAGGAGAAGTGAATCTGCATAAATTCCTGATGTCTAATAAAGACCTATTACGTATTCAAACTACCCTATGATTTCATCCCCTTCAGCCTCTCCAGTGCCATGGCATATTTATCGTTGCCCTTGGCCCATTCTTCGAGCTTGGAGCACGGGAAATCGAGGCATTCTGAGCAGAAAGCAAGGCCCTTGTCCTCTACGCAGCACTTGAGTATCCAGCAATCGGCGCTCCAGTGATCCTCCTTGGCGCCGTTACAGCCGCCGCAGCGTAACTTTTCGCGTGGGATATCGACTTTCCTTTCATGCTTGAACCACTCCACGATATCCATTGCCAACTGCACATTGGTTGGCGCCAACCGGATGTCGCAGTTCGTACAATCGATGCCGCAAGCCGCTATTAGGTGTTCCTGATTATCCATGAGAGTTGCTCCTTATGAATTTCCTTCCACCTTCTCAGGTTCTTTTATTACGAAGATAACATAATCACAACCGGGAATATCATCGAGCGAAGCGGCGAGGATGTCATCAACGGGGCGTACGAGGATTGAGACAAGGTCGGCCTCAGCCATACGCTTGCGTATACGCTCATATGTCCCCAAATAATCCTCCACGTGAAACGAGCCGACTATGTGGTAAATGGTATTGCCGGGATATTTAAGCGACGCCTTATAAACGGATTCGGCCATGGTCTCATCCCTCAAGACCTGGTTCTGGTAATAATATAGCGCTACTTCATCAGTTATTCCTTCCATGCCTCCATGTCCCCCCATGGACATTATTGTCTGCTTGTGTTTTTTGAAGTACTCATCTTGAGGCGCGTCATATATCTCCGGCAGCAATTTGCGCTCGTCCTCCGTGAAACTCTCCACTGCCGCATAGTAACCCATCTCGCCAACTTTCAGCCCAAGCGTCCACGGGAAATTGGAGGCTATCAACGGGATGCCGTTTGCCTTGCAGTACTCAACCAAGGGACGGTAACTGGTCTTGTACTTTGCAGGTGGATTCGAACTCGCAAGGAATTCTTCTTCATCAATAACACTATGCAGATATTCATCCACAACATCCTGAATATCGCGCTCGAACATCTCCATCGACAACACGACTTTCCCTTCAATGAGCCTTGCCAAGCCCATAAGCAGCGCGAGCTCAACGCGGTTGGTGGCGGGATCGCCGTGATTTTCACCAAGGGTGACGACATCGGCGTCAGCACATCGTCTGAGCAACCCTTCAAAGTCCATAAGGGTCTTGGCCTGCGTATCATAAATACGATGCGGGAGTATGGGGCTGTCAATCCCGGTTTCACTGGCGGAAGCGGGAATTATAAGGAAAAGCAGAGCTATAGTCGTGATGAATATTATTTTCAGCATAGCAAAACTATAACATCAAAATTAGGAAAGGGAAGGGGGGAAGAAAGAAGTGGACGTGGAAATTTTTTCAATCCCCGGAGGGAGTTTCAGCATCAGATTGTTCTTCTTCTATTTTGGAGATAGCATTTAATATAGCCACACGTACATAATCAATTCGCTCTTTCTCGCTCATTTCTTTCAACTTGGGGAGAGCTGTTTTGGCAACTTGGCCTAAATCCCCGAGGTATCCCACTGCAACCATTGATGCATCTTCATTACCCAATTCCTCGATTAAGGCATTAATCCCAATCTCAACATGCGATTTGCTTATTTGGGTTAATGCGAAAGCTATGTTGCACTTTGCTAAACCATTGGCAGTTTCAAGCACTTCCAACAATACTGGAATGGCATCCTTGGCAGCCGGCCCCATCTTAGCAAGTGCCTCAGCAGAGCGGCTCTGAACACCAGTACCGTCATTTCCATTTAATCCGTCAATTAAGATTGGCAATGCTTCTTTAATGTTGCCTTCGCTGATTTTGGTGAGTGCAATTGCGGCTTCATGCCGGATTCGAGGTTCATCATCTTTAAGGGTATTGATAAGCGCGGGGACTGCATCGGCCGCATCATGACCAATACCCCCAAGTGTATCAGCGGCCCTATCCCGTGCAGCCGGATTTACACTGCCTAATGCCTCAATAAGTCCTGGGACGGCAGGTTCACCGAATTCTTTAAGGGCCATCCCTGCTGGGTGCCGCACACTCGGATTTTCATCCCCAAGTGCTTTCAGGAGATTTGGGATAACTTGAGGGATTTCTTTATCAATTTCATGTCCGAAGAAAACAAATCCCATTATTGCTCTGAAGCGCACATAATAATCTTCATCTTCCATTCCTTCGAGCAGGATGGGAAGGACTTCCTTAGCATCTTTGTGCATATACCCTACCGCCTTTGCGGCTTCGACTCGTACCGAGATGTCCTTATCTTTCAACATTCGAGTTATCTGGTCTTCAGGAACCTTCTTCTCAGTGCTTATAAACCAAAGTGTATAGACTGCATCGGCACGTATATTCGGATTGTCATTGCGAAGCGCTTTGACCAATGAGGGTATAACATCATCCGATTCCATGCTAAGCTTGTAGAGCTGCGTGGATGCCTCTCCCCCTTTTACCCTATCGCTGTCCCCAAGTTGCTGGATAAGCGCATCCACCTCTGGATTCTTAGTTGAAGTGCTTCCTGTTGCGCAGCTTAAGGATGCAACGGCTATAAAGATCAATAATCCTAATAAAATTGTTTTTTTCATATTCCCGGTATTCATGAAACATTCCCTCCTTCCTACAAGATTCAGAATAGCACAAAAAGTTGCCGCTGATTCGCATTTCGTTCCAACCTGTCTGTTTTATAATCTGGTACAAAATTTGGAGAAACTGGATACCGCACGCTGAAGCGTGCGGCACCCATAAAAAGAATTCCTCATTGTGTGGGGCAGGCTTTCCAGCCTGCCGGCTATGAAGTAAAAAAAAAACGCACGCCCCAGCGTGCGGTACACGGCTAAGAAAAAACCAGGACTATTCACTGAACCCCTAATGGGATTCCGCGTTCACCGGCTCCCCACTATCTGCGGGAATTCCGTTCTTAATGAATTCCATGAAATACTCTGCGTTGTCGGGGAGGCAATAGAGGGTGTACCCCTGCCCCGATATATATGTCAGAACATCGGTGGTCGCCGAATATTCCTCCCCGCCGGCTGTTGCGTGATAACCCTTCATCTTCGGGAAATTATCATGGAGAATATACAATCCCGCCAAAACCGCCTGCGCCTCCGAATGATCCGGGAACTTGATGTCGATTCTTACCTGGTCGCTCATATCTGATGAGAGCTCGATGTTGACGATTTCGATACCCTGGGCGGAATAACTCTCTCGTATCGAGGCGAGGATTTTCTCCTGTATGGGTTCATAGGTCGGGTTCAGCGAAGCCGCCTCCTCGGTCTTCGCATTGGCGTTCTCCTTGTCATCAGCGGCCTTGGCATCGCCCTTCTTCGAGCAGCCCGATATAAGGCCGAAGGTAGACATCAAAAGGGTAAAAATTATGAACCCTATTAAATACAGATGCTTTCTCATGTCGATTTTCATTTCCTGCTCCTTTATCCTCAATAAAATTGAATCTCCATTATCACTTCAGATGCTTTCAGCTGCTCTCTAATGACGACAAAGAGCCTCGGTTATTGAGGCTGAGACTTATGAATCTTCGAACTATCGGTTTCCTGGCCCAATTCCGCCCCGAGATCAATTGAGTTTACCTTCCCCTGCTCGTTGGCGCATTGCTTCAGCGCGCCGTAAGCATCAGCACAACCGGATCCGAGCTTGCCTGAATATGAAGCGTTGGCGTCATAGACACCAGCGTCAGCGCCATCGAGCAATGCCGCCCTCACTTCGGCCTCCGTGAAGTCCGGCCGTAAGGAGCGAATAAGCGCGACCACCCCGGCCACTTCCGGCGAGGCCATGGATGTTCCGGAGCAGGAAGCATAAGTGTTGTCGAAAAATGTTGAATGTATGCCCGCCCCGGGGGCGCAAATATCAACCCAGGTGCCATAGTTCGAGAAATAGCTTTTCTCATCATTACTGTCGATTGACGCAACAGCGATGGCCTCTTCGTAAGCTGCCGGATAAAATTCCGTCTCTACACCGGAGTTACCCGCGGCGCATACAACGGCGACGCCATCCTCGACCGCCATAACGACCGCCGAATGGAACGACGATGAGTAGGACGGACCACCAAGCGACATATTTATCACATCAGCGCCGTTCCTGGCGGCGTAATCGATGGCTGAGCAGATGCTGGATACTGTTGCCCCGCCGTCGCCGTCAACCGGGAATACCCGTAACGGCATGATAGTCACTTCAATGCTAACCCCGACCGTACCTACGCCGTTATTGCCCTGCGCGCCGATGATACCCGCGACATGCGTACCATGGCCGACATTCCCATCGACCCATCCGTCCAGGTTGTTGTCGATCCCATCCCCTGGAACTTCTCCCCCATGCTCATCTCCGCCGGGGACGAAATCGGAGCCGTCCATCACCCGGTTAGCCAAATCGGGATGGTCTAAATCAACACCGGTATCAATGACAGCCACGATGACATCCATCGAACCGTCCGCGATGTCCCACGCCGAGGGGACATTCATCCTCACGAGATCCCATTTCTGGTTGTAAAAAGGATCATTCGGGGTGGAGGCGAAATTGCAGATATAATTGAACTCCGCATACTCAACTTCAGGCCGCAGGCTAATTTCATCCCTTGCTTCAACAATATCGGCATCCGGGTTTATCCGTACACGATAGAACGCATCATTGCCCATAGCAATTTTTGACAGAGGCTGTATTTTTTCAGCGTCGAATACCGATGCGCACGAGCGAATCGGAGTACCCTCCCTGAATTTGACCAGCAATTCGCCTGCGGCGACTTCAATCTGGCGGCCTTTGCCGTCATCAATTATCAGGGGGCTATAATAGGGCTGCAAAGTGGAGTACGTCCCCGCTTTGGCATCCACGGCAACCGATGCCCGCACCTCATCCTCCCCCTCCGGGCCCGAAGCCCTTACGCCATAGTCAACCGGCCCACTGGCCTCAGGCGCGGTCCAGGTGACGGAGTCATCGAGGTCCGTGATTATCGTCTTGCCGGTTTTGCCGCTTTCGCTGGTGAAATGCCCCGCGCTTGCATCCCAGGTAACTATAGTCCCATCGCCTAAATCACCCGGGTCATAGTACAAATAATGGGAGCTTCCCGGTAATACGCGATTATCAACCCAGTCATCGTAGGGCAGCAAGTCGAATGTGAGCCCTCTGGGTGGGCAAATGTCGGTTATCGTTTTCGGCCCTGTTTCATCGCCGGGCTTCTGCTGCGTTATGGTCTGTATGCCGTCATAGTTGGTGGTCGTTTCGAAGGTTTTCTTTGAGCATCCCCCTACCATGAGGAAAATCAGGGTTACTAAGATTAGAGTTACGAAGCCTTCTGACTTACCCATGCTATACCTCCAGGGTCCCCTTGGGTAAATTGTGCAAGGCGGATGCCAAAGCGCATAAACATGGGATATATTTCCGGCTTCCTGGAAGGGGCATCAAAGGCGGCATGCATGCTTTATCATGATTGAGCGGCTTTAATGAGATATGCCCACCGGTCAGGTTGTCCCCGAAAAGTACAGTAGAAATAGCATGAGGACATACCCTGATAAGCAGATTTAATAACCTGTGTAGCCGTGCAAACTGATTTATTACATTCCAACCTATATGATATTCCCCAGGCATAAATAATTCTTCAATCACATTGTCCTGCTTATCGGCTCATAAATGATGATTCATCCCCTTAAGCCCAATTTTGCCCATCAAATGATGTTATGATACAATTCGCTTTCATATAATTTTATGAAAGTGAAGGGATTGAAATGAGATTATTCATAGATACGGCGAACCTTGATCAAATACGCGAGGCGGTCGGCTGGGGGGTAATCGAGGGTGTTACCACCAACCCGTCCTTGGCGTACAAGGAAATAGAAACACTTAAAAATAAGTCGTTGCATTCCTACTACAAGGAAATATGCCAGGCAGTCGAAGGGCCTGTATCCTTGGAGACATTAAGCCCCGACGCCAAGGGGATGATTGAGGAAGCCAAGGTGCTGGCCAAGATCGCTGACAACGCCTGCGCCAAAATCCCCTGCTGCGAAGAGGGCATCAAGGCGGTAGGGGCCCTTGGCAAGGAAGGGATAATGACCAATGTCACACTCGTATTCAGCGCCAACCAGGCGCTATTGGCGGCTTTGGCCGGTGCGACATTCGTCAGCCCGTTCATTGGCCGTATCGATGATGCCGGTAACGACGGCATGGCGGTGCTTGATGAAATTGTGGAGGTTTATTATGAATATGGCTTCGATACTGAAATAATCTCCGCATCGCTGCGACATCCGCTGCACGTCGTGCAATCGGCTTTGGCGGGGGCGGATATTGCGACCGTGCCTTATGATGTGCTCAAGAAGATGTTCACACACCCCCTTACCGAAAAGGGCATCGCGAAATTCTTGGAGGACTACAAAAAACTCCCGGGGAAATAACCTTGGATAATCTGAGCTCCATGTAGCCCGGCAACCCCGTTGCCGGGGAATAAATCTGATATAATCTGAGTATGGTAGGGTTCCAGCGAAACATATGTAATTGCCGTGGGGACGGCCTTACTACTGGTAGGGCCCCGGCAGGCTCTTCCCGGAATCTGCTCCGGAATTTTCTCCTGTTTCTAATTATTTGCAGTGGTTTTAGCCTTTGCTGTGCAATATCTAAAGGGCCACAGGAAGAACTTAAACCAACCCCTTTTGCAACCCAATATTCTGTCTATAGTCGCGACCCTGAGCTAAATGAGGAAATAATCTTGCATGTTAAACAACTAAGTGATGCCAATGAGATAGTCCGAGCAGGTGCCTTGGATTATTTATATGGTGAAGGTGACCCCGAACGGATGGTACCAGTTCTCATAAAAGCCCTGAGCGATGAAAGCCCACACGTTCGTATGCGGGCCGCCGAGGCACTGGGGCGTTTTGGCCCCGCGGCAAGTGCAGCAATACCCTATCTAATAATAGGCTTAAATGATGAGAGTGGAAATGTGGCGAATGAGACTGCAGGTGCGTTGGCTCAGATTGGTGAAGCCGCCGTTCCAGCATTAATTGACGCGCTAAAGAGCGATAGTGTGATGGTGAGGGGCAGGGCAGCCGAAGCACTTGGTGATATGGCATGGGGTTCAAGGATTGGTCAATCCGGGATTGAGGCGGTGGATCCGCTTATTCAAAGGCTTTATGACGATGAATATTATGTTCGCGAAAATGCAGCGCGTGCCCTTGGCCATATTCGATTGGCGCCGGAAAAAGTCATACCGGAACTTGCGAAGTTGCTTGCAGACCCGGCTCCATCTTTACAGGAAGCAGCCGTCTTTAGTATTGGGGAATTTGGCCCAGATGGATATATGGCTATAGACCCATTAACAAATATGATAAAAGATAAAGGTGAGGATGCTGATAGTGCAGTATTTTACGCTTTGGGCCAGATTGGGCCAGGTGCCAAAGCTGCGACTCCGTACTTATTTGATTTGTTCGGCTCGAAAAGGCGTCATGAAGCAGCACGTGCGTTGAGTTATATAGAGCTAAAGCCGGAATACATGCCGTATTATATTAAATTTACGAAAGATGCAGATTGGAAAATGGATAGAGCATTTATGGCAGGAATGCTCTACAAATTCGGGCCAAAACCTGAAGTATTGAAAGCCTTAGGTGAGGCGCTTGATGATGATTCAGAGGTGCAAATCGCGGCAGCAGGTTCACTGGGCGAACTGGGGCCTCCCGCGAAGAGATGCTTGCCTAAATTACGAAAACTAATAGCTAAACCAGTTCTTTTTAATACGGTCAGGGATGCCGCCAACGATGCAATTTCGCGAATCGAAGGGAAGAACGGTAGTAAGCGTCAAGAGTCTTGATAACCAGTTATTTCGGGACACCCATGGGGCTGTTGAAAAAGTGGGTTTGAATGGGTACCGCATATCTATCACCCGCGTAGCGGGTGCGGCGTATGCCGTGATATGCGGTTTCCAGTGGTACCGCGCACATCAATAGATGTGCGCCACCCGGTCTCAAGTACTTTTTCAACAGGCCCACCCTTGTTCCGAAACCAATATAAATGCAGCTTATGGAATTTACACTACCCCCCGCTCTTCGCCGCAGCGAGCAGTTCCTCAATCTCGAGCATTACACCTTCATAATCCGCAATATGCGTCTCCAGCGCAGCCATCTCGCCTGCATAGATGCTCTCGCTTGAGCGGCGATTAAGGAAATGCGAGGTTATGAGCGCGAAGGCATCCTCGAAATCCCCCTCTCTTTCGCGGTATTTTTCCCATAACGGGCTTGCCTTCAAATCATCGTAAGGCCGCCGAACCTCAGCCAATATTTCTTTGTCGATTTGCTCGATGGTGATGTCAAGATATTTTTCCAAACGGTAACGGTCGATAATCCCCACTGCAGCCAAGAGGTCACTACGCTTGGCCCGATATTTGTCAAGCTGGGCTTTTGTTTCATCCTTTTCCTGGTTGGGGTCCCCGGACAACGCCTTGGCAAGCTCTATGGCCTGACGTCCGAGTTCAAGCCCTTTCGCGGCTGCCGTATCGATTGATCTTTCAGCGACCTTGCTGAGCTTCACCATAACTTCATCGTTATTCATTTGCGGCGGCGCCCCCGGGCCTTCGCTTGGCTTCGACCCGACCGGCGTACCAAATGCCACACCGGCGAATACATCATTCGGTGAGACGGGGACAGCATTTATTGTTGAAGGCAATTTTGCCGCGCCCGGCGGGGGTGAGCTCTCGGCTTCCGGTACAACAGGCTTGGGTTCGACCACAGGCGTTTCAACGGTCGGTGGTGGGGCTGGTTTGAATATTTCCTCTGCAATAGGTGGTTCAACGGGTTCTTCAGCGGGTTGTTCAGCTGGTTGTTCAACCAGTTCTTCGGCCGGTTGTTCCGTGGGCGCTTCCGTGGCGGGTTCGGGAGTGGGTGGTACAGTTGCTTCTTCTTCGGGTGATGCTTCCGGTTTGGGTGTCTCCTTTACTTCACCCGGTGGTATGAAAAGTGAAAGCGGATTTATGAGAATATCAAGCGGCAGTGGCTCTTTGGCTTCAGTCTCAGGGGCTGCCGGAGTTACCGCAGGCTGTTCCGATTCGGCTACAGGTGGTGCGGTAGCGGCGGGTGGTTCAGGCGATTCCTCCGCCGGGGCGGCGGGGGGAATAAGGGTTTCTTCACTCGGAGCACTCTCAGGGACCTTCTCCGGTTCGGGAGGCGTATAGTATTCGATCAATTCTGACCATGTTTCCCGCCCCCCTTCTTTTGACTCAGCTGCTTTTTTGGCGGCGTTGATTTGATCGGCAAGTTTCCATGCTACCCGTGCTTCATACTCCTCAAGAGGTATGTCCATATAGTCAAGGCCGAGCTTGGAGCATGCGTCGGCGAATTTCGAGATCGCGTTAAGTTTATTCCACAAAAAGAGATACGCCTGCTGCGGGCCGCCCTCTCCCTTCGGGGTAAACCCGTAAGCATTCAAGTTATCAACTATATAAGGGGCGCCCTGGGTTCTCTCGCGGCGTGAAGCCCTTAGGGCGAAATCATCGCTGAACGCGGCGAAATCCTCGGCGAATTCGGGATGCGATGTCCACACGCCCGCGTGGTATTTCATAAGCTCCCCACGGGCTTCGCTCTCCGCGAACGGGCGGATTGCGTCAGCCGCTGCAAATTCCTCACGCATAGTCACAACTGGCCTGAAAATCTTCTCGGTTTCCTGTGGCAGCGCCCGGAGAATTTCCGCGGCGAATGCGAATTTGCCGTCCCGGATTCTCGTGGCGGCGGAGTTAAGGATGTCGTATGCCGCTTTATATTCGGCCGGGGCAAGCGTAAGGGCATCCGGGGCGAACTCGGAATAGAAATCCTCGTAGAACTTGTCGGTAAGTTCCGCGCTCGCCGGTTGCACCTGCGCCCCTTTGACCGGGGCCGCGTATACCGGGATGGTAAGTATCATCAACGTAATTAAGGCAGTTACAAAACTCAACCGTATCAACATATCGCGTAGCCCTCCAACCTTATAAGCGAGACCTTTATTATATCTTATATTGCCCTTTGGAACATCTTGTCACAGCCATTTGCCTGATGATAATAATATTTGCTCACTATCGAGGAACCCGCCACAAACGCCATGAAGCGTGTTTAACAAACGCTTCGGGCATATCGATGTCTTTAAGATATTACAAAATATATGAACCTGCTACCCCTGATTTTGACGGAATCTTAACAATATTTTTTCATATCGGATGGAAATAATAATAGCCGAAAACAAATGGGTGGCGATTCTTTCGCATCTAAAGGAATTGAGCTTAGAATATCCATCATCCTATGAATGAGGACATAGTGAAGGATATAATATTTCATGGCAAATTCATTCGGAGGTTACTCATGTCTAACAGTGGGTGGGGCATCTTAATCCTTACCATGCTGATTGTTTTCATCGCCGGCTGCTCTGCCGGTGACGGCCCCGCGTTGCCTGGCTTAGGCAATCCGGCCCTAACGGACATCAAAGAAAATGACCGCGGCGGGACGATGTGCTTAGGTTTATGGCAAGTGGTAATCGATAAGGCTGACAGGAGCATTGATGCTGTCAAACTCCGTGAGCCGGAAGGTGCGCTCAATGTCCTTGGTTTCATGGAACCCCCCGCGCTTGAAACTCTAAAAATCGACTTTGGGACTTTGATTATCGATTCATTGGAGAAAAAAGTGAGGGTGGATGTCATCCTTCAGCATCCCTTGAACACAGGTAAAGGTGTATTCAACGGTTTCGATGTGCGCGGGATTGTCTTCGGGCCCGATGTCCTGAACGCCGATGGGTTCACGCGCTGGTTCAACCCCAGCGAATTCGACGGGTTGCCGTTTGGTTATGCGGACGGCCTTTTGGGGGCCCCTGATTCATACGCAAATTACCCCGGGCTTTTCAACGGATTTAAATATTTCGCCAGCGGTTTGGGGTTCAAGGACAAGGTGTCCGATTTCCTCAGCGTAACCCAAAACATCGCAAACCGTGGCGCGTTCCTTGAAGGGGATACTGTCGCCCGGCGATATGAATTGAGTTGGGCCAAGACGAGCCCGCCCGTCAATTTTTTGGTGTTCAATTACGCCGTATATGCGAACTATGAGTTTCCCGAAGGTTCGCCCCCGCACGGCCTGGATGATTTTTCCAAAAGCGCCAACTCCGTTGAAGCTGTTTTCACCCGGGTGACCGAAATGGATAATAACTTGTTTTACAACCCCGGGGCGGGCTACGGCGGAGGGGAAATTGCCCTCGAAATTGAGGTGTTTGATTGGCAAGGTGTGGAGGACAGCTACATAGTGTCCATCAAATCGGCAAAGCCGGACTTGATTGAGGAAACTTCGGCGGTGTTTGAATACACTACCGGACCCTATTCAGCGGTATTCACGGTATATGCCGCCGGACATCCTGATAGTCTGGATGATATTGAACTTCAGATTACGTGCACCGACGGCGAGACCTACGGGGCGCATTATTTTTTAGGCCAGATGGACAACACGCACCTTCTTTACTATACCCCGATAGAGATTAAATTCCGGTATATGATAGCTGTGACTGAAGTTCAGCCCGGCTTGGTATTGGCCGGTTCGGGGAACCTTCCCGAGCCCCTGCCGATTACGGATATAAAAGATTTTTGTGTTCTCGCTGCCGGAACATCTGAGGAGGGTGTCTATTACTTCGGCCATGTCACTCCGAACCCCGGTGATGCACAGGGAGAAGCGATATATAAATTCCCGCTGGACTATAGTGGCCCCGGCACGGTCTATTACGACATCTGGAACCCATTCCCCGGCGGTTATCTCGACAGCGACCTTTGGGGTAATGAAACCGACCTGGCCTACATTGATATGGCAGACATAGGTTCGGGGATATTTGTATCGAAGTCGACAGCAGTAAGCGGTATCCCTCCATTCCTTCATCGGGATTGGGCATGGTGGTTCAACGATGTTCCGATGCTTCAGAATGGATGCGCCAGCCCGCCCGACACAGCGGAGATCCTGAAATGGGTCGATGTTTCAGCGGATTACAAAACAGGCACAAGCGCCTGTATTTACGCAATTGCAATAACGGATGAGTTGACGGAAGGTACTTATCCGCCGCCTGTCGAAACGAAGGTCGGCTTTATGACCCTTCGTTCGCCTTATACTTACCCAGGAACAAGCCTTAGTTACAACTACGAAATGTTCGAGAGAGACATTGTCGGGAATGTAGATGGTGAGGTCGATGATGATTACACCACGAGGTTGGGCGTTGATGGCGACCCGCATGGCGTTGCCCATCCCGGCACAAGCAAAACCGTGGTGTATATCCTTGAAAGCGACCCCACCCCCGACATCGAGGTTTTCGAACTGGACAAGTTTTATGAGGTCGACTCCAGCCGTACATATCCCATCACCACTATTCACGGCTTCTCCGACCCGCCCACTACGCCTGTGGATATCGAATGTTTCCCCGCATACACCCTCGGTTTCAGCGATGAATGGAACTGGGTTGCGGTGCTCGAAGACAACGGGGACGGCACATGGCAGGTATCGCTCTGGGAACAGAACGGCGCATTTGTGGACAGAGGCGACCCGATGGAAGGAACCCCGCTGAACCTTGACATCGACGGCGCGGCGGGGCAAATACATGTCTGGTTTGAGGTCGGCAGCGTCATGGAATGGGCGAAACTTGAGTACATCCAATGAGCTGAATGCCCTATGAAATAACATGGCCCCGCTACCGGGGCTTTTTTAAGGCCGATTGCAATAGCTGGTCAATATAAGGACGGTAACCCACGAAGTGGGATTTGCGGGTTACATCTGTTTAGGGGAAGTTAAATATTTACAATGATTATTTCCCCATGTAGATATTTTCAAAGGGGTGCTGCACACTTCGGTGTGCGATAAACCGCGCGCATCCAGTGCGCCCCTGCGGGAAAGATTTCTGCGAAGAACTCAACCGTAAGTGTGACCCGCGATTAACAAACGAATAAATGTTACCCGCGAATCCCATTTCGTGGGTTATAACCCTTTAAAATGCTAAAATATATATGGCTATTATGATTTCATGTTACGAGGATAACGATGGCTGGGAAAAAGAAAGATATATGGGAAAAGATTTCTGAAACCGCAGCGGCTACGGGTAAATCAATCGGCGATGAATACCAGAAACTCAAGCTCAACCATGATATATGGCTCCTTGACCGTGACCTCCAGAAGGCTTACTCGCGCGTCGGGCGTATCATTTACGACCGCCGCCAGGCGGGGAATTTAGAGGCTGATAGTGAGCTTGGACGGATTTTTGATGACATCGCTCAACTCAAAGATGGCATAAAAAAACAGATGGAAAGGCGTGACAACATCGGGGCATCACGAGATCAATCCGCTGAAACAAGCCCCCCCCGCGATTCCGGTAGCGAGAGCGCCAAGGCGCCTGAAACCGATACCACGGGCCATACGGCAGAAATGGAATTCCTCGATGATACTGCCACGATCTTCTCCTGCCCGGCATGCGGAGCTACTTTTAATATTGATTCGGGAATGGTCCCCAATTTCTGCATGCATTGCGGCAGCAGCTTTGGGCAGGATTAGATACTTTCACCGCCTGCGATTTGCACGGGTGTTTCAAGACACAGTAGCCATCGGGAATGGGTAGTACCCCTTCGTCTTCAAAGGGATGGTCAAATAAGTGTAATCTGACTGAATAAATGTAACCCATGAATCCCATTTCATGGGTTACCATCCTTATGCCTTCCTCAATATCGATACAATCCTCTCGGCCTGTTTCCGGAAATTGGCGCCGAGGCCATACGCCCTGCCCGCTATAATCAACCGCTGCTTGCCTTCCGGTAACGGGGACACATCGACTCGCGCCGTATAATGCGGGAAATATACCCCGGAGACAAGCATGACAATTATCACAATAATACTGACCCACAAAATCGGTACACCCGGGTCGTGCACAACCTGAAGGCCGGTGCCCTTTTCATAAGGGCCCTTTAACTCAAAGGTGTAGCCTTCATATTGAATCGGCTTCCCGTCCTCTATAACGAACAGCCATTCCGTTTCTTGCATCCCCATACCCTCCATACCCATTCCCTGGCCCATTTCCGTCTTGGGTTTCCCCGGGTTCGGCCAATCCTGTATTTTGGGAGGGATCTTCTTGCCAATACGTATTTTAGGTCCGATATCCTCCTCCCGCCCATCTGTGATAAGCTTGCCCCAAACAAGGGAGCTGCCGGTAAGCATCCCCAGTGCCTCAATTTTAGGGAGTTTTGTACCCCATATTGTCGCGTCAACCTCGATGACTTCCCCTTGGGGCGGAGTTATAACAAGCTTGCCCTGCTGCGTGACATTCTCTTGGAAGAAATCGATGCCGCGATACATAAGCGGGTAATTAACCTCAATGCGCTTTGATCTGACCTCGCGCCCGTTTTCGAGCACCGTAAGGTCCGATTTATAATCCTTGATGGTGTACCAGTCCTCGTCATAGGGAATATATTCAGAGATATAATCGTCGCACCTTATCTGGAAAGATGCGTTAATATCATAACGTTTCTGGGGGTTTGCCCATTTCCAGCCATGGTTCCTATATACTCTATCCCACCATTTATACATATTCATTTCAGGTGAGACGACGTTGATGTCCTTCGCTTCCCCCACATTCACCATGATGGAATCTCTCCACGAGTAAAACCCGGTCGCGACGAAACCGATGAGCGCAAGGACAAGGGCGAGATGGAATACCACGCTCGATACTGTTCGCGGCAACACGAAACCGAAATCAAGATTGAATTGATAACCCTTTTCCTTGCCGCATGCCTTTGGATGCAACCCGGCAACCGACAACGCTTGCGCGGCTTCATCGGTGCTCCTTAATTCCCCCGCCTTGAGATCAAATTCAGTAAATTCGATCTGCCGCTTGAGCCTGTCCTCGGAATATGCCTGCGGCCCGCGGCGTCGCATCCTGAGAAATCCCGACAACCTTTGAATTGTGCAGCATATTGCGCAGATGAATAGTAGGTACGCTACTAAAAGGTAGTACCACGTGTGATATATCCTGAAAAAACCTATCTTGTAGAAAGTATTAAAAGGCTGCCCGCGTTCTGCAAGCTTCTCTTGAAACCATGAAGCATAGCTCGACAGGACCATTTCAGGATTTTGCTTTTCAGGAGTTGGAAGGCCCATAAGCTCGGCCGCCTTGCCGGCTTCGGCGACTTCAGGCAGCGGCAGGCCGAGCAGTTCTTGCGCGACATCAGCCTGCGTCAAATGCTGCGGAAGCAGCCCTCCGATGGTGCTCATGAGCGTGAGGATAATAAGCAGCACTATGCCGGTCTGAATTTTGGTAAGAAGCGCCCATAATTCCTTGCGCAGGAGTATTACCAGCACAATTATAATTACCGCCATCAGGGCCGGCACCCATACCGGCGCCGCTGATAATGCCGCAAGCAGGATAGGTGTTGTCATGATGAATCCTTGCATCGCCTCCGGCTCCCTTTATTCATAAGCGTGAAGGCTGAAAAGGTTAAACCAGTTGACTAAGTAATTAACCATAATGTAAGTCGTCATAACCGACATGAAAGCAATCACATGCACGACGCTCGCGGGACGCCCGTGCCATTTCGGGAACCCCTTCAGGTGGAAATAACACGCGTAAACCAGCCAAGTGATAAGGCTCCATATTTCCTTCGGGTCCCACCCCCAGTATGTCCCCCACGCCTTATCAGCCCACGCGCCGCCCGATACAACGCACCATGTCAGCAGCGGGAACGCGAACAGCACCTGGTTGTATGTGAACCGCCCCATCCGCTGCAAATCGTCATCGCTATAAGCCAGAACCGAAGTGTGCCTCTTGCCGAGCAGCATACCAATCAGTATTAAGCCGGCGATGGAAAGCAGGATTATCCCTATTGCCTCAAGAACAACCGATTTTATGCCCGGGCCGATAACAAGCAACACAAACCCGACGCCCAGGAGGATGGCGTTATTTATAAAAACCCGCATAAATTCGGGCTTCCTGCCGATTGAGATACACGCGGTGGTGATTTCAAATACAAATCCCACAGCGAAAAAGGCATAACCGAGGAACGCTAAGGAAACATGCCAGAAGAACCACGGCGATTGCAGCGCCGGCATCAGCGGCATACTTTTCAGCTGGCTGCCGCCTGTTTTGATCAGATACATGATATTTGCGAATGTAATGGGTACCGCATTTTTATTAAGGTCGACGACGATGATGTAAAAGAAAAGGGTGAATGCGATGATGCTCGCGAAGAGGCCGCCGAATTTGATTTTCAGCCGCCATTCGGTTATGAGATAGACAGCCCCGATGAACATCCCGAAGAATGTTATCGATTCATAGCGGCTCGAGAAGGGGCTGCGTCCCGACTCTATGCTGCGAAGTATCACAATCCCGATATTGACGACTGTCACAATCCCCAAAATCGCCGTCGGTACGGCCTTCGGCACCGTCTTCGGGAACAGAATATAGGCCAAATATGCCAGCACGCTGAGGCCATAGCCAATCAGCGCGGTAAGGAACAGCATCCTGCCGAAAATAGCAATGTTTCCTTCCATCATAAACCTCGTCCCGCTTCCTTTCTTGGGGGGAAATCATATCATCTGATGCTAAGCATTGCCAATTAATCCTTAGGAGGGGCGTGGGATAGAAAAGTAAATTTGAGAATAGACGTGATTAGGAACGCCAGTTTTCAAACCGGCATGCCGACCTGAAGGTCGGCGTTCCCAGTAGAAGGGTGTCGTATATTTCGGCACCCCCCCTTCAAAAATTTGCCCATCACGCCATATTCTTTTATATTTAAGTGTGAACCCGGTTGAGGGCTGCCGTTTCTAAGGGGATGATATATGGCCCATGCAAAAGACATAAAAGAACTCCTCAAAATGAAACCCGCCGGCTTCGGCTCCGCTAATATCGACGACCTGCGCAGGGTCATCGAGTACAACGACCATCGCTATTATGTCCTCGACGACCCCGTCATCAGCGACGCCGAATATGACGCCCTCATGAAGAGGCTCATCGAAATCGAGGATAAACATCCCAACCTTATCGTCCTGACTTCACCCACTCAAAGGGTCGGGGGAAAACCCCTTGCCGAATTCGCGCAGGTAAGGCACGAATATCCCATGCTCAGCATTCAGAACGCCTCTTCCGAAGAGGAGTTGAAGGAATTCGAGGCAAGGTTAAGACGATTGGTCGGAGAAGGGCAAAAACTTGCTTATGTTGTCGAGCCGAAAGTTGATGGCTTGGCCGTAAGCCTGACCTATGAGGACGGCCATCTTGTCATGGGCGCGACCCGTGGCGATGGTGAAGTTGGCGAGGATGTTACGCAAAATGTGCGCACCATTGCTGCCGTACCGCTTGCGATACCCGATGAAGGGCATACCGTCGTGCAGGGGGAGATATACCTTCCCATAAGAGCTTTCGAGGAATTGAACAAGCAGCGGGAGAAGAAAGGCGAGAAGCTGTTCGCGAACCCGCGCAACGCTGCTGCGGGAAGCATACGGCAACTTGACCCCGCTATCACCGCGTTGCGTCCGCTGTCAATCTTCTTTCATTCCCTGCGTAATTTCGCGGATAAAGGGGTCTCGAAACAGCATGAAGCCCTTGATTGGCTCAGGGAACACCATCTGAGGGTTAACCCGGAAATAAAACTCGCCGAATCAATCGACCATGTTGTTGAATTGACAGATAAATGGCGGGGTAAGCGGGATACGCTCAATTATGAAGCCGACGGCCTCGTCGTCAAGCTCGACGACCTCGCCCTGGCGCTCGAGCTCGGAACCACAGCCAAAGCCCCACGGGGGGCGATTGCATTCAAATTCCCGCCGCGCGAAGCCGTGACAAGGGTGCTTGATATCAAGGCGTCCGTCGGCAGAACGGGGGTGATTACACCCGTCGCAACTTTCCAACCGGTCTTCGTAGGCGGCTCAACCGTCAGCCACGCATCATTATATAACATGGATGAAATCGACAGGAAAGATATCCGCATCGGTGACTGGGTTGTCATAGCCAAGGGGGGCGATGTCATCCCCAAAGTCATCGATGTCATCAAAGACCGGCGCGACGGCAATGAGCACAAATTTAAAATGCCCTCAACCTGCCCAATATGCGGCGGGCCTGTTGTCCAGCGCAAAGGGGAAGTCGATTATCGCTGCCAGGCTAAAAACTGTGTGGCAGTTGTCCAGCGACGTATTGAGCACTTCGCGAGCCGCGACGCGATGGACATACAGGGGCTCGGCACTAAAATCGTCGAGCGATTTCTCGCCGAAGGATTTATATACGATGTCGGCGACTTGTACAGCCTTAACTATAATGAAATTGCCAGCCTTGAGGGGTTCGGCGAGAAGTCGGCTGATAATTTGCGGCGTGAGATCGAGGCAAGCAAAGGACAGCCGCTGCATCGACTGCTGAACGCGATATCCATTCCCGGAATAGGGGCCGAAACGGCCAAGCTACTGGAAGCCCACTTCCTTTCTTTTGACGCCGTCGCCTCTGCCACTGTCGAGCAACTCATGGGAATCAAGGGAATCGGTGAGAAGATGGCGGCGGGTATCGTCGAGTTCTTCGGCGACAGCAGGGAACAAAAAATCATCGATAAATTACGTCGCGCGGAACTCAAGGGTTTCCAACCAATAAAAAAACCAAGGGCATCGAAGTCAGCTATATTCGAAGGCAAGTCATTTGTCATCACGGGAACCATCGCGGGCTATTCGCGCGAGGAGCTTAAGGAGCGCATCGAAGAGCTTGGTGGGAAGGTGTCCGAGTCCATAAGCAGCAAGACCAGTTATCTCATCTTGGGCGCCGACCCCGGAAGCAAGCTCGCGAAGGCCCGGGGGTTCGGCACGCCTATCGTCGAGGGGATGGAGGTATATAAGCTTTTGGAATTGCCTGAAAGAGAATGAGTGGATTATCTTTACTAAAACTGGGAACATTTTAAGGAGGAAATATCATGGCCGGCAAATCGAAGCTCAAGGATGCATGGGGTATTTTCGAGAAGACCAAAGTCCTGCATTTCATAACCTATGACGGCAAACATTTTTTCTGCCGCCCTATGTCGGGCGTGCTCATAGGTGGCAATACTATCTATGCCGCGACATTCATTAAAAGCAAGAAAGTCGCCCAGACGAAATATTTCGGCAAGGGGGCCTTCTATGTCTATGACCCGAAAAGCCACCATTACGCCTGCATATCCGGCAAAGCCGAAGTGGGCCAGGAGCGGGAATGGCGTAAAAAATTGTGGCATGATGACTGGAAGGTGTATTACAAGGACGGTATCGATGATAAAAATTATGTTTACATCAAGCTGAAAGTCGAAAATATTGACTATGTGACTGATGTGTGATGGCTGCCTATGGCACCCTAAAAAATGGCACATAGCGAATACCCCTATTGGGATTTCGGGAATTTGTTCCCGAAACCATGCAGGCGGGACGGGATTGTTGAAAAGTTAGGTAAAATGGGTACCGCATATCTATCCCCCGCGTAGCGGGGGCGGCGTATGCCGTGATATGCGGTTTCCAGAGCAGGGCGCGCATCAACGGATATGCCCTCCCCTGACCAAGGCACTTTTTCAACGGGCCCGGGACGCCTGCGCTATAATGGGGGGAGAATACTTGATAACTGAATAAACACCGGGTAGCGTGCATCTATCCCACGCGCAGCGGGGCGGCGTATGCCGTGATACACGTGGCCCATTATTCGATGAGGAGGTAAAAAATATGAATGAAATCCGCAACGCTATCAAGGAAGGCTTTCGCCTGATGAAGACAGCGAAGGTCGCCCATTTCATCACAATAGGCGCGGACGGCATCCAGGTAAGGCCGATGGGGGCGGTTTTTCCGGGGAAAGCCGATGATGAGGTGGTGATCATTACTTACCGCGATTCGCGAAAAGTAGCCCAGGTTAAAGCCGACTCACGAGCCACGCTCTACTTCCACCTCGGCCCGGAATATGTCGTCCTAAGGGGAGTGGCAACTGTGGGAGACGATGCCGAGATTCGCCATAAGCTCTGGCGCAATAGTTTCTTACGCTATTTCCCCGGGGGCGCCGATGACCCGAATTATGTCTATATCATCCTCAAAGTTGATGTTGGAATACACAAAAAGCTGGTGCAACCGGGCTCATAAGCTCGATAAATTCCGGTTAGGATGGCAAGTTTAATGAAAACACTGGGAAATATGATTATTATTATCGTATTAGCAACCCTTTCAGGATGCGCCGTGGGGGATTCAACCGGCGGCGGTACAATCGAGCCATGGGTTGAAAGCTCCTGCGGCGAAGACGCGCACCAGCATTACGCCGCCCTCCTCCCCGGCTTTACCCGCGATTTCGAGATAGCTGTCGGCCCCACTACCCGCAATATGAGCACCGCCCAGGTTGACCTCGATGACGCCGTGAGCAAGGCCAGAGCATTGGGAAAATACCTGCACGTAATCCTGCTATGCTCCTTTGGTGATCCCGCCGCGAACATCTATGACTACCAGCGGTTCGTGGATATCGCCGCGCGAGCGTCGATGGGCATAAGCCTCAGCCTCGACATACGCTCCCTCCCGCATGGCGCGAGCTTCGCGGATGCCAATATACGCTCTGCATATATGGACGAAGTGGAAAAGCTCATCAATGAACATCCGCCGGAATTCCTCAATTTGTGCGTGGAGATGAACGCATACGCCCTCGATGACGCCACGGAAGCCGATTACCCGAATCTTGTTGCTCTGTATGAAGAAGCCTACTCGCAGGTGAAATTCCTCAGCCCCGATACCGTGACATATTTCAGCCACTCATGGGAGCTCGATTTGCTGCATATCACCGATAATCCGCTGGATTTGTTCAGGGACATGCATAATTACATCGATGCCGCAGGCATCACCACATTCCCCCAGCTTATTGGAATCAAGCAACCGGCGGAGATACCGGGGATATATTATTATGACCTGCCGCAATATGTCGATGTGCCCATCATCGTCGAATGCGGCTTCAGCGACAGCGCGGAATACGATTCAAGCGTCGAGATAGCAGGTGATTTCCCCCCGCATCTTATACGAGCGCTTGGTGATTTGAACTTGGCGCTTATACAATTAGTCGAAATGCACGACTTCCCTTCGGATGGGCTCGATCCGTTTTTCCGCTATATGGGCTTGCGCAGGACGGATGGCGAAGCGAAGCCCATCTATTGCGGCTGGCAATATATCGCTGACGCCGGGACATAGGAGGTTACTTTGGCGAAGAAGACTACTTCTGATAACAAAAAATGTTGTGATACACCTAACCGCGGCTGCGCCGGCAACGATGGCGCACCGGACGGCTCGTCGCAGAAGAAAGGCTTTAATATCCCTACCCACGGCTGGGGAAGGGCGATTATGCTCGCGGTTATTATGACACTCGCAATGGCAATCGCCCTGACTCTCTTCCCGCCCAAAAAACCAGATAACAAACGCGGCGAGAAAACGGATGACCAGGGCACTGAATTGGTTGAAAAAATCCAGAAAATACAGTCCGGGGAAAGTGATACCGAAATAATCCTCTCCCAGGGTTCCACCGAAGCCCCGGCCATAATCCCACCTGCGCCGCCGGGCGGCCTTAGCTGGGATGCCCTGCGCTACCCCCGCTCGGAACGCCTCCTGATGTACTCCGGCAAGCAACTGAAAGCCGACGAGCAGGCATATGTTTCAACAGACCCGTATGAGAATGTCAAGGCATACTATGCCCAGCTCATCACAAATGAATTCCGCACAGCACCGCAGACATCCGAGCTAAGCGATTCGCGCGGCACTCAGCTTACCATGCAGAACCAGACCGGCTCCCTTTCGGTATGGGTCAAGGTGCCGGCGTATGAGAAAAAAGTTTATATACTTGTAACCAAGCTCGAAAACATATCCGGCGAAAACCTCAAACCTTACGGCGGCCCGAAGGAAGAACAGGAAAAGAAATTCGGGAAGGATAAATAGTTCGCATATAAACAAAACAGCCCTGAAAAATGTCAGGGCTGTTTTTAGTGATAAGAATTGAACAGTTGCGTCGGTTAGTCCCCTTGAACTACATCGAGGGTGATGAAATCCAAAAGGGGTGCGTTGAAATATAGTACGGGGTAGTCGGAACCAGGGTAATAATTGCAGAAAAAGGTGAAAACCAAACCCAAATAATTCCCGGGGGGTGCATCATAAGTTGTTTTAACCGAGCTGAGCTTTGTGGAGAAGATACCGGGGCTCTCAATCTTCCAAAGCATTCCATCATTGGTCGCAACTACACCTTTATAAAACCCTAAGTTGTCCGGATTCTCAGGTGGAGCGAGGTCAGGACACACTACTCTGCTGTTAATAGCCCACATCGTAGCATCATCATTGCTATAGGCGAGGAATTTTGTTTCTGCTACCTCATAGCCCCCATAGAACCCACCGGTTTTAAATGGCGTTAGTTGCTTTGATTCAAGCACATATCCATCCTCGCAGTTAGCGTAAAATGGGAAATCGTTCAACGGATCTGTGACAGGTGTTTTGGTGGGGGGAGCCCACGATGCATCAACAACATAGCCGAAGACGAATTCACCCTCAGGTGGAGCAATATGGTAAATCCGTGATATAACATCTGAGACTTTGAACATCCTCCTTTGAGGGTCATTAGTAAACAGCTTAAAACCGTTTACGGTGCTATCCGGATCAGGGCCGTATGCATGGACACCTTTTGAATAGTTGAAGACAGGCTGATCAAATTCCGGGCCAAGGTCTAAACCCGGGAAAAGATAAAATGTATAGCCGTCGGCATTAAGCAACTGCGCTCCTCCATCTTCACTGCGCGAAAAATATAATGGTATTTTGCCCTCGAAGACCGGGTATTGGTATACGGTGTACATATAGCCTTTGGTTTTCCAATAACGAGTTGCTGGGAACATAATCGTCCCGCGTACATCGAAGCCGGTGTATTTCGGTTGAGCCAAGAAAGGGTGGCGAAGGGTTACTTTGATTTCAATTGACCCATCAGGGTCGATTTTCGGTTTTCCTAATGTAAGGCAGTAACTACAGCTTGGCGGTTCTACAAACATGTTGATGTTGTAATGTAAGTCGGGGGAGCGTATTATCAATTTTTCCAAAGTTAAATGGTCTTCGGATACCCGATAAAGGCCAATATCCCATGCCCATCGGTTGCTTTGCGGGAGGCTTACTGCAGGTGTTTTTACCGAAGCTTCCTCATTAGGGTCAGGTACGATGCTGCTTTGTGAGAAAGAGCATGCCGGGATAATGCATAATACAAGAAAAACAGTAATTGCTTTCATTGGTCTCACCTCCAGTAAGCCAATCAGTATTCACTCGAATCCCCAAAGATTGAATAAAAGGTGCCATCATCGAAATCGGTCCAAATAGACCTGCAAAGAACCTGATTGAACGTTGCAACATCAGGCCCATAAACATACGGCTCGTATATCGATGAATCACCGCCACCGATTTGCTCTTGGTTAACTGGGTAGTACATCCATGGGTCGGCTTTATTATATTCCAATGCCCCGGCCCATACCTCAACATTCGGATCATTAGGGCCATCATCATGCACCCACGTCAACCATCCCTTGCGCCTCAATAAACCTCCTTCATCGACTTCTCTTGTGAATGTCGCATATGTTGGTAAGCCATTGCGGCCACCAGGGATGGCACCAGCATATAAAAGCTGAGCGCTTGGGATTCCATATGGGATAATACGACCCGTGTATTGCCCCCACATAACGGCATTTTCAAACTGACCGGTACCCGGATTAAGCACGGTTTCCGTCCAAACGACATGGGTAAATCGCGGATTGAGTCCACCCCCAAGTTCCACGGGGTCAATTTCAATATAAGGGTAAACATGGAAGTCAAGGGTCCCAGCGGTTTTTAACTGATAAACCAACGGTGGGTTTGGGAAAAAAAACTGGGCCCAGAAACCGCAATATTCGACGTCTGCCTTTAAACCGCCAGTGAAATGCATTGTATTCCAGACGACACCAACATAGTAAACGGTGGGGGATTGGAAAAGGACCTGAATAACCTGGCTGTCATCATAACCGACATCTATACGTGGCCTTTCGCAATATGGGGATGGTGAATTGGTGCTCAAGGGGCCCTGCTCGACCCATTGCAAATGGTCGCCCCAGTCCAATGCTTTTCTATAATCAATCCTGCTCGTGCTCCCCCATCCTGCGTTAACCTCGAAAACGAGGTGCAAGCGGTTGCACGATGGATATAGGATGGTATCCGGAGCGGCGTCAATCACTATGTCCGGATGCTGGCAATCGTAGTACGGCATACTAATCGGAGAATCGACTACGGCCGGGGGGAAGGAGCTAAAAACCTGCGGGGTTCCTTGTATGGAGCGCGCATGCATTATTATCCATCTTTGATTCTCATTCACTCGAGCTTGGAAAGCGATGTCGACAACGATACGGCCGTCATACCTCAAATGAGCTGTAACCGCCGGCCATTCGTGAATCCATCCATTAATGTTCTGAACCATAATTTCAGGGCTCATGCCATAAACGCCATCACCATCACGGTACAAGACACGGAAATAGATGTTGCTTATTTCCCCTTCTGGCCGTTGCCAGGCGGCTATGGTGTATGTGTAGGCATCTTCCTGGGGGTAAAGAGGCCCGCCGTGCCAATGATCCTTTATCCTCCCGGGATAACCCACGGGATAGAAATGGTCATATATGACATTCGTTATATCCGCGTTGCTTTCCCCAGCAGGTGCTGGCGGCTGTCGCGGAATAAGCTCATCCCCTACCGGGGGATTTGTCCATTCAAGGTTACGAAACATCCCCAAATCGGGTTTTACGGGAACCAACTGGTTTTCATTATCGGGGGTTGTGGTCTGCGATTTCCCGCTACATCCATGCAACGCTAAAACTCCGACGCTAAGCAACAATAAAACCACCCACAGCACGAAAATTGCCCTTCCTTCCTTCCTTCCTTCCTTCTTGTCCACCTTTTTAGGCATCTCCTCTACCTCCAGAATATATTTTTTGCAGTTCGGGGAAACCAATATATCTTTACCATGATTTTTGATTGATTGCAAAGAGGTTAAGCAGGATTTTTTGAAATTGTTAAGAATATATCAATTCAAAGTTAATTATATAAGATTAGAATAAGCGTTATAGAATTGCATAGCCCCATTTCGGGTTATATAACCCGGGTAGCATGTATCTATACCCCGCGTAGCGAGGGCGGCGCATGCCGTGATGCGCGCGCCAACCTATGAAACCTTCGCGACCCCCGCCCGCAATTTATTCGCGGCCTTTATCAGTTCGTTGATATCTTCTTTGGAAATCATGAAAACCTGCTTGGAACGATCGATGTTGGCATAGTAGCCGTCCTTCGTATCCCCGCCTATGTATAAATCAACCTGGCCGGCATTGTTCGATTTATACAATTCTATTTTTATCCAATACGGCTCCAAGCCCAGGCTGTCGAGGTCTTTGTACTCGTCGACGAAACGTACAGCCTGAATATTGAGCACAACATTGAAGAAATCATCGAAGTCGGATTGTTTATAAATACGACGGTCTTTTGGTTCGGTTATTTTATATTTGCCGTTCGCCAACTCAAATTCGAGGTTTTCCCCGCCGACCTCCCGCAATACAACCCGTTCAATCTGGCTCTGGGTGTACATCATCAGGCGGGTTTCCCTTAATTTATCGATCGGCACATTTACATAATCAGCCACCCTGAATTCCGTGAAGAAAGGCTGCGGAAGCATCGGACTCGATGCAACAATCCCTTTGCGCTTATCCAATCCAAGGAATGTCAGGATATGCTTGCCCCCGTCCTGAGCGGTAAGCCGTATCCCCCCCGTCAACGGTTCAAGGCCATCGGGCAGGGGACCGGTTATAAACTCGTCAGCCTTAACCCGTTCGAGCATCTGCAAAAGGCCGTCGCACCATCCCTCTGATGCTTTGAAATTCTGGGGGCTGACAAGGTACCACGCCCCGGAGTCAAGCTTGAAAACATAATCCATATCCCCTGTGGAAACCTCGAAGGATTCTATAGTATCGCGGTCGAATTTAAGCGGTTTATGCGAACGCAGCACATCGAAGCTGACGTTAGTCAAATCCACCGCCCCGGGAGCTAAAAGGTAAAGCTCTTTTTTATCAACCGCTGCATATCGACCATTCGTCGCCGGGTATTCGGCCCCCACCTCGAAGTCCAGCAATACATCCCCCCCCGCTCCCGAGAAGCTCAACTTGCATTGCGGCGTATCAAGCCCATACTCGGATGCATTCCCCAGCGCACCTAAATCCCGCGCAATCGCCGCCCCTGATACTTTCGTAAAGAGCTCGTCGACCGCCTCATTATCGGCAGGGGTGGACATCGGCGAGTCGATACGCCACCCATTTGTACCATCCCTCGAGATGCGAACCACCTTATCGCCCGTCTTTAATTCAACAACTGATACGGCAGTTGGGTCCAAGCTGACAAGCGCCCCGATAGTGGACGGAACAGCCTTCTTACTTTGAAGGTTTTTATCGTACACATAATAAATTCCGAGGATAAGAAGTATGGGTATGAAAATATATACATATTTTAATTTCACTGCGGCTCACTTCCTCCGCAACCAGACGGTTACGCCCAAAGCGGCGACCAAGAGAGGTATGAATACTGTTGAAATCAAAAATACGATATTCCCCTGGGACTTGGTTAAAGCCAATAACGGGGCTGTTTCTTTGGGCCTTATCGTAAGGTCATTCCTATCACTCGTCATATAATCGACGGCATTCAGGATGAAATCCTTGTTGCCATAAGTTTTTAGATTGGGATTTGCGATGAATGATGCATCGCCTGTAACAAGCATAAGGCCCCAATTCGAACGGTCGGTCTTGTCTTCAGCTTTTTCCCCTTCTACTGCTTTGGCTTCTTCCACGGGGGGTTTTTCCTTAATCTCCTTTCCCGCTAAAACAGCCATTGTAAATGGCCCTCGTTCCTCCTCCGGGTCCATACGGGCATTTTCTTCCTCGCCCGATTCGCTCCAGCTCCCGCCGCCGGCCTTTGTGCTGAGGAGCCTTTCCACAAATTCCCCCGGTGGGCGGTTTGAATCGACATCCAACCCCGATGCCTTGAAGAAGACCACATCCATTCCCTTACGCTTGAGCGGTGCCGTTACCGCGTGCTCATTGAGATCCAGGACGGGATAAAGGTTGTTTGACCCAAGCAGGTTATTGATGTCATCCCCGATTAAATCCGCGCGGAAATGTATTCCTTCCTCTTCCAGTAACGGTGCAAATCCCGCGCTATTCCTTGCCTCAAGCAGAAGTATCACCCGTCCGCCTTTGTCAATGTAGGATTTGACCGCCCCGACTTCCTCCGGGGTAAGCTCCTTTTCAGGTCCTGCGATGATCAGCAAGCTGCAATCAACCGGCACTTCAGCCTTGGTCGAAAAATTCAGCGGGCTTATCTGGTACCCGGCAAGTTCCAACGACTGGGCAAAAAGCCCGGCACTGTGGAGATTCTGCTCGGTGAAGTCATCATAGCTGAGCTCATAGTGTCCGGTAAGGAAATAGACCCGCTTCGCATGCGTCCCTGTAAGCCGCAAGAGCGCCCCCGTAAGAGCGACTTCGAAGCTCAACGGGGATTTCGGTGTGAATTCTATCGCCTTCTCGTGTTTGTCCCCCGATTGGAATACAACCCCCACACGGTCCTCGAACCCCAATGCCTCGGCGCGCTGGCGGCTTACATCCGGGTCAAGGTATTCTATATCCAACTTGTGGAGCTGATATTGATATTTCGCGAGCGTATCTTCCAATATGTCACGATAACCAGCGAACTCATTTTCCCTGGGTATGAATACTGTGGCTGTTATTTCCTGCTTGGAATCTCTTAGCTGCTTCAAAACCTCCAATGTCTGGTCGCTGAGGCTGTGTAATTTTTCCGCCGTAGTGTCAATCACAATGTAATGCTGGTAACCGATGGCATTCACAACGATTAACATTCCTAAGAGGCTCAGTATGACGAGGATGACATTGGTCCCGTACCGGGTTGAGCGTGCCGATAGGACAAGCTTGAGATTTTTCCTATTGGCAATACTGTAAATAATCACCATTAATAAGCCGATACCACTCAATCCAACGGTGCCGAGACCGGCTTTCGCACCAAAGAGGGTCATCAGGAGAGCAAGCGCCATGCAGATTGCGCCGATAAGCCCAATAAAACTGACAAGGGGGTTTATTTCAGCTTTCGGTTCGTGGTATACGGGTCTTTTCCTCCGTGGTTTCCCCGCTCCATCATCCGTAGGCTGATTGAATAGGATATCGCGAAGCTCGTTAACCACCTCTGGAGGTTGCTCTATCTCATCATCTTCGCTTCCTAGTGATTTGGCCGGTACACGCTTATTCAAATCGGCAACGGACCTTATCTTCTCAAAAGGTTTTACAGGCTCGGGATAAGGCTCCTTAGTCTGGTTATCGAAATCATCCGGGCTTATATCTTGGGAATCATCCTCCGGTGGAGGCTTAAAAGCATCGCGGGTCGAGGACTCCGGCGGCTCCTCGTCGGATGATGTATCCCCAAATGAATATGCATCCGCTGAATATTCGGATGCAATCCTTTCCCTGATTTTTTCAAACTCACTTTTTTCAGCCTCGGTGGAAGCAACACCCAGAGCCCAATGAGGAATGTCTTCCGCTTCGCTTTTGTCTCTTTCCGGCGGGACTTCAGCCTGCGTTTCCTCTTCGGGTTCCAACCTTCGTTCGTGCAAATGTTCAATGGGCGACTTCTCCACTATCGGTTTTGCTTCGGGCTTTTCGACTTTCGGCGGGATGAAAGGCTTTATTAGACTCCCTTGTGTGGATTGAGGCCTGCTCTTTGGTTCATCGTCAGCTGCGGCCGGTTTATCGCCATCTTCCTCTTCGGGCTTGTCATAACCGCTTTTTCTCCCCCATATCTCATCCAAAACCTTATCATCACGAGACCCAAAAGGGGATGCTTCCTCATCTTTTCCCGGAGAGGTTTCTTCCGCCTCCTCATTCCCCTTGGCGAATAAACGCCTTAATCGGTCAAGGTCATCAGGCATATCTCACTTCCACCGCTTGATTTCAACCACACGAATGGCCGTGAACAGGCTGAAAAAGATAAAAGTCGCGAAAAAGATTATGTCGCGTGTATCTATTAAGCCCCGCGCGAAATTATCGAAGTGCGCCGTCCCGGGCAGATATTCAAGCACATGGCTGAAACGTCCGCCTCCGAGAAGCCTGCCGGCATAGCCGAAAATCATGAGGCCTATGAGTATGGCAAAGCTTACTCCACTCGCAAGCATCTGGCTTTTAGCCAAGGATGTACCGAGCATGCCCACCGCTAAAAACGATGCCCCAAGGAGGAGGAAACCCAAGTAACCGGTAAGCATCGGCCCTGGGTCGGGATGGCCAAACGCGAAAAGGAAAAGAGGAAATTCTATCGTGCACACTACCATAACCACAAATAGAAAGAAACTCGCCAAGTATTTCCCCAAAACCACTTCCCAATCCCTTAGCGGGTATGTCATCAACAATTCGACGGTCCCCGTACGCCGCTCGTCGGCAAAAAGGTGCATGGTGAGGAGAGGGCAAAGGAATATAAGCAGGTTTACCATGATGATAAATGTATTGCTCAACTCAGCCGGAAAAGGACGCGTAGCGACGAAATAAAACGAAGCACCTGAAAGGATAAGGAAAAAGAAGGCAACAAAATAGAATACCGGGCTTATCAGGTAAGACTTCAATTCCTTATGCATTATAGTTAGAACATTAGCCATTATTTTCTCCCCCTTTCCTTGGTCTCGTCCATTGTCAACTTGAGGAAGATATCCTCTAAGCTGAGGAGGTGCGGCTGCATCAGAAGCAGGCCGTAACCGTCTCTGATAAGCTTTTTGGCGATATCCTCGCGAATATCGCGTCCGATGTTGGCGTGCACCACAAACTTCTTCCCAAGCTGGGTTAAATCCTGCTCCCGGGCAACCTCCACCGCTAAGACGCCGTCGATATCCTTCAAGCTGCGTTTTATGCCGGCTTCATCGCCGCGGGCTTCTATAAGGGTCATCTGTGATTTCGTAAGGGTTTTGGTCAGGTTCTGGACGCTGTCGGATGCTACAATTTTCCCCTTGTGGATGATTACAACCCTGTCGCAGACCATGTTTACCTCGGGCAGGATATGCGTTGAAAGGATGACGGTATGCCCCGTCCCAAGATGCTTGATTAGCTCCCTTATTTCAATAATCTGTCTTGGGTCGAGCCCCGATGTGGGCTCGTCGAGAATAAGTACTTGCGGGTCGTTTATCAGGGCCTGAGCTAATCCTACGCGCTGCCTGAAACCCTTGGAGAGATTGCCGATGATTCTTCCCCGCACGTCTTTCAAGCCGCAGCGGTCGATTGTGGTATTGATGGCGGCAGGTCTATCATGGTGGTGAACGCCTTTTACGCGTGTGACGAACTCTAAGTAATCCTGGACTCGCATATCGCTGTAGAGGGGGACGTTCTCCGGAAGGTAGCCTAAGCATTTGCGCACCTTAAGGGAATCCTCGAAGATATCGTATCCGCCAATACGCGCCGTACCGTAAGTTGGCGGGAAGAAACAGGTCAACATTCGCATCGTTGTGGTTTTCCCTGCCGCATTGGGACCGAGGAAACCAAGGATTTCACCTTGCTCCACGGTAAAATTAACTTTATCAACGGCAACCAGGTCTCCAAATTTCTTTGTCAAATCTATGACTTCTATCATCAAAAACCGTCCTTTCAGCCGCAGGGGTAACGCAGCCGAAGGCATTGATTTCGGGCCTATATATATTATCAATACATAAATGCTATTTTTCCCATAATTTGAGCATATAGAGAGGTCTTAAGTTCAATCCTTGTGAGTTATGCGGTAGGCATCGTAAGCTTGAAAAAATAAGGCAAGGCTGCAACTTGCGTTGCAGCCTTTGAAGGAATGTAAGGGGTAGGGGTTGCTAATTTAACATATTTTGACTAACTTGTAAATACTTCCTTTCCCAAAAGCCATTCGGCAAAATTTTAATGAACTTGCCGTCTTCCTTCTTGAGCTTGACCATAAGACCCCACTGATATTCAACAATTCTTTATGCTATAGTCTTAAGCTCAAAGCTGATTATACAGGAATTCTATTAAATTTCAACCCCTTTTGGGGGATTTTTCGAAAAATTTTGTGAGGTCAGATTCATGGAGATTATTACAACCATCGTCGGTTCCTTAATGGTTAATTGTTACTATGTTTATGAAAGGGGAGCCCCTGAGGGTATCGTTATTGACCCCGGCCATTCGGCTAAAAACATCGCTAACCAGCTTAAAAAAGCAGGCGTCGATGATGTCCTTATCCTGCTGACCCATGGCCACTTCGACCACTCAAATGCTGCGGCGGAACTTGCCGGGATTACGGAGGGTAAAATCTTCATGAACCGGGCGGATGAATTCCTGCTCGATGCTTCCGGAGATGAAATGGCTGAGATGATGGGGTATTTCGGGACAAAACCGAAGATCGCCGGCGACCTGAAGGACGGTCAAGTTGTGAAACACGGCAAAATCACCCTCAAGGTAATTCACACGCCGGGTCACTCCCCGGGAAGTGTCTGCTTTTATAACGATGAGGGGAATATCCCTGTTCTCTTCAGTGGCGACACGCTATTTAATTTAAGCATCGGCCGTACCGACCTTCCGGGTGGGGATTACAGGCTCATTCTCAACAACATAGTGGAAAAAATATGGCCCTTGCCCGGAATGACCCGTATCCTCACAGGCCATGGCCCGGAGACCAACCTCGATTTCGAGAGGCGCCACAACCCGTTTCTAAACGATGTATAAACCATGCTGTGTACGCTGGTTTTCCAACCGGCTCTCATGCCGACTTGAAAGGGCCTGTTGAAAAAGTGGGTTTGAATGGGTGCCGCATATCTATCACCCGCGTAGCGGGTGCGGCGTATGCCGTGATATGCGAATTCCTGGGGTACCGCGCACATCAATAGATGTGCGCCACCCGGTCTCAAGTACTTTTTCAACAGCCCCTTGAAAGTCGGCGCTCCCACAAGAATCATAATGATGCCGAGAATTGAGCTTTAGAAACCTGATCCATTGATGAATCAACTCACCTTTATCTCCCACTTCCCGACGCGGATGCCATAACGGTAATCCATCTCGCCGTTCCAGAAGCACCCACCCATTATCGCGTAGAAGCCGGACGAAAAGACATAACCCAACCTCACCTGCTGGCCCTTATAAGCATTCAGGTTGAAGGTGCTGGTGTACCAACTATCGAGCGGTCCGCGGAAGCCATCTTGGCCATTCAGGTAGTTATTGACGTAAGGCGACCCGATGACACCATAAGCTGGGCCGGATGCGGGATAAAGCAATGTTGTCTGGCTCTTTACCTCGTCCGGTGTATCCCAGATGCCGATACTGGTGTCTGTTGCTATCCGCACCTGGGCGCCATCCAGGTATTCCCCCCCAAGGAGATCATCGTACAGCAAATCAATATAATGCCTTAAATACAATGTCACATTCCCGGTAACATCGGGGATCGTGGTGACATCGGTGACCAACGTGTTGAACTGGTATGCCACAAAGATCTGGTCCTCGGGGTTGGACGGGGTCCCATAAGTGCCGCTTTCATCCCAATAATGACCTGGGCCGCCATCGCCATACACAAGTCCCCCAGGCGGGTCATAGCGCAGTCCCCAGTTCTCTTGGTATTCACCGCAGAATATATTGTAATAAAGGAACTTCTGGAACGGTGGCGGGTCGGGAGTTTCGGGGTCCCAATAAAATGGTTTCGCGTAAACATAAACATGGATTGTGGCGTCCAGCGTATCCGTAGCCCCGTCGTCGTCAGTCACGCGCAGGTCTACATAGTAATCCCCTGCCGTATTGAATTGGATTGAACAAGTTTTGCCCGTAGCGTCGTCATACAGGCTATCATCCCCCATCTCCCATTCGTATTTCACAATCGTACCATCAGGGTCAGAAGAGGTTGAGCCATCAAATGAAACCGACTTGCCTTCCTCGATGCTCGTCGATGTTGTTGCCTTAGCCTTCGCGACCGGTGGTTCATTGGGTGGGATTACAGTTACCTCTATGGGCTGATCCAGAGTGTCTGTGGCACCGTCATCATCCGTCACCCGCAAGTCCACATAGAAAGTGCCTACGGTGTCAAACTGGATTGTAGGGCTTAAGCCGGTTGCCTCGTCGTACAAATTATCCCCATCGGCTTCCCACTCATACTTCACGATTGTGCCGTCAGTATCATAAGATTCTGACCCGTCAAACGAAACCGACTTGCCCTTCTCAATCGTCGTGGGGGTTGTTGCTTTTGCTTTCGCGACCGGTGGTTCATTAGGCGGGATTACAATTATCTCAATAAGCTGATCGAGGGTGTCTGTGGCACCGTCATCATCTGTCACGCGCAAGTCAACGTAGAAAGTGCCTACAGTGTTGAACAGGATTGTGGGATTTACACCGGTTGCATCGTCATACAAATTATCACCGTCGGCTTCCCATTCATATTTCACGATTGAACCGTCAGGGTCATAAGAAGCCGAACCGTCAAATGTTACGGTTTCTCCTTTAGTGATGTCTGTCGGGGTGATGGCTTGGGCAATGGCCACCGGCGGAACAATCGGTTTTGTGGGCGAAACGGCCGCGGTATAAAGGCAATAAGATGTTATTGGTTTACCCGGGAGCTTGTTCTGATAACCAATTTCCGGTGATTGGGCGCCGATGAGAAGGGTTACCTCTTTTACCGGGAGGTTTGTCGGAGAAAGGTTTGCTGTAACCGCGGCGGTATACCCGTCCCCTTGAAGGTTGTTAAACTCCTTATAGCCGAAGTAGCCCGGTGCTTCAATGGTCACAACCGACATGTTGGCGGTATTCCGGAAACTGAAAACACTTAAACCTAATGATAAAGAACCCCCGAAGGAGGTGCCTTGACGCCATAGTGAATTATCTGTTTCAACGACCTTGAGCCGAAATGGCTCCGGTGCGTTTGCCTCGAGCCCGAAACTCTCTGGGACATTTACATTGGGCGGCTTATCCAGCGGGAATTCCCAGCTTGCATCGACGGCGTAATTGAAAACAAGGCCCGCAGTGCCGAGTTCGATGGTGTAATGCCGTACGTTCTTCTTCCCCGCCGTGAAATACCCGCGGTGCTCGGGGTTAAGCTTTTCAAGCCCGTCATCTACACCAAGGTCGTCGGAATAATATTTGAAGCCGTTTATGGTACTCGAGAAATGAGCCGTGGAATCAGGAGTTCCAAGCAAACCGTCAACGTAACCAAAAATCGTACTGCCCTGTTCATAAGGGAATTCCTTGGGATTCCACCACCTTGTCAAACCATCGGCGTTTAAAAGGCGCGTTGATCCGGGGCCGGCATAGCGGATTCCGGAGTCATGAAAGCCCGACTTGTTTCCGGAGGTTATGATTATGCCCCTCGCATCAAAACCGGTAAATTCTTTCAGGCCGGGGAATGGGTGCCTTAGCCCGATATCGACATCGACGAGGTTGCCGCTAAACTCTACGGGGCTTTCGATGGTCAGGTAATAAAGTGGCGGGGGTTCAAGGAAGGGCAGGGCGTTAAGGTGCATCGCCGCTTCACGCAAGGGGGTTGCATCAAGCGTCCCGGCAGTTGGATCGGCCTCGAATTGCCATAGGCCGCAAAATATGCGCATTCCTGAGGCATCCTGTTCGCGTTCTGCGGCATCAACTGCCGATTGTATGTCGGGAGGCATTGCCGATGTAACCGGTGATGACCTTCCACCAGCTGAACAGCTTGTAAGGCTGAGGAAAACAAGGAATAGAAATGTAACCGGATAAACGCCGTAGGATTTCATCGCAGCTAAACCTCCTAAGGGCTTCGGACCGAGTTTGGAGAAACGGTAAAACGTCGGGTTAGAAATACTTCTCCCCTTTTTGCCAAACCTTAATGAGATTCTACTACAAGATTACCTCTTTGGGTAGGGCTTGCCTGGGATATTATGCCTGCTGTTGATTGCCGGATGTTAAAACACTTTTATAGGCCTGTCACCCAGGGTTGAACAACCGCACTTAAAAATCCGCGGACTGAAACAGAGATGATAATTTTTAAAATTAAGGCTAAATTCTAATGAAATTTACCAAAAACGGTATCTAAATTAAAGGCAGCAAGTGGGAGGACGATTTTACTTAGCCAGGGCTCAACATTCTATGTTAAAACACCTGGTTCAGGTTTATGAATTGTGGGGTAGGTGTAAATCTTCCCGGCCCCAACAAGGGCTGTTAATTATAGTGGTCATTAATAATTTTAAATCTTAGGAGGTTTCCAAATGATGCGAACCCGATTTTTGATTCTCGTTGCCTTCCTGCTGGTAGCCTTCCTTTACGGCTGTTCCGGCGGCGGCATAGAGAATCCGACTGTT
>Ga0315277_10000080_pt1 | contig 153103 bp, 125 predicted proteins | sample YL17G05_15_MG_FD_203695 | JGI IMG/M metagenome (GOLD analysis project Ga0315277, IMG submission 203695) | Sediment microbial communities from Yellowstone Lake, YNP, Wyoming, USA - YL17G05_15 | ecosystem: Environmental > Aquatic > Freshwater > Lake > Sediment | place: USA: Wyoming | collected...
ATGATTCCGATGGGCTTTGACAACTCACTGCCTGCATGATACTATCTGGCGCGCTGTCCCCCTGGGGCGCGCCTCCTCTTTGACCCTTGATGATGCATTACAACGGTCGCCTGGCGGATCGAACGCATCTCTTCGTTGGCGAGGCAGTCGGTAATGGATAACGCGTGGTCGGTGGTCGGCATCTTCATGATCGTAGCCATCGTATTGCCGGGGGCGGCTCTGATCATGGCGCGGTTGCTCGGTCCGAAGAAACCCAGCCCGATCAAACAACAAACATACGAATGCGGTGTCGAGACGGTGGGCGAGAGCTGGGTGCAGTTCAAGGCCCAATACTACGTCTACGCCCTTGCGTTTGTCGTCTTCGATGTGGAAGTCGTATTCCTTTACCCGTGGGCGCGTGCCTACGGCCAGCTGCCCCTCTTTGCCACCCTCGAGGGTGCGCTCTTCATCCTTATCCTGGCGGTCGGCCTGCTCTACGTATGGCGTAAAGGTGCCCTGGAGTGGCAGTAGACGCAATCCGTCCGTCGTCCCGCGCCTATCGTCAAGAGCACGATAGGCGATTTTCTGTTAGTAGGTGAAGCACGCATGGTCAACCTGGGTGACTTCTTCTATACGCTAGGGATGTGGCTTCAGGGCCTGCTCATGCGCGCCGGGCTCAACGAGAGCGCTGCGCGGGGGGCGTTCTCGGCGCTGGTCGCGGCCCTTTTGCCGCTGATCGCTTTGCTCACCGCCGTCCCGCTCATCTGGCTTGAGCGCAAATGGATCGCGCGCTTGCAGGACCGGATGGGGCCTAACCGCGTCGGCCCGTTCGGTCTGCTCCAGGTCTTTGCCGATATGGTCAAGATCTTCACCAAAGAAGATATCACCCCGCTGGGCGCAGATCGCGTCGTCTTCGCCCTGGCCCCCGTGCTGGCCGTCGCCGGTGTGGTGGGCTTGTGGGCGGTCATTCCCTTCGCCGCGAACGCGTTCGGCGTGGACCTGAATGTCGGAGTCCTGTATCTGGTGGCCGCGGGCACTCTCTCGACTCTGGCCATTATGCTGGCCGGGTGGTCGGCCAACAACAAGTACGCGCTGCTGGGTGCATTCCGCACGGTGGCACAAATGATCTCCTATGAAGTGCCGCTGGTGCTCTCGTTGCTGGTGCCGGTCCTGCTTTCGGGCTCACTGGGTTTGAACGGCATCGTCGCAGCACAGCGCGAGGTGTGGTTTGTCTTCTCGGCGCCGCTGGCGGCCCTGCTCTTCCTCATCGCCTCTCAGGCGGAAGTAGGCCGTGCGCCCTTCGACTTGCTGGAAGCCGAGTCGGAAATCGTGGCCGGCTTCAACATCGAATACTCGGGGATGAAGTTCGGCTTCTTCTTTGTCGGCGAATTCCTGCACTCGTTCACGATGGGCCTTTTGGGTGCCACGCTCTTCCTGGGCGGATGGACGGGGCCGGGTGTGGAGACCTACCCGGCGCTGGGTGCCGTGTACATCATCCTCAAGGGGACCTTTGTCTATTTCCTCTTTGTCTGGGCACGGGCCACCTTCCCGCGCATCCGCATCGACCAGATGCTGGACTTCAATTGGAAGCTGCTCACGCCGCTTGGCCTGTTCCTCATCCCGCTGCTGGCGGTGGTTAACCGCGGGCTCAGCGAGAGTTCTGTGTGGCTGCGCAATGCGGCGCTTCTGGGCGCGAACGTGCTTCTGGCCGCCCTGGTGCTCACCATTCTCGGGATGCGCGGACGGTCAGCGCGGATGCGCGCGGCTTCCAACGCTACGCCGGCGCCGGCGGCCTTGAGACGTTAGGAGTGACGATGACGATTGCCCAAGTCATCTTCGTGGTGATTTCCGCTGTCGTGCTGGTGTCGGCCGTCCTGGTTGTCGTCAGCCGCAACATCGTGCATGCCGCCCTGTGGCTCATCCTCTCCTTGTTCGGCGTGGCGGCGCTGTTTGCGGTGCTGGAGGCCGGCTTCATGGCGGTAGTGCAGGTGGTGATCTACGTGGGTGCGATTGCCACGCTGATCATCTTCGCCATCATGCTCACCCGGCGCGAGATGCGCGAACCGGGGCAGCAAACCCATCGCTGGTGGCCGCTGCCCGCACTGTTGGCGATGGCGCTCTTCGCCGGGCTGGCCTGGCTGCTGGGTTCGCTGCCCGGCACGGGCGCCGCGCCGCCGGCGCTGGCGGGCGAGGATCCGGTGTTGCTGCTTGGCCAGGCGCTGCTCTCGCCCGAGCAATACATGCTGCCATTCGAGGTGGCGTCGGTGCTGCTGCTGGCGGCGCTGGTTGGGGCGATTGTCATCGCCGGTGACTCTCGCTAGTGATGTGCGGCGCGGGAGACTCGTCGGCCCGTTCGCCGGAGGTGAGGAACGCATGGTGCCACTTTCCTGGTATCTGATTGTCGCGGCGGCGCTATTCTGCCTCGGGCTGTACGGGGTCCTGGCGCGCCGCAACTCGGTGGCGATTCTGATGGGCATCGAGCTCATGCTCAACGCCGTCAACCTGAACCTGGTCGCCTTCTGGCGCTATCTGGAGCCGGCCCGCATGAGCGGCCAGGTATTTGCGGTGATGGTCTTCGCGGTCGCCGCCGCCGAGGCGGCGGTGGGGCTCGCGCTCATCATCTCGCTGTATCGGCTTAAGCGCACGGTGGTGGCCGACGAAGCTGATCTTTTGCGCGGCTGAGGCTGCCCGCCGAGATGGAACGTGCCACGCAGTTGTGGGTGAACTTTTCTTGCCGAGGACGCTATGCCGCTTGAACCATTGCTCTGGCTGATCCCGCTGCCCCCGCTAGTGGCCTTCTTCGTCATCCTGCTCTTTACCCGTTCCCATCGCAGGTTGAGCCACACGCTGGCCATCGGCCTCTTGGCGGTTTCTTGGCTCTTGGCGATGATCGTCTTTGCAGGCGCGGTGCGCACCGGGGGCCTGGCCGAGCACCCCATCCAGTCCTCCATCCCGTGGTTCCCAACCGGAAGCACGGTCTTCTCCATCGGCACGCTGATTGACCCACTGGGCGCGGTGACGCTCTTCTTTGTCGCCTGGACCCTGCTGGCGATCTTCGTCTACAGCGTGGGCTATCACAACTTCGGGCAGCCGCGCGGCGAGCACGACACGCCCGGGTTGCCGCCGCACGGCGCGCGCTCGATGGACGCCAGCGGTCACGGGCACAGCGTGCCTTCTGTGGAGCCGCTGTACTCGCGCTTCTTCGCCTTCATCTCGCTTTTTGCCTTCGGTATGCTGCTCCTGGTGGTTTCCGATAATCTGCTCAGCCTGTTCGTCGGGTGGGAGATCATGGGCTTGTGCTCGTACCTGCTGATCGGGTTCTGGTATGGAAAGGACAGCGCCAAGCGGGCCGCGGTAAAGGCTTTCCTCACTACGCGCGTCGGCGACGTATTCATGCTGCTGGGCATGGCGACGCTCTACGCGCAGACCGGAACGCTCTCATATCGCACGCTGTTCTCACACGAAGTGCTTGCCCGCCTGGTCGAGACTCCGTCTTACATCCCGGGCCTGTCGATGGCTGCGCTGGCCGGGCTGCTGCTCTTCATGGGCACGGTCGGCAAATCGGCCCAGTGGCCTTTGCATGTTTGGCTGCCGGACGCGATGGAGGGGCCGACGCCGGTCTCGGCGCTCATCCATGCGGCCACCATGGTCTCGGCCGGCGTGTATCTCATCGTGCGCTGCTTCCCGCTGCTCACGGCCGGGCTGGTGCACGGCAGCTCCTTCACCCTCAGCCTTATCGCGTTCATCGGCGCGTTCAGCGCAATGTTCGCCGCCACAATCGCCCTGGCACAAAACGATATCAAGCGCGTACTGGCCTATTCCACCATCTCCCAGCTTGGCTACATGGTGGCGGCGGTGGGCATCGGCGCCTACGTCGCCGCTGCCTTCCACCTGTTGACCCACGCATTCTTCAAGGCGCTGCTGTTCCTGGGCTCGGGATCGGTCATTCACGGCGTCGAACATGGCGTGTTCCACACGGGCGACCACCAGGTCGATGCGCAAGACATGTTCAACATGGGCGGGTTGCGGCGGCGAATGCCCATCACCTTCGCCACGTTCCTCATTGGCGGCCTTGCGCTTTCGGGTTTCCCCTTGATCACCGCGGGCTTCTGGTCGAAAGACGAAATCCTGGCAGACGCCTTCGGCCATGGACACCTGGTCGTGTTCATTACCCTGGCACTCTCGGCACTGCTCACCGCCTTTTACACCGCGCGCCAGATCACGCTCACCTTTCTGGGCGAGCCCCGCAGCGAGGCTGCGCGCCACGCTCATGAATCGGTATGGACGATGACCGCGCCGCTCGTGCTCTTGTCGGTCTTTGCCATCGCGGCCGGGTGGGTGGGTATCCCCGAGCACTTCCCCGGGCTGGGCGGTGTGGTGCCCAACTGGTTCCACGAATTCGTCGGCAGCACGCTGGGCGAGGCGCCGGAGGCGGTTGCCTTCTCGGCCGTGCCGCTGCTCACCTCGATCGGCGTCGCACTCACCGGTCTCGGGCTGGGCTGGCTGGTGTACCGCCGCGTGCCGGCGGGTGCGCCGGATCCGCTGGCGCGCGCGCTGGGCCCGGTGCACACCCTCTTGAAGAACAAGTACTACTTTGATGAGCTCTACGATGTGATCCTGGTTCGCCCATTGCGCTGGTTCGGTGAGACGTTCGTTTACCAGTGGATGGATCGCGGGCTGATCGACGGCATCTTGCACGGCATCGGCCGCCTGGCTGGCGCGCTCGGCTCCTTCTTCCGGCGGGCAATCGACCTGCCCATCATCAACGGTTTCGGCGACCTGGTGGGCGAAAGCACCAAACGCGCCGGCCGTTCTCTGCGCGTGCTACAGACCGGCCGAGTCCAGCAATACTTGCTCATCGGCCTGGTCAATGTGGTGGTTGTGGGCGCACTGCTCTTCTACCTGAGCGCGCTCCGGCCGTAGGCCGGCCCGACCCGACCTGGAGCGGGTGTCATGGATTTCATCAATTCGCATCTTCTCTCGCTCATCCTCTTCACCCCAACGGTCGCGGCAGCGGTCGTCATGCTGCTGCCCGGCGCGCAACCGAAACTGCTGCGCTGGGTGGCGCTCCTTGCCAGCCTGGTCCCATTGGCGCTCTCGCTCGTGGCGTGGATGCGCTTCGACATGTTCGCGGGTGGGTTCCAGTTCGAAGAGTTAGCCGGCTGGTACACCTCGATCGGCTCCAATTACCACCTCGGCGTGGATGGACTGTCCCTGCCGATGGTTCTCCTGACGACGCTGCTCACGCCGCTGTGCATCCTGGCCGCCTTCAGTATTCAGGAACGAGTGCGAGTCTTCCTGGCGCTGTTCCTGCTTCTCGAAACGGGCATGCTGGGTGTCTTCCTCTCGCTCGACCTCCTGCTGTTCTTCGTATTCTGGGAAGTCGGGCTGGTGCCAATGTACTTTCTGATCAACCAATGGGGCAGCAAGAACCGCGATTACGCCTCGCTCAAGTTCCTCATCTACACCATGGGCGGCTCCCTGGGGCTGCTGCTGGCCATCCAGATGCTGCGCATGGTCACTGGCACGTTCGACCTGCCCGTGCTCTACGAACGCTGGCCGTCGCTTGACCAATCGCTTTTTGGGCTGCCGATCGCCACGGTCAAGACCATCGCCTTCTGGGCCTTCACCGTCGCTTTCGCGATCAAGGTGCCCATCTGGCCGTTCCACACCTGGCTTCCGGACGCACACACCGAGGCGCCGACCGCGGGGTCGATGATCCTGGCGGGGGTGCTGCTCAAACTCGGCGCCTATGGCTTCCTGCGCCTGGTGCTGCCGCTTTACCCGGCGCAGGCGCAAGCCTTCGCCTGGGTGCTGGCCTTGCTTGCCGTTGCGGCCATCGTGTTCGGCGCCTTCGCCTCCTGGGGTCAGACCGATTTCAAGCGCCTGGTCGCCTACTCCTCGGTCAATCACATGGGCTTCGTGGTGCTGGGCATTGCGGCCGCGGCTTGGGCGCGCGGGACGGCCTCCGCAGCCGACGCGGTCATCGCGATGAATGGCGCGGTGTTGCAGATGTTCAACCACGGACTGAGCGCAGCCGGCATGTTCTTCCTGGTGGGTGTGCTTTACGAGCGGACCCACACGCGCGAGCTCAACGACTATGGCGGGCTCTTCCCTCTGGCGCCGATCTATGGCGGCATCTTAATCTTCACTTCGATGGGCTCGCTCGGCCTGCCGGGGCTGGGCGGGTTCGTCTCGGAATTCCTGGTGGTGCGGGGCAGTTGGCCCATCTTCCCCGTGTTCACCGCGATAGCAATGCTCGGCCTGCTGCTCACTGGGGCCTACGTGCTCAAGGCGATCCAGAAGGTTCTGCATGGGCCGGTCAATGCGCGCTGGAAGGAAACGGCGCTCGAAATCGCCCCGCGTGAGGTGGTGGCCATTGCGCCGCTGATGGTGCTCATGCTCGTCATCGGCCTCTGGCCGGCGTGGCTGCTGAACGTCATCAACGCCGCCGTGTCGCGGCTCTTTGGATAGAAGCGCAAAGGCCCCGCCAGCGCATCCGCTCGACGGCCTGGCGGGGAGTGAGGTGTGTGCATGACCTTTCCGATCTTGAGCATTATCGTGTTCACGCCGATCGTGGCAGGGGTGATCATCCTGCTCCTGCCGGCCGAGCGCAAAGGGTGGATTCGCGGAGTAGCCCTGCTGGCCTCGGCCGTGGCCCTGCTGCTTTCGGTGGTCGCCTACTTTTCCTACGACATCCCGCAGGGCGGCTACCAGATGGTGCAGAAGATCCCTTGGCTGCCCGCCTGGGGCATCTCCTATCACATCGGGGTGGACGGCCTCAGCCTGCCGCTGGTGCTGCTCACCGGCGTTGTGATGTTCACCGGGGTGCTCATTTCGTGGGGCGTGGATGACCGGCCGCGCGAATTCTTCGGCTTCCTGTTCATCCTGGCCACCGGAGTGTTCGGGGTCTTTGTCTCGCTCGACCTCTTCCAGCTGTTCTTCTTCTACGAGATCGCGGTCTTCCCGATGTACCTGCTCATCGCCATCTGGGGCTGGCAGAAAACGCGCGAGTACGCGGCGATGAAGCTGACCCTGTACCTGTTTATCGGCTCGGTGGTCGCGCTGGTTGGTGCACTGGCGATGTTCTTCGCCTCGGGCCTGCACACCTTCGACATGCTCGAACTGGAGCGGGCAGGGTTCTCGGGTGCCTTCCAGCGCATCTGGTTCCCGGTGGTCTTCTTCGGATTCGGTGTGCTGGGCGGCCTGTTCCCCTTCCATAACTGGAGCCCCGACGGCCACGTCGCGGCCCCGACCGCGGTCTCAATGTTCCACGCCGGCGTGTTGATGAAGCTGGGTGCATTTGCCGCGCTGCGTGTGGGCATCATGCTGCTGCCCGAAGGTGCCAAGGTGCATCTGCCGTGGATCATCTTCCTGGCCTTGGTCAATGTGGTTTACGGCGCGCTGATTGCCATGGTGCAGACCGACTTCAAGTACGTCATTGGGTTCTCCTCGGTCTCGCACATGGGCCTGGTCATGCTCGGCTTCGCCTCGCTTTCGCGCGAGGGCTACATCGGGTCGGGCCTGCAGATGTTCTCACACGGCGTGATGACGGCTCTCTTCTTTGCCGTGGTCGGCATGGTCTACGACCGCGCGCACACGCGCGACATCCCCAAGTTGGGCGGATTCGCACGCAAGATGCCTGTGGTGGCGATCGCCTTTATCGTGGGCGGGCTAGTTTCGATGGGCATGCCGGGTCTTTCGGGATTCATTGCAGAGTTCCCGATCTTCCTGGGAGTGTGGTCGGCGCAGCCGATCGTTGCGATGATCGCCGCACTGGGCATTGTCGTGACCGCGGCCTACATCATGATCATCGTGCGGCGCGTCTTCTTCGGGCCGATGCCGGAGGAGTTTGAGGGGCACATCGGCGACGTGACGCCGCTCGACAAACTGGCCCTGGGCGTGCTCTCCTTTATTCTGATTGCGCTGGGTGTGTTCCCCGCCTGGATGGCGCCGCTGGTGGCTTCGGGAGTGAACTCGGTCATGCGCTTGTTGGGTGGCGCTTGATCGAGGTGCTGCGCGCGGCGCGGTAATGCCGGCGGGCGTGGAGGTGCTGGGTGTTTCTTGAGCTGCAATTCGTTCTTCCCGAAATCGGGCTGCTGGCGCTGGCCGGAGTAGTCATTGGCCTAGACATGACTTTGCGCCGCGCGGCGCGGCGGTCTTTGGGGTGGGTCACGGCCGCGGGTCTTGCGATTCTGCTCGGTGTGGCCGTGTGGTCCGCGTTGCACCCGGCCGGTGACGAAATCTTGGGCGGCATGCTGCGCGCGGATACACTGGCTGCCTCCTTCCGCGTCATCATCATCGCGGCGGCGATGCTTTCGGTGCTCCTCGCGATGGGGGTGGAGGGGCTGGCCGATCGCGGTGAAGCCTACGCTTTGATGCTGGTCGCCACCCTGGGCATGTGCCTAATGGCCGCGGCCGGCGACCTGGTGATGTTGTACCTCGCCATCGAAACCACATCGATTCCACTCTATCTGCTTGCCGGCTACCTCAAACGCGACACACGCTCGACCGAGGCGGGGCTCAAGTACTTCCTCTTCGGTGCTGCAGCATCCACCGTCATGCTCTACGGATTCAGCCTGCTCTTCGGTTTCACCGGCGAGACCCGCCTGGCGGCCGTGGCTCAATCCATCGCTGTGGGTTCGATGCCGCGCGTATTGTGGGTTGCGGCCGCAATGCTGGTGCTGGTCGGCTTTGGGTTCAAGGTTTCGGCGGTACCCCTTCACTTCTGGACGCCGGACGTCTACGAAGGTGCGCCAACGCCCATTACGGCCTTCATCAGTACGGCCTCCAAGGCCGCGGGGTTCGCGGTGCTCATGCGGGTCATGCTGACCGTGTTCACGCCGGCCGTCGCACCGTACTGGGTGGGCGTGGTCGTCGCCATGTCGGTCGCTTCCATGACCCTGGGCAACGTCTTGGCGCTGACCCAGAAGAATATCAAGCGTCTCTTGGCGTATTCCTCCATCGCACACGCGGGTTATGCGCTGATCGGGTTGGTGGCCCTTTCGCCGCTGGGCGTGGCGAGCACTCTCTTCTATCTCGGCGCCTACGTCATCACCAACTTGGCCGCCTTCGCGGTGGTCATTGTGGTCGCGCGGATCGTCGGCTCCGACGACATTGCCCAATTCGCCGGCCTCAGCCGCCGCGCGCCGATGGTGGCGCTGGCCCTGATGATCGGGTTGCTCTCGTTGGCGGGCATGCCGCCCTTTGTGGGTTTTGTCGCCAAGGTCTTCGTCTTTGCCGCCGCGGTCCAGCGGGGCTACATCTGGCTGGCCGTTGTGGGCGTGCTCAACTCGATCGTCGGCCTGTACTACTATCTGATCGTGCTCAAGGTCGTCTACCTGTATCGTTCTGAGAATGAAGCGCAGCCGCTTCCGGTCACGGCGCCCTACAAGTGGGCGCTCGGGCTGACGATGTTAGGCATCCTCGTGCTGGGCATCCTCTCCGGCCCTTGGTTCGACTGGGCGATTCGTGCAGCCGGCAGCATTTACTGACAACATCCCGGCCGGCGGCGAGCTCGTCATACCTCGAAGGAATTCCCTCTGCACATGCTCGGGGAACGGGGGAGGGTAACTCACCGCGGATCGCTCACTTCGCCATGCGCCATTGGGTCGTTGACCCTGGACAAAAACATCAGAATCGCCCCATCCTTGTGATACAATGCGCGAGCGATGACTCAGATTGAGCCCTCGATGGAGCGACAGCGCAGAGAACTGGCTGTGCGCATGGCGTTGCTCGGCCTGATCGGCCAAGTAGGCTGCCTAACGCTCGTGATCATCGTGGCTGCGCTCGTGGCCGGTCTGTGGCTCGACCGCCAGTTCGATACGCGCCCGTTGTTCACGTTGATCCTGGTCCTGGGAAGTATTCCCGTCACGTTGTTCGTCATGTTCCGCCTGGTGCTGTCCGCCGCACCCAGGCTGCAGACCACTCCGGGCTCACACGCGAAGGCCGCGCCTGAGGAGGATCCCGATCGTGGAAACGGCGCAACCGACTAAGCGGCGTTTCGGCTTCCACCGCTGGCTGATCGTCGCGCTGATCGTGGTCAGCGTCTTTGCGGTCCGCGCATATGCGCCCATTCGACCGCATGTCCAGGTGGCACCCGAAGCCGTCCTCGGGCCGTTCAAGGTCCCGCTCTTGGGCGAGATGTATCTGACCAACACCATGATCTCGCTCCTGCTCGTGGATCTGATCTTGCTCGTTCTGGCGTTGGCCGTCCGCCGTGCAGTGAAAAAGGGCGCGCCGGTGCTCACCGGAATCGCCGGACTGATCGAGACCGTCATCGAGGCCCTCTATAATCTGGCGGAATCAACGGCGGGCAAGTCGACGCGGCGTATCTTCCCATGGATGGCCACGATCATCCTGGTCGTTCTGGTCGCCAACTGGTCGAAGTTGCTGCCGGGTGTCGAGTCGATCGGTTGGTTGCACGAAGCCCACGGCGATGTGGAGGGCTACCCGGCGCGTGAGTTGTTCCGGGTGGGCGAGGTGTCGGTCAGCGCCATCGAACTCAGCGGGAGCGAACCTGCCAGCCACAGCGAAGGTGCCCTGTACACTGTGGCGCCTTGGGTGCGAGGGCTGCCGACCGACCTCAATTTCACCCTGGCCTTGGCCTTGATCTCCGTGGTCATGACCCAGGTCATCGGCCTGACGACCGCCGGACCAGGCTATCTGGGCAAGTTCTTCAACTTCGGCCGCTTCGCGCGGATGTGGACGCGCAAAGACCTGGGCCCGTTCGAGGCCATCTTCCCCTTCCTGGATATCTTCGTCGGCATTTTGGAACTCGTCGCCGAATTCGCCAAAATCATCTCGTTCTCCTTCCGGTTGTTCGGCAACCTGTTCGCCGGCGCGGTGCTGATGGTGATCGTGGGCACGCTCGTTCCCGTCTTCCTGCCGTCGGGCGTGCTCCTGTTCGAGTTGTTCGTGGGTCTGATCCAGGCTCTTGTATTCGGCATGCTGACGCTGGTGTTCATGAGCATGGCCACCCAATTGCATGGCGGGGGCCAGGAGCAGGAACACGGCGGCGCGCATTGATCGGCGGGCGCCGAGCGTTGAGCGCGCGCCTGGCCTGTGCGGCATCATCTTGTGGAGGACGGTGAGCAGATGACCCCAGAAGTTGCACAAATCCTGGTGGCCGGCATCGTGACCGGACTGAAATTCCTCGGGGCGGGCCTGGCCATGGTCGGTACGCTGGGCGCCGGCCTGGGCATTGGCCTGTTGGGCAGCGGCGCGGTGCAGGGCATCGCCCGCAACCCCGACGCGGCAGGCGCGATTCAGATCAACATGATTCTGGCAATCGCGTTCGCGGAGGCGGTGGCGATTTACGCGCTGGTCGTCGCCATGCTCATCCTGTTCGTCGGCTAGCGGCGCGAGACCGGAAGGAGGGCAGCCTTGTCTGCACTTGGAATCAACCTGGGTTATCTTCTGGTCCAGATCATCTCTTTCATCATCGCGCTGCTCGTGCTGCGCGCCTGGGTCTACCACCCGGTGCTCAACATGCTCGATCGGCGGCGCAAGACCATCGCCCAGGGGCTGGAGGATGCCCGCCTGGCGGCGGAGGCGCGCGCCAACGCCGAAAAGGAAGCCCAGCGCATCTTGACGGAGGCTCAACAGGAAGCGGCCGCCAAGTTGCGCGAGGCCAGCGAACGCGCTGAAGAGGTGGCACGCGAGGCGCGCGCGGCGGCCGAAAAGGATGTGGTCCAACTGCGCCAAACCGCCAAGGCCGAAGCCACGGCCGAACGAGACCGGGTGCTGGCCGACCTGCGCGGACATATCGCCGCGCTGGCCATCGCCGCCGCGCAGAAAGTGGTTGGCGAGGCACTCGACGAGAAACGCCACCGCGCTCTGATCGATGTATTCTTCAGCGGGGTCGAGGGCGGCAAGGTGGAAGTGCTCAAGGACCTGCCGCGCTTGAGTGGCGCGAGCGCCGAGGTGGTCAGCGCCCTGCCGCTGACTCCAGCGGAAGAACAGGCCGTGCGCAAGGATATCCTCGAGCAACTGGGCGGCGGCGCCACGCTAACATTCCGCGTGGACCCGACCATCCTGGGCGGGTTGAAAATCCGCGTGGGCGATCGCGTGGTCGACGGTTCCGTTGCGGGGCGGCTGGAATCAATGCGCCGTTCGCTTCACTGAGCGCCGGCTGGTCCATCACTCTGGCTGCGAACCGGTCCATCAGCCCGAACGTACAAACTCTAGCTGGGCGGGAATCCTTCCCCGCCCGGTTGTGCTTATAATCGCCCTCGAGCAACGAGCACAACTCTGGATCTGGGGCGTTCTCATGCGGTTAAGCAAGCTGGCCGAGGCACTGACAGACCCACCGACCTGGTCGGGAGGCAATCCCGATATTCTCGGGGTGTGCGGCGACTCGCGCCAGGTCTCGGCCGGGACCTTGTTCGTGGCGGTACCCGGCGTGGCGCGCGATGGACACGAATTCATCGCACAGGCGATTCGCTTGGGCGCTGTGGCCGTCGTCGGTGAGCATCCGGCGGCCGAGGTGCAGGTGCCCTACCTGCGCGTGCAGAATTCGCGCCGGGCGCTGGCGCAGCTGGCAGCGAGCTGGTACGGCTTCCCGGCGCGGCGGCTGACGGTGGTGGGTGTCACCGGCACGGATGGCAAGACAACCACGGTCAGCCTGCTGTATGAGATGCTGCGTGCCGCCGGCGTCACGGCGGGCATGATCAGCACCGTCAGCGCGCGGATTGGGGAAGAAGAATTCGACACGGGTTTTCACGTCACCACGCCCGATGCACTGCAAGTGCAGAGCTACCTGGCCCAGATGGCCGCAGCTGGCCAGACCCATGCCCTGATCGAGGTCACTTCGCACGGGTTGGATCAGGAGCGCGTAGCCGCGTGCGAGTTCGACGTGGCCGTGGTCACCAACATCACTCACGAACATCTCGACTACCACGGATCGTACGAAGCCTACCGCGCGGCCAAAGGGCGTCTGTTCGCCGAGCTGGGCAGCACACCGGTCAAGGCTTCAGGTTTGCCGCGCTTGGCCATTCTCAATCGTGACGATGCGGCCTACGACTACTTGCGAGGTGTCACACCCGTTCCGGTGCTCACCTACAGTAGCGAGACGGGGGCGGATGTGCGCGCCGAGAACATCGAGTACGCTCCAGCCGGAGTCCGATTCGATCTTCTCTACAAACGGCAGAGTTGGCCCGTCCGCTCGGCTCTGGTGGGTGCGTTCAATGTCGCCAACATTCTGGCCGCGCTGGCGGCGGGCGTAGGCGGGCTGGGGGTGGATCCGGCTGCGGCACTCGCCGCCGTGGAGAGCCTGCGTGGTGTACCCGGGCGCATGGAACGCATCGATCTGGGCCAGCCGTTCGCGGCGGTGGTTGATTTTGCCCACACGCCTAATGCATTGCGCCGCGCGCTGGCTGCCGCTCGCACGCTGACCGCCGGGCGGGTGATTGTGGTCTTCGGGTCGGCCGGCCTGCGCGACAGAGCCAAGCGGCGCTTGATGGCCGAAGCCGCGGTCGAGCTGGCCGACTTTGCGATTCTGACCGCGGAAGATCCTCGAACGGAGTCGCTTGACTCCATCTTGGCGGAGATGGCGGCGGGCGCCGAGGCGCGCGGCGGCGTGGAGGGGCGCACCTACCTGCGGGTTGCCGATCGTGGGCAGGCGCTGCGCGAGGCAGTCCAGCGTGCCGCCCCGGGTGACCTGGTGATAAGCTGCGGCAAGGGTCACGAGCAAAGCATGTGCTTCGGTGAGACGGAGTATCTGTGGGACGACCGCGTGGCATTGCGCGCGGCGCTGGCGGAGAGCCTCGGGGTGCCCGGCCCTGCCATGCCGCACTTGCCGACCAGCGAAGTGTGAGCTCTGCCCGGCTTTTCATTGACGCATGCATGCGGGTGTGGTAGACTCCCGGCCACAACAGAACCTTTCAACACTCTTATCCAGAGAGGCGGAGGGACCGGCCCTGTGAAGCCTCGGCAGCCTGCAGCGCGTTCGACGGCGCGGCGTGGTGCCAATTCCGGCAGTGTGGCGTCTGGAAGATAAGAGGAGAGTGCAGCTCATTGCGCGCGCCCCTCTTGTCGTGAGGGGCGCGATCTTTTTCTTGGAGGCAGCATGGAACGCAACATCGTGGTCACCGAAGCGACCGGGCGGTTCATCGAGGATTTGCCGGTCGAGATCGTAGAACGCAAGGGGATCGGACACCCGGATTCGCTGTGTGATGGAATTGCCGAGCGGGTCTCGGTGGAATACACACGTTGGTGCGAGGAAAACCTGGGCGGGCCGCTGCATCACAACTTCGACAAGGTGCAGTTGGTCGCGGGCGACGTGGAGGTGGGCTTCGGCCGGGGCGAAGTGCTGCGGCCGATCCGCATTCAAATCGCTGGACGCGGCACGCCGGAAGCCAACGGGCGCAAGGTGCCCATGGACGTCATTGCCATCCGCGCCGCCAAGCTGCATATCGCCGAAACGATGAAGTATCTCGATCCCGAGAAGCACGTGGTGGTGGATTGCTTCGCCGGGCGTGGCTCGGGTGAGCTGGTGCACACCGTGGATCAGATCCGCGCCAACGACACCTCCTTTGGATGCGCCAACTGGCCGCGCTCGACAACCGAGAACGCGGTCTTCGAGCTGGCGCAGTACCTCAACTACAAGCTTCTTGGGAGGTTTCCGATCGGCGAAGACATCAAGGTGATGGGCATGCGCCGCGGCGGCGAGATTGTGCTCACCTGCGCCGTCCCGTTCATCGCGCCCAAGGTCAAGAACATCAGGGAATACAACAAGGCCAAGCAGGGTGTGCGGGCGGCGCTGCAGTCGTATGCCGAGAAGCTGGCCCCCAAGCACACGGTGCGCGTCGAGGTCAATACCGCCGACGGCGACAAAGCCGGCGAACTTTACCTCACCCTGACGGGCACGTCGGCCGAGATGGGCGACGACGGCTCGGTCGGCCGAGGCAACCGCGTCACCGGATTGATAACCCCATTCCGCTCCGGGTCGCTCGAAGCCGCCGCAGGCAAGAACCCGATCTCCCACGTGGGCAAGATCTACAACGTGCTTTCCTATCTTGCGGCGAAGGAAATCGTCGCGCAAGTGAAAGGGGTGCGCGAGGCGAGCGTCTACATGCTGTCGCAGATCGGTCACCCGCTCGACCAGCCGCTCATTTGTACCGCCACGCTCACCGGCAGTGATGGCGCCCTGAGCGAGGCGCAGCGCAAAGAGGCGCAGAAGGTGCTCGACTCGCGGCTGGCGCGTGTGCACGAGGTCCGCAAGCTGATGGCCGGGCAGAAGGTCAAGCTGTACTAGGACCTTGCGGAAAGATGGGGATCGGCACGCACCCCCACCCTCGTTCCGAGGGCAGGCCCCCGACCCCTCCCCCGGCGACTAGGAGCTTCGATGTAACGGAGTCAGTCCGGGGGAGGGGCGAGATTTTCTTCAAGGCGACGGGAGCCTTTGGCCCCCGTCGCCTTGATTTCCTCACCCCCTCTCCGCCACGCACTGGCCCGTCGAAGGCAGCCTTCCAGCGGAGAGGGGGCAGGGGGTGAGGTGGAGCGTTTCTGCGCAACCTGCCAACTCGAGCAAGTTCGCTTTCGCTGGACGAGGATGATAAGAAGCGAGGCAGCCGCCTCGCTTCTTTGACTTCCGTCGCCTGCGAAGATCCGCGGTTACTGCTTCGGCAGACGGACAATCACCTCAGCCTCTAGTTCGCGCGTCGCGCCTGCCGTCCACTGACCGAAGATGGCGATCAGATCGCCCACCTTCAGGTCGCCGCGCGACCCAACGTGGCCGTCCTCCAGTTGCACCTCGACCACTTCGCTCAGCAGGATGGTGCGCGGACCTTCGCGCGTGGTGAGGTCCACCTGAGTGCGTGAGATGCGGCGAATGAGGCCCGCGGCTTCAGGGGTGCGCGCGGGCGCGCCGGCCAGCCCGCCGGCGGGGGCATCGCCCGGGAGCTGGGCGCCGTTGGTGCGGGGCGCCTGATACTGCAGCCCATCCTGCGTCCGCCCGTGCTTGCCCACGTACACACCCAGCGAGAAGACGGCGATGCACAGCATGCCCAGGATCACTACCGCGCCGGGGAGGATGAGCCAGCGGCTCTTAGCCATTGCTCCATCGCCTCCATTTCATCAACTACCTCGACGACGCCCAGAGATGCGCTCGCCGATGAGAGGACTGCCTGGCTCTGTCCGGCCTGCGGCGAGAGGGTCAGGGTGTATCGCCCGGGTGGCACGGTGGAGGGGATCACCACGGCGCACCGGTCGACGATCAACTCGCCCGGGCCAATCCCTACCTCGCGCATGTAGCGCGCGAGCAGGCCAAAGCCAACTTCGTGCTGCTCGAGCACCTGGCTGCCGAGCCGCAGCGTCACCCGCAGGGGGGTGGGCGCCCGGCTGCTCCAATACAGGCTGACCTCAAGCACGCCTCCGCTTTCGATGGGCTGGTCGGAAACGTCCGCGCCTACCAACACCGCCGGTCCGAAGTTCGAATGAGTCGCCACCGCCGGCGACGCGCCGCGGATCGTCAACGGGGGTGGCGACTTCGAGAATCGATACAGGGCAAGCTGCTCGCGCCGCCCGATTTGTTTCTCCGGCTGCTGCCCGAGGAGGACCGGCAAAGACCAACTGTCGGTCGGCGTCAGATCGGCGGGCGGTGCGAACATGCCGCCTTTGCTGCTGACGGTGCGTGTGGTGCCAAACACCTCTCGGTCTGCGAGCGAGGCGGAGCTGGGGTTCGGGGAGGGCAGGAGAGGCAGCAGGACATCCGGCCGAGTGTCGTAGACGAGCTGCCAGTAGAAGGCATCGTAGCCAAATACGCCGCGAGGTGTGATCAGCGCGGAATAGGCCGGCAGTCGATCCCACACGTTAGCATAGAAGTCATTGATGGCCGTGTCGTCGGAAAGGTTGTTCTTCTCCCAGTTCCAGTGGATCGGGGTGAGGCTGGGAAGCAGGATGAGGATCGCCAGCCCGGCTCTCATCCCGCTCGACAAGCAACCCGTGCCGAGACACACTCCAACACGGGAAGCCATCCAGCCGATGCCGCGCAGCACTTCCACAACACCGAAGGCGAGCAGCATCGCCCACAGGTAGTGCGCAGGGATGAAGAACACCTCCAGGTCGAAGGCTCGGTACTGTGTAAAGAACCATACATTGACGAGATACATGCCAACCAGTAGATAGAAGTGCCTCGGGCGATGCACGAGCAACGAGCCCAACCCAACCACGCCTAACAAGATGCCGCCCAGGCCGTATTGTTGGACGAGAAAGTAGACATAGATGACAACCCGGTCCGGCAGTGCACCCAGAGGGAAGGCGAAACGCAGCTGGGTGAATGCGCCCAGGGTGTATTGATAAAGATTGGCCAGGGTGATCGGCGCGATCTTGATTGAGAGCGGATCGTTGATGGTTGAGGCGCGCAACGGAAGCCACAGGAATTGGGCAGCGCCCAACCCGAAGGCCGCAGCCCCAATGATCACATGCGCAGCCAACTCCCACGCCCGGCGGCCGACCGTCGGCACCTTCTGCCCGGGGTCGGGCGCATCGCGCACTGCAAACATGGTGAGAAGAATGAACAACGCCATGGCCGGTGCGAACCCGAGATTCGACATGTGTGTGCCGAGCGACAGGCCGAAGACCAGCGCGAAGAAAGAGAAATCCAGGAGATGGCGAGTGCGTTCCCAGCGCAGGAGGAGCAGCAGTGTGAGGCCGAGAAGCCCGATGTTGGGAGCGTAGACCTCCGCGATGACCGCTTGCGACCAGAAGGTGAGAGAGAAGGCGAAGAGCAGGGTCGCCAGCGCGGCGGCACAGCGCCGCCACAGCAGCCCCACTCGCTCGGCGGGCAGCAGGCGCACGACGATAAGGTAGAGCGCACTCACGCCCAGCGCACCCAGCACGGCGCTCATCATGTTCATGCGGTGGGCCACATCGCCGATGGGCAGCAAACGGCTGAAGAAAAAACCCAACCAGGTGTAAAGCGGATAGCCCGGCGGGTGCGCCAGGCCCAAAACGGCCGGAACCGTGGCCAACTCGCTTCCATCCGGGCTGAGGTACGAGAGGGAGGGGGTCAACGTGCGCAGATAGACAAGCAGCGCGAAGAATCCCAGCCCAGCGGCGATCCAGCGGTCGGTCCAGCGGTTCGTGGGTTTGGGCATGTCGCGAAGCTTACTCCGTATCAATGTCGAGGCCACCGGGCCGATGCCCGGTGGCACCATTCTATGCAAGCCTAGCGGTGAGGTATGACGTTCTAGCTGGCTTGACGTAAATGGGGTGTAAACTCACACAACTCTTCTGCGCACGAGTCGAGCGAGACATCTCGGCGCCAGCCGAGGGGCGCGCCGGACGCGACGCGCAGAGGGGATTGAGCATGCCTTTCATCGACCACTTCGGTCTGTTAGCCCCGCACTACGACCGCCTGGCCACCTTTCGCCGAGGCGAGCGGATGGCGGAGCTGTTGCGGCTCCCCACCCAGGGCTCGATCCTGGATGCAGCCGGCGGCACAGGGCGTGTTGCGCAACACCTTGCGCCTCACGCTGGCCTGGCACTTGTGATCGATGAATCGCGGCCGATGCTGCGACGAGCCGCATCTAAACCGGGCCTGGCGGCGGTGCAGGCCGAGATCGAAAACCTGCCTCTCCCCCGGTGCAGCCAGGCGCGCATCGTGATGGTGGACGCGTTCCATCACTTGCGAGATCAAGAACGGGCGCTGGCCGAGATGGCACGCGTGCTTGAGCCGGGCGGCTGTCTCGTCATCTTGGAGCCTGATATCCACCGACTGGGCGCGCGCTTGATTGCGCTCGCCGAGAGATTACTCCTCATGCGCAGCCGGTTCCGCCGTGGGGAGGATATTGCTCGCATGGCTTTGCGGCTGGGGCTCGCCTCGAGGCTGGAGCGCGACGCGGATGGATCGGTCTGGATTGTCGCCGAGCGCCAAATCGACGAGTGAGTTCCACACTGATCTTGAGTTGGGAGACTCTCTTGCAGATGGGCGGTCCCGGATGGCGACGCGCGCGCAACCCGCGTATGGCGGGCGCTCGCCGGGCAGGGCGCGGTGCGCTCCCCCGACGGTTGCTCGCCGTTGCCCCCCGACGGATCATGCCCCCCTCCCGCGGACCCACGGCCATTCGGCAGACCCGCAGGAAGTCCGGCACCTCAGTGGCGCGGAATGGCACGCCCAGATAGTGACCATATCAACTGTGACTTCTCCGCCCCGAAAACTAGGATGGAGGGGTTGAAAGGTACCGGCTGCGGCCGCAGGTGCGCCTGCCCCGCGCCGGCCATGATAGGTGAGCATGCCCTCCTCTGATCTGATCTTGCTTCACGCACCCAGCGTTTTCGACTTCCGCGGCAAATCGATTCTCTATGGACCGGTGAGCGATCTGGTTCCATCGACGCCGGTCTTCGAAATGTATCCGATCGGGTTCACCACGATCGCCGAGTATCTCGAGCGGCACGGCTTCGACACGCGCATCGTGAACCTTGCCAGCCGCATGCTGGAGGACCCGGATTTCGACGTCGAGGCCAGCCTGCGGCGGCTGGATGCGCCGGCGTTCGGCATCGACCTGCACTGGCTGCCCCATGCGCACGGCTCGATCGAAGTGGCGGGTATCGTCAAGCGTCTGCACCCCGCGCGAGCGATCATCTTCGGCGGTTTCTCTTCGACCTACTTCCACAACGAGCTCATCCGCTACCCGTCAGTCGATTTCGTCGTGCGCGGGGATTCCACCGAAGAACCGATGCTGCAATTGGTGGGGTTCCTGCGCTCGGGCGGATCGGCCCACCCTGCGCCGGGCTCGCCCGAGGCGCGGCGCCTGGGCGGGATCCCCAACCTGGTCTGGAAGGACCGCGATGGCGCAGTGCAGGTCAACCCGCTAACCTATATTCCAGAGAACTTGGATCACGTCCTCTTAGACTACACGGGCGTGGTTCGCTCCGTGGCGCGCTACCGGGACCTGGCCTCCCACAAACCTTTCCCGAATTGGATGAAGTATCCCATCACCGCCGCGCTCACTGTGCGTGGCTGTCGGTACAACTGCGTCTCATGCGGCGGCTCGGCGTGTGCCTTCCGCAACCTGCACGGCCGGCAGAAGCCGGCCTATCGCGACCCGGTGCAATTGGCAAGCGACATCCGGCGCATCGGGGATTTCAGCCAAGGCCCAGTGTTTGTCCTGGGCGATATCCGCCAGGCCGGCGGGAATTACGCCGAGCGATTCCTGGAAGCCATTGCCGGATATCCCCATCCGGTGTTCATCGAACTCTTCGATGCCGCGCCTAGGAGTTTTCTCGACCGGGTCGGTCGTGCGCTTCCCAATTGGACGCTCGAGATTTCGATGGAATCGCACGACGATGGTGTACGGCAGGCGTTCGGCCGGCCGTATACGCGCGAGGCGATTGAGCACACCATGGACGATGCGTTGGCAGCCGGCTGCCAGCGCCTGGACCTGTTCTTCATGGTCGGGCTGAAGGGTCAGACCTACGAGTCGGTGATGGGAACGATCGATTACTCGCGCCAGATGCTCGAGCGTTACGGCAGAGAGGGTATCCGCCGAGTGGTGCCGTTCATCTCGCCGCTTGCGCCATTCGTTGACCCGGGCAGTCGGGCCTTCGAAGACCCTGAAGCTCACGGCTACCACCTGTTCGCCCGCACGTTGGAGGAACACCGCCTGCGGCTGCTGGCGCCGAGCTGGAAGTACGTGCTGAACTACGAAACCCGTTGGATGAATCGCCATCAGATTGTGGCGGCCACCTATGAGGCCGGCCGGCGTCTCAATCAGATCAAGGGCGAGTTGGGTGTGGTCGACGCGGAGACCGCTAAGGCGACCGATGCGCGCATTGTCAATGCGGTGCGTCTTATCGGGGAGATCGACCGCATCATGGCCGAACCGAATGCCGCCGAGCGGCACATGCGCTTGAAAGCGCTCAAGGCGCAAGTGGACAACTCCAACCTGAGCACGGTGTGCGACAAACGTGAACTGGAGATCCCCGTGCGCGGCTGGCGAATCAACCTGGTGCAGGCGGCGCGAGTAGCGGTGAAAGGCTGGTGGCGCCGGCAGACCCGCCCGAGCAGCGGTCTGCGGCTGTGAGGTAAAAACCCAATCGGTGCAAGTTGCAGAGAGAGCGCGCCATGGCCGGTCCCGGCCATGGCGCGCTTTGAGTCCCGGCATGGACTTGCGCGCGGAGCGGGAGTCGAGAGACGCGCTCGGGAATGCCAGTTGTTCGAGACGGGGGAATGGAATCGCGCCATCGCGGGGTGGGTGGCCCCGCAAATGGCTGGCTCAAGTGCTTGCAGTGGTTATACAAATCGGACGCAAGAAACCGAGTTACAAGCCGCGCGATCTTATGTGATAGATGTCACTAACGGCAATCAGCCTTCCAGAAGCACAATTTGAACATCCCCTTATGCGCACATCGACATATCCAGAAGATGCGACAAGGAGGAGGACAGATGGCAGGAGAATTCGAAGGCGAAATCAACGCACTGCACGCTGAAATCTGTGCGGGGCTGGCGGACCCGAAGCGCATCCTCATCCTCTATCAGCTGCACGATCAACCACGGACGGTCACCGAACTCGTCCAGGCGCTGAGTATTCCGCAGCCCGCGGTCTCCCGCCATCTCAAGACGTTGCGCGAGCGTGGCATGGTCGTTGCCACCCGCCAAGGTCCTTCGGTTCTGTACAGCCTCGGCGATGAACGCCTGATCCAGGCACTGGACCTGCTGCGCGCCGTCTTGCGCGAAAACCTTTCGCGCCGTGCGGAACTCGTCGGTCAAATGGGCTGAGGCCCATACTCTCAAGGAGGAAACATGTCTAAGTCGGACCCCACCAAGCCCAAGCGTCTGGCCATCATCGCCAGCAAGGGCAGCCTCGACTGGGCCTATCCCCCGTTCATCCTGGGCAGCACGGCTGCCGCCATGGGCTGGGAGGTCGGCATCTTCTTCACCTTCTTCGGATTATCGCTGCTCAAGCCCAAGCTCAACATGAGCGTCACTCCGCTGGGCAACCCGGCCATGCCGATGAAGATGCCCTTCGGCCCGAAGTGGTTCCAGAACATCGTCTGGCCCATCCCGGTCTTCATGATGTCGATCCCGGGCTTCCAGGGGCTGGCGACGAAGCTGATGAAGATGACCTTCAAGAATTCCAACGTGGCCACGGTCGAGGAACTGCGCGATATCTGCATTCAATTCGGCGCGCGCCTGATCGCCTGCCAAATGACGATTGACGTATTCGGCTTCAAGCCCGAGGATTTCATACCCTCTGCCGAGGTTGCCGGCGCTGCCGCTTTCCTCGAATATGCCGGTGATGCGGATGTCACCCTATACGTCTAGCGGACGTTCGCGAAACGTCCAGGAGAGAAATGAGACATGAGCGACAAGAGCAAAACCGTGCTCGACCTGAAAGGCCTCTTGTGCCCGATGCCGGTGGTAAAGCTCGCACTGGCAATGAAGACGATCGCCGTCGGCGCGATCATCGAGGCCACCGCCTCCGACCCGGGCGTGGTGGCGGATATCCCGGCCTGGGCGCGCTCGAGCGGCAATGAACTTGTTTCCCTGGATAAGGTTGCCGACAAAGAGTTCCGCTTCGTGGTCAAGCGCCTGAAGTAGCAGGCGGGAGGCTGGACGATGTCCATTCTATTGGTGTCGAAGGGGGCGGCGCTGGCTGGGCTGGCCGTTTGTGTGGCCGGCCTGGGGCTGCGCTGGCGCAGGTCAATGGAGCGCGCCCGGCCGCGCGATCTTGCACCTGCGCGCGGTTCGGGGATGGCGGGTGTGGTGTACGCCTTCTCGGAAGGCATGATGCCGTGGGCCAAAGAGAGCACGCGCCTTCACTGGGCCGCGTACATTCGCGGCATCGGCTTCCATGTCGGTATCTTCGCCGGGCTGCCTCTGCTTGCGGCCAGCCCGTGGTGGGGGCTGTTGCCGCACGTGGTGCGCCTCGGGCTGGGAGCGATGCTCGGGCTTGGCGCTGTGCTGGGTGCAGTCGGGATCGTGATGCGCATCCGCGAACCCATCCTGCGCGCGTTGAGCATGGCCGATGACTATGCCGCGATCGTTCTGGTGAGCGCTTTCCTGGCGCTCGAGGCCGCCGCCCTGGCTTCCGCCTCATGGATGCCGGCGATGTATCTTGCGGCGGGCATCTTGCTCGCCTACATCCCGCTGGGCAAGATCCGCCATTGCCTGTACTTCTTCTTCGCACGTGCGTTCTTTGGCCAGTTCGTCGGCCGGCGCGCGGTGATTCACCCGCATGCGAGTGGCGCTTCGCCGACAACGCTGGCGGGGGAGGCAGGGCGATGAGCGACATAGTCAAGACCGCAATGGGAGTATTCGAGCGGCAGCTCGGCCGCCCGCTGGAGGCTGCGCTCGAAGTGTGTGCCCGCTGTGGTGTGTGCGCGGAGGCCTGCCACTACTTCCAGGCCGAGCCTTGTGTGGAGAACACGCCGGTTGCGCGGGGCGAAGCCTTGCGCCGGGTGTACCGCGCTGAACACGACTTCTTGGGGCGCATCGCCCCGTGGTGGGTGGGCGCAGAGAAGCTGGACGAAGCTTCGCTGGCCCGCCTGGCCGAGACTGCCTTCAGCCGCTGCACGCTCTGCCGCCGGTGCACGTTCAACTGCCCGCTGGGGGTCGACACACCGCTGATGATGCGCGCCGTGCGCGCCATGGCCACCGCGGCCGGCGTGGCGCCGGAAATCCTGGTGATGCTTGCCGACGCGGCGATCGAGAAGGGCCGGAGCCCGGAAATCTTCCGCGACATGTTCATCGAGCAAATGGCGGACCTGGAACCGGAACTGCGCCAAGCGACGGGCAATCCGCACGCACGGATCAGCGTCGAGCGATCGGGTGCGCGCGTGTTGTACGTGCCGCTGGCCGGCGTGCATACGATCCTGCCGCCGGCGATCATCTTTACTGCCGTCGGCGAAGACTGGACCCTCAGCTTGTTCGAGGCCGCCAACTACGGCGTGTTCCTGGCCGACCCCGCGCGCGCCAAGCAGATCGCAGCGCGTATCGTGGATGAGGCCAAACGCCTGGGTGTCGAGGAAGTGGTGCTGGCCGAATGCGGGCACGCCTATGCCGCGTTGCGCTGGGAAGCGCCGACCTGGTTTGGCGAAACCTTTCCCTTCCGGGTGGTCAGCCTGGTGGAAAAGATTGACACTTACCTGGCGCAGGGCCGGCTGAACCTGGATCCGCGCGCCGTTCGCGAGCGAGTCACGTATCATGACTCGTGCAACATGGCTCGCTCGGGAGGCGTGATCGAGGAACCGCGGCGCGTGCTGCGAGCCATCGCGCCCGACTTTGTTGAGATGACCCCCAACCGGCACGAGGCCTTGTGCTGCGGCGGCGGCGGCGGGCTAGTCGCCCTGCCGGAGTACGAAGATCTGCGCCTGCGGGCCGGCAAGCCTAAGGCGGAACAGGTGCGACGCACGGGGGCCCGCACGGTCGTGGCAGCCTGCGAGAACTGCCGTTTGCAGTTGGGCGATCTCAACCGCCACTATGGTTTGGAGGTCGAAATCAGCGCGCTGGCGGATCTGGTTGTGCGCGCCATGCGCCCGGCGGGACTGAACGAGGAGGCCGTGTCCGTCCGCGCAGAGGCCATCGCAGCCTGACGCGCTCGACGACGAAAACCTGGAGGTCGAAATAGATCGGGCCCGCAGACGCGGGCCCAATCTTGTTCTCGAGGCGAGGAGGCGACGGTGGGAATTGAACCCACGGTGAGGGTTTTGCAGACCCTTGCCTTGCCACTTGGCGACGTCGCCGGGAAGCTTGTTGCCCGGGAATCCCCGGGCAACCGTAAGAGAGCGGGCGAGGGGATTCGAACCCCCGATCTTCTCCTTGGCAAGGAGACGTTCTACCGCTGAACCACGCCCGCAAGCCGAGCTGCGATCAGCCGGAGTGCCGAGACCCAGGATCGAACTGGGGACACCGCGATTTTCAGTCGCGTGCTCTACCAACTGAGCTATCTCGGCGAGAGTCTCAGCCCTCCGCCAGGATCGACTTGAGACGTCGCGATTCTACCTGTGCCCCAATCGATTGTCAAGCGAAACGCGTCCTCCGATGCGCTGAACGACTGCATTCCGCCCCGAGTCGCCCACGCCGGTGGCGCGATGCCGGTCGAGGACTCCCCTTCGGCTCACTGCGCCGAGGCGGTTTGCCATGCCTCGCGGACTATGCTATCATCACGCGGTGCGCCGGGTGGGCTGATTCTTCCGGCGGGACGAAGATCCAAACTGCGGCGCGGCCTCCGGCGGGGGTCGCGCGCATGCGCTTTTTGGGAGAGGGGCGGCCTGCGAGGCGCCCCGGCCGCTTGGCATGGGAGTGGACGACGTCGATGACCGATCAACCGGTTTTCCTCACCCGTGAGGGCCTCAAGCAGCTTGAGGAAGAACTCGAGTTCCTGCGCACCAAGCGACGCGCCGAGGTGGCCGAGCGCCTGCACGATGCCATGGAAGGCGGCGAGCTCATCGAGAATGCCGAATACGAGAGCGCCAAGAACGAGCAGGCCTTTGTCGAGGGGCGCATCCTGCAACTCGAAGCGATGCTCAGCAATGCCCAGGTCATTGAAAGCGGCGGACCGGAAGACGTGGTGCGGGTCGGCAGCACGGTGACCATTCAAGAAGAGGCCCAGCCGCCGGAGAAGTACACCATCGTCGGCGCCGCCGAGGCCAACCCCAAGCAGGGACGCATTTCAAACGAGTCGCCGCTCGGTCAGGCGCTGCTCAATCGCAAGCCCGGTGATGAAGTCCGGGTCAACGCGCCGGCCGGGATGCTGACCTTTCGCGTGCTCAAGATCGAATAAACGCCGCCTCGTGGGGCCGGCCCCGCGCGGAACGCCGTGCGGGGCTTTTTGATGCGCAGGGCTGTGGTTCGTCCAGGAGCCGGTTGGCATGCGTCCACTGACCGAAATCGAGCGCAACCGCATCGAGAAAATACGCCGACTGCGCGAGGCGGGGAGCGAACCCTACCCACCCCGCGCACGGCGAACGCACACAGCGGCGCAGGCGCTGGCCGCATTCGCCGCCAACCCGGAAGGCAAGACCGAAGCGGCGGTCGTCGGCCGGCTGCGTTCGATCCGTACGATGGGCAAGGCCACTTTCGCCCACCTGGAGGACGCCAGCGGCCGGCTGCAGATCTATCTGCGCGCCGACGACCTGGGGCCCGAGACGCTGCGCACCTTTGCCGAGTTGTATGACCTGGGGGACTTCATCCAGGCCGAAGGCTATTTGTTCGCCACGCGCACCGGCGAGGTGACGCTGCATGTGCGTGCGCTGGCCATGCTCGCCAAGTCGATCACCCCATTGCCTGCCGCCAAAGAAGATGAGGTGGACGGCAAGCGGGTCGTCTATTCCGCCTTCGACAACCCAGAGGCGCGCTACCGCCAGCGCTACGCCGATCTGGCGCTCAACCCTGAAGTGCGCGAGGTCTTTCGCGCGCGGGCCAAAGTGGTCGCCGCCGTGCGCTCGTTTCTCGACGGGTTGGACTTCATCGAGGTCGAGACTCCCATCTTGCAGCCCATCTACGGCGGCGCGGCGGCCCACCCGTTCGTCACTCATCACAACCAGCTCCATCAGGACCTCTACCTGCGCATCTCGTTCGAGTTGTACCTCAAGCGCCTGCTGGTGGGAGGCCTCGAGCGCGTCTACGAGATCGGCCGCGACTTCCGCAACGAGGGCGTGTCGTTCAAGCACAACCCGGAGTTCACTCAGCTCGAGTTCTACATGGCCTATGCCGACTACCGCGAGGTGATGGCTCTCGCCGAGAACCTGGTGGCCCACACGGCGCAGGCTGTGCGCGGGACCATGCGAGTTGCCTATCAGGGGCAAACGCTTGACTTTACCCCGCCCTGGCGGCGAGTGGACCTCAACCAGGCCGTGAGCGATGCCTCGGGCATCGAACTGTGGCAGCACCCGACTGCCGAAGGGCTGGCGGCAGCGATGCGTGAGCACGGGCACTTGCCCACACCCGGTGCGACGCGCGGCAAGCTCATCGAAAGCCTGCTGGCCCACTACGTCGAGCCAACCCTAGTTCAACCGACTTTCGTTATCGACTACCCGCGCGATATCTCGCCGCTCGCCAAGAGCAAACCCGGCGACCCGCAGACCGTCGAGCGCTTTGAGGGATTCGTGGCGGGCATGGAACTGTGCAACGCCTTCACCGAGTTGAACGATCCCCTCGACCAGGAAGCGCGCTTCGAAGAAATGGGACGCTCTTACGGGGCAGAGGATGAGGACCGCCACCCGCTGGATGAGGACTATCTGAACGCCATGCGTTACGGCATGCCACCCAACGGCGGCTTCGGCCTGGGCCTCGACCGCTTGACGATGCTGCTCACAGACCAGGCGACGATCCGCGAGGTGATCTTGTTCCCACATCTGCGCTTACGGGAGGAGCCGCGAACATCGGCTGGCGACGATCGGACCCAACCGGAGACTCTCGGGAGAGATGAATGACCAACGCGCTGGTTGAACTCAAGGCGCATTTGGGTGAGGTCGCGGATCTCTCGGCGGCGGGCGCGGTTCTGGAGTGGGATCAGCGTACCTACATGCCGAGCGGCGGTGCGAACGCTCGCGCCCAGGCTCTGGCCACCCTGGCCGGGCTGGCTCACGAGAAAATGATTTCACAACGGACCGGCGATCTGCTTGATTCAGCCGCTGGCGAGACGAGCGCGACTGATCCCGATTCGGACGACGCGCGATTGGTGCGAGTGACCCGGCGCGAGTACGAGCGCCAGCGCCGCGTTCCGACGGCCTGGGTGGGCGAGTTCACGCGCGTCAGTTCGACTGCCACCGGTGTGTGGGAAAAGGCCAAACCCTCTTCCGACTTTGCCCTTTTCCGCCCGCACCTGGAGCGCATCGTCGCTATGCGCCGGGAATACGTCGAATTCTTCGCCCCCTACGATTCGATCTATGATCCGCTGCTTGACGGCTTCGAGCCAGGCATGAAGACAGCCGAAGTCGCGGCGGTGTTTTCGGTGTTGCGGCCGGCGCTGGTGGACCTGGTGCAGAAGATTGCCGAGCGCGCCGGCGCTGTGGACGATCGCTGCCTGCAAGGCGATTTCGACGAAGCCCGTCAGTGGGATTTCGGCGTCCAGGTGCTCAAACGCCTGGGCTACGATTTCGACCGTGGGCGGCAGGACCGCTCGGCGCATCCTTTCACAACTTCCTTCTCGCCCGACGACGTGCGCATCACGACCCGCTTCCATCGCGATTTGATCGCCTCGGCCTTGATGAGCACGGTCCACGAAGGCGGGCACGCGCTTTACTACCAGGGCATTGACCCGGCGCTGGCCCGCACACCGCTCGCCGGCGGGGCGTCGCACGGCATGCACGAGTCGCAATCGCGCATGTGGGAGAACTTGATCGGCCGCAGCCGCCCCTTCTGGAAGGTGTTCTATCCACAGTTCCAGAGGACCTTCGGGGAATTCGCCAAGGTGCCCCTCGAGACTTTCTATCGCGCGCTCAACAAGGTCACACCCTCGCTCATCCGCGTCGAGGCCGACGAGGTGACCTACAACCTGCACATCTTGTTGCGCTTCGAGCTCGAGTTGGCGCTGCTGCAGGGTGACCTAGCAGTGAAGGACTTGCCGGGCGTGTGGAACCAGAAGATGAAGGACTACCTGGGTATCCTGCCGCCTGACGACGCGCACGGCGTATTGCAGGATGTGCACTGGTCGGACGGGTCAATGGGCTACTTCCCCACTTACTCGCTGGGCAATGTGATCTCCGTTCAGCTGTTCAATGCGGCGCTCGCGCAATCGCGGAGCCTCGCGAATGATCTGGACCGCGGCGAGTACGGCTCATTGCTGGGCTGGCTGCGCGAGAACGTCCATCGCCACGGGGCCAAGTTCGAATCGCCCGAGTTGCTGCAACGCATCACCGGCGAGGCTCTGACGCCCCAGCCGTACATCCAATATCTGAAAACCAAGTTTGGGGAGATTTACGGCTTCTGATGATGCGTGTGCGCGCTGGTATGCGGCGCGTGAAGGCAATCGCAACCCGGGGCTGGCCCGGACCGCAGGGCGACTGCATTCCCGATCTAGTAGGTGGTGGCGGCATCCGCAGAGGATGCCGCCGTTTGATTCCTTGCCAGCCTCGCCCGGGCAGGTTGAGGACCGGGACGGCTCGAGCCGCTGGAACCCGCTGCAAGTGGTGACAATCACTCCTTCTCGCGAAGGAAGCCTCATGCGCCGACTCATCCAGGCCACTTCGATTGCGATTCTCCTGCTGTGTGCTGCGGCTCCGGTCGCAGCGAAGATCGATCTCAGCGTGTTTTACGCGGGCCCCGCGGGTGGGGTGCGCACCGCGCTCGAGCTGGCCGGGTTCGATCTTGTCGCCCAGCCCGAGCAGGCCAGGGTGCTAGTGCTCAACGGCGTCATGCCACGCGAAGCGAGGGTTACCGATCAGCTCGCAGCGGGCAAAGGCCTCGTGCTCATCCTGGGCCCTGAGCTCACCCAGGGTGATCTCGAATCGGTGCTTGGCGGTTCGCCACGCGTACGCACGGCAGAGGAGCCCCTCAGCTTGGAGGCCGCTCCGGTCGCGGGGCAGGCGCAGGCGGTGGGCGTGGTGTGGAATAGCGCGCCGCAAGTACGTGCGCGCCTCGAACTTAGCGGAGCGGACCTCACTCCCCTGGCGCAGGGATATCCAGGCGATGAGCTTGTTCTCGGCGTGCGCGAAAGGGACGGCGGCGCGACCTTCGTCTTCACACCGTTTCTAAATCCCACCAGCAACCCGCAGATCCAGGAATGGGCCTACTTCAACTACCTGGTGTATGCGTTGGTGATGCGCGCCGGCGGGCTTGAGCCGTTGGGTTTCGCCGATTATCCGGGTTCACCCGTGCCGCATGCTGGGGATCGCATCGCCATTCTCGCCGCATTGGCGGTGCTTCTCGTTCTGGTAGCGCTGGCGTTCGTTGTGGTGCGGCGCTACAGCCGGGCACACCCTGAAGCGCTGGATGCGATCGTCGCCAACCGGGCGGCCTTTACGGCGCGGTCGGCGGAAACGGGCTGGGAGAGAGTGGGATTTCACCGGCCGCTAGGGGGTTTCCTGCTCTCGCTCATGCTTGGCCTCATCCTGTTCGTCCCGCTCATCATCTACCAGAACCTTGTGCTTCCGGTTTACATTTTGCCCTCGGCCCAGGCACTCGGGTTGTGGGGCAGGGTGGTGCAGTTTTTCAACGTCGCCTGGCTGTTCTTCGACATGGGGACAAGCATCGCCTTCATCAAATACCTTTCACAGTACCGGGTTCACGACCCGCGAAAGGGGATCCAGTACGGCCAGGTCTTTGTTTGGTGGCAGATGCTCTCAGGTGCCGTGCAGGTGGCGATGGTTGTCGGCCTGGCGTCCACGGTGGTGCCGCGAACGACGTATGCGTTGTACGCGTGGAGTGTGATTCTGCATTCGCTCATTCAACTGCCGGGCTGGTTCCTTGTGTTCAATCATGCGCTCAAGGGGTTCCAGCGGTCGGATCATGCCCAGTTCCTGGAGTTGGTCTGGCAGGTGCTGATGCCGATGCTGGCTCAGCCGATCGTAGTGGCGCTCATGTACGCGTGGGGAAGGGCCCACCCGGCAGTGGGCGGGGCGATGGGCGGCCTGCTCGGCATGGGGCTGGCGGCGTATGTGGCCGAGGCACTCACCTTTGGCCTGGGCTTCTGGCTTTACCGGCGCATGGGCTACAGCGTGCGAGTGCTGTTCCTGGCGCATTTCGATTGGGAGGTGGTGCGCACCAGCTTTGCCTTCGGGGTGTTTGAGATGCTGGGCTCGTTGGCCTGGGCTGCCGGTCAGGCGGCCGAGATTTGGATCACCCAATCGCGGCTAGTCAACTACGCCGAGGTGTGGGGCAATTGGGTGCTGGCCCAGAATTTCGTCTTCGCCTTCAACGTGCTGCAGACGCTTAACAACGGGGTCATGCCAGCCATCTCGGAAGCCATCTCCAATGGCAAGCGCGTGCTCAGCCAATACTACAGCGCCCAATCGTACCGCTACGGAGGGATGATCAGTGCCTTCATCGGGGCGGTGCTCTTGGCGGTAGCCGACCGGTTCATCCTCGGCGCCTCGGGCCCGGAGTTCGTGCGCGCGGCCGGTTACGCCGTGCCGCTCATCCTGTGGGGGGCCATCCAGTACCCCTCGTGGGTGGGCGACACCGTGCAACTCGGGAGCAACCGTCCCTACCTCAAGTCGCTGCTCGTTTTCGGCGAGCAAGTGCTGCGCGTGATCCTGGCACTGCTGCTGCTCGCGCGGCTGCAGGTCAACGCGCTGATCGTGGCCTACTTCGCCGGGCTGCTTACCAAGGGTATCGTCGCTTACTTCATCAACCACCGCATGTGCTACCCGCAGCGTTTCTACTTCTGGTCGTCCTTGGCAGCGCCGCTCCTGGCGGGCGGAGCGCACTACCTGATCTTGCGCGGGCTGACCGGTTTGATCTGGCGGGCCGATCAGCTCAGCAGCGTGCTCATCTTCTTCATTGGGATTCTGCCGAGCTTCCCGGTGTACGCTTTCCTCTACGCACTGTGCGGCGGCTGGGATGCGGGCACGCTCGCGGAACTGCGCGAAGCCATTCCGTTCTCCGGCTTCATGCGTCCCGTCACGTGGGTCTTCTATGCGGCCTCCGCGCTCGGATGCCGCGTGAGCCCGCTGCACGGCCGCTTCCCGCTGACCCTGCGCGAGGCCGCGCTGCGTGAGGCGAACCAACTCACTCTGGAGAAAGTCCCGCTGTAGAAGGCGAGGCATGGCATGGCTGTGCTGCATTTGATTTCTCACACCCACTGGGATCGAGAGTGGTATCTGCCGTTCCAAGAATTTCGCTTGAAGTTGGTCCAACTCATCGACGGCACGCTGGATCTGTTGGCGCGCGACCGCGGCTTCCGGCACTTCATGCTCGACGGGCAGACGATTGTGCTAGAGGACTACCTGGCGCTGCGTCCGGATCGCGAGCGAGAAATCGCCGCCCACGTGCGCAGCGGGCGGCTGCTCATCGGGCCGTGGTTCGTTCTGCCCGACGAATTCCTGGTGAGCCCAGAAGCCATCCTGCGCAATCTGCTCGAAGGCAGACGCATCGCGGCGCGTTTCGGGCGGAACATGCCGGTGGGCTACATCCCGGATCCGTTCGGGCACATCGCCCAGATGCCGCAGATCCTGCGCGGGTTTGGCATCGAAACGGCGTGTGTCCAACGCGGGCTCGATGACCAGCCGTGCGAGTTTTGGTGGCAATCGCCGGATGGATCCCAGGTGCTGATGGCCTACCTGCGCGAGGGCTACGGCAATGCCGCCGGGCTGCCGGCGGATGACCCGCGGCGATTCCTCAAAGCCGTGCGCGAACTGGCTGCCGCACTGGTGCCTCATTCGCCATCGGGCCACGTGGCCTTGATGTATGGGACCGATCATATGCGGCCGACGCCGGAGACCAGCAAGGCGCTGGGCTTTGCCGTTCGCCGGCTGAAGGACGATCGCCTGGTTCATTCCACTTTGCCTGCGTACGTGGGAGGCATACGCCGCGCGCTCGGCGCGCGCATTGCGGGCCTGCCAATTGTCGAGGGCGAATTGCGTTCCTCCAAGCGCTGGCATCTGCTGCCGGGCGTGGTGTCGACCCGCATGTGGATCAAGCAACGCAATCACGCGTGCGAGGAACTCCTCGAGGCGTGGGCCGAACCCTTCAGTGCCTGGGCGGAGTGGGTGGGCGCCAATGGCGAGGCAGGCGGCCGAGAGGCCGTAACGGAGGACGTGGTAGCCCGGCCGGCCGCGGTAGTGGGCGAGGCATGGCGTTTGCTCATGCAATGCCATGCGCATGATTCGATCTGTGGCTGCTCGATTGACCAGGTGCATGAAGAAATGCAGCCGCGCTTCGACCAGGTGCAGCAAATAGGCGAGGTGGTAACCCGCCAGAGCCTGGGCCAACTGGCCGCCTTGGCCGAAACGCGCGCTTCGCGCGAAGTGGGCGAGGCGAAGGCTACGATTGTCGCATTCAACCCGGTGAGTTGGGCTCGCAGCGACCGGGTCGAGGTGGACTTGGAACTTGGATCCGGGGTCGGCGCCTTTGACATCGTGGACGACCACGGAGTGCGGATGGAGTTGGATCGGCGCGGTCTCGGATCGCGCGAATTGATCCACACCACACTCGACCGGGAGGCCTTCCGCAGTGCCATTGGCATGGTGCATGAAGGTCGCGTGGCCGGGATGAATCTCCAGGCGCTGGAGGTCGCGCGCCAGGGGGCGCGGGCGGTGCTGCAGGTTGCGCTATGGTCGAAGGGGTCGCCCAATCGCAGCGCCTGGGAGCACGCGGTGCGCGAAGTCAACGCCTTGCTGGAGGACAAGGGTGTGACCTCCTACGAGGTATGCGCGCGCTCTGTGGATGAGACCCGCGTGCGTTTCGCCGCGCGCGATGTGCCCGGCCTCGGCTACCGAACATTTTTCGTGAAACCTCGCAAGAGCGACAGACCCTCTTTGGCACGACCGTTGCCCGCATGGGCGAAGTGGCTTATGCCCGTCGGTGCGCTGCTCGCAAAGCTGGGCCTTTCAGCCGGACCGTCGGGCTCGGAGCGCGAGTGGAGTCGCGGCCCGCGGGCCATCGAGAACGGATTCCTGCGCGTGGAAGCGGGTGCGAGGGATGGAACGCTGGCGGTCTTCCACAAGCCGACTGGGCTTAAGCTGCATGGGCTCAACCTGTTCGAGGACGGGGGAGACTGCGGCGACGAGTACAACTTCTGCCCGCCGGGCGCCGACCGCGTGGTCCGCGGCGGGCGCCTGCGTGCGGTGCACGTGCGCCGAGGCAACACGGCGCAGGAGCTGCGCCTCCAGCTTGTTCTGCGCCTGCCGCGGGAACTGGCTCCCAACCGCACGCGCCGATCGCGCACAATGGTTGACACACGGGTCGAGGTTCGCATTTGCCTGGCTGCGGGGGTCGACCGCGTCGACGTCGAGGTGCAGGTCGACAACTTGGCCAAAGACCACCGCCTACGTGTATTGTTTCCCACGCCGCTGCGATCGGAGTTGGCCGCCTACGACGGCCACTTCGAGGTCCTGCCGCGGGGCATTCACCTTCCCCAATGGGATGAGACCTGGGTGGAGCAGCCTCGTCCGGAGAAGCCCCAACGGCGATGGGTTGACATCAGCGATGGGTCGGCGGGGCTGATGATCGCCAATCGCGGATTGCCCGAGGTGGAGGTGCGGCCGACGACGGATGGGAGCGAGATCGCATTGACGCTGATGCGTTGCGTGGGGTGGCTCTCACGCGACGACTTCCCGAACCGACGCGGGCACGCCGGTCCGGTGCTCGAGACACCCGGGGCGCAAATGCCCGGGCGCCATGTCTTTGCTTACTCTATTCTCCCCCATGCCGGCGATTGGGAACAGGCTTACCGCCGCGCGCATGAGTTTGACCGGCCGGCGCGCGCCGTGGCTGCAACACTTCACCGCGGGCCGATGCCCTCGAGTGTCTCGCTGGTCAGCGTACACGGCGGCGATTTCCTGGTGACCGCGGTGAAACAGGCCGAGCGGGGCGCGGCTCTTGTTGTGCGCGGCGTCAACCTCGGAAAGACGCCGGCGGTCGTGCAGCTTCGGCCCTGGAGACGATTCGGGCGCTGCCAGTTGGCGCGCCTGGATGAAACGCCGCTGTCGACCCTGTCGATCCGTCGAGACGGGACCGCCGAAATCGATGTGCGCCCGGCCCAAGTTGTGACCCTGCTGTTCTCAGACCCTTCGTCGCGGACACGGCGCTGAATTGGCCGTCGGTCGGCATCATCGGAGGGATGTGCCAAGCTTCAGCGCAACTCCTGCGGTCGGATGCAATCACAGTCCACGTGCACAATCGCCGTTGGCATCACCTCGCACGGACGTGGGGCCTGGGCGGGGCAACTCCGATTCGGGGAAGCACTAGAGAGGCAACGCGATGTTGGGGGTCCAAACGCGGATGGCGGCCTCGCCGCTGAGCGGGCACTTGTACTCGCAGATGCCGCATCCGATGCAGCGTTCGCGAACAACCCTCGGTTGCTGAACGGACACGGTCGATCCGTCGTGGCGCGTGACCTCGACGCGCTCGAGCAGGATGGCCTTCTCCGCCACCGGGCACATCTCCTCGCACACGATGCAGTCACGCTGATCGGCCCACGCGATGCACCGATCCTTGTCGATGTATGCAACACCGATGACGGTGAGGCGCTTCTGCTCCAGCGCCAGCGGAGGGATCGCGCCGACCGGGCAGATCTCGCCGCACGCGGTACACGAGTAGTCGCAATACCCTAAGCGCGGCACGAGCACGGGAGTCCATAAGCCTTCCAGCCCGGCCTCGGATATAGCGGGATGGATGGCGCCGGTCGGGCATGTGCGGGTGCACTCGCCGCAGCGCAGGCATTTGCCGATCAGGTTGTTCTCGCGAGCGCCGGGCGGCTGCACCCGATGGGCCGAGGCTGCCGGCGTTCCGGTTTGGCTGCGGAGCAGCGCTACGCCGGCCAATCCGCCGCCCAGCGCAGCCAGCACCTCCCGTCGATTTGGATCATAGGCCATTCGCGGGGCGATTGCCGTGCCGGCAGAAAACACGGCGCCCTGGCGCGGGCACGCGGCCAAGCACTCCAAACACATCGTGCATTCGGCTGGGTCGCTGGAAAACTGCCGATCGGCCCGGATGGTGGCAGTGGGGCAAACGTGAGTGCACGCTCCGCACGCATTGCAGCCGGGTGCCACCGTGCGCTTCACAATCGCGAGTCGTGAAAGGAGCGCGAGCAGCCCGCCCAGCGGGCACACATAGCGGCACCAGAATCGTTCGGCGAGCCAATTGAGGCCGATGACGGATGCGAGCAAAACACCGAAACCCAATGCCACCCTGCTTGGCAACGGCTCCGCGGGGAAGACCGCGGGCCGGAGGAGCAAGTCGGTGCGCCCGACGAGCGGAGCGAGCAAAGGAACGCGGTATAAGCCCGTCTCCAGGGCGAGAACAAACCGATCGAGCGCCGGCCAAACGGAGGAGGCCAATGACCGCGTAAGGAGGGTCAGCGGATCGAGGACCATCAGGCTGAGGCTTCCGAGCAGGGCGCTCGCAAGAATCAGGACTACGAGGAGTATCTTGACTCGCCGCCAGGGCTCAGCGGCTTCGAGCGCGCGCACTCGCCGGCGCGACGGTGAGAAGACATCGAGGATCGCTCCCAGGGGGCACAACCAGCCGCACCATGCCCGTCCAAGACCCAGCGCGAGGCCGATGACCAGTAGCGAGAGGAGCATACCCGCCACGAATTCGCGCCCGGACAGTGCCTGCGCGAGCGCAGCCAGCGGGTCGAGGCGAAGGAACAAGTTGGCCGCGGCCGGGAGGTACGGCCCGCGCCGTGCCAGGATGAAGGCGGCGAGGTAGGCGGCCAGAGCCAGAAGTTGAACCACCCAGCGAGCGCGGGTATACCAACGCGGGTCCACGCGCCGGCCCGCCTCATGCTCCAATGGTCAACTCCTCGATCCTCATCGCGCCTAGGTCGCTCTGCCCCAGCCCCATATCCCGGCCGGCGCGAAGATACGACAGATCATCCGGCTGCAGTCCGAAAAGCGTGGCCGCGTAGCTGTCGGCGGCCACGACATCGGTCGACAGGATCAGTGTGTCGGCCTGGCGAACATCGGCCAAGGAGCCGCCGCTCGGGCCGTGGGCCATCAGCATACGCACGGCGTCCACGACAGTGAGCGCCGGCCGCACGCGGCTGGCCAAGTCCGCCAGGCGCTGCCCAATCGCCTGATGCATCAATGGGCGGTCGCGGATCACTCCCATCAGATTCTTCATGCCTAACGTCAGACGAGCCAGGCTGTGATGCTTGGCGATGGGAACGTTGATCAGCACGTCCGCCTTGAGCACGTCATCGTAGATCTCGAGCGCGTGCAGGTCGCGGCCCTGCGGCAGGTCGGTGGCCACATACTTGAACGAGCGCATGAGGTGCATCTCGCCGCCCGCCGCCTGCACTTGCGCCTCGATGCCGCTGATCGCATAGGCTTGCTCGGCCGAGCCGCCGAAGGGGGAGTCCATCACCGTGACCTGCGCCGCGCCGGCGGCGAGGCACTGTCGAACAAGTTCCCCCACAACCCAAGGATTGGTGGTTGCGGCGTACTCATACGAGTGGTAAGCCACGCAGATATTGGGTTTGATGACCACGCGCGCACCGGGGTGGACGAAGCGCGGCATGCCACCCAGTGCAGCCAATCCCTGGCGCACCAGTTGCTCGGGCGTGGGGCCTCGGGCAACGACCAAGTCTGGATACGAGACTGCGGTAGGCGGCGCTTGCGTCGGCACTTCCTCCGCCGGAAGGAAAGGAGTGGCTGATGCGGGCAGGGGGACGAGCGTGGGCGCTGGGGAGGAGACGAGTGGGTCGGGCAGGGTGTTCGCGATCCGCCCGCAGGCGGCGCCTCCAATGCCGATACCCAACAGCCGGAGGAAAGCTCGCCGCGTCATGGGGGCAGACATCGTGGCTCTTCTATCTTGCCTTGCGATTCATATGGCGACCCCCCACGGAACAGGGAGCGCTGGCCACACTGGACCCACCGGGGGCCGGGAAGCCCAAAGTCCGCCTCCACATAACGCGCATTAGGCCGCCTCCACACAATAGCTGTGTGGAACTCGCTAGGCAATGACCTTTGGCAATACCCAAGTGGGGAAGGATGTCATCGTCCGACCTCGACCACCGATCCCCGCATGCAGCAGCTATGATTTGTTCCACGACAGTTGCGATCCGGCCTGGAATGCCCGGCCACACCGCACATTCAAGAGGTGGTTTTCTGCGAATTGCACCATAGGACCGCACCTGCCGGAGGCGTTCCGATGAGTCAACCCCTTCGCTCGCCCAGTTCCGGCCGGGCCGCTCTATGCTTTGCGTGGCGCGGCTCCCGAGGCGGGGCTCATTCGATTCGCCATTGTATAATAGCCGGCATCCCCAAACCCGGCGGAGCGGCGTAATGCCAGGCTGGCGCGATCGCCTCAAGCATCGGCGACCCAAGACAAACGACTCGAAGACGACCACGGCGGATGAAGCCAAGACCATCCGCATTTCGCCGCGCGAGCTGCCCGCGGAGCTTGTTGGGAGCCCCGAGTCGGATGCCTCTCGAACCGAGGAAGAATCACTCGACCCCGGGCCACAACCCGCGGGCGAGGAGAGGCCTGCGGAAGATAGATCGGCGGGCAGGACAGTGGCGATGCCGGGCAGTGTGTTGCGTCGGCCTAGACCTGGCGGCAGGCCTGCCCCAGCGAGCGACGAGGATTCGGCGGCCGCGGGCAGCGAGAGAGCTGCCGCGGGTGAAACGCCGACCATCGTGCTAAAGATCGCCTACCAGGCCCAGCGCTTCCCGGCGGGCGAGCAGCCTCCGGCCGCCCCGCCGCCGGCTGTGCCGCCGCGGCTTGCCGCGGAAGGCCCCCCCGCTCCAGGAGAAGGCAGCGAAGCGAAGCGATCGCGGGAACAGGCCCTTGCCCAGGCGCGCGAGCGCCTGAACAACGTGCAGGAGAAGATAGGCCGCATCGCCGAGGAATTCGCCGAGGGTCAGGTGAACCGCGCCCAGTTCCAGGAACTCTTCGACCACTACCAGCGCGAGCGGCGCACGATCCTGGCGTGGATCGACACCACGGCCGAGGTACCCAATTGGCGCGAATTGGCGGCCGAAGGGCGAAGCATGATCATTCGCCGCCAACACAAAGCCCGCGTCCTGGGGTACGCCATCTGCGAGCAGCAGTCGGGCCTACCCCTGCGCAGCATCGGCATGTTCGAGGAGGATCCGGAGTTGGTGGTGCCGATGCTTACCGCCTACCGCTCGGCCACGGAGGAAATCTTCGGGGCGGGCATGCGCTCGACCGAGATCGAGGGCGGCCGCTGGTTATGTTTCGTGGCCGGCGAGTTTACCATGCTGATGGTCCTGTTCAGCAACGAGCCGGCGCGCAAGGACCTGGAAGGCCTCGACGAGCTGCTGCGGACTTTCGAGCGGATGAACCGCTACATCCTTCGCCGGCAGCCGATCCAGCCCGATGATCTCTTCCTGCCCTATCGCTTCTACATCGACAGCCCCAAGTAGGTTGAGGCGCCGCCGCATTCCATGTCGTCCATTCCCGTTCTCAAAGTCCTGATGGCCGGCGACGGCGCGGTCGGCAAGACCTCGCTCATCCGCCGCTTCTGCGAGGGCAAGTTCGAGGAGTCGCGCGTCAGCACGATTGGCGTGGACTTCCAGACTCAACGGGTGGATCTGCCCGGCGGTACGGTAAAACTCTCGATCTGGGATATGGCCGGGCAGGATCGCTTTCATGACATCCGCCAGGGTTTTTACCGCGGCAGCCGATGCGCGGCGCTGGTCTTTGACGCCACCGCCCCGGTCACGTTGCAGAACCTGCCTCGCTGGCGCGAGGAGATCCTGGCCGTCGTTCCCGACCTGCGCTTCGTCGTGGTGGCCAACAAGGTGGACCTGCTGACCCAAGGCATGGCGTCGCCCTCTACCAGCCAGGCACCGCCGAGCATCCGTGCCGGACGGACCTTCGCCGCGTCCATCGGCGCGGGTTTCGTTCCGACCAGCGCGCTCAGCGGCACGAATGTTCCACAGCTCTTCGAACAACTCGCCAAACTCGCCCAGGCTCACAAACAGGCCGGCTTCGGTTCTCGCTGAACCCCGTCGGGCGAGAATCCGGATGCTGGGTGTTGTCGAGGCAATGGACGACATGCCTGGGATCCTGAGCATGCCAGAGCCTGGGAGTTGGGTCGTTCCGCAAGATCCAAAGGCTGACGAACTTCCCTCCGTCACCAGGATGGGCAGCGTGCCGGGGCCAACCCCTACCCACGGGTGCTCCGCGTCCACCCGGTGTGCGTGGGGCCGCAACCCAGCCTGATGCATCGCCACGCCGAGGCACAATAGTGAAGCTTCCGCACTGGTCGGTGGCACCCGAAGGCACGCCGCCGACTCAACGCAAGAACTTCCTCAACGTCCAGATCGATGGGATCGGAGTTGGCCTGGCAGCGGCGTCAGCGCCGTTCCTCCCTGTGTTCCTGGCACGCATGGGCGCCTCAAACCTGGAGGTCGGCCTGCTGACCGCCATGCCGGCTCTGACCGGGCTGCTGCTCGCGCTGCCGGTGGGCCGCTTCCTTCAAGCGCGCCGGCGGATCGTGCCGTGGTTCAGTCTCTCGCGGCTGCTGGTCATCTCGGCCTATGCTTTCACCGGTTTGGCGCCCTTCGTCGTTCCGCAACAATCGCTGGTCGCGGTGGTGCTGGGCATCTGGGCGATGGCCACATTGCCGCAAACCGCCCTCAATGTCACGTTCTCAGTCGTAATGAACGGCGTGGCCGGCCCGCGCGGGCGATACGATTTGATGAGCCGCCGCTGGTCGATCCTGGGGTTCACCACGGCCGTTTCGGTGGCTGCGGCGGGCAAGGTGCTCGACGTGCTGGCCTTCCCGATCAACTACCAGGCGGTGTTCCTCGGCCTCTCGTTGGGCGGCCTGATCAGCTACTACTTCTCGTCGCACATCGACCTGCCCGCGGCCGACCTCACGCCATCCTTGCCCGGTGCAGGGCTGAGGGCAAGGATGCGAGATTACGTCGGCCCAGTGTTGCGCGAGCGAGGCTTCGTCTCGTTTGTCCTCAAGCGCTTCGTGTTTCTCACCGGCACCTCGCTGGCCACGCCGCTCTTTCCGCTCTACTACGTGCGCGTCGTGAATGCCTCCGACTGGTGGATCGGGTTGATCAATACGGCACAAATGGCCGTTGTGCTGTTCGGCTACTTCTTCTGGGCCCGCCAGTCACGCCGGCATGGGTCGCGCCTCGTTCTTCTGGCAAGTACTCTGGCGATCGCGCTTTACCCGGCGCTCACTGCCGCGAGCACACGGGTGGAAATCATCGCGATCATCGCGGGCGTGGCAGGGGTTTTCCAGGCGGGAATCGACCTGGTCTTTTTCGACGAATTGATGCGCACCGTTCCCCCGGCTTACACTGCCACCTTCGTCTCGATGGCGCAGATGCTGACCTACCTCTCGGCGATGTTGGCACCGCTCTTGGGGACTTTCCTGGCCGACCGGATCGGTTTGGCGGGAGCGCTGGTCATTGCGGCAGGTGTGCGCCTGCTGGGCTTCGCGCTATTTGCACTCCCGTTGCGGCCGGGCACATCGATTGAGGCTTCGGTGGCGGCTTAGCTTCCCAGAGAGAAGGTCCGCTGACTGGCGAATCCCTCAGATCGATGGATGGGCCCCGTCCGCTTCACACAAGGCGCACAGCCCTCGGTGGAGTTCACGCCATCGCGCGCGAGCCGTTCGTGACTTGTCCGTGACGGCAAGCCCCACGGGCTGCAATTCATTCCTCGACTCACAGCGGTTTTCTGGTGAATGCGCTGGACCCGCGAGCCTCTCGTCAGCAATGGGTCGCTGCGATGGAGGGTCCATTTGCCATCGAAGAGTGCCAGGAGAATGGCGCCGCGGGGACTAGCGGGAGTTGTAGGAGGCGATGATCTGGCCGAGGCCCACTCCGCTTCCAGCGATCATGGCCATACCAGTGAGGATCACCCACAAAGTCTGCCAGTGCTGCGCAGCCAGGGCGAACAGCCCGAGCGGCAGTGCGCCGCCGAATTGTTGATCGTACATGCGCGCATCAAGAATAAGGACGTAAGTGGCCCAGGCCGTGAGACCCAGGCCGGCGGTCAAAGTCGGGACGAGGATCAGGAGCAACGTTGGAATCTGTCGGCGCGTGATCCGCGGGGCCTCGGTGGACTCGATAGAAAGCACGAAGGCTTCCACCTCCGGCCACCTTTGCCCAGTGCGTTCGCACAACTGGGCAATCACCTGATTGCGGTCCTGGCCATGCGCCAATTCGCGGACAACGAATTCGGTGAGCGCAGGGTCGTCGAGCATCGAGGCATCCTGTGGATCGAGTCTGCGCCATCCCGCCGGCGCGGTCGGCGTCCCATGATAAGAGCCCGAGTATACCGTGGCCCGCCTTCCGTGCAGGAGAGTGCCGCCCCGCGAGGGGTGCCTGGCAAACCGGCCGGTAATTACACCCGCGCGACATCCTATGCTAGGATAGAGAGAACCGAGGTCGAGTGGGAGGGAGTGTGCCCGCACTGCCCGCCATTGCAGCCCGCGCCGAGGTCATCCGTCACCACAGGCAGCAGGGGGGCCAGGTGGCTGCGGTCCTGCCGGTCCATGCCCCGCGGGCGCTGTTGCGCGCCTATGGTTTCCTGCCGGTCGAGGTCTGGGGACCGCCTGGGGTGCGCACTTCCGACGGCGCCAGCCACCTCCAGCCGTATGTGTGTTCGATCGTCCGCAACGCGCTGTCGTTTCTGCTGAGCGGCGGGCTCGACGCGACCGACCTGATCCTGGTCCCTCACGCCTGCGATTCTCTGCAAGGCCTGGGGAGCATCCTTCTCGACTTCATCAAACCCCGTCAGCCCGTTGTGCCGCTCTATTTCCCACGCAGCGAGGGAGCGGGTGCCCACCGGTTTCTGGCCGAGGAATTGCGCCGCGTCGCAACGCGCATGGGGGAAATCACCTCGCGCGCGCCGGCCGCCGACGAGATTCTCCAGTACGTGGTCGATGAGGAGACTGGCGATCGGCTTCTCCTTGAATTGCATGAGACGCGGCGGCAACTGCCGCTGAACAACGCGGACTTCTACCGGCTAGTTCGGTCGCGCGAATACCTGCCGCGCGAGGCTTTCGAAACCGCCGCCCGCCAGGCCTTGGCCATGCGGCATCCCGATTCCGCGCCCGGGAAAACGTTGCTCCTTTCGGGTGTCGTGCCCGAACCCACGTCGCTCATGGCCGCGCTGGATGAGCGCCAGGTGCAGATTGTGGCGGATGACACCCTCTGCAGCCGACGGCGAGTATGCCCGCCGGGCAGGAGTTCCGATCCGTTTGAGCGTCTTTCTCAAAGTTGGCTAGGCGGTCCGCCCGACTCGACGCGCGGGTCTTCGATGGCTGCACGCTCCGACTATCTGGTGCGCCAGGTGGCGGCAAGCGGCGCGTGCGGCGTCATTTTCTACCTGGTCAAGTTCTGCGAACCCGAACTATTCTATCTGCCTACGCTGCGCAAAGCGCTGCAACGCAAAGGAGTCCCGTCGGTCGTGCTCGAGGTGGATTTGAATGACGCCCTATCCCAGCAAATGCTCACGCGGCTGGATGCGCTGTTGGAAATGATTCCATGAACCCGGCGGCCGGCTTGGCGTACGCCTGCAATGCGCGTGTGCTCGGGCCTGCAGCTCTGCGCGCCGCACGCCTACACGCTGAGTGGCAGGCGCGCGGCGGGGCGGGCCGATCCCCGCATCTCGCGCCCCCGCTGCGCGTCGCGCCGCGCTGCAAGGAGATGGTCGCGCGCCACTGGCTGGAGGGCCGATATGTGCAGGGCGTACGCAAGGTGGCCTGGGTCACCTCCGGCGCTCCGGTGGAGTTCCTCACCGCCCTGGGTTTCTACCTTCTCTATCCTGAGAATCATGCCGCCATCTGCGGCACCGCCCGCGTCGCGGTGGACCTCGCCGCCGCAGCGGAAGAGGCCGGCTACTCACGCGACCTGTGCTCTTATGTGCGCACCGATCTGGGCAGCCTGTTCTCGGGGCGTACGCCGGTGGGCCGATTACCTCGGCCGGACCTGCTCCTCGCGTGCACCAACATCTGTCAAACGGTGCTCTTCTGGTACCGAGTCCTAGCCGAGCATTTCGGCGTCCCCCTCGTGATTGTCGATACGCCATTTGTGTACGGGGAGGAAGCCTCGCCCAACTCGTTGCGGTATGTCGGGACTCAGATTGACGAGGCGATCGTCGTCGCTGAGAAGGTGGCGGGACGCGCGCTCAGCGCGCGATCGTTCGAGCGCGTCGCCACTCGCAGCCGCCGCGCCACTGAGCTCTGGCTGGAGATTCTGCAGCGCAACCGGCATGTGCCGGCTCCCATATCAGCCTTCGACCAGTTTGTTCTGATGGCACCCATCGTCGAATTGCGCGGTCAGGCCGCCACGGTCGACCTTTACGCCGCAATGTTGTGCGAGGTGGATGAACGCATCCGGCGCGGCGTGGCGAGTGTGCGGGAAGAAAAGTACCGTGTGTTGTGGGATAACCTGCCGATTTGGTTCCGGCTGCGAGCGGTGGCTGAGCTCCTGGCCGAGAGACGAATCGCCGTCGTTGCCTCAACTTACACCAACGCGTGGGGTGAACTGGCACCCTACCTCGACCCGGCCAGCCCCCGCGAGTCGATGATCCGGGCCTACACGTACCCGATCCTCAACCGCGGCACAGGCCACAAGCTGCACATCATGCAGGGCATGATTGACGACTACCACCTGGACGGCGTGATCCTGCATTCCGATCGCTCGTGCAAGCCGTACTCCCTCGGCCAGATGGACCAGCGCGAACGGCTGACCGGCGGCCTGAAGCGGCCGGCCCTGCTGCTCGAGGCCGATCACAACGACATGCGCTGCTACGCGGACGAACAGGCCGCTACGCGGCTGGCGGCGTTTGCCGAGATGCTGGAGGCACAGCGGTGACGGGCGTTAGCGCGCTGGGGATTGACGTCGGCTCAGCCACGGTCAAGGTCGTCGGTGTGGACGATGCGGGGGCGTTGTGCTGGGACGCGTTGGAACCCGCCCAGGCGCGTGCCGAGGTTCAGATCGCCCGCATGGTGGAGGATGCCCGCCGGGCGTGCGACACGCTGGGCGGCGGGAAGGTCTCGCTTATCGCAACGGGGTGTGGGCGAGGCCTCGTGCATCAGGCGGTGCGCGAAGTGACAGAAATCACCTGCCACGCGCGCGGCGTCTTTCGCGAGGTGGGGCATGGTGGCACGCTGGTCGATGTCGGCGGGCAGGACTCCAAGGTGATCGCCATCGACCCGGGCGGGGCGGTGACGGATTTTGCGATGAATGACAAGTGTGCAGCGGGTACTGGCCGGTTTCTCGAGAACGCCGCTCGCCACCTGGGCGTGCCGCTGGAGTCCCTCGGACACGTTGCGCTCGAGGCGCGCGAAGAGGTGCGCATCTCGAGCACGTGCACGGTCTTCGCTGAGTCGGAGATCGTTTCGCTGCTGGCGCATGGAGTAGCCGTGGAGCCGATCGTACGGGGGATACACCGGGCACTGATCCTGCGTCTTGTGGCGATGATTCGGTCGGTCGGGCTCGTTGCGCCGCTCATGCTGTCAGGCGGCGTCGTATGCAACCCGGCGATTGGCACCATGCTTGCGGAAGAGACCGGCCAGCAGGTGGTTTTGCCGCGCCACCCGCAGTTGATGGGCGCTTACGGCGCGGCATTGATCGCGCTTGAGGGGCGATAGCCGTTGTCCTTGGCCTTGATGCGTAGATCATTCACCGCTGCCTGCCCTGGCGGGCTAGGCCAGGGAGAACGCAGAGATCGCGGAGAAACCTTCGACGTCCCCTTCGAGCCGCCCCCCTGGCTGTCATTCCGGGCAATGAGGTGTGGGCGCAGGTCGCGTCGTTCCCACACCGGTATTGAAGAGTGTATGTATTGAAGACTACCTCAGCGTGCGCACAGTGGGGTGTAGGAGTTAGGGGGAGCGGGGAGCGATGCTCCCTGCTCCCCCTATAGAAGAGAATCACCCCCTCCCCATTCATGGGGAGGGGGCAAGGGGGTGGGGCCAACCCACCTCAAGATGTGCAGAAGAAGAGAGCACCGGCTTCCCGCATCGAACCCGAGCGAATGACGAGCTTCTCGTCGACCCGCACCGATTCCGGTGCGGGCTACCTAGGGCCCTCGGCAGCCGTCGCTTCCTCGCGCAGCTTGCGGCGCAGCACTTTGCCCACCAGCGTCTTGGGCAAATCCGCGCGGAACAAAACTCGCTTAGGCACTTTGTACGGCGCCAGGTTTTGGCGGCAGTATGCGATGATCTCATCCGCGCTGGCGCTCTCGCCCTCCTTGAGAGATACAACGGCCACGACTTCCTCGCCTTTCTCCGGCACCGGCATGCCCAACGCGGCGGCCTCGCGCACCTTGGGATGCGCGTAGAGCACCTCCTCAATTTCGCGCGGATAGATGTTGTAGCCGCCGGCACCCAGGATCATGTCCTTCTTGCGATCGACGATCTGGAAGAAGCCATCCGCATCCATGATCGCCAGATCGCCCGTGTGCAGCCAAGGGCGGCCCCCTGTCGGGTCCGGTCTCAGCACCTGGGCGGTCTCGGCCGGCTGGTTCCAATAGCCGCGCATCACCTGCGGTCCCCGCACACACAGCTCACCTATCTCGCCGGGCGGCAGCACGCGCTCGCCGGTATCGCCGTCCACGATGCAGGCTTCGGTATCAGGCCAGGGAATGCCGATCGTGCCTAGCCGGTTTTCGCCGTAGGCGGTGTTGCTGTGGGTTATCGGCGACGATTCACTCAGCCCATAGCCCTCGATGAGGCGCGCACCGGTGATCTCGTGAAAGCGCTTCTGGACCTCGACCGGCAGTGGCGCCGCGCCGCTGTTGCACACCTTGAGCGAGCGCAGATTGTAGCGTCCCACTTGGGGGTGGTTGATGATGGCCGCGTACATCGCCGGCACCCCCGGGTAGAAGGTCGGCCGGCACGCCTGAATGGTCTTGAGAATGTCCGCCACATCTCGCGGATCGGGCACCAGTACGGCCGTTCCTGCGCGCAAGGCACCCGGATTCATGCAGCAGGTCATGCCGTAGCTGTGGAAGAGGGGCAAAGCGGTCAGGGTCGCATCATGAGCCTCCACCGCGTTGACCCACACCAGCACCTGGTGGGCGTTGACCAGGATGTTGCGGTGGGTGAGCTCGGCTCCTTTCGAGAGGCCGGTGGTGCCGCCGGTGTACATGAGCACGGCCGTGTCGTCCAGGCCGAGCGCCACTGGGCCGGGCGTGGGTGCCGCGCGAGCCATGAGATCCTTGAACCACGAGACTCCCGCTTCGCCTCTCAGGCTGAGACGGTGGCCGCGCTTCTTCTCCAAGAGCAGCGTGAAGATCAGGCGCAACAGCGGCGGGAAGTAATCCTTGATGCGTGCCACGACGATGTGCTGCAGCGCGGTCTCGCCTCGGATCTGGCATAGGATGGGGTAAGTGGAGCTGAGCGTGACGATGACCGTGGCGCCCGAATCCCGCAACTGGTGGCGCAACTCGCGCGCCGTGTAAATAGGGTTGCAGGGGACAACGATGGCGCCTGCGCGCAATGCACCATAGAAGGCGATGATGAATTGCGGGCAGTTGGGCAGATGCACTGCCACGCGGTCGCCTTTCTTCACGCCCAGCGCCTGCAAAGCCGCCGCAAAGCGATCGACCGCGGCATCGTGCTCGCGGTAAGTGATGCGCCGGCCCTTATAGATCATGGCCGGAGTCTCGGGGCAGCGGCGCGCCGTCTCTTTCAGTGCCTCGGGCAGCGGCGTCTGAGGATACTCGAGGCTGGGCGGGACGTGGGCTTCGTAAAAGCGCAGCCAGGGTTTGGTTGTGGTCATGGCGGCCTCCTCTAAGGGCGCGTCGTGTGCCTACGGGAACTGCCTCAAGATAAGCGGCAGGAACAGGCTGTGGACGGTGGCCGTGAAGGAGTGGCAGAATGCCGAGGTCCCCTTTGTGGAGTCGGTTGCTGTGGCGGTCAGGTAAGGGTAAGCCAACCCGGGCAAGCTGAGCGTCCACGCCCCCAGACCGTCGGCAAGTGCCGTGCCAAGGTATTGGCGCCCCCGTTTCCCTGAGCTCAAGTTTCCGAAGACTTCAATCGCACATGCGGCGCAGGACGCACCACCGATTTCAACCGACCCGAGGCTGGTCGACGTGATCGTGGGCGAGAGGATGCCTCCGTTTGCACCGGCATCCACCCACAACTGCGGACCTGAATTGAGGTCAAGCACATTCTGGGTCACGATGTTGCGAACGCTAGTGTCAGTGGCGATGTCCACCCCGCCACCGATGTTGTACATGATCACGTTCCCGGGGCCGATGGTGTTGTCCGCTGCGCCATTGCCCGCGTACACTCCACAGGAACTGTTACCGAGGGCATCCGTACGTCCGCGATCGACACCGATGTAATTGCCACGAACCACAACTCCTGAAGCGCCGTTAAGCTCGATGCCATCTCCGATATTGCCACCTATCACGTTCCCTTCTGCTGGAGACGCGCCGCCGATGGTCAACTCTGTCGCGGGGCCAAAGACGGCTATTCCGTCGCCGTCGTTTGGCATTGCCTCTTCGCCCGTTACGTCCACGCCAATGGCGTTGGCGGCGACTTCGTTTCCTGTCCCGGCGTCGTCAAAGGAGATGCCCCGCCCTTCGTTGCCGGAGATCAGATTCCCGACTTGGGCAGCGGATCCACCTACGACGTTGTCCGCAGGGCCGTCCTCGAAACGTACGCCCTCCCACCAATTCCCTATGGCGGTGGTGCCAGCCGGGTCTGCGCTAATATAGTTGCCGGCGATGACATTGTCATCCGTCCCGGATCCGGATAGGTGCACGCCATATTGGTCATTCCCCGAAATGATGTTGCGCTCGCCGGCGGCATCGCCGCCGATTGTGTTGCCCGAAGCGCCGCCTTCGATACTCACGCCGTCATGCGTGTTGCCGCGAGCGAGGGTGCCCGCCTGGTTGAGTCCAATGTAGTTTCCCGACACGATATTGGACTGGGTGCCGATCCCGACCAGCGTTACCCCATTGTCGTGGTTTCCCGAGATGATGTTACGCTCCCCCGAGGAGTCGCCTCCGATGATGTTCCCTTGAGGCCCGCCAGTTGAGGCCTGGAGTATCACCCCGGATTCGCCATTCGGGACGGCCGCCCCCCCGATGTGGTTAAGGCCGATGATGTTACCTGAGACGACGTTAACATTCGTTGCGGGACCCAAGACCTGCACCCCACTGCGGCCGTTGCCCGAGATGACGTTCCCCTCCCCTGAGCCATCGCCGCCGATGGTGTTGCCGGAGGCGCTGCTGTATATGCGTACGCCAAACCATCCGTTGCCCATCGCGCCGTCGCCGGTGCCAACCGTGCCGATTCGATTCCCCATAACTACATTGCCGCTTGTCCCGCTGTAGTGGATATCCACGCCGATGTATCCGTTGTCGGAGACAACGTTGATATCTTCCGGGGAGCTTCCGCCGATGGTGTTGCCCGAGGCGCCGAGCCCAATGTAGATCCCATCCCAACCGTTAGCGGCAGCAACGGTGGCGCCATTGCGGACACCAACGTGGCAGCCCTCGATCGTGTTGCTATCCGCCAGCAGCCACGGATCGATAGGGACGGGGGCAATCACGATTCCATTGTGGGGGAATCCGATGATCGTGAGGCCTCGGACCGTGTTGCCGGAAGACGCGATCCACAGGCCGTTGTTGATGGGGTTGTCATCCGGCTGGAAAGGAAGGAGAGAGCCGTCGAGGACGACAGGGATGGTGGCCGGGGAATCTGCGTCGGCCTCAATGGCTCCGGATTGGGTGTAGCCATCGATGACGAGTGTTCCACCCGAAGAGTCCCAGACCGGTGGCAGAGGGGTGAGCGGACTGATGACGAAGGGTCCGCTGCCCGGGATAGCGAATTCGATGACGTCCGCGCCAGCGTGCGTATTGGCGTCGTTGATGGCCTTACGCAATGAACCCGTCAAGCTGTCGTTTGTGTTACTGACCGTGTAGGTGGCCGCATGCACTGCAGGCAAAGGCGGAAGCAGTGACAGAATGAGAACAGCGAATACGATTGCGATCCGTAATCCCTTGGTTGTCACGAGAGCCTCCCCTTGCCAAGGTCGCGATGGGTGGCGGTTGCGGGCCAGTAGCGCTTCATGGGTGCCCACGTCGCTCAAGAATGGTCGAGCGAGTTCATCTCTTGGCGCGTGCCACAGAAGGGAGAACCGGCAACTGGGGGAAGCGACGCGCACGGCGTCGAGGGCGAGGTACCGGCCAATGGAGTAGGGTGCCGGAGGGGAATCCCTCAGCACAGGGCGGGCGATGCACCGGTGACTTAAGTATATGAATTCCGAAGAAGAGTGCAAATTCGCGTGCGAGATCCTGTGGGCGACCCGTGCCACCAGGCGCGGACACGGGACCCACCGAGAGAGGGCGCAAGGCATGAGGCGGGAATAGCCCGCCGCCGGATGGGGCGCAACTCGCAATCTACGGAGTTGCGAACGTCTCAAGTTGAATGTAGGCTATGTGGGAATCTGAGTCCTACCGGAGGGATCCCGTGAAGAAGCTCGACTTGCGCAAGACATACAAGGGCCTGTATTCCCCGCCGACGAAGCGGGTCGTGGAAGTCAAGGTGCCGCGCTTGAAGTTCATCATGCTCGACGGCGTGATCGAGCCCGGCGCCACCCCCACGACGTCGCAAAGCTTCGCCGGAGCGATGATGGCGATGTACGGCGTGGCCTACACGCTCAAGTTCACCTCCAAGCTACGTAAGAGCAACCCGATCGATTACCCGGTGATGGCGTCGGAAGGGCTGTGGTGGGTGAAGTCGGGCAAGTTCAGCTTCAAGTCGAAGGAACCGTGGAGCTACACGCTGATGCTCATGCAGCCGTCGCACATCACGCCGGCGATGTTCCGCCAGGCCATCGCCGATGTGCGTGCCAAGCGCGGCCCGAACCCGGCGCTCGCGCGGCTTCGACTCGAGGCGTTCAGCGAGGGGCGATGCATCCAGATCATGCACGTCGGCCCATATGCTGACGAACCCCGGACGCTCGCGCGGATGGACGAGTACATGCGCGTGCATGGACTGCGCTTTCGCGGTAAGCATCACGAGATCTACATGGGGGACCCGCGGCGGGCGAAACCGGAGCGTTTGAAGACTATCCTGCGGCATGCGGTGGAGCGGGGCAGTTAGGTCCTGTTGTGATGCCTGACCCCGGGATGTAAACACGCGAGGGTCCCCGCCTTGAGCACGCGGGGAGAATCAGTCCGCACGAATGATCGCAGGTCGGGAGGCAAGCCTTGCCTCCCGACCTGCACGCTTCTGTGGACTTAGCAGCAGGGCGTAGCGAAGTACTCGGCGGCAGAATCTTGGAGCAGCACGATCAGACCGTAGACCCCAAGGATCGTCCCCAGTGGGAAGCACAACAAGCTGAGGCCGGAGATGACGATGGCCAGGATGCGACCCCACGTCTTGCGGGCGAGGAGCCCCGCCCCGGCGACAATGCCGGGTAGGCCGAGGACCGCAAGCAGGCCACCCATGCTCGCGGCGACGATGCCCAGCACACGTTCGGCCATCACGTCGCCCACGGCCGTGCCGATGCCCACTAGGAGCACGGCCAAAATGGCAGCCATCAGCAAGTAGATAAGGTTAGTCCCGATGAGCAGCCAGCCGAGCACTGGAACGTGAATCTCGAGTTGGGATTTGGTGAAGGTGTTCATGTGTCACTGTCCTTATCTTGAATGAGCCCGAGTGGCCGTCCACAATCGTACATACGCATCGAAGGGCGGCCGGTTGCGTTTGATGGCTGCGATCCGACATCTTGGGCCAGAGCCGCCGTGTGCGGTGACCCCGGTCATCCATGAAAGCATACCCCGCCGGCAGACGTTGCGCGTGGGGGTTTTGGAGGAGTGCCGCATCCTCCTTTTGTGCGATTTGAAATCGACCGGGCGCAGCGCCTTGGAAGGCCGATGTCCAGCATGGCGCATCACGCCGAACACGGGTGGATATGGAAACCGGCCTGGAAGAGCATATCCAGGCCGGTCCGATTGTGGCAACGTGCCGCAAGCGTTGGGTGGGTGGAGGCCGATGGGGGTGTCTCAGTTGCCGCCTTGAAACGTCACCTGGGCGCTCATCCCCGCGCGCATGCCCTGCGGTTGCGTGTCCAGGTCAATGACGGTCTTGTAGACGACATCGCCTCCCAGCGTGGTGGCACCCGGCGCGATCGCCGCGACCCGACCGTCCACCTCCTGGCCCAGCGCCTCGATGTACACTCGAACGGTTTGACCCACCGAAACCTTGGTGACATCGCGCTCACTCAGGTCGGTGGTCTCGACGTGCAGCCGGCTGAGGTCGCTGACGATGACCACGACCGCCCCCGGCACCGCGTTCTCACCGGGAACGGTGCTCACCAGGGCGATGGTGCCGGCAAAGGGGGCCGCCAGCCGGGTGGCCTCGAGCGCCGCGCGCGCCGCAGCGACGTTTCGCCGCGCCAATTCCAGGAGCGCAAGCGAGCTACCGAAGACGTCGGACGAGGTGGCTTCGCCGGTCAGTGCCGCCAAAAACGCGCGCGCCTCGTCCAGCGTGGCGCCGGCCAATGTATAGTCGGCGCGCGCGGCTTCGGTGTCAATGCGTGGTTCCGCGACATAGGATGCGCCCGTCTGACTATTGATGCGGGTGAACTTCTCTGGCAAATACACCTCGCGGTACTGCTTCGTGGCGTACGCCAGGTTGGCCTCTGCCCGCGCCAGCGACTTCTCGGCCTCGGCGATCTTCTTCTTCTGATCCTCGGTCGGCGAGGGTCCGCCGTCCGCCTTGGCGGTCGCAAGAGCCGTCTGGGCTTCCGATTGGCGCTCTTCCCAATACAACACCCCGGGCGTCACGTAGTACTCGAGCTTGTTGCGAGCCTTCTCCAGGTCGGCCTCCGCCGCAGCGACCGCTTGGCGAGCGCGCGCCACGGCCGCCGGCGAGGTGAGGTCCGCCAGGTCACTCTCGGCCCGCGCTAGATCCCTCTGGGCAGCGGCATCGTCCAATTCGATCAAGACCTCTCCTACCTGAACGGTGCCGCCCAATTGAACGTTGACCTTGGTAACCAGACCGGTGCCAAGAAACGACAGGCGTGCCTCCTGCGCGGCAACGACAAAGCCGGAGGCGGTCACGCCCGTGCGGTCAACTTCGGGCGGCGCTGTTGCGCCGCCCAGGACGACGGTCGGCAGCGGCTGGTTCGACGCGCCTGCGCCGCCGCTGCAAGCAGCGAGGACAAGCGCGCAAAGGGAGAAGACGATGGTTGAGTGTTTCATGGCTCACACCGAGGTTTTCTGGGTTCCGTTCTCGGCAACCAGGCCGTCGCGCAATGTGACGACGCGGCGCGCATACTTAATAACGCGCGGGTCGTGAGTCGCGAAGACGAAGGTCACGCCCGTCTCCTTGTTGAGGCGGGTCATGGTCTCCATCACCAGTTGACCGTTAGGCGTGTCGAGGTTGGCCGTCGGCTCGTCGGCCAAGATGAGTTTGGGCTTGACCGAGAGGGCGCGGGCGATGGCGACTCGTTGTTGTTCGCCGCCGCTCAGTTGATCCGGGCGGTTACGCGCGCGATCCGCCAAGCCCACAGCCTGCAGCAATTCAGTAACGCGAGAATGGCGCTCACCGGCCGAGTGGCCGTTGAGCAGCATCGGCATCTCGATGTTCTCGAAGGCGGTCAAGGTGGGGATCAGGGCGAAGAACTGGAAGATGAAGCCGATCGTCCCACGCCGCATGTCCGCCCGCTGGTCCCGGTTAAGCTGGCTGACGTCCTTGCCGCTGATGAACACCCGGCCGCTCGAGGGTCGATCGAGGCAGCCTAGGAGCTGGAGCAGCGTCGTCTTGCCCGAGCCCGAGGGACCGACCAACGCGGTGAACTCGCCGCTGTCGATCGTCAGGCTGACCCCTCGCAGGGCCTGGGTCTCGACCTTTCCGATCTTGTAGACGCGGGTGACGTTCTCGACCTTTGCGACTTCCATGGGAGATCTCCTTTCGCCTATTTCTCAGCGCGCAGGGCGGCCACCGGCTCCATGCGCGAGGCGAGCACAGCCGGATATAAGCCAGCCAGCAGCGTGACGATGAACGACATCAGTGTCAAACGGACGGTGTCCTGGATGGAAAGCTGGGTATAGATCCTCTCGCGGAAGAGCATCCCCGTGAATCCGAATTTCTCAATGTCCAGGGGGAGACCGAAGCGCGTGAAGTAGGCTATGGCGAGGCCCCCGATCGCCAGCCCGAGCAGTATCCCGCCCACGGCCAGCAATCCGGATTCCGTCAGGAAGATGGTCATCACTCGACGCCCCCGCATGCCGATGGCCGAGAGGATGCCAATCTCGCGGGTGCGCTCGTACACCGACATGACCTGGGTGTTGACGATCACCGTGGCGGCAATGCCCAGCACAATCAGGTAGAAGATGCCCATGTAGCTGGAGGCTAGCTGCTCTGTCTGAACCAGCAGCTCGTTCATGTCTCGCCAGGTCAACACCTCGTAGCCAGGTGCGTTCAGCGCCGCGATCACGGCCTCGGTCTGGGAGGTGTCCCTCAGCAGGACGAAGATCGCACTCGCGCGATCCTCGGCGCCTGTAAACGCCTGAGCCTTGGCCAGCGGCAGAAAAACCGTCAGGCCGTCGAACCCGCTGGACCCCGTGTTGTAGACGCCCCGGACTGTGAACGGTTGTTCGTCGACCTCCCCGTTGGACGTGTTCACCGACAGGCTGATCTGGTCGCCCACCGCAAGGCCGAGACGGTGGGCTAGGGACCAGCCGATGAGCACCCCCTCCCGGTCCTCGGGAGTCAAGAAGTTCCCTTCCAGGATCCCATCCCGAAAGGGCGCGTTGGCCTCCGACAAGGGGTCGATGCCAACGACGCGCACGCCGGACGATTCGTCCCGCGTCGTGACGAACCCGCTGGCATACAACCGCGGCGTGGCCACCGCCACCGCCCCGATCGAGGCGATCCGTGCCGTGACCTGATCGGGGTCCTCGATCAAGCTCTCCCATTTGAGGCTGGTCTTGGTCTCATCGTAGTCCGCTGACCGCACCTGCAAGTGACCCGATTGCAGATGGATGGCCAATTCGATGGCGTCGCCGTATTCCCCCTGGATGACGGAGGCCATCAGCAGCAGGAGGGCCAGCGCCATCCCCATAGCCAGGGCGGAGAAGAACGTTCGCCGTCGATTGCGCCCCAGGTTGCGAAAGGCCAGTTTCAGTAATTGGATCATGGTGGACCTCACACGTAGTGTAGCGCTTCGGCCGGATCGCGCTGCGCCGCCTCACGGGCGGGGATAACCGCCGCCAGAGCGGCGATGATGGCCACCGTCAGCCCGCGGCTCAGCAATTTGCCGATGCCCCAGCTTGGGTAGATCTTGTCGGTGATCAGAGCCGTATAGCTGGTCATGCCGGAGAACGAAGTGAAGTCCAACCCCACCGCCCGCATCATCCCGTTGAACGCCAGCCCAAGCACAATCCCCAGGGCCACGCCGACCACGCCGATCAGCGTCCCCTCCAGGATGAAGAGCAGCGAGATCTGCCGCGGTTTGAGGCCCATTGCGCCCAGCACGCCGATCTCGCGCGTGCGCTCGTACACCGCCATCAGCAGCAGGTTGAGGATCCCGATACCGGCAATGCCCAGGATGATCACGCTGAAGATGTCCATCGCCCGGCCCTTGGAGGCCAGGGCGTATTGCAGCTCCGGATAGCTGTCCTCGAAGGAGGCCAGTTCATGGCCAGGGAGCGCGGGGGAGAGCTTGTTGATCAATTGCCTTTCGCCGCCCACTCGATCCAGGAAGACGGCCACTTCGGTCGACTGCCCGGGAAGACCGTAAAGCGTCTGCGCCTCTGCGAGCGAGATGTAGACGTTGATCTTCTCGATGTCGACCATGCCCAGGTCGTAGATCCCGATCACGGTCATCGTCCGTTGGCGCAGCTGCTCGTGAGCCGACCGCCCGGTCAGGGAGATGCGATCCCCCACCGCCACATCCATGGCGTCGGCCAAGCCTTTGCCAATGAAGATCGCATCGCCGTCGGTGGCGGTGAGCGAGCGGCCGGCAACAACGTTCTGCCCGGCCAGATTGACCTGCTGCTCGACCTCCGGCTCGATGGCGGTGATGCCCACGGCAAAGGCACCCTCGCGGCTGCTGGCCAGGCCGCCGGTGTTGATGCGGCGGGAGGCGGCCACCACGCCCGGTTCGGCGCGCACCACTTCCAGGACCTTGGCGTCATCCGCAAGTGGAAGGAGCGGCTTCTGCCCAGCGCTCTCTCGGTAGCCCGGAGCATGCACCTGAATGTTGCCGCCCAGGACCTTGATGGCATTGCCGTAGATCGCCTGGTTGAAGCCGTCGACCAGCCCATCGTACATCATCATCAGCGAAAGGCCGAAGCCCATGGCCGAGACGATGATGAGGGTGCGCCGGCGGTGACGCCACACGTTGCGCCAGGCAAGGCGAAGGTAGAGCATCATCGCACGTACTCCTCTCTCGATCCAGACCATTCCGTGGAGCGAACCCGGACCGACTTAATCCGCTTCAGGACAGCGATCATTCTACTCCCGCAGCGACCGGCGCCGGACATGATTTTCGCAGACGGGCGGCGGAGAAATGTCATGACTCGAACGCGCTTCGATCCTGGGAGGGCGGGGGCGGCGAAGGACGGGTGGCCGAGGGTAAACAAAAACCGCCTGATGGCAGTTGGGGTGTGCCCCCACGGGGATTCGAACCCCGGTTTAGGCCTTGAAAGGGCCGCGTCCTGGTCCTCTAGACGATGGGGGCAGACACTTGCGAGGGGCAATTCTAACATGCGGTGGCGCCGCTTGCCATCGGATATTCACTCCATCGGCCATGACGCCGCATTCCTGTTGAAGAGGATGGATCGTGCGACGCGTGCCCAACGGGCCGCATCGCGTGGGCGTTTCCCCGGAACGATTGGCTACGCTTCCGCCTGGCGTGTGAGGTAGTCGAGTTCGCACGCGAAGAGCTCGCGCAGCGGGCGGGGCTCGGCGGCACGGCGCAGGCAGCTGGCCGGCTCGTCATTCAATTCCTCGAGCGGCGCGAGCGAAACGAGCCGCGCCTCATCGAAAGAGAGCGGATGCAAGATGCAGTGGAATGGCTTGAAGCGCCAGGGGTCCAACCCGCCCGCCTCGCCGGCCGCTTGCAGCGCACACTTTGAATCCTTGCGCAGGAAGACGCACTGCTGCCCGCCGTAGTGGCCCGGGTTAGGCACAACCTGAGCGGCAATGACCTCACCGCTTGGCATGCCGGGCTCGGCCTCGCTCTCGGAGGTGAACCACAGCGCCGGGTCGCTGCGGCCGGTGGGCATCCACGGCGCGATCAGATCCGCATGGGCGTGCAGATCTTGCATCTCGAGCGGGTCGAGCCACACGCCGTGCAGGCAGCATGCGCCTCCGCACGCGGGCCAGTCGCAGCGCGCCAGCGGCTCAACCGCCTCGAGCCGTGGGCTCACCTCGAATGCACGGGGGAAGCGAAGGATGGTCATTGCCTCTTCTGTGCGGGCGCGCGGCGCGCCGTGCGCGAGGCGGGGCGAGCCTGCGGGGAAAGCAGCGGGCGCAGGTACTGCCCGGTATACGATGTGCCGACCGCGGCCACTTCCTCGGGGGTCCCTTCGGCTACGAGCATGCCGCCTTTGTCGCCGCCCTCCGGTCCAAGGTCGATGATGTGGTCCGCCATGCGCAGGATGTCGAGGTTATGTTCGATGACCACGACCGAGTGGCCCTCCTCCACCAGCCGCTCGAGCACCGGGATCAGCCGCTGAACATCTACCGCATGCAATCCCACCGTCGGTTCGTCGAGCACGTAGAGCGTGTGCCCGGCCGGACGCCGCGCCAATTCGCGCGCCAGCTTGATGCGCTGCGCCTCTCCGCCCGAAAGCGTCACCGCGGATTGCCCGAGACGGATATATCCCAGGCCCACGTCGCGCAGCGTGTCGAGCTTGCGCAGCATGTTGGGGAAGGCGCCGAACAGCTCGCGTGATTCATCCGCGGTCTGGTCCAGCACATCGGCGATGCTCTTCTCCTTAAAGAACACCTGCAGCGTCTCGCGGTTGAAGCGCGTGCCGCTGCACACCTCGCACGGAACATAAACGTCGGGCAGGAACTGCATCGACACCTGGATCTGGCCCTGGCCCTGGCAGGCCTCGCAGCGCCCGCCGCGCACGTTGAACGAAAACCGCCCCGGCCGATAGCCGCGTACGCGCGCGGCAGGCAGCGTTGCGAAGAGCTCGCGGATCTCGCTGTACAAGCCGATGTAGGTGGCCGGGTTCGAACGCGGCGTACGGCCGATCGGCGACTGGTCGATGTGGATCACCTTCTCGATCTCGTGCGCCCCATCGATGCGTTCGGCGGCGGCGAACTCGCCGGCGCGTGCCCCGGCCACCAGCCCGGCGTAGAGCACGTCGATCAACAAGGTGGATTTGCCCGAGCCGGAAACGCCGGTGAGGCAGACCAGTTTACCGAGCGGAATGCGCACGGTGAGATTCTTGAGGTTGTTGGCGCGCGCGCCGACAATCGTCAAGGCCTGCCCGTTGCCGGGTCGGCGTGCGTGCGGCGTCGGGGCGCTCAGTTTCCCGGCCAGCCATTGCCCGGTGAGAGACTTCGGCTGGCGTGCCAGGCTTTCGGGTGTACCCTCCCCGACCACTTCGCCGCCCAGTGGTCCGGCCCCGGGGCCCAGATCGACAACCCAATCGGCCGAGCGGATGGTAGCCTCGTCGTGTTCGACCACCAAAACGGTATTGCCCAGATCACGCAGTCGCGCGAGGCTTGCGAGCAGCCGGCCCGTATCGCGCGGGTGCAAGCCCACCGACGGTTCATCGAGTACGTACATCACACCGCTCAGCCGCGAGCCGATCTGGGTGGCCATGCGGATGCGCTGGGCTTCGCCGCCCGAGAGGCTTGAGGCGGTGCGCTGCAAGGTGAGGTAGTCGAGGCCCACCTCTTCGAGGAACAGCAGCCGGCCGCGGATCTCCGTCAGGATCGGCGCGAGGATGCGCTGCTGGCGCGCGGTCGCAAACTGTGAACCGGTATCCTCAGCCAGGGTGGTGATCCACTGGCGCAAATGATCGGTGGTCCATTCGCAGACGGTGATGATATTGCGTCCGTCGATGGTCACGGCCAGCGCCTCGGCACGCAGGCGCTGGCCGCCGCAGGCCTCGCACGTGCGTTCGCTCATCAAGGCTTCGATCTTCTCGCGCACGGCCGCCGAGCCGGTCTCACGGTAACGGCGGTTGAGCGCCGGCACCAGCCCCGCGAATGGTGTATCGAAAGAACCGCTCCGCCCTTGTCCGGTGCGGAAACTCACCCGCACCGTCTTCTCGCCGGTACCGTAGAGAATGAGCTGCAGCGGCGCCTCACCCAATTGCGCCACCGGCTGATCCAGGTCGAATGCCTCTGCCTCGGCCAACGCCTCGATGAGGGCGAGTAGCCCGCCCGGGCTGCTATCGCTGCCGGCCAGCTCAAGTGCGGCAGATGCGGCCTCGCTCAGCGGCAGGCTGCGATCGGGGATGACGCGTTCGAGGTCGATCTCCAGGCGTGTGCCCAAGCCCTGGCACTCCGGGCAGGCCCCGTGTGGCGAATTGAACGAGAAGGTGGACGGCTCAATCGCCGGCAGGTTGGTGCCGTCCGCTGGGCAGGCGAAATGCTCCGAGTAGGTCGTTTCCTGCGGAGGGTCGAGGCGCAGGTCCTGCAATGTGAGATAGCCCTGCCCGACGCGCAGCGCGGTCTCGATCGAATCGGTCAGGCGCGTCTCGAAGTCGGCCCGTTCGGCGGGCGTTGCCTCCGCCGCCGGAATCACCAGGCGATCGACGACCGCCTCCACGGTGTGGGCGCGATGCGCATCGAGCTCGACCTCAGCCTCGACGTCGTACAGCATGCCGTCGAGACGCATGCGCACGAATCCCGACTGGCGGATTTCCGCTATGGCGGCATGATGGACCCCTTTGCGTGCGCGCACGAGCGGCGCGAAGAGCACCAAGCGCGTCCCGGCGGGCAATGCCGCCACTGCCGCCACGATCTCCTGGGCCGACTGGCGCTGGACCTCGCGTCCGCAGACCGGACAGTGTGGGGTCCCCAGGCGGGCAAACAAGAGGCGCAGGAAGTCGTAGATTTCGGTGAGTGTGCCCACGGTCGAGCGGGGGTTGGCCGACACTCCGCGCTGGTCGATCGCCACCGCGGGGGAAAGGCCCTCGATCAGGTCGACCTCCGGCTTGCGCAGTTGGCCAAGAAACTGTCGGGCGTAGGTCGAAAGCGATTCGACGTAGCGCCGTTGCCCCTCGGCGAAGAGGGTGTCGAAGGCCAGCGACGACTTGCCGGACCCCGACAGGCCAGTGATGACCACCAGCTTGTTGCGCGGCAGGCTCAGGCTGATGTTCTTCAGGTTGTGTTCGCGCGCGCCGACGATGCGGATGAAATCGATGCTCATGTGCGCCTCGGGTCGAATCGACCTATTATTATAGCCCCGTGAGGCGTGCGATTTTAGACATCGACGTGAATCGGGCAAGGGTTTGGGTCGGTGCGATCGCGCAGCCCATGCCCTGGGGGCCGGCGCAAGACGGACAGGCGGGGGTTGTTGCCAAGCCGGACGGCGCCGAGCGCAGAGGTGGAGAACTAGACAGTTGTCAGGCGGCGTCCACCCGGGCCGAGCCCATGGAAAGCAGCCGCCATGAGCTGCAGAATTCGGATGGACTATAATCCTCGCCGTCATGACCTCGGCGCTTGTTCTGCTTGCGCTCATCATCCTCGCGCTCGCGTTGCTAATGGTTTCGGGCCGCGTTCGGCCGGACCTGGCGGCGCTGCTGACCCTGATCGCGCTCGGCCTGGCCGGTTTGGTGACGCCGGCCCAGGCCTACTCCGGGTTCTCCGCCACGGCCACCATCACCATCCTGGCCGTGTTCATCATCTCCGAAGGATTACAGCAAACCGGCATTACGCTCGCGCTGGGCCGCTTGCTGCTGCGCGTCAGCGGTGATTCGGAGCAGCGGGCGGTGCTCATCACTGTTCTGGCGGCAGCCGCACTGTCGCTGTTCATGAACAACATTGCTGCGGCAGGAGTTCTCCTGCCTGCGGTCATCAGCCTCTCGCGCCAAACGCACATCCCCCCTTCGCGCCTGCTCATGCCGCTCGCCTTTGGAACAATCCTGGGCGGGATGGCCACGCTGCTCACCACAGCCAACATCATCGTCGGCGGCGTGCTGCGTGATGCCGGACTCGCCCCCTTCGGCTTGCTCGACTTCCTGCCGATTGGCGTGCCGATTGTGGCCGCCGGAACGCTCTACCTGGTCTTTGCCGGACGCCACCTCTTGCCGCGGCGCTACCCGGCCGGCCAATCGGCTCGGTCGATTCAATTGCGCCGTGAACTCGAGCAGACCTACGGGGTGGGATCCACGCTGTGCGAGATCGAAGTGCGCCGCGGCTCGGCCATGGCGGGGCTCACCTTGCGCGAAGGCGGATGGGCCAAGCAATTGGGCGTGACCGTGGTCGGCCTCTCACGCCACCAGCATGTGATCGCGGCGCCCTCGCGCGACGAACGCGTGGACGAGGGCGACATCGTCTTTGCCAAGGGCTGCCCGCCCACCGAGGTGCTCAACGAGTATGGGCTTGCCCTGCTCAGTGAGCCGACCGCTCCGCTGCGACTGACAGACGAGGTCACAGTGCTGGGCGAGCTCTTGGTCTCTCCACGAGCATCCGTCATTGGCAAGACGCTGCGCGACATTCACTTTCGAGAGAAATACGAAGTCAACGTGATTGCGATCTGGCGGCGCGGCGAAGCGGTGCACCGCGACCTGCCGGATCTTCCGCTGCGCGCGGGTGATGCACTGCTGGTGCAGGGCGCGGCGACGCGGCTGCGCTTGCTGCGCGAGGAGCGCGATTACGTGCTGCTCGAGGAGGATGCGGAGGCCGTGCTGCGTCCCGCGAAATCGCGTCTGGCCGGAGTGATTGCTTTCGTCACGCTGGGTGTTGCGGCGACCGGCGTCATGCCCGTCTCGCTGGCAGCGCTGAGCGGGGCGGCGCTCATGCTGGCCACCGGCTGCCTGACCATGGATGACGCCTACCGCGCGGTGGAATGGAAAGCGGTGTTTGTCATCGCCGGCATCTGGCCTCTGGGCATCGCCATGACCACCTCCGGCTTGGCCGAGCGAGTCTCGGGCTGGCTGCTGCCTGCGCTGGGCGGGGCGGGCCCGCTGGTTGCGGCCGGTGCCTTGATGCTGGCCGCCACCGTGCTCAACCAGCTGATGGGCGGGCAGACCGCGGTGCCGATCGTTCTCGCGCCCATCGCGCTGGCCATTGCACCCAGCGTGGGTGCCGACCCGCGCGCCATGGCGATGGCTGTGGCTCTCGGCTCCTCGCTGGCCTTCCTCACACCCATTGGCCATCCGGTCAATACGCTGGTGATGGGATCTGGCGGATACAACGTGCGCGACTACCTGCGGGTGGGCGCGCCGCTGACACTGATTGTCTTCGGCGTGGCGCTGCTTGGCCTATACTTCATCTGGGCGCTGCGATGAGCGCAGCCTTCAGTTTTGAAGTGGTGGCGCGTTGCGGCCGTGCGCGCGCAGGCATCCTGCACACCCCGCACGGCGATCTGCTCACGCCGGTGTTCGCCCCCGTAGGAACCCAGGCGACAGTCAAGGCGCTCACGCCGGCCCAACTAGAAGAGGTCGGGGCCACGCTTGTTCTGGCCAACACCTACCACCTGTACCTGCGCCCGGGCGAATCGGTCGTTGCGGAATTGGGCGGGCTGCACTCGTTCATGCAGTGGCCGCACCCGATGCTCACCGATTCCGGCGGTTACCAGGTGTTCTCGTTGAGCTCCATCCGCCGCGTAGACGACGACGGGGTGACGTTTAGGTCTCACCTGGATGGCTCGCCGCACCGTCTGACACCCGAAGATTCCGTCCGCATTCAAGAAGACCTCGGCGCCGATATCATCATGGCCCTCGATGAATGTCCGGCGCCCTATAACCGCGCCGTCAATGAGGCGGCGATGCGCCGCACGCACGCCTGGGCCGAACGCTGCCGCGTGGCGCACCGCCGCGAGGACCAGGCGTTGTTCGGCATTGTCCAGGGAGGCGTGTTCGCGGACCTGCGCGAGCAATCGGCGGAATACCTCGGCCGCCTCGCTTTCCTGGGCTACGGCATCGGCGGGCTCTCCGTCGGGGAAACCAAGCCCGAAACCTACCAGATGCTGGAAGTGGTGGACCGCATTCTGCCGGAGGACAAGCCGCGGTATCTCATGGGGGTTGGCGCGCCGGAGGATCTGGTGGCCGGTGTGGCGCGCGGGGTGGACCTCTTCGACTGCGTTCTGCCCACACGCCTGGCGCGGCATCACGCGGCCATGACCCGCACCGGCCGTTTGAACATGCTCACCGCCAAGCTCGCCCGCGATGCGGGCCCCATCGATGGGACGTGCCGTTGTTATACATGCACCCATTTCAGCCGTGCCTACCTGCGCCATTTGATTCAGAGCCGCGAGATTCTCGCGGCCACCCTGCTCTCGATTCACAATCTCACCCTACTGATTGCGCTGATGAGTGAGATGCGCGACCGCATTCTCGACGGCCGATTCAGCCCCGCCCGCTTCCGCGAAACCGGCGGAGTGGCCGAGGCGTAACCGGACTCGCACGTACCCAGATCTTCCACGATGGAGCCGCGCAGCCCATGACCAACCTTCAAGCGATCATTCTCGGAATTGTCCAGGGCCTCACCGAATTCCTGCCCGTATCGAGTTCGGCCCATCTGGTCCTGGTGCCCTGGCTGGCTGGCTGGACTTTCGAACCGCAGGCCGCGTTTGCCTTCGACGTCCTGGTGCAATTGGGCACGCTGCTCGCGGTCATCATCTACTTCTGGCGCGACCTGTGGCAATTGTTAAAGGCCGGCGTGAGCAGTGTGATCCACTGGGATTTCAGCCAGCCGGAGGCCCGCATGGCCTGGCTGCTCGTCCTCGCCACGCTGCCGGCGGCGGCATCAGGGGCGCTGCTGCGCGACCTGGTCAGCCAGGCGTTCTCGGAGCCGATGGCTGTTGCAGGGTTTCTGCTCGCGACGGCGGCCTTCCTGCTGCTAGCGGAGAGCCGCACAGCCGCGGCGCGGGGCCTGACCGGCCTGACGTGGGTTGATGCCGTGGTCGTCGGCATCGCCCAGGCGTTCGCGTTGTTCCCGGGCATCTCGCGCTCCGGCGCGACCATCGGGGCCGGGTTGCTGCGCGGGCTTGAGCGTCGGTCGGCGGCGCGCTTCTCATTCATCATGTCGGTGCCGATCATGCTGGGGGCGGGGGCCTTCGAGGCGCGGCATCTGCTCGGCATGTCGACTCTTGCCGAACTGATTGTGCCGATCGCGCTGGGCTTCTTGGCTTCAGCGATTGTGGGCTTTCTCGCCATCCGCTGGCTGCTCGGCTACCTCGCCCGGCGATCGCTGCGCGTGTTCTCACTGTATTGCGCGATCGTGGGCGTCGCCACGCTGGTCATCGGGATGGTTCGATGACCGGAAGCCGAGCGGCACGGGCTGCCTGGCGCACCCTCGTGGCGGCCGGGCTGGCCTCGGCGATTGCGGCCGGATGTTCCACTGCCACGCCCGCGCCCACCCCGGCCGCCGAACCGCTCGTTACGTTGGCTTCTGCCGAAGCCTACTCGAGCGTCCTCCGGCTACGCTTGGGGTTTCTCGAGCAGGCGGGGCAAATCGAGGATCTCCAGGTCCGTTTGGCAAGGGCAGAGGAAATACAAAGCGCCATCGGTGCCGGCGAGTTCCAGCTTGCCTTTGTGGTGGCGGAACCCGACCCTCAAGTGTGGGCCGCGCCGATCGCGAGCGTGCCGATTCGTCTGGTTGCCAACGCCGCCAATCCGCTCGCGGAAATAGACGTAGGAGATCTGCGTAGCATCTTCGCCGGCAACCTCACCGATTGGCAAGAACTGGGCGCGCCGGCGCGCGCTGTGCGGGTGATCTCCCAGGAGCCGCAATTCGAGACTACCCGAGCGTTTCAGCGAGATATGTTGGGCGGAGGGCAGATCGGGGGCGGAGCGATCGTCGCGCCGTCGGGCTGGGCCATGGCGCAAGCCGTTGGCGATGACCCGGGTGCGATCGGCTACCTCATGTGCAACGATTTGACCCCGCGAATTCGGCCGCTGCGCATCGCCGGCGAGGGGCAACCGCAATCGCGCGAGGCGAGCACGCGGCTCTTCGCCATCGCGCTGCATCCACCCACAGGGGTTGCGCTCGAATTCCTGCTGTGGGCACAAAGCCCGTCGGGTCAGCAGACCATGCTCACGAATTGCAGCCCGTGAGGCGCGAGTCGCCCGGCCGTGCCGCGTTCGCGTGAGACCGAGCGAACGAATGTCGCGGGGCTGCACCGCGCGCATTGAAACACCGATCTCGCTTCTACCCCCAACCTCCGGTGATGAATGGATTCGACCGCCGCTCGCGGCCGATCGTGGTCTCGGGGCCATGACCGGAATAGACGAGGGTCGCGTCGGGCAGGGTGAGCAGACGGTTGCGGATGCTGGCCATCAGCGTTGCGTAATCGCCGCCCGGAAGATCCGTGCGCCCGATGCTGCCGGCGAAGAGAACGTCGCCGCTGAACAACCAACCGTGCGCGGACTCGAGCAGGCCCACGTGGCCCGGCGTGTGGCCAGGCAGGTGCAGCACCTCGAAATCCAGGGCGCCGCAGTGCAGATGCATGCCGTCTTCAAACGCTGGTCCGGGCGGTGGCAGCGGCTCGATGTCCAGGCCGAAGAAAGAGGCCCCGCCGTCGACCGACCATAGCGGCAGATCGGCCGGGTGCAGGTAGATGGGCGCCGGGTGACGTGCGACGAGCGCAGCGCATCCGCCGATGTGGTCGAAATGAGCGTGGGTCACGAGGACGGACGTGAGAGCCAGCGAGCGTTGGGTAATCTCGTCGGCCAGGCGCTCGCCTTCCCAGGCCGGATCGATGACGACGCACTCCCGGCTCTTGGGATCGAATACGAGGAAGCAGTTTGTTTGAACCGGGCCAAGAGGAAAGACAACGACTTGCGCGGTGGGTTCGGGGTTCATGAGGCCGCCTTGCGCGCCGGTCTGTGTCCCAGCCACGCGCCGAGCACCAACACCCCGCCGACCAGGAGCGCGGCGATGCCCAGCGCAACCGCCGAGGATTGGGTGAGGCCGAGGGGTGAGGTGGAGTGCATCAGAAGGGCCCTGGCAAGGATGGTGCGCGAGGTCACCTCGCCGCCTTGTTGCGGAACGAGTTCCAGGCGTACGAACAATGTGGCATCCAGGTCTCCCGTGTGCAGCGGGGCTGCGCGCCACGTGAAGCTTGCGCGACCTCCGGCCGGCAGCGGTTCGAGGATTTCACCGTTCGGGTCGAGGGCCAGGTCGCTGGTCTGAATCCGAGCTGCCGTGACCAGGTTAAAACCGGACGGCAGGCCGGCCGTCTCGATTGAATCGCCCTCGGGCGCGAGCAGTGCGGTCACATGGGTCTGCGCTCCCATGCGCAGCACGCGTGGCGCACGTAGGAGCAGGTTAAGGGTCGGCCCGGTGGCCGCACTCCCGGCCGGGTGAGTTGGCAGGAGTTGGTCGAGCCGGCCGAGAGGAATCGTTTCAAGAGGTGCCGGCAGAGGCCACACGGCCCAGCTTGCGAGCAGCAGCCCGACTGCGAGGAGCGGTGCACCGAGCCATAGACCCACGGGCGATGATCGTCGTCGCGGACTCACGCGGCGATTATACCCGCGGCCAATTGTGACCTCCCGCTGCCTGTGCTAAACTCGCTGCCATCAAGTGGAGGAGGCGCATGAACTATCCCCCCGAGCCGTTCCGCATCAAGATGGTCGAGCCGCTGCGGCGCGTGACGCAGGAGGATCGCGAGCACGCATTGCGCGAGGCCGGTTTCAACGTCTTTGCCCTGCGCGCGGAAGACGTCTACATCGACTTGCTGACCGACTCGGGGACGGGTGCAATGAGCGACCGCCAGTGGGGCGCGGCTTTCACCGGCGATGAATCCTATGCCGGCGGGCGATCGTTCTACCACCTGGCCGACGCGATGCGCGAGGTCTTCGGCTTCCGGCACTTCGTGCCCACCCACCAGGGCCGGGCGGCCGAGAACATCCTATGCGCCGTCCTGCTGCGCCCCGGGCAATATGTGCCGAGCAACATGCACTTTGATACAACTCAAGCCAATGTCCTGGCCCGCGATGGCATTCCCGAGAACCTGGTGGTTGCCCAGGCGGCCGATCCGCGGAGCCGCGACCCATTCAAGGGCAACATGGATTTGGTCCGGCTTGAGGAGTTCATCGGGCGGGTGGGCGCCAGCAATGTCCCCTTCGGCATGATCACCATCACCAATAACGCCGGCGGTGGGCAGCCGGTGTCGCTCGAAAACCTGCGCGGCGTAAGCGCGATCTACCGGCGCCACGGCATTCCCTTCTATATAGATGCCTGCCGCTACGCCGAAAACGCCTTCTTCATTCGCGAGCGGGAGGCCGGGCAGCAGGGGCGTTCGCTGCGCGATATCGTGCGTGAGGTCTTCGCCCTGGCCGACGGCGCAACCATGTCGGCCAAGAAGGATGCGCTGGTCAACATCGGCGGGTTCCTGGCGATGAATGACGACGAGGTCTTCCAGCAGGTGTGCAACGAACTGATCCTGCGCGAGGGCTTTCCCACCTACGGTGGGCTGGCGGGGCGCGACCTGGAGGCCATGGCGGTGGGTTTGCTGGAGGGGCTCGACGAGGACTACCTGGCCTACCGTATCGGGCAGACGCGCTACCTGGGCGAGCGATTGCTGGAGGCCGGCATCCCCATCGTCGAGCCGCCGGGCGGTCATGCCATCTACCTGGATGCTGGTGCGCTCCTGCCTCACATCCCCCATGCTGAATTCCCCGGGCAGGCGCTGTGCGTCGAGCTATATCGCCAGGGCGGAATCCGTGGGGTCGAAATCGGCTCGACCATGTTTGCCCGGCGGGATGCTCATACCGGCGTGATGCGCTACCCCGAGCTCGAACTGGTGCGGCTGGCGCTACCGCGGCGGGTCTACACCCAGGCGCATTTGGACTATGTGGTCGGCGTGGCGGTTCGCGTGCGGGCAGGCCGCGAGGCGTTGCGCGGGCTGCGCCTCACCTATGCACCGCCGTTGCTGCGCCACTTCACCTGCCGCTTCGAGCCGCTGTAGGGGATGAGGCGGATCGCTTAATCAGTGGAGGGGCTTGTCATTGCAGGTCCCGGTTTGTGGGGCGCAGCTATCCTGGAGCCTCTCTGCCGTTGTCTCCATCATTGCACGGGCAACTCCAAGATTGCCTCGTCGCGCCGCGGCCCTGGTCGGGGCAGCGCTGCTCGCAGTGACAATTGCGAAGACATCCAAACCACGGTGAAACGGGGCGCTCCCGCCAGGGAGCGCCCCGCCTTTTCATTCAAGTTACCTGTAATCGGCAGAGTGTGCGAAGGGCGTCTCACCCGGTGCCGAACTGGCGATCGCCGGCGTCGCCCAGGCCGGGGATGATGTAGCCCACCTCGTTGAGATGATCGTCGACCGCCGCCAGATGGATCGGGATATCCGGGTGCGCCTGCTGCATGCGGTCGATGCCTTCCGGCGCGCCGATCAGGCCGACGAACTTGATCCTCTTAACCCCCCAGTTCTTGAGAATGCCGGCCGTGGCTACTGCCGATCCGCCGGTGGCAAGCATCGGGTCGAGGATCAGGCACACCGAAACACGCGGCTCGAGGGGCAACTTGTTGTAGTACTGTACCGGCTTGAGCGTCTTCTCGTCGCGGTAGATACCGATGTGCCATACTTCCGCGCCGGGCAACATTTCCCACACGCCTTCCACCATGCCCAGGCCCGCGCGCAAGATGGGGATCAGACCGACCTTCTCGACGACGTCGCGGCAGCGAGCCATGCCCATCGGTGTCTCAACTTGCACGGGCGATGTCGCGAGGTCGGCCGTGGCCTCGTAGATCAGCAGCAGCGAGATTTCGCGAATAAGTTCGCGGAACTTCTTGGGCTCCGTGCACTTGTCACGCAGGCGGGCCAGTTTGGAGGCCACCAGCGGGTGGGGTGAGGGGAAGACCATGTTCATCGAATGCTCCTGCCGAGAGGGGGTGAGAGCCACGCAGCGGCGCGCGAGCGTTCACGGCTGTGCGTATTATACCGGCGCGAGGCACCGCGGAGTATAATCGCCCGCATGAGCGAGACGACGCGCGTCGTTTCTGCCAAACCCTCCACCGATGATATGACCGACCCGGCGCTGCGGCCGCGCACGCTGGCGGAGGTCATCGGGCAGGCGCGTCTTAAAGAGAACCTGAGCATCCTCATCGGCGCGGCGCGCGAACGCGGTGACCCCCTCGATCATGTGATGTTCTACGGTCCGCCCGGCCTGGGCAAGACCACCCTGGCCCACGTGCTGGCGCGCGAGATGGGCGTGAACATCCGCATCACCTCCGGGCCGGCCATCGAACGGGCGGGCGACCTGGCGGCGATCCTCACCAACCTCAAAGCGTCCGACGTCCTGTTCATCGACGAAATCCACCGGCTGGGGCGGGCCGTGGAGGAAGTACTCTACCCGGCGATGGAGGACTTCGCCCTCGACATCGTGCTGGGCAAAGGGCCGAGCGCGCACACTCTTCGCCTGCGGTTGCCACGCTTCACCGTGGTGGGCGCCACCACGCGACTGGCGCTGGTGAGCGCCCCGTTGCGGGCGCGCTTCGGCGCCGTCTTCCGCCTGGACTACTATGATTTGCCAGCGCTGGTGGAGATCTCGCGCCGCGGCGCCGAGCGGCTGGCGGTGCCGATCGATGAGGGCGGGGTGAACGAGATTGCGCGCCGTTCGCGAGGCACGCCGCGAGTAGCCTTGCGCCTATTGAAGCGCGTGCGCGATTACGCCCAGGTGCGCGCCGACGGGGCGGTGACCGAGGCGGTGGCCGCGCGGGCGCTGGAGATCCTCAACGTCGACGGTCTCGGTCTCGACGACATCGACCGCCGCGTGCTGCAAACGATCATCGAGAAGTACTCCGGCGGGCCGGTGGGGTTGGCGACCATTGCGGCATCCATCAGCGAAGAGCCGGATACGATCATGGACGTGTACGAGCCCTACCTTCTGCAACTCGGTTTCCTCGACCGCACGCCCCAGGGCCGGGTGGCCACGCGCCTCGCCTACGAGCACTTGAGCATTCCCTACCCCGACGAAGGCCAAGCCAAGCTGCTGTAATCCGGGCGGGTGCGATAGATGCCAGGCCAAGCCGTGGGCCCGACCGTGGCCGAGCGCTGCGCCTGAGCCAGGCGACGAGGTTCGCGAATCATGAACGACCTGACAACGCTGGCTAAGGTCTTGCTCGCGCTGGGGCTTGTCCTGGCGGCTGTGGGCGGGGGCCTGTGGGTGCTCGGGCGCTCGGGCGTGCCGCTCGGCCGCTTGCCGGGCGACCTGCGCTTCGCGATCGGCGGCGTGAGCTGCATTGTGCCCCTGGCAACATCCATCGTGCTTTCGCTGGTGCTTACGATCGTGCTCAATCTCATCGTGCGATTGCGCCGATAGTTGCCGCCGGCGCGCCGCAAAGCCCTATGCGCCTCGACGACTTCGACTACTCCCTGCCGCCCGCGTTCATAGCCCAGACCCCGATCGAGCCGCGTGATGCTGCCCGGCTGCTCCTGCTCGACCGCACACAATCCATGCTAGGCGACCATCACGTCCGCGACCTGCCGCAGCTCCTCAAACCGGGCGACGTGCTGGTGTTGAACGACACTCGCGTTCTGCCCGCGCGCTTGTGGGCGCGCAAACGGCGGACAGGCGGGCGAGTGGAAATCCTGCTCTTGCGGCGGGAGGCCGCTCAGACGTGGGAAGCGCTGGTGGGCGGGAAGGGGCTGCGCCCCGGGGTGGAACTCGAAGTGGTGGGGCGGCGCGACGAGGCAGAGAAGCCGGCCTCGCCAATCCTGGTGCGGATCGAGGACGATCTGGGCGGCGCACGCCGGTTGCTGCGTTTCTCTTCGCCGATTACGCCCGAGCTCGAGCGCGTCGGTGAAATGCCGCTGCCTCCCTATATTCACGAGCGGCTGGCGGATGCGGGCCGATACCAGACCGTCTATGCCCGCTCACCAGGGTCAGCGGCGGCGCCGACGGCAGGCTTGCATTTCACGCCCGGTTTGTTGCGCGAGCTCGAAGCGCGCCGAATCGGCCTGGCTTACGTCACGCTGCACGTGGGGCTCGACACCTTTGCCCCGATCACCGAAACCAACGTCGAATTGCACACCATCCACAGTGAGTGGATGAGCCTCTCCCGCGAAGCGGCGGAGCGCGTTAACCGAGCCCGCGCCGCGGGCGGGCGCGTGATTGCGGTAGGCACGACCAGTGTGCGTGCGCTCGAGAGCGCGGCGCTCGAGGCCGGGAGCGCGAGCGAGTCCGAGCCGCTCGCCGCCTGGGAGGGCCCGACGCGGCTGTACATTCTGCCGGGCTATGCATTCCGCGTCGTGCAGGGAATGGTCACGAACTTCCACCTTCCACGGTCCTCTCTCCTGGTGATGGTGAGCGCCTTCGCCGGGCGCGAGCGAATCTTGAATGCATACACCGAGGCTCAGGCGCGCGGCTATCGCTTCTATTCGTTTGGCGACGCCATGTTGATTCTCTAGCGAAAGGAGAATCCCCAGGGCCGCCGCAGGCGGAGGCTGCACGAATGCGCGGAATTCCGCCAATTGCTGTAAACTAGCCGGTACCATTCGCGATCCAATGGAAGAAGCACGCACATGGGCGAATACTTTACGCGGGAGGATTTTCAGCGCGCGGCCGAGGTTATCGCCAGGCGCACTCCCCTCAAACCGACGGTGGGAATGATTCTCGGCTCCGGGCTCGGGCCCCTGGCGCAGGCGATCGAGACGCCCGTCCGCATCCCCTTCGGCGAGATACCCGGCTGGCCCACCTCAACGGTGGAAGGCCACGCCGGCAGCTTGGTCATCGGCACCCTCGAGGGCCACGGGGTGGCGGTTCTGCAGGGCCGGGTCCACTACTACGAAGGCTACACGATGGCGCAGATCGGCCTGCCGATCCGTACATTGCAGATGGCGGGTGTTGACACATTCATCATCACCAACGCCGCGGGCGGGGTCAACCCGGAGTTCCACGCGGGCGAGGTGATGCTGATCACCGACCACCTCAACCTAATCGGCATGGCCGGGCTCTCGCCGCTGCGTGGGCCGAATGACGATCGGCTCGGCCCGCGCTTTCCCGACATGAGCCGCGCCTACAACCGTCAGTTGATGGCCCTGGCGCGTCAGGCGGCGGATGTGGAGGGCATTCGGTTGCGTGAGGGCGTGTACGTATGCCTGGCCGGCCCGGCCTTTGAAACACCGGCCGACTTGCGCTTCTTGCGTATGGCCGGCGCCGATGCCGTGGGCATGTCCACCGTTCCGGAAGTCGTGGCGGCGCATCATGGAGGCAGCCGCGTGCTCGGGTTCTCGGGCATCAGCAACAAGGCCAATCTCGATGGCACGACCGTGACCACCCACGAAGAAGTTCTCGCGGCAGGGAAAGAGATCGCCCCCAAGCTCGAGCGGCTGGTTCGCGGCGTGCTACGCGGACTGTAGCCGACCTCATGCTGGCTCTGCTGCGGTTCCTGAGTCCCATCGAATTCGTGATCTACGCGCTGCTGGCGCTGGGCGTGCTGGCCAACGTGCGCCGCATTGCCCTCGCCCGCGGTGAGTTGCGCAAGACCATCTTCGGGCTCGAACGCGAAGCCCTGGATTGGCGCCAGACGCGCGCCACCCTCACCATTGCGCTGCTTGGCCTCGCTGGCGGTTTGGTGTATGCAGCAGTCCACCTGGCTCTGCCGAGCTTGGAGCGCGCGGAGCTTGTGCGCACGACCGGTTCGAGCGCGCCCCAGCCCGCGCCTAGCCCCACTGCGTTTGTACTGTTTGGCGTCGATCTGAGCGGCTGCGCGAACCCGCGCGCCACCATCACTCTGCCCACGCCGGGTCAGGCGGTGCAGGGAGAAGTGGAATTGCGTGGCACCGCCAACATCGACCAGTTCGCCTTCTACAAGTATGAACTCTCGAATCCGGAGGCGGGCGAGGTGTGGGTTACGCTGGCGGCCTCCAATACCCCGGTGACTGAGGATGTGCTGGGCACGTGGGACAGCACCACCGTACCCCCGGGGGTCTACCACTTGCGCCTGATCGTTACCGATTCGCAGGGCAACTCGCCCCGCGCCTGCATCGTGCCGGTTCAGGTATTGGCCAGCCCGGCGCGCTAGCGGATCGAACACCTCTCAGGATCCTTCACCGCGGGCAATAGCGGTCTGGAATGTGGATGAAGACCGGGTGAGGACTCTGGGTCAACGCGCCGCCCTACCTGGCGCGTCCAAGGCCCCGACGACGGCCTGTGCCCGGGGGGAGCCGCCGCACGCGCCACTTAAGCCGTAGGCACAGCGCGAGGCCGACTTGAGTTCTGGCCTGGGGGAATGAACCGCGGGACGGGCGCCGAGGTCTCGCGGAGAGAGAACACTCGATGAGATTGCAGGTGATACAATCCTTCACGAACCCATCGTGAGAGGTGTTGTTGCCTTTCGCGCGGTGCAACGTCGGTAAATGGTAGCCTTTCTCCTAACCGTCCTCCCTACGCTCAACCGTATCCTGGTTGCGGGGATCGCCATCACGGCGTTCTCCCTGCTTTTGTTTTGCCTCAACTTCAACTTGCGCGACCGCGTCGCCCGTGCCTTCGCGGTCATTCTGGCGTGCGTCACCCTGATTGCCGTTTCTTCGGTCTTGGCCTCGACCTCCTCGACCTTGGCGGAGGCCGAGATGTGGCTGCGCATTCAGTGGGTGGGGACGGCCATTCTGCCTTCCGCCTACCTGCACTTTTCGGATGCGCTGCTGGCGAGCACCGGACGCCCCTCGCGCGGTCGGCGCCGCCTGGCGGTGCGGGCGATGTACCTGGCCAGCACAGTGCTCATCTACTTGGCCACGCTGACCGACCTGATCGTCGCCCATGTGCAGGTCACGGCGGAAGAAGCGCATCTGGCCGCCGGCCCGGCCTTCTGGATCGTGCCGGTGTTTTTCACCGGTCTGCTCACGCTCACCGGCGTCAACTTGGTGCGCGCCTACCGGCGGTGCCAGACCTCAACCAGCCGCCGCCGCATGCTGTACTTGATCAGCGGATCAGCCGCGCCGGCGCTCGCTTCATTCCCGTTTCTGGTTTTTGTGGGCGAGGCGGCCTCGGTCCACCCGCTGCTCTTCTGGCTGGTGGTGATTTCGAGCAACAGCCTGGTGGCGGCTTTGCTGGTGGTGATGGCCTACGCCACCGCCTATTTCGGCGTGAGCCTGACCGACCGGGTGATCAAGGGGCGCTTGTTCCAATGGCTGCTGCGCGGGCCGATCGTGGCCGCCACCACGCTCGCCGTCATGGTCATCTTCGGTGCCCTGGCGCGAGCGGTGGGCATGCCCAACACACGCGCTGTTCCGCTGGCCGTCGTGGCGACGATCGTGATGCTGCAGTTCCTGATCACGCTTCTGCGCGTTCCCCTCGAGCGGCGATTGTTTTACGGATCCCTCGCGGATCGCGCAGACCTGCGCCGGCTGGAAACGCTCGAGGAGCGCGTGCTAACGCGTTCGGACTTGCGTCAATTCTTGGAGACGCTGCTGGCCGGCCTGTGCGACCTGCTGCGCGTGCCGGCGGCCTTCATTGTTGAGCGATCGCCGGAGGGCAGCACCTTCTTCGAAGCGGGTGTTGGTCTGCAGGAGCTCTTGCCCCTGAAGGCTGATCTCTCGAGCATCCCCCCCCCGCACCTGCAAGCCGCCGGACCCGACGCAGAGAGCATCTTCCGCTGGGGGCAGTACTGGCTCCTGCCGCTGCACGCGCCGGAAAGCGGCGAGGTGATTGGGCTCTTGGGAATGGCCTCGCACGAGGATCGCCTGGAACTTGGGCCGGAGGCGCTGGAGTCCCTCATGCGCCTCTCGCAACGCGCGGCACAGGCGCTGCAAGATCGCCGTTTGCAGCAGGAGGTTTTCGCCAGTGTCGACCGGCTGGTGCCCGAGGTGGATCGCATTCAGCGCCTAAGCGCTGCCGCGCGCTATGGACAGGCACGCCTTTTGGCCTCACCGGGCGAGGGGTTGCCGCCGGACGCGGACCTGGCGCAGTGGGTGCGCGAGGCCCTCAGCCACTACTGGGGCGGACCCAAACTCACCCAGAGCCCGTTGCTCAACCTGCGCGTGGTCCAGCAAGAACTGGAGGCGCACGACGGCAATTCGGTCAACGCGCTGCGCAGCGTGCTGCGACGGGCGATCGAGCGCGTCCGCCCGGAGGGCGAGCGCCGCTTCACCAGCGAATGGCTGTTGTACAACATCCTCGAGATGAAATTCGTCCAAGGCCGGCGGGTGCGCGATATCGCCGGGCACCTGGCTGTGTCGGAGGCCGACCTGTATCGCAAGCAGCGTGTGGCCCTGGATGAAGTGACGCGCGTCATCATCGAAATGGAGAGGCGGTCGCACGACCGCGCGACCGACTACGACGTGGTCGGCTAGCGCAGAGCCTCTCCTGGCCCGCGGGAGCCCCGGCATGAGGCGGGGGTCCCGCCCTCATCGAGCGAGGTCACCATCATGGCGAGCGAAAGAACAGGAATTCGTCCGGAGGAGTCCGTCCAGTGGGAGACGGGAGGCGCCGCCGCGCAAGACGAGGCCTGGTGGGCCTCGGTCATGCACGAGGAACATCGCGGGTATTCGCCGCGCAGCCGGGCCGGCGCGCCCGCAGAGCGCTGCGCGAGTACGCCGCTGGATTGGTCGCGCGCGCGCGAGCTGTTTGAGCAGGATGGCATTGCCCAGGTCGACACGGTGGGCTGTAACCGCGGCGGGCTGCTGGTGGAGGCCGAAGGGCTGCGCGGCTTCGTCCCCGCCTCGCACGTCATGGGCTTGCCGGCCCTGACTTCCGAGGAGGAGCGGCACGACCTCATGCTGCGGCGGGTGGGTTCGCCCATGTGCGTCAAGATCATCGAGTTCGACCCCGAGCGAGGGCGCATCGTCTTCTCTGAGCGGGCAGCCCAAGCCGGGCCGGGTTGCCGCGCCAGCCTGTTGGCCTCGCTCCGCCCCGGCGAACGGCGGGTGGGCGAAGTGACCAACATCACCAATTTCGGGGTCTTCGTCGACCTGGGCGGCATGGAAGGACTGGTCCATGTCTCGGAGATTTCTTGGGGCCGCGTGCGCCATCCGTGCGATTATGTTTCGTGCGGACAGCGAGTCGAGGTGGAAGTGCTCAGCGTCGATCGCGAGCAAGGCCGGGTGGCCCTCAGCCTCAAGAGAATGCGCCCCGACCCGTGGGCGGGAATTGACGAGCGTTATGCGGCCGGCCAGCAGGTGCCGTGCTGCATTACTCGCGTGACCAGCTTCGGCGCCTTTGCTGCACTCGAAGATGGGATCGAGGGGCTGATCCACATCACGGAGTTGTGCGCAGATCCGCTTGCCGATCCGCGCTCGGCCGCCCAGGAGGGGGATCACGTGATCGCGCGCATCCTCTCGGTGGATGGCAGCGCGCGGCGCATTGCCCTCAGCCTGCGTGCCATCTCCGAACTGGCCGGGGCGGAAGAAAGGTAGGCGGATGCCCTCCTCCGGAGCGCGACGGCCGAAAGATGGACTGCCCGAGCGACTGGCGGATCTGCCGGGCGCGGCATTCGTGCGCGATGTGACCCAGCGGGTGAATGAGGCTGGAGCCCCGCTGCGTCCGTACCTGGGTGACCTGGCCACCATCAGCCTGGCCTTGGGCGCCGCGCTGAGCGCCGTCGCCCTGGCCGGCGCAGGCCGCGGAACGCTGCTCACCCCCCTGGCTGGTTTTCTCCGCCAGTGGCTTGGATGGGGCGCCTGGCTCATCCCCCTTTGCGCAGTGGCGGGCGTTGTGCTGCTCGTCGGCACCCGGCTCGGCCATAGGTTGCAGCTACGCTGGGGCAAGATCATCGCGCTCGAGATTGCGGTGCTGGCCGTCCTGGGCCTGGCGGATACCATCATTGGCAATGACCTGACGCGCGCGGACGCGGGCGCCGGCGGCGGATTGATCGGCTGGGGCATCGGCTACATGCTCGGGTTGCTGATGAGCAACCTGGTGCGGGTGATCGTTCTGCTGACGGTGGCGGTTGCCTTTGGCAGCTATGGGTTGGATCTATCGGTCGAGAGAATCCGCGGCTGGGTGGAGCGGAGACCTCGCTCGTTTGCGTCCCCCGTGCAACAACCCGCCCCGCCGCGCCGCGCACCGGCTGTCATGCCGCCGGCGCCCGCGCCTTTCCTCCGCGAAGCCGAGCCGCAGAGCGCCAAGCCCGCGGCCGCAGCGGCCCCGCGCGCCAAGGAGCCGCAGCCGAAGCTCAAGCCGGCCGCGGCCGCCGCTCCCGTGCGCCCGGTGAAAGCCAAGCGTGATCGACGCCTTCCGTCGCTGGAACTTTTCGAAAACGCCGAGCTCGGCGCACCCAGTATCCGTGAAGTGAATCAGACCGCGGGGCTCATCGAGAAGACGTTGAGCGAGTTCGGCATTCCGGCTCGCGTGGTGGGATACCGCACCGGGCCGACCGTCACCCAATTTGCCGTGGAACCCGGGTTCGTTGAGAAGACAGGCGCCGATGGTGAAGCGCGGCGGGCGAAGGTTCGCGTCTCGCAGATCTCGGGCCTGTCTGACGACCTCTCGCTCGCGCTCGCCGCGCCCACTCTGCGCATCGAGGCCCCCGTGCCCGGGCAATCGTACGTGGGCATCGAGGTGCCGCACAAGCATTCGTCGGTGGTCCGCCTGCGCATGGTCATGGAGTCGCCGGGGTTCCACAAGATCCACTCGCCGTTGGCCGTCGCCTTGGGCGTGGATGTGGCCGGGCAATCGGTCTCGGCGGACCTGGCCTCCATGCCGCACCTGCTGATTGCCGGGACCACGGGATCCGGCAAGTCGGTCTGCATCACGGCGCTCACTGCCTGCCTGGTGGCTAACAACGGTCCCGACGCGCTGCGCCTGGTTCTGATCGACCCCAAGATGGTGGAACTGGTGCGGTTCAATGGACTGCCTCACCTCTTGGGGAAAGTGGAGACCGATCTGACGCGCATCGTCACGGTGTTGCGCTGGTGCACGCGCGAGATGGACCGGCGCTACAAACTGCTTGAAGCGCTGCACGCGCGTCACATCGACGATTACAACCGCAAGGTGGCCTCACGCGGCGAAGGCGAGACATTGCCGCGGATGGTCGTGATGCTCGACGAATTGGCGGACCTGATGATGATGGCGCCCGATGAGACGGAGCGCACGCTTATTCGATTGGCGCAAATGGCGCGCGCCACCGGTATCCATCTGGTGGTGGCCACCCAGCGCCCCTCCACCGATGTGGTCACCGGGTTGATCAAGGCCAACTTCCCCGCACGCATTTCTTTCGCGGTGGCCTCCTCCGTGGATTCGCGAGTCATCCTCGACACCCCGGGGGCCGAAAGTCTGCTCGGCCGCGGCGACATGCTCTACCTCTCCCCCGAATCGGGCTCGCCGGTACGCCTGCAAGGGTGCTTCGTCACCGATCGCGAAATCCAGCGGCTAATCGACTTCTGGAAGGAACAAGCCGGCGAGCCTGCCCCGGCGGTCGAAATCGAAGAGCCGCAAGACGAAAGCCCGGCCGGGGTGCCCGCCGCCTCGCCCTGGGAAGGCATGATCGGCGAGACCCAATCCGCGGATCAAGACGAGGCCGAAATCGAACAGGCCATCCGCGTTGTGCGCCAGTACGGCCGCGCCAGCGCCTCGCTCTTGCAGCGCAAGATGCGCCTGGGCTACCCGCGCGCCGCGCGGCTGATGGACGAGTTGCACGCGCGAGGTATCATTGGCCGGGAGCAAGCCGGCGGCCGCACGCGTGAAGTGCTGGTGGGGAAGGACCAGGCGGAGAATGAGGCCGACCTGGAAGACCCCACGGATGAGAACTCAGACTAGCCTCGCGCCGCCATGCCGCCGATCCAATCACGCTTTCAAGGAGACTCGATGACCCAGGAGTCCGCCAACATCATCCACCGCCCGACCTTTACCGACCGCATGCGCCTGCTCTTCAAGAACGTGCTGGATCCACTGGGGCGCTTCTTCAACCGCCTCGGGCTGCACCCCAACACCATGACGCTTTTGGGGTTGATCGGCACGATCGGCGGGGCGGTGCTGTTGGCCTTCGGGCAGATGCGGTTGGGTGGCGTGCTCGTCCTGCTCATGGGGCCGGTGGATGCACTGGACGGGACGATGGCCCGCCTGCGCGGCGAACCCTCGCGCTTCGGCGCCTTCGTCGACTCGGTGACCGATCGCTGGGCCGAGCTGCTCATCCTGGGCGGCCTGCTCGTGCATTTCGCTCTGGCCGGGACGGTCTGGGGTATCGTGCTCACCTACGCTGCGGCGGTCGGGTCGGTCATGGTATCCTATGTTAAGGCGCGCGCCGAAGCGCTCCAGTTCGACTGCAACGTAGGCATCCTGACGCGCATGGAACGCTACCTGGTGCTGGCGCCGGCGCTGCTGCTCAATGTGCCGCTCGTCGGCATTGGCATCATTGCGGTCTTGGGCGTCTTCACCGCGCTGCAGCGCATCTGGCACGTGCGCGTCCAGGCGCGGCGCCGCTAGGATCCTTCCTTGAGGAGCGGGCTCTATGTCTTTTGATTCTTACGGGATTCATCTCTTCAATCTGCTTTACATCCGTTACTACGGAATCATCTTGATGGCCGGCGCGTTGGCGGCAGCCGTGTTGGCCGAGCGCCAGGCACGCAAGGCTGGGCTGGACCCGGAACGGGTGTGGGATTGCCTGATCTGGGTACTGCTGGCGGGCGTGGTCGGGGCCCGCATCTGGCACATCCTGACCCCGCCGCAAAGCATGGTCGAGGCGGGCATTACCACCCGCTACTACTTGACCCATCCGCTCGACATGCTGGCGGTGTGGCGCGGCGGGCTGGGGATTCCCGGCGCGGTGATCGGCGGCGTGTTGGCGCTCTTCATCTACTCGCGCAAACACCATCTGAGCTTCGCTGCCTGGGTGGATGTGGCCGCGCCGGCGGTGGCGCTCGGCCAAGCCATCGGCCGCTGGGGCAACTTCATCAACCAGGAGTTGTATGGCAAGCCGAGTGACCTGCCTTGGGCCATTCGCATCGCGCCCGAGAACCGGCTGCCGGGTTTCGAATCGTTTGAACGCTTTCATCCCCTCTTCCTGTATGAGTCGCTCTGGAACTTCATCAATCTGGGCGTGCTGCTGGCGATTTCTGCCAAGTACCGGGAACGCTTGCTGGCGGGCGACCTGTTCTTGATCTATCTGATCATCTACAGTGTTGGGCGCTTCTTCTTGGAGTTCCTGCGCTTGGATCCTTCGCCGGTGGCCGGCATTGATATCAATCAACTGGCGATGGCCGTGGTGGCGCTGGCCAGTGCGGTGATTCTCTTCCTGCGTCATCGCCGGAAGGTTGCGCTGGCCACTCCGGCGGGGTAGCCGCGGTCCGAGGAACACGCGACGGGGGTCACTTGAGGCTGGACCGTTCGAGGCACAACATCCGATGCAACGCGAGGCGATGCCTGCCGGGAGCGGCGGGCATCGCCTCGCGTCCGACTTGGCACGCAGCGGCACATGGGCTGGGCTTGCATCGAGGTGCGTCGTGAACCCGCCGTTAATGATCGAAGCGCGCGACCTGACCAAGGATTTCGGCGAGCGCCGCGTGGTAGACCGGGTGACGCTCGAAGTCCGCGCCGGAGAAATCCTGGTTGTGCTCGGACCGAACGGCGCTGGCAAGACGACCACCGTGCGCATGCTGGCCGGGATACTGCGCCCGAGTGCGGGCAGCGCGAGGATTGCCGGCCTGGACGTGAGCCTTTACCCGGAGCGGGTACGCGAGAAGGTGGGCGTGCTCACCGAGCACCACGGGTTGTACAGCCGCATGCGTGCCGGGGAATACCTCGACTTCTTCGCGGCGCTTTATGGGCTGCGCCCCGCCGAACGCCGCCAGCGGGCCCACGAGCTCATGCGCACCCTCGCCCTCGAGGTAGATGGCGACCGCTGGCTGGCCGAGTACTCGAAAGGCATGCGCCAGCGCATTTCGCTGGTGCGGGCCCTTCTCCACCGGCCGCCGGTCTTGATGCTGGACGAGCCCACCTCCGCGCTTGACCCCGAATCCGCACATCTGGTGCGCGGCTTGTTGCGCGAGCTGCGCGCGCAGGGCTGTGCCATCCTGGCTTGCACTCACAACTTGGGGGAGGCCGAGGAATTGGCCGACCGCATTGCCATCCTGCGTCGCGGCCAGATCGTGGCGCAGGGCAAGGCGCAAGAACTGCGCGCCGAATTGGCCGGCCTCCCGCTGTTTGAGGTGCGCCTGGGAAGATCGGCGCGGCGTGCAGGGCGGCTGCTGCGCTCTGAAGTGGATCTGGTCGAGGTGGGCGAGCGGTCGATCCGTTATCGCAGTGCTTCGCCTCAGGTTCAGAATCCGCGCATCCTGCAGCGCCTCCTGGACGCCGGCCTGCCCGTGGTTGAATTGCGCGAGATCACACCCAGCCTCGAGTCGGTCTACCTGCGGGCCGTGGCCGACAACGGAGCTCTCGCCGATGTGCCGGAGGTGGACTCATGACCCTGGCCGCGGCTAGGCCTCGCGTTCATTGGTCGCGGGTCTTCACTCTGGTCGGCCGCGAATTGCGGGACCAGTTCCGCGATTGGCGGGTGGTCATCCCGGTCGTCATTCTGACCGGCATCTTCCCGCTGCTGATGAATTTCGCCGCGCAAACGGCGATGGATTTCGTCAGCCGTTACGGCGCGCCGATTATCGCCGAACAGCTCTTCCCCTTCATGTTGATGATCGTTGGCTTCTTCCCCACCACCGTTTCCCTGGTCATCGCGCTTGAGAGCTTTGTGGGAGAAAAGGAGCGCTTCAGCCTGGAGCCGTTGCTCTCGACGCCGCTCAGCGACGCCGAACTCTTCCTGGGCAAGGCCTTGGCTTCCACCGCAACGCCGTTGGCCTCCGCCGCGTTGGGCATCCTGGTCTACTTGACCGGGCTGTACCTGGCGGTCGGCTGGCTGCCTTCAGCCGGACTCATGCTGCAGATTGTGGTGCTCACTCTGGCCCATGCTGTGGGCATGGTCAGCGCGGCCGTGGTCATCTCCGCCCAGACCAACTCGGTGCGCGCGGCCAACCTTCTGGCCTCCTTCATCATCATCCCGGCCGCGCTGCTGGTGCAGGCCGAAAGCCTGTTGATGTTCTGGCGGCGCTACGACGCGCTGTGGTGGGTCATTCTGGGGATTGGGCTGCTGGCCTTCCTGTTTGTACGCATCGGCCTGCGCCAGTTCCAGCGCGAGGAGCTACTCGAACGGGAGGTGGAAGAGCTGCGCCTCGATCGCCTGCGGCGCAATGTGTGGCACGCGCTCACGGCCGGCGCACGTAACCCGATCGAGTGGTACCGCCAGGGCGTCTTCCCCGCCGCGCGGCGCGCGCTGAGCGCGGGCCCATGGGTGGCAGCGGCGTTCATCATGGGCGTTGTGGTCGGCCTGGTGATGGCGGCGCGCCTACCGCTACATCTGAATCTGGGCGCCATCGACCCGGGTGGCGAAGCGCTCATGGCGGGCTTGCGCGACCAGGGCCTGCTTTCGGCAAGCGGCGCGATGTACATCTTCTTGCACAACCTTCGCACGGTCGTTCTGGCCTCGCTGCTCGGGGTGTTCTCGTTGGGAGTGCTCTCGCTGATCGTGCTCATGGCCCCTCTGGGAATCATCTCCTACGCTGCCGCGCTGGTAGGGCAGGTGGGCGGAAATCCATGGATCTTCGTCGGAGGGTTCGTCGTGCCCCACGCGCTCGTCGAGATCCCAGCCCTTTGGCTGGCCGGGTGCAGCATGCTGCGCTGGGGAAGTTGCCTGCTGGCACGTCCAGACGGCCGCACCATTGGCGGGTTGTGGCTCGAATCGATGGGCGATTGGGTGCGGGTGACCGTCGGGCTCGTCCTGCCGCTGCTACTGGCCGCTGCCTGGGTCGAGAGCTACCTCACTCCATATGCCGCAATGTGGGCGCTTGCCGCGGGAGCCTGGTAGAGATCGTCATCCCGGGGTCGGCCTTCGCCGCAGCCTCCCATGAACACCGCAACATCCACCACGTGGTGTGTGGCCAGCGCGAGTCACTCCTGCTCGATGGCTGGACCTCGCCCACCTCTTCCCAGCGCGCGTATGCCCTCTGCCTGGAGCATCTCATCGGCGCGGCGCCAGCCCGGTTTCATCCAGATCGCATCAGCCCCCTGGCAGCCTTCATCACGAGCCGGTTATTGTGGCCGAGGGCGGCTTGCAGGTGGAGTCCTAGCCCGCTGCAATGGCATTTGGCGTAGGCAATCGACATGGTACAATCCTTGCAGAGGAGCACCGGGGGGAAGGGTATGAGTGATTTGCACACTCCCGAGGCCTACGTCCCCGCTGCGCTGTCGCAGCGCGACGACGATCCCCGTACGTACAAGCACTTGCATGGGTCCTCGCGCTGGGCGTGGATGGAGCACGTTCACCTCTGGCAGCCGCCGACAGATTTGTTTGAGACAGAGAGCGCGTTCATCGTCCGGGTTGAAGTGGCCGGGATGAGTCAGGCCGACTTTACCGTGACCCTCGAGGAGCATACGCTGCGCGTGGGCGGCATTCGCCCAGACCCGGATCAGCGTAGTGCCTACCACCAGATGGAAATCCACTACGGCGAGTTTCGTTCGGACGTAGCGCTGCCTGGCGACGTGGACGCGCAAGGGATTGAGGCGGCCTATGGCGACGGTTTCTTGACGGTGACCTTGCCGCGCGTGAAGCCACGGCGCATCATCGTGGCGAACTGAGGCATTTCGCCCACCCTTGACCGCTCTCGTGCTGAGGAGAGCCACCTAGAATCATGGCAGCCACACGCTGGACTGAAAACCTGAATGAACTGATGAGTTTCATAGCCGATTCCACCTCGGGCCTGTGGCACGAGGTCAGCCTGAGCCCGATCGTCACCAAGGTGCAGGAACCCGCGCCCGAAGAAGCCGCTCGCGAAGAGGATCTGGCCACCCGCGTGCCAGACATCCTGGCCATCCTGCCCCTGCGCGGGTTGGTGGTTTACCCTCAGACGGTCGTGCCGCTCACGGTCGGCCAGCCGCGCTCGATCAAGCTGGTCGATGATGCCGCCGTGGGCGAACGCATCATTGGCCTGGTCACCTCTAAAGATCCAGAAAACGCCACACCCGGCCCGGGTGATTTGTATCCGATGGGCACGGCGGCCATCGTCCACCGCCTGTTCCGCGCCCCGGACGGCACGATCCGCATTGTCGTGCAAGGCCTCTCGCGCTTCCGTCTGGGCGAGTTTGTCGAACAGGAACCTTATCTGCGCGCCCACGCGACGCCGGCCCCCGAAACCGTGGAGCAAGGGCTTGAGATAGAAGCGATGGCGCGCAATGTCCGCGATGAGTTCGCCCAGATTGCGGAACTGGTGCCCTCCGTTCCGCGCGAACTGGTGGCCACGGTCACCGCGCTCGACGAGCCGCTGCAGATCGCCTACACCATCGCCAACTACCAGCGTATCGAGCTGGAGCAAGCCGAGCAACTGCTCGAATTGGACTCGACCACGGCCAAGCTCAAACGTCTGGTAGGCCTGCTCACCAAGGAGTTGGAGGTGCTGCAGCTCGGCGCCAAGATCCAGGAAGAGGCGCGCTCGGAGATCGAAAAGGTGCAGCGCCAGTACTTCCTGCGTGAGCAGATGAAGGCCATCCAGCGCGAGTTGGGCGAGACGGATGAGCAGGCGGCCGAGGTCGAAGAACTCCGCAAGAAGATGGAGGCGGCCAAACTGCCGCCCGAGGCAGCCGAGCAGGCCACTCACGAACTCGACCGGCTCGCCAAGCTGCCGACGGCCGCCGCAGAGTACGGCGTGATTCGCAGCTACTTGGATTGGCTGGTGACCTTGCCCTGGAGCGTGGCCACCGAAGACAAGCTCGACGTGGCCGATGCACGCGGGGTGCTCGACGAAGATCACTTCGGGCTTAAGGATGTCAAGGAGCGTATTCTTGAATTCCTGGCCGTGCGCAAGCTGCGCTCGGAGCGCAAGAGCCAGGTGCCCGAGGCGCCGCCCACCGACCAGGTGCGGCGCGAGCGCGAAGGCGCCATCCTGTGCTTCGTCGGCCCGCCAGGCGTGGGCAAGACCTCCCTCGGTCAGTCTATTGCGCGCGCCATGGGGCGCAAGTTCATCCGCATTTCACTGGGCGGGATCCACGACGAAGCGGAAATTCGCGGTCACCGGAGAACGTATATCGGCGCGCTGCCCGGGCGCATCTTGCAGGCGTTGCGCCGGGTGGAGAGCCGCAACCCGGTGTTCATGCTCGACGAGGTCGACAAGTTGGGGGCCGATTTCCGCGGCGACCCGGCCTCCGCCCTCTTGGAAGTGCTCGATCCGGAACAGAACCGCGAGTTCCGCGATCACTATCTGGAGGTGGCCTTCGATCTCTCGCAAGTGCTGTTCATCACCACCGCCAACACCATGGAGACCATCCCCGGTCCGCTGCTCGACCGGATGGAAGTCATCCCGATCACCTCCTACACCGAGCACGAGAAGGTGACTATCGCCCGCGGCTATCTGGTGCCGCGCCAGATCCGTGAGAACGGCCTCTTGCCCGAGGAGATCACCTTCGCCGACGAGGCGCTCTACGCGCTCATTCGCTCGTACACGCGCGAGGCCGGCGTGCGCAACCTGGAGCGCGAGATCGGCTCCGTGTGCCGCAAGGTCGTCACGCGCATCGCTGAGCACAAAGTGGAGCGGGTGGCGGTGACCCCCGAGCTGGTGAGCGAACTCTTGGGCAAGCCGCACTTCTATCCCAATGCGGAGGTGCGCGAGCGAACGGCGGTACCCGGCGTGGCCACCGCGCTGGCCTGGACGCCGGTGGGCGGCGACCTGCTCTTCATCGAAGCCACGCGCATGCCCGGCAAGCACGGCTTCCAACTCACCGGCTCACTCGGCCAGGTGATGCAGGAATCGGCGCGCGCCGCGCTTTCCTACGTGCGCTCCAAGACGAGGGAGCTGGGTCTTGCGCCGGATTTCTTCGAGCACAACGACATCCACCTGCACATCCCAGCTGGCGCACAGCCCAAAGACGGTCCATCGGCGGGCATCACCATGGCCACCGCGCTCATTTCTCTGGTTGCGGGGCGTCCGGTGCGGTCGGACCTGGGCATGACCGGCGAGATCACGCTGCGCGGGCAAGTCCTGCCGATCGGCGGGCTGAAGGAGAAAGTGCTGGCCGCGCACCGCGCCGGTCTCAAAGCGGTTATCCTGCCCAAGCGCAACATGCGCGACCTGGATGACATCCCCGAGGACGTCCGCACGGAGCTCACGTTCATCCCGGTGGAGCGCATGGAAGAAGTCGTCGCTGCGGCGCTCACCCCGCCGCCCGCGCCGGCCGCTCGCAAACGTCGCACCACGCGGGCCGCAGGTGCGGCTCGGCGGCCTCGACCGGCCAAGGGGCGCTCGCATGTCTAAAGTCTTGCTGCTCGAAGATGACCGCGACATGGTGACTTTGCTGCGCACCTTCCTTGAATTGGAGGGCTTTACCGTGCGGGCCTTGACCCTGGGCGAACCGGTGATGCCGTTGGTCGAGAGCGAGAATCCCGACGTCGTATTGCTGGATGTATTCCTGGCCGGTCAGAATGGCATGCAAATACTGGAAAGCATCCGTGCTCATCCGCGCCTGGGGGCAACCCGGGTGGTGATGGTGTCGGGGATGGACGTCTCGATCGAGTGCAAGAAGAAGGGCGCGGACGCCTTCTTGCTCAAGCCGTATATGCCGGACGACCTTGTCCGGCTGCTGAAACCAACCGCCGACGGCGCATCACCCGCGGCATGAGGCGTCCGGCCACCTCGCGTTCCGGCCGGGACATTGAGCATTCAACAGAATGAGATTGCTGTGAGTCGTCGTTCACCACACAAACCACGTCAGTGGTACACCATTGATCTGCACTTGCACACCCCCGCCTCTTCGGATTTCCAGGAGCCGGAGGCATCCTTCTTAGATGTCTTGCGCCGGGCGGAGGCCCGGGGCCTGGCGGCGATCGCCTTTGCTGACCACAATACGGTGGCCGGCTACCGGCGCATGCAGGAAGACATCGCCTTTCTCGAGCAGCTCGGCCGCAGCGGTCGCCTGACCGATGAGGAACGGCGCCGGCTGGAGGAATACCGCACGCTGCTGAAGAAGGTGCTCGTCTTTCCGGCCTTCGAGTTCACCGCCACGCTGGGCTTCCACGTCATCGGCATCTTCCCGCCTTCCAAGTCGATCCGCGAGATCGAACACATCTTGCTCGACCTCAACGTGCCGGTCGACCAACTCGACCTGGGTTCGTCGACGGTCGGGGCCACAGCCGATGTGCTCACCGCCTACCGCCGCATTCACGAGGGTGGGGGGCTGGCGATTGCCGCGCACGCGAACTCCTCTAACGGCGTCGCACTGCGCGGTTTCGATTTCGGCGGTCAGACCAAGATCGCCTACACTCAGGACCCGCATCTGGCCGCGCTAGAGGTCATCGACCTGGAGCAGCGCGGGCGCCATTCGACGGCCGCCTTTTTTAGCGGCACCAAGCCCGAGTACCCGCGGCGCATGCACTGCATTCAGGGGTCGGATGCCCACCGCTTGCGCGCCGACTCGGGCAACCGAAAGAACCTGGGCGTGGGCGACCGCGCCACGGACGTGGCCTTGCCGGAGCTCAGCTTCGAGGCCTTGCAGGAACTCTTCGAAAGCGACGACTTCGCGCGCACGCGTCCGCACCGTGCCGCGCGCGAGGAGGCCTTCGATTTCATCCAGCAGGCACGCAGCGAGGGGCCGTCCATTAATCAGGACTTTCACGACAGCCTGACCGTGCGCGGCGGCAAACTGTACGAGATCATTGCCGACGTGTGCGCCTTTGCCAACGCCAATGGCGGCATGCTCTACATCGGAGTCAGCCCCAACGCTCAGGAGGCACCGCTCGGGATACAAAATCCCGCCCAGGCCGTCGAGCAGCTCGAGAAGGAGCTCGGCGCCAAGATCAGCCCCGAGCTGCACTGCACGGTGGATGTGCAGGAGACCGGCGGCAAAAAGGTCATCCGCATCATTGTCCCGCGCGGTGATGACCCGCCCTACGCGGTGGACGACAACAAAATCTACATCCGCGACGAATCCGAAACCGGAGTGGCGGTGCGCGACGAGATCGTCGACCTGGTGCTGCGCGGCCAGCGCCGCGCCCTCACCGAGGTTGAGCCCGCGGTTGCCGCCGTGCCGCTGGCGGAGACCCCGGAGCCGCCCGCGGGCGGCGAGAAGCCCGCGCCGTCACTGGCCGCCCCGCGCACGGGCGTGGAGGTCGTGAGTTCCGAAGATCGTGATGGAACGCGCTACTACACCATGCGCGACCTGCGCAACGGCAACGTGGTCAAGAACGTGACTCAAGCCTCAGCCCGCCGCCTGTGGCACTACGCCATCACCGAATTCTCGGCCCTGCCGCCCCTCGAGAAGCTGAACTGGGTGGGCGATCTGGCGCTGCTCAAGAAGCGCAGCCACCGCGGGGTGAGCCGCTACGACCTCCTGCAACGCACTCCGCAAGGCGTGCGCGCCTTCTTCGGCGTCACCCAGGACGGCATCCACGGCGAGTGGAAGCTGGTGGTCGGCCCCGAAGAGGAGTAACGTGCGGCTGCGTGAGTTCCGCTTCCCGAGCGACTACCCAGCCGCACTCGACCTGTGGCAGCGCTCTGGCCCAGGGGTCCACGTCGGCCCTTCCGACACCCGTGAGGAAATCGCCCGAAAAGTCGAACGCGACCCGGATCTCTTCTTGGTGGCCGAGACAGAGGGACGCATCGTCGGCACGGTGATCGGCGGATTCGACGGGCGCCGAGGCATGGTTTATCACCTGGCGGTCGACTCCGCCGAGCGGAAGCGGGGCCTTGGGCGGCAGTTGATGGATGAGGTGGAGCTGCGCCTACGCAACAAGGGCTGTTACAAGGCGTACCTGCTGGTCATGGATGGCAACGCCGCCGTCGAGTTCTACAAGAACCTGGGTTGGGAGGAGATGGCGATTACCCTCCTGGGCAAGGTGCTGCGCTGACCTGCCGCGCGGCCGATATTCGATATGCCCCGTACATACGATCTGGCCGCCGTCCGTGAAATCCTCGAAACCGATCGTCCGTGGGCGGCCTATGCGCTGGGGGACCTGACTCCCGGGTTTGTCGAACACAGCGAATGGTATTGGACCGGGCCGCGCACGCCGGCAGTGGTGCTGCTCTATCGGCGCGAAGCCACGCCGGTCCTCTTCTCTCTCGGCCCAGACCCCGAGGTGCAGGCCATCCTGCACGAGTTGCCCCGCCTTGCTTCTGCATACCTCTCGATTCCCGTCCCTCATATGGATCTGGTTGCAGAGCAAGCCCCCATCCTGGGGCGGATGGCGATGAATCGCCTGCAGCTCGATCCGGCGGCCTTTGCTCACGATGAGGTGCCAAGCGCGCTGCGCCTTGGGACAGAGGATTTGCCTGCGCTCCACGCGCTCTTCGCGGACGGCGGGTCGAACCATGAGGCGCCAGACTTCTTCGCGCCGTGGATGGTGAAGCAAGGGGTTTACTACGGGGTCTACGAGCAGGGGGAACTGATCGCCGCTGCAGGCACCCACCTGGTGGCCGCGCAGACTGGGGTTGCGGCAGTGGGCAACGTGTACACGCGGCGCGATCGTCGGGGGCGCAGGCTGGCTCGTCACACCACCGGCGCGGTGACCGCGGCGCTTCTGGCGCTGGGCATCCCAACCATCGTGCTCAACGTCAATCAGAAGAACGCCGGAGCTCTCCACGTTTACGAGGCGCTCGGCTTCCGGCAGGTCTGCCCATTCTGGGAGGGGCGCACCGGCGCGTGGAGCGACGCGTCCGCGCCTGTGCAATCCGGCCGGTGAGGGTGCCTCTCGCCGTGGGGGCGAGGCGCGCGCCGCGGGTCGTACATCACGCGGCCAAAGACGTTTCGCCAATGAGCGGCGAAGGAGAGATATCCGTGCGAGTGGCCATCTTGACCGTATCCGATCGATCGGCGCGCGGCGAGCGCGAGGATCTCTCCGGCCCGGCACTGCGCGCCCTGGTGGAGGCTCGCGGCTGGCAGGTGACGCAGACGGCCGTCGTGGCCGACGATCGCGAGGCCGTCCGCGCCATACTATGCCGGTGGTGCGATGAAGACCTGGCCGAGGTTGCCCTCACCACTGGAGGCACCGGTTTTGCGCCCCGCGATGTGACTCCCGAGGCGACACAGCAGGCGATAGAGCGGGAAGCCCCCGGTCTGGCCGAGGCGATGCGTGCCGGGTCGCTCGCGGTGACGCCGCACGGCATGCTGTCGCGCGGCGTGGCGGGCATCCGCCGGCGGTCGCTGATCATCAACTTGCCTGGCAGCCCGCGCGCCGCGTGTGAGAGCTTGCAGACCATCCTGCCGGTTCTCGAGCACGCAGTGGATCTCTTGCGGGAGCGTCCGCAGGCTGAGGGCGGTCACCATCGGATGTCGGCCTAACCTGCACGGTTGGGCCACGGCATCCCCCCTGAAGCGAGGCACACGATGAAAACGCCGATCTCGCGCCGCGATTTTCTGCGGGGCTCATTGCTGCTCTCGGGCGCCGCCCTCGGCGGGTGCCGCGCGCGACCTGCTGCGGGGCGCACGCGTGTGCTGCGCGTGGCTCATGTGACCGACATCCATGTTGAAGCGCGAAGCCGCGCCCGCGTGGGTATCGCGCAGGTCATTGGGCACATCCACGCGCAGCAGGATGCGCCGGACTTCATACTCAACACCGGCGATTCGATCATGGGCTGACTGGCAACGCCGAAGGAGTACGCCCTGGTCCGCTGGGAAACCTTTGCCACGGTGATGCGCGAAACCTGCCGCATTCCGGTCTATCATGCAATCGGCAACCACGATGTGTGGGGCTGGGGGCTGCCGCAGGCCGATACGACAGACCCGCTGCACGGCAAAGGCATGGCGTTGCAAGCCCTCGGACTCGCTCAGTGCTACTATGCATTCAACAGCGGCGGATGGCGTTTCATCGTGCTCGAGAGGACCCATCCGCAGGAACTCGAATCAGAAATACCGTACACAGGCAGATTGGACGAGGAACAGTACGCCTGGCTGGAGGCGGAGCTTGTGGCGACGGACGCGGCGACGCCCGTGTGCGTTGCCTCGCACATCCCGATCCTTTGTGCCTGCGAGTTCTTCGACGGCGATCTAGCCGCGAGCGGCAACTGGGTTGTGCCCGGCGCGTGGATGCACATCGATGCTGGTCGGCTGCGGCAACTCTTCCTGGCTCACGCGAATGTACGCCTGTGTTTGAGCGGGCACGCGCATCAGGTGGACCGGGTGAAGTATTTGGGCGTGCGCTATTCATGTGATGGCGCCATCTCGGGCAACTGATGGCACAGGTGCATATCTCGACTGCCCACCCGGATATGTCACGGTTGACTTGTACGATGACGGATCGAGCGAAATCGAATTCGTCGCGTCCGAGGCTGGCTAGCGGCCGGGGGAGTCGCTTGCTCGCCCGCTGGAGCATAGATGAGGCGCACCGGTGGCCGCCGCTCGCGGCCCCATGCCCTGCGGCCCGGGGGGGGACGTGCGCGAAAGGCTATGTTTGTGGCCGATTCCCGATCTTGACCGTGCCGAACGCTTGGTCTATAATTACAGTTTCAGAAGCCAACCAGCGAAATCGCGCTTGGGCACCGCCCCACGCGCCGGTTTCGCTTTGCCTGCTAAAGTTGAACATGCGTTCGCCGCAAAGGCGTGCGCCCAGCATCCCCGGAGGGTGAAGCGTGGAATCCAAGGGCATTACTGCGATCCGAGTGAGTCTGGCCTCCCCCGAAACGATTCGCAGCTGGTCATATGGCGAGGTCCTGCGGCCGGAGACGATCAACTATCGCCGCCTGCGCCCCGAGAAGGACGGTCTCTTCGACGAAGCCATCTTTGGCCCCACGCGCGACTGGCAATGCTACTGCGGCAAGTATAAGAACATCCGCCATCGAGGCGTCATTTGCGATAAGTGCGGCGTGGAAGTGACACGCTCCTCGGTGCGACGCGAGCGGATGGGCCACATCGAGCTGGCGGCACCGGTCGCGCACGTGTGGTACACGCGCCGTGTGCCCTCCTACCTCGGTCTGCTGCTCGACATCTCGCGCCGCAACCTCGACCGCGTGCTGTACTTCGCGCAATACGTCATCACCCAGGTGGACGAGGATGCGCGCCAGAAGGCGCTGCACCGACTGGATGATGAGGTGGAGCGCGTGGAGCACCGCCAGGGCGAAGAGATCAATCAGAAGATTGCCCAGGTAAAAACCTCGCGCGACCGCCGCCTGGCCGAGCTCGAGGTGCGCATCCAGCGCACGCGTGAGAAGTTCGACGAGGACGTCAGCGAGCGCCTCGACCCCCTCATCAAAGAGGGGCAGAAGATGGAAACCTCGCTGCGCGAGAAGCAGGGCTCGACCATCCGCGTGCCGATCGAGTTCGAAGCCACGCGCACCCAAATTGCCGATAAGGGCACGACCATTGGCCCCAAGCACCTTTCGATCCTGCAGAAGGCAGTCAAATCCCGCCTGGAAGAGATCGAAGACGAACTGAAGGAAAAGCGCGACCGCGCCATCGAGAAGATCAAAGGCGAGATGGACAAGGTGCGCGCCGAAGCCGAAGAGAACCTGATCGCGCTGCGCAATCAACTCGAGGACCAGGCCCAGACGGTGCGCGAGGAGCTCGTCAAGGAGCGCGAAGAGTTGCTGGAGATCCAACCGCTCTCGTTCATCGGCGAGAGCCGCTACCGCGAGCTGAAGACACGCTGGGGGCAGGTGTTCCGCGCGGAGATGGGCGCCGAGGCTTTTTACGAAATCCTGCGCAACCTCGACATGGACAAGATGGCCGACAGCCTGTGGCGCGAGGTGCGCACGACCAAATCCAAGCAGCGCAAGAAGAAAGCCACCAAGCGCCTCAAGGTAGTGGAAGCTTTCCGCCGCTCGGGAAACCGCGCCGAGTGGATGATCCTGACCGTTCTGCCGGTCATCCCGCCCGAATTGCGCCCGATGGTGCAACTGGATGGCGGGCGCTTTGCGACCTCCGACCTGAACGACCTGTACCGCCGGGTGATCAACCGCAACAACCGCCTCAAGCGACTGATTGAGCTCGGCGCGCCGGATGTCATCGTGCGCAACGAGAAGCGCATGCTGCAGGAGGCGGTCGATTCGCTCATCGACAACTCGCAGCGTGGCAAGGCCCTCTCGCGGCGGGGGCGGCGCGAACTGAAGTCGCTTTCGGACATGCTCAAGGGCAAGAAAGGCCGCTTCCGCCGAAACTTGCTCGGCAAGCGCGTCGACTATTCGGGCCGCTCGGTGATCGTGGTGGGCCCCAAGCTCAAACTCTACCAGTGCGGCCTGCCCAAGGTGATGGCCTTGGAGCTCTACCGGCCGTTTGTCATCGCCAAACTCGTGGCTTACGGATACGCGAACAACGTCAAGGGCGCGCGGCGCTTCATCGAGCGCGAGCGCCCGGAAGTGTGGGAGGTGCTGGAGGAGGTCATCGGCGACCGGCCGGTGTTGCTCAACCGCGCGCCCACGCTGCACCGCCTGGGCATTCAGGCCTTCGAGCCGGTGCTGGTGGAAGGCAAGGCCATCCACATTCACCCGCTCGTGTGCGCCGCCTTCAACGCCGATTTCGACGGCGACCAGATGGCCGTGCACGTGCCGCTCTCCGAGCGCGCTGTGGAAGAGGCACGCACGCTCATGCTCTCCACGCGCAACCTGCTCAAGCCGGCCGACGGCGAGCCGGTGGTGGGCCCCACCAAGGACATGGTCTTGGGCGTGTACTACCTGACGATGGCCGACGCCCGCCTCGACGCCCGCCTGGGCGGCAAGCGCCACTCCTACTCGGGCCTCGACGAAGTGGAACTGGCCTACCGCCTGGACAAGGTCTCATTGCATATGCCGATTCATGTGCAAACGGTGACCTGGTACAACGAGAAGGGCGAACGCTACCAGCGCAGTCAGCGGCGCATGATCGAGACCACCGTTGGCCGCGTGCTCTTCAACCTGATCTTGCCCGAGGCCATGCGCTTCGTCAATCAAGTGCTCGATAAGAGCTCGCTGCAGCGCCTCGTGTCCCAGTCGTACCAGGTGCTCGGGTCGGAAGCGACTATTGACATTGTGGACCGCATCAAGGACATCGGGTTCCAGTACGCCACGCGTTCCGGCACGACCATCGCCGTTTCCGATATCACCGTGCCTCCGCAGAAGCTGGAGATCATCAACAAGGCTCTCGAAGAACAAGGGCTGATCGAGCGTGACTACCGCCGCGGCTTGCTGACCGAACAAGAACAAAACGAACGCATCATCGAGCTGTGGCAGCGCGCCGTAGCCTCGGTTTCGGATGCAGTAAAGCGCTTCATGGATCCCACCGGTAACCTGAGCACGATGGCGCTCTCGGGCGCGACCAAGGGCGGTTTCGGGCCCATCTCGCAGCTGGCGGGCATGCGCGGCCTGATGGCCGACCCGGCTGGGCGCATTATCCCGCTGCCCATCCGCTCCAACTTCCGCGAAGGGTTGACGGCCCTCGAGTACTTCATCTCCACCCACGGCGCGCGCAAGGGCCTGGCCGATACGGCGTTACGAACGGCCGATGCCGGGTACCTGACCCGCCGCTTGGTCGATATCGCCCAGGACGTGATCATCAGCGACCACGACTGCGGCACCGACGACGGCATCCACATCCGCCGCAAGGACGACGTGGCCGGGCAGACGTTTGAATCGCGCCTGTTCGGACGCATCGCGGCGCGCAAGATCGCCGACCCGCAAACCGGCGAGCTCATCGTGAGCCGCAACGAACTGATCACGTTGGAACAGGCAAAGAGCGTCGCGGCCACCGGTGTCGAGGAAGTGATGGTGCGCTCGCCGCTCACCTGCTCTATGCGCCACGGCTTGTGCCAGAGCTGCTACGGGCTCGACCTGGGGCGCGGGGCGCTGGTGGGCATGGGCTCGGCGGTCGGTATCGTCGCTGCTCAATCCATCGGTGAGCCGGGCACCCAGCTCACCTTGCGCACCTTCCATACCGGCGGTGTGGCCGCCGGGGGCGACATCACCTCCGGTTTGCCGCGCGTCGAGGAACTGTTCGAAGCGCGCAAGCGGCCGAAGGGCGAAGCGGTGGTAAGCGAACTGGGCGGTGTGATCGAGCTGCACCGCAGCGAAGGCGGTCAACGCACAGTGCGCGTGGTCAACAGCGAAATCCTCAAAGACGAATACCAGGTGCCCGGCAACTGGTCGCTCAAGGTCGAGGACGGCATCACGGTTGAAGCCGGGGCGATGATCGCAACGCGCGGCGAGGCGGAAATCACCGCTGAGCATGCGGGTAAGCTGCGCCTGCGCGAGCACAAAGTGACCGTGACCTACGAACGCCGCGAAGACGCCGAATACGACATTCCGACCGGCGCGCGCCTGGTGGCGACCGAAGGCCAGCGCGTGGAGGCGGGGCAGAACCTGACCGAAGGCGCGCTCAACCCGCACCGCATCTTGCGGTTGCAGGGCCGCGAAGCCTGCCTGCTGTACCTTCTGACAGAAATCCAGAAGGTCTACCGGGCCCAGGGCCAGAATATCAACGACAAGCACTTCGAAGTGGTGCTGCGCAAGATGCTGGCCAAGGTGCAGATCGTGCGCCCGGGCGACACCGACTACTTGCCCGGCGAGCTGGTCGAGCGCCTGCACCTGCAGGATGTGAATGAGAAGCAGCTCTCGGACGGCAAGCAGCCGGCCACGGCCGCACCCGTTCTCTTGGGGGTGACCAAGGCATCGCTCTCGACCGACTCGTTCCTCTCAGCCTCCTCCTTCCAGCATACGATCAAAGTGCTGGCGGGCGCCGCGATCGAGGGACGCGTCGACCCGCTGCTGGGGCTCAAGGAGAACGTGATCATCGGCAAGCTGATCCCGGCCGGGACGGGTTACAAGGCCGATGTGGTGCTGCCGAGCGAGGATCTGGCCGCGGCGCCCAACACCGTGGCCGAATAGCCCAGCCGTACAGAAACCTGCGCACGCGAGATGACGCCAGCGCGCCCCAAAGGGCGCGCTGGCTCTTTCTTGTTGTCTGCCAAGCCGGGGCTGCGGTTGTCAGCGCTCGCGAGCCAGTACCAGGGGAGCCTGGGCCTCGCCGGGGACGGAATGTAGGAGCAGGATGCCGCGCCGCAAGAAGCTCGGCCGCGGTGAGAGGTGATAACCGTACCCCTCATGCAGCCAGCCTGCGGCCTCGGCGAAGAGCCTGCGCGGATCGTGCACCTGCGTCTGGATCGCCCGCTGCCAGCATGCGCTCCAGGCCTCGAAGAAAGCATCCAGCGGGCTGCCCGGCTCGAGGTGGTGGATGTAGTTCTTGGGGAGGATGGCTTGGAACTGGCGCGGAGAAAAGGGCCGCCGCAGGTTGGCGATCAGCGCCAGGCCGTCGTGCAGCAAGTGTCCGCTGCCGCGCACATAGAGGTTGAGCGCCATCATGTTGCCCGGCGGGTCGCTCGTCCCCTCCAGCAGAATCCCCGCCGGGGCAAGGTAGCTGCCCAGCAGCCCAACCGACCGGGCATACTCCTGCTCGGGATACTGGCGCAGCACATTCATTGCGCGGATGACTCCGGCCGTCTCATCCGCCCCGAGCGGCAAGTTGAACCCACCCAGCCGGAATTCGAGGCCTGCCTGCGCAAAGGGAAGTGCCGCACGCACGCGGTCGGGATCGATCTCGACGCCGATCAGCCGCAGTGACGGGTTCAGGACTCGCAGGGCCTCCAGGCTCTCGAGCGTGGTGACCGGCGACGCGCCGAAGCCTAGGTCGACAATGGGCGTGTGCAGATTGCGTAGAGTAAAAGGGTAGGCCAGGCTGAGGAACTGATCGGCGCGGCGTAGGCGGCCGGAGGCGGTCTTACCGCGCGTGGGGAGGCCCATCGGCTGGCGGGCTCGCCGCAGCCAACCGCGCATGGCCGGCACGCGGTCTGGCGCATCGTCGTCGGCGCTCATCGCACACAAGCCGGCGGCGTCTCGCCCGACTCGAGCGCCACCCAGGTGATGACGCCTGCGGCGACGTGCACTCGCTGTTGGCGAAGCGAGGGCGAGAAGGCTGCCACTTCGTAATCGCCCGGCGGCAGGCCGGAAAGAACGAAGTTCTCGCGCAACAGGCTGTCGCTCCCAGGGGTGTCGGCCTCTAAGTCATACGTGTCGAGGAAGACGGTGCGAGGCCCATTCGTTCCATCGTCCAGGCGGCGGACGGTGACTTGCTGCCCGCGGGCCAGGGTGCCTGAGCGAGTAACCACGCGCCCCGCCAGCACGCCCGCGGCACCTCCCTCCGCCAGCCGCGGCACGAGCCACAATTCCGGGTTGAGTGCGGAGGTGTAACGGTTGGCGCCCGCGCGAACCTCGAAGTGCAGGTGCGCGCCAATGGCGACCCCCGAAGAGCCGACCCGGCCGAGCGATTCGCCGGCGCCGACCCTTTGCTCGGTGTGCACATCGATCTGAGAGAGATGACCGAAAACCAGGAAGACCGGGCCCTCGGCCGGCAGTGTGTCGAGCGACAGGACGACGACGTTCCCGTAGAAGCCAGTGTAGGGGCCGAGTTGTTCCTCGCGATCTTCGCCGGCGAACTCTACGCGACCTGCGGCCGGTGCGACGATCGGCGTGCCGGCGGGGCTGGGAATCTCGACGCCGTGGTGCGGCTCGCGTTGACCCTCTTGCGTCGAGCCGAACCGGTAGGTGACATCGATCGAGGCACCCGGCTGTGAGATTGGCCATCCGAGGGACAGGAAGAAGCATGCGGGAGTAGCGGCCGGCTGGGTCGGCGTCACGGCCGCGGGGACCGTCGCCGCGGCGGTCGGCGAATCGAGAGTGGCGGTTGTGCATTGTCCGGTCGGGCACATCGTGGCACCCAGCGTGCGGGTGAGCTCGGGCGTCAGGGATGCTGGAGTCGTCGCCGTCGGTTGGGCCAAGGCGCATGCGCCAAGGAGAAGGGAAGAAGCGCAGAGCGAGGCGAGGGTTCTCCTCGGCACGGGCTGAGCGAGCGGACGCGCGTGATATCCCATGGGCGTCAGGCGCAGCGTCGGCCTAGCCCGCGCTCATTCGCGCCTGCGCGGCCCGCTGCATCTTGGACAACAGGTCGGCGCCGCGTGCCTGAAGCAGATCGGTCTCGCTCGAAAAGGCATGCGCCCGCGGGTCATCGCCTAACGAGAGGACATTGACCCGCACATTGAGCAGCGCCGCCTGGAGCGCCGCGTTGGCCAGGTGGCCCGCGCTGCCGGCGTCGGTCAGCGTGGCGACGTTGGCGCGCTCGGCAGCCGACAGCGCCAGCTCGAGCAAGCGCTTGGCGTTGCGCGCGACACCCAACGGCACCTCGGCCGCGCGAAGAGTGGCGGCGCGCAGCGCTTGGGCGGCGGCAAGATTCTCTTCGTCGCTGCCTTTGGGGAGGCGGCGAGCCGACATCACTGCCTCGAAGGCGGCCGCATCCTCGGCCACCGCAGACTGCAAGGATTGCCGCAAAGTCTCGACCTCCGCCAGCAGGCTGAGCATCTCCTCGCGTACCCCAGCATACTTCTTGCGATCGACTGTCAACCGCGCCACCATGGCTAGCAACGCAGCCGCGAGGGCGGCCGCATGGGCCGCGGCGGAGCCGCCGCCGGGGGCCGGCGTGCCGGCCGCCAGCGCGTCGAGAAACCCGGTTTCTTTGGGCGTGAGGTGTGCGGCAGCTTCCGGTTCCTGCAGCCGGCGCTCGATGAGTTGCTGCGAGGAGAGGCTGTCGATTTGCATGTACCAGGCGGCGGCCTCCACCAGCGCGGCTTGCGGCAACAGGCCCACCACCTCGCTGCGTAGAACGCGCGCGCCGAGGCGCTCGGCCTCCCGCCGCACCGCCTCGGTGACACGCGCCATCGGCGTCTGCGTGTAATCGGTCAGGTTGAGCGAGACCTGCGCCCGCCCGCCGGCCAAGAGACCGATGGCCTTGACGAAGCGCAACCCACCGCTGGCGTGACGCACGGCGCGGGCGATGCGCTGGGCCACCTCCAATTGATTGGTGTCGAGGTACAGGTTGTAGGCAATGAGCGGCGCACGCGCCCCGACCACGGTAGCGCCGGCCGAGCCAATGTGCGCAGGGCCGAAATCCGGCGCGCGCTCGGGGCGGGTGGAGATCTCTGTGCGCAAGACCTCGATCTGCCCCTCGCGCACCGCCTCCAGGTTCTGACGCTCCGGGCGGCTGGCCGCGGCCTCGTACAAGTAGACCGGGATGCCCAACTCGTCGGCGATGCGCCGCCCAAGCCTGCGCGCCAATTGGACGCACTCAGCCAGGGTGATGCCCTGCAGCGGGATGAAAGGAATCACATCGGTTGCGCCGATGCGTGGATGGGCTCCGCTGTGATGGGTCATGTCGATCAATTCGGCGGCGCGTTTCGTGCCGGCCAGCGCCGCCTCCAGCGCCGCCTCGGGCGGCGCGACAAAGGTGAGCACCGTGCGGTTGTGATCGGCGTCGCTGTGCGTATCGAGAACGACCACTCCGGCAATGGTGCGGATGGCTTCGCGGATGGCCGCGATGACTTCCGGCCGCCGGCCGTCGGAGAAATTGGGCACGCACTCGACCAGGGGTTGGGGCATTTCGACCTCTCGCCAGGGGGAATCGCGGGATGGTGGCGCGATTATATCGCTCGCACCGCGGCCGCAGGCCGCCTCGGCGATGAAGGAACTTACCGGAAGCATCGGTCTAGGAATCAAGGCATGACCGTGGCGGCTGGTATAATTCGGCATGTTCCCATCCGCAGGCCTCGGGAGCACGCATGCGACTCCACGAATACCAGTCTAAACAAATCTTCGCCCAAAACGGAATTCCGATTCCCCGCGGGAGGGTGGCCTCCACCGCCGCCACGGCCAAAGAGATCGCCGAGGAACTCGGTGGGCGGGTCGTGATCAAAGCGCAAGTTCTGGTCGGCGGGCGAGGCAAAGCCGGCGGCATCCGTCTGGCGCGCACCCCGGCCGAGGCGGAGGAGCTGGCCACCCAGATCCTGGGTATGCAGATCAAGGGGCTGCCCGTGCGGCGCGTGTTAGTGGACGAGGCCGCCGCCATCACCAGCGAACTCTACCTGGCGGTCACGAACGACCGCAGCGCGCGCCGACCGGTAATGGTGGCCTCGGCCGAGGGCGGGGTGGAGATCGAGCAAGTGGCGCACGACACTCCGGAAAAGATCGTGCGCGTCCTGGTGGATCCGTTGCTTGGGCTGCGCGAGTATCAGGCGCGGGAGATTGCCTCGCGCATCGGCGTGCCGCGCGATCATTGGAAGACCTTCGTGCAGATCGCGCGCGGGCTGTATCAGGCCTATGCCGCGTGCGACGCCACGCTGGCTGAGATCAACCCGTTGGTCATCACCGACGATCAGCGCCTGATTGCCCTGGACGGCAAAATGGTGCTCGACGATAACGCTCTCTTCCGCCATCAGGACCTGGCCGAGCTGCGCGATATTGATGAAGAGGCGCCCGAGGAAGTGGAGGCGCGCAAGTACGGGCTCTCGTACGTCGCTATGGATGGCGACATCGGCTGCATGGTGAACGGCGCCGGGCTGGCCATGGCCACCATGGATATCATCAAGTTCAGCGGCGGCAAGCCGGCCAACTTCCTGGACATCGGCGGCGGAGCCGGTTCCGATAAGGTGGCTGCCGCGCTGCGCATCATCCTTTCGGACCCGGGGGTGCATGCGATCCTGTTCAACATCTTCGGCGGCATTACGCGCTGCGACGAAGTGGCGCGAGGCATCCTCGCGGCACTCGAGACGGTGAAGAGCCCGGTGCCGATGGTGGTGCGCCTGGTGGGGACGAACGAGGCCGAAGGCCGGCGCCTACTGGCCGGCGCCAAGATGGTTACCGCCGCCACATTGGGCGAGGCGGCGCGCAAAGCGGTGGAATTGGCGGCGCACCGCGCCGCTTGAGCCGTCGGCACCCGGGGTGGCATACAGCCTATGAGCATCTTGGTCAACAAGAATACCAACGTCGTCGTGCAGGGCATCACCGGTCACGAAGGGTTATTCCATACCGAGCAGATGCTGGTCTACGGCACGCGCATCGTGGCGGGAGTCCGGCCGGGTAAAGGCGGCGAATGGGTCATCTCGGGCAAGGTGCCGATCTTCGACACGATGAGCAGCGCAGTGGAAGCTACCGGCGCCGATTGCTCGATCATCTTCGTGCCAGCCCGCGCCGCGCCGGATGCCATCCTGGAGGCGGCGGATGCCGGCATCGCCCTGGTGGTATGCATCACCGAAGGCGTCCCCGTGCAAGACATGATGCGCGTGGGCAAGTATCTAGAGGAAAAGAAGGTGCGCCTGATCGGGCCCAACAGCCCGGGGCTGCTGACGCCGGGCGAGTGCAAGGTGGGGATTATCCCCGGGCACGTTGCCCGCCCCGGCAATGTCGGTGTCGTTTCGCGCTCAGGCACGCTCACCTACGAAGTTATCCACGCACTTACGCAACGCGGCATAGGGCAATCCACCTGCGTGGGCATGGGCGGCGACCCGGTCCACGGGCTGGGCTTCCTGGAAACGCTCGAGCTCTTCGAAGAGGATCCGCATACCGACAAGATCGTGCTCATCGGCGAGATCGGCGGCAACGACGAGGAGCGCGCGGCGGAATTCATCGCCGACCGGCTGACCAAACCCGTGGTGGCTTTCATCGCCGGGCAGACCGCGCCGCCCGGCAAGCGCATGGGGCATGCCGGTGCGATTGTTGAGGGGGGAACGGGCACGGCCGCCGAGAAGATCAAAGCCCTGGAAGCCGCAGGGGCACGGGTCGCACGGCACCCGGAGGAGATCGCCGACTTGCTGGCCGGGTTGTGAGGCGGGCAAACGCCTTACACCGCCTGGCAGGCCGGCGGGCGACAAGCTGCCTCGAGCGCTTCGACCACTCCAAACGACCTGAATCCTGAACGGTGCCCAACGCAAGCGATTCGCATCCTTGCGACAAAGTGGGCAGTTCTCAACCAAGCAGGCGCAGGCAATTGCGGAAGAGGAGCCCTCCTTTTCGCAGGCCTGTGCATTGTGTCACTAATCGTGTGCGATTCTTAACGAATGCGCAACTAATATTGCACATATTGCGACTGAAGACATATTAGTTATTGACAGGTCAAAATGCTCGTGATAAACTCTACGAACTCGCCTGGGCGAGAAGCGGGCTGAATCTCAGGGAGGGACGGAGAGGGCGAATGTTCCAGGAGTACTTCCCGCTGATCGTATTGCTGGTCGTGGCAACGGCGGTCGGCGTGATCGCTGTCGGGCTTGGCCTCTTGTTCGGCCCCCGCCGCCCCACTCCCATGAAAGGCCTGCCCTACGAATCGGGCATGCTGCCCATCGGCCCGGGAACGCGCCGCATGCCGGTGCGCTTCTACCTCACCGCCGTACTCTTCATCCTGTTCGACATCGAGATCGTCTTCTTCCTGCCCTGGGCGGTGGTCTTCCGCAGCCTGGGCCTTTTCGGGCTGGTCGAGATGGGTGTGTTCGTGCTGATCTTGCTGGTGGGTTTGGCTTACGCCTGGAAGAAGGGAGCGTTGGAATGGGAGTAGAGGCCAAACTCGGCGATCTGGGCCTGGTGACCCTGACGCTCGAGAAGGCAATCAATTGGACCCGTACGCGCTCCATGTGGCCTATGCTCTTCGGCCTGGCATGCTGCGCGATCGAGATGATGAGCGCTCAGGCCTCGCATTACGATCTGAGCCGCTTTGGCATGGAGCTCATGCGCGCCAGCCCGCGCCAATCGGACCTGATGATTGTGGCCGGGCGCGTGACGCGCAAGATGGCGCCGGTGTTGCGCCGGCTGTACGACCAGATGCCCGACCCCAAGTGGGTCATTGCCATGGGCGACTGCGCTTCGTGCGGCGGCATCTTCAACAACTACGCCATCGTCCAGGGCGTGGATGAGGTGGTGCCGGTGGATGTGTACGTGGCCGGCTGTCCGCCGCGCCCGGAGGCGCTCATTCACGGGATCATCACGCTCCACCACAAAGTGGAAAAGGAGAAGCTCGCTGCGCACGCGTAGCGCGTGCCGAGCCGAAGACGGGCGGCGACCATGCCAGGCGCCGCGGAACGGTGACGCGTGCTCGGAGCCGGGCGAGGAATGACGATGAGTGGATTGGACGAAGCGTTGAACGTGCTGCGCGCCGCGCTGGGCGAAGGCTTGCGCACGGTGACCGAGTTCCGCGGCGAGACGACGGCGGAGATCGCCCCGGCGAACATCGTGGCGGCCTGCCGCGCACTGCGCGACGCGCCCGGGCTCCGGTTTACGCGCCTGGCCGGGCTGACAGCGGTGGATTACTGGCCGGAGGAGCCCCGCTTCGCAGTGATCTACCTGTTGCACTCGCTCGAGAAAGGCCTGAGCCTGCGATTGCTCCATCGCCTCGCGGGCGACGCGCCGAGCGTGGCGAGCGTGGTGGAGGTCTTCCCCAGCGCCAACTGGCACGAGCGCGAAGTTTACGACATGTTCGGCATCCTCTTCACGGGCCACCCGGATTTGCGCCGGCTGCTCATGCCGGCCGATTGGCAAGGGCACCCGCTGCGCAAGGATTACCCGCTGGGCTATGAAGAGGTCCAGTTCACTTTCAACTTCGATGAGATCGACCGGAAGAAGCCGTATGCCAAAGAGTGATTCCGGCCGCCGCATGCCGGGCATGCCGCCCCAAGCATCCGTGACCGAAAGCGGGATAACGCCCGAGGCGGCGCCTTTCGACGATCCGCGCCTGGCCGAATACCGCCATCTGGTTTCGGAGCGCGCGCTCAGCGGCGAGACGGTCGTCCTCAACATGGGGCCGCAGCACCCTTCCACGCACGGCGTGCTGCGCCTGATCCTCGAGCTCGACGGCGAGCGCGTCATCACCTGCATTCCGGATATTGGCTTCCTGCATACCGGCGTCGAAAAGAACATGGAATCCAAGACCTACATCAAGGCGCTGGTGATGACCGACCGCCTCGACTACATGAACAACGTGGGCAATAACCTGGCCTACGCGTTGGCGGTCGAGAAGCTGGTGGGGTTGGACGTGCCGCCGCGGGCCCAGGCCATCCGCGTCATTCTGGCCGAGCTGCAGCGGCTCTCCTCCCATCTGGTGTGGCTGGGCACGCACGCCCTCGATCTGGCGGCCATGTCCGTGTTCCTGTACTGCTTCCGCGAACGCGAGATCATCCTGGATATCCTCGAGATGGTCTCAGGCCAGCGCATGATGACCTCCTACATCCGCCCCGGCGGGTTGTGGCGTGATGTGCCCCCCGAGTTCGAGCCGGCCGTGCGCGAATTCATCAAGATCTTCCCGCACCGCCTGCAGCAGTACGAACGGCTGCTAACGAAAAACCCGCTGTTTCTCGACCGGACGCGCGGCATCGGCGTGATCTCGGGCGAAGCGGCGCTGCAGGCTGGCCTGACCGGCGGGGCGCTGCGCGGCTCGGGCGTGAACTACGACCTGCGCAAGGCCATGCCTTACTCGGGCTACGAGCAGTACGATTTCGAGGTGCCGCTGGGCAGCGCGGGCGACGTGTACGACCGCTACCGGGTGCGCATGGCAGAGATGCCGCAAAGCCTGCGCATCGTCGAGCAGGCGCTCGATAGGCTGCCGGGCGGGCCGGTGCAATCCGCCAACCGCAAGTTCGTCCCGCCGCCGCGCTCGGAACTCGGCCAGAGCATGGAGTCCCTCATCCACCACTTCAAGCTGTGGACCGAGGGCTTCGATGCCCCGCGCGGGGCGATCTACTCGGCCGTCGAGAGCCCGCGCGGCGAGCTGGGAGTCTATCTCGAAGGCAACGGCGGGCCCAAGGCGCAGCGCGTCTACTGGCGCACGCCTTCCTTTATGAACATCTCGGCACTGCCGATCCTGGCCAAGGGCCACCTGGTGGCGGATCTGGTGGGCATTATCGGCAGCCTGGATATCGTGCTGGGCGATGTGGACCGTTAGCGACAGACAGGATTGAGACGGATGTTGGCAGACAAGTACGCGGACGAGATCCGCAGCCTGCTCGAGAAGTACCCGGCCGAGCGCACGCGCTCGGCGGTAATGCCGCTCTTGCACCTGGCGCAGCGCGAGTACGGCTACATCACGCGCGCGGCGCTCGAAGAAGTGGCCGAGCTGTGCGGCACCACACCCACCGAGGTAGGCACGGTGGCCGGCTTCTACACGCTGTATCACGCGCAGCCGGCCGGGCGCCACACGCTGCAAGTGTGCACCGATCTTCCGTGCGCGCTGCACGGCGGCGAGGAGCTGGCCAAGAAGCTGTGCGCCAACCTCGGCGTGCGCCTGGGCGAAGTGACCCCCGACGGGCTGTTCATGGTGGAAGAGGTGATGTGCCTGGCCGGCTGCGATAAGGCGCCCGTGCTGCAAGTGCAGGATGCCCAGGGCATTCACTATCACGAGAATCAGAGCGAGGACTCGGCCATGCGCCTGATCGAGGAATTGCGCCGCACCTCCAAGGAGCCGAAGGCATGAGCCCCGATCGGCGCAACATCCTGGCTGCCGGGCGGCAAATCACATGAGCGAGCACATCTTGCTGCGCCACCGCGACGTCGCCGGCATCGACAAGCTCGAGGTCTACCTGGCACACGGCGGGTTCGAGGCCTTGCGCAAGGCCGTGACGAGCCTGACACCGGCCCAGGTGATGGAAGAGGTCAAAGCCTCCGGTCTGCGTGGGCGGGGCGGGGCGGGCTTCCCAACCGGCCTCAAGTGGGCTTTCCTGCCCAAAGCCGTCTTCCCGCGCTACCTGGTGGTGAACGCCGACGAATCGGAACCCGGAACGTTCAAAGATCGCGAACTCATGGAGCGCAACCCCTTCCAGTTCCTGGAAGGGGTTGCGTTGGCGGCCTTCGCCGCGCAGGCGGAACGCGCTTACATTTACTGCCGCGGCGAGTTCTGGGATCTCACGCGCGAGCTCGACCGCCGCATCGCCGAGATGCGCGCGGCCGGATGGCTGGGCGAGCATATCCTGGGCTCGGCCTTCTCGCTGGAGATCTACACCCATCTCGGGGCCGGGGCCTACATTTGCGGCGAGGAAACAGCGATGCTTGAGTCGCTGGAGGGCAAGATCGGCCAACCGCGTATCCGGCCGCCGTTCCCGGCCATCTATGGGTTGTACGGCAAACCCACGGTGGTCAACAACGTCGAGACTCTCACCAACCTGCCGCCGATCGTTGCACGCGGGGCGGCCTGGTACCGCAGCATCGGCACACCCAAAAGCAGCGGGCCGAAGGTGTTCTCGCTGAGTGGGCATGTCAACCGCCCGGGCAACTACGAACTGCCGCTGGGTACCACCTTCCGCACGCTGATCTACGAGCTGGGCGGTGGGCTGCCCGGCGGACGCAAGCCCAAGGCGATCATGCCGGCCGGCGCCTCCTCGACCCTCTTGCGCGCGACGGAGGCCGTGCTCGACACGCCGATGGACTACGAATCGGTCGCGGCGGCGGGCTCGCTGCTCGGCTCGGCCTCGGTCATCGTCCTGGATGAAACCGTCGACATGAGCTGGCTGGCACTCAAGACCAGCCGTTTCTTCAAGCACGAGTCGTGCGGCAAGTGCACGCCCTGCCGCGAGGGCACGTACTGGATGCTGCGCCTCTTGGAGCACATCCAATCCGGCCAGGCCACGGCCGAAGACGTGAATTTGCTGGGCCAAGTGGCCGGTCAGATTCAGAACAAGTGCCTGTGCCCGCTCGGCGAATTCGCCATCGGCCCGGTGCAATCCAGCCTGGCCCTCTTCGCCGAGGATTATCAGCGTCACATCTCCCAGCCCGCGCCTCGGGCTGAAGCTGTCGTGGTGAGTGAGCATGCCTGAGCCGACGCGTTCGGAAATCCGCTTGACCATTGACGGGAAAACGCTGCGCGTCCCCGCGGGGACTCTCATTGTGGACGCAGCCAAACGCGCGGGGATCGATATCCCGGTCTTCTGCTATCACCCGCATCTCGGGTCGGTGGGCATGTGCCGTATGTGCCTGGTGGAGATCGGCCGGCCGCAGATCGATCGCGCCACCGGCAAACCGGTGCTCGACGCCCATGGCGAGCCGCAGACTGCGTTCGGCCCAAAACTCGAGACCTCGTGCACGACGCCGGTCAGCGAGGGCATGGTGGTGCGCACGGCGAGCGAGACGGTGCGCGCGGCACGCCACGATGTGCTCGAGTTCCTGCTCACCTCACACCCGCTCGATTGTCCGGTGTGCGATAAGGGCGGCGAGTGCCCGCTGCAGAATCAGACCCTTGAATACGGTCCGGGGCTGAGCCGCTTCATCTTCACCGACAAGAACCGCCTGGGCAAACACGTACCGCTCGGCGATCTCATCTGGCTCGATCAGGAACGCTGCATTCAATGCGCGCGCTGTGTTCGCTTCCAGAGTGACGTGGCGGGCGACCCGGTGATCGGGTTCTATCAGCGCGGGCGCAAATTGCAAATTGCCACTTTCTCCGAGCCCGGCTTCGACTCGAAGTTCTCCGGCAACACCACCGACGTCTGCCCGGTGGGCGCGCTGACCACGGCCGATTTCCGCTTCGGCGCGCGGCCGTGGGAGATGCGCAGCTCGGCCTCGATCTGCACCCACTGCCCGGTGGGCTGCAACATGGTGCTGCATACGCGGCGCGAGGCGGCCGCCGGCGGCCGCATGGAAATCAAGCGCGTCCTGCCCCGCCAGAACAACCATGTCAACGACATGTGGTTGTGCGACAAAGGTCGCTTCGGGACTGCCTACGCCACGCATCGTGAGCGGCTGACGCAGCCGTTGGTGCGCCAGGGCGAGAGGCTGATGCCGGCCACCTGGGCGGAGGCGCTCGAGCGTGTGCATGCGGGCCTGGCGGCTGCGGGCGAACATGTGCTCGGCCTCCTGGGTGACCGCCTCTCGAACGAGGATCTGTTCGCGCTGCGCACGCTCATCGCCGGGCGCGGCGGCGCGCTCACGCTCGACTCGACCATGGCCGGCGGCGACCTGACCGCGCGGGTGGGCGTCGGCGCGGGGACCAACCTGGCCGATCTCGGCCAGGGCTCGACAATCCTGCTGGCCGCAACGGACCTCGAAGAGGAAGCGCCCATCTGGTGGCTGCGCGTTCGCCAGGCAGCCCAACGGGGCGCCACGGTGATCACGGTTACGGCGCGCCCGACGAAAGCCGACCGAATCGCCACGCACGTCGTGCGCATTGCCTATGGCGAAGAGGCCGCGACGCTGGAGGCGCTGCGCGACCCGGCCCGCGCGCCGGCGCCTCTGCGCGATGCGGCGCGTGCCTTCGCCGAAGCCCAGAACGGTATCGTATTCTTCGGCGCCGACGGGCTGGGCTTTGAGGGCACCTCCGCACTGGCCCAGGCCGCTGCCAATCTGCTCATCGATACGCGCCACACCGGCCGGCCGAACAGCGGCCTGGTTGGCGTGTGGCCACGGGCCAACACGCAGGGCGCGTGGGATATGGATGTGCGCCCCGACGGGCGGCGACTCGCCGAACACGTCACCGGGCAGCAGGCGCTCATCATTGCCGGCGCTGACCCGGTCGGCGATAACCCCGCCCTCGCGCCGGTCGTGCGCGCGCCGAAGTTGCTCGTCGTTCAGGAATTGTTCCTCAGCGCGACGGCCAAACTGGCCGATGTGGTTTTGCCCGCGCAGTCATTCGCCGAACGCGAGGGCAGCTTCACCTCCGGCGAGCGCCGCGTGCAGCGCTTCTATCCGGCCGTGCCGCCCATGGGTCAGAGCAAGTCCGATTGGCAAATCGCCGGCGAGATCGGCCGCGCACTCGGCCTGGCGATGCCGTGGACATCCGTTGGGCAAATATTCATGGCACTGGCCGCGGCCACGCCCGCGTATGCCGGCCTGACCTACGCCGCTCTCGCGCAGTCTGTGGTGCAGTGGCCGCCCACTGGCCCAGCGGCTTATCCGTTCAGCGGCACGGCCGCGCACAACGACCAGGGCCTGGGAGTGCAATTGCCAAGTGCGACCGAACGCGGCACGGCCGTGAGCCCTCATGCCGTGAGCTATCACGCGCCGCGCGCCGAGTGGCTGGCGCTCCCCATTACGCGCCTTTACGACCGTGGCACGCTGCTCCTGCGCTCGACCACGCTGGCCCCGCGCCTGCCTGCGCCGTCGGTCGTTCTTCATCCGCTGGATGCCGCTACGCTGGGAGTCCAGCCGGGTGGTGCGGCGACACTCGTGCTGAATGGGCTGCAGGGCGCGCTCACCGTTGTGGTGGATGAGGCCACACCGCGGGGAGTGATGCTCCTCCCGCGCAGTGCCTCGCTGGCTCTTGCGTCACCCATCGAAGTGAACCTGCGACCTGCGCTCGAGGCCGGCGCGCGGGCCGAAGTCAAGCGCTGAGAAGGCAAGGCATGCCATTCGACACGGCGTTCTTCGTCGAACCTCTCATCAAAAGCGTGGTCCTTGTGCTCGGGCTGACGCTCGGCTTCGCCTACCTGACGCTCTTCGAGCGGCGGGTCCTGGCCCGCTTGCAGGTGCGCATCGGCCCTAACCGCGCCGGCCCCGGCGGCATCCTGCAGCCGATCGCGGATGCGGTCAAGCTCATCTTTAAAGAGGAGCTCACCCCGAGCGCGGCCGACAAGGTGGTTTTCGTCCTGGCACCGATCATCACCGTGGTGCCGGCGCTGATTGTGCTGGGGGTGGTGCCCTTCGGCCCGACGGTAATCATCTTCGGCCGGTCGGTGCGCCTGGCGTTAGCCGACCTGAACGTCGGCGTGCTGTACGTTCTCTCCATCACCTCCATCTCCATCTACGGCATCGTCCTGGCGGGCTGGGCCTCCAACAACAAATACGCCATGCTGGGCGGCATTCGCTCATCGGCCCAGATGGTGAGTTACGAATTGGCGCTCGGCCTGTCATGGGTCGGGCCGATCCTGCTGGCCAATTCGATGAGCTTGGAGAAGATTGTCGAGGCCCAGCGCTCCTTGTGGTTTGTGGTGTGGCAGCCGTTGGGCGTGTTGATCTTTTTTATCGCCGCGCTGGCCGAAGTCAACCGGGCGCCCTTCGACATGCCGGAGGCCGAGCAGGAACTCACCGCCGGCTACCACGTTGAATACTCGGGGATGAAGTTCGCCCTGTTCTTCATGGCCGAGTACATCAAGATGATTGCGGTGTGCATCATCGGCGCCACGCTGTTCTTCGGCGGCTACCTCGGCCCATTTGTCGACCGCCTGCCATGGCTTGGGCCGTTGTACCTGCTGATCAAGGTGGTGGCGCTGCTCTTCGTGATGGTGTGGGTGCGGGCCACCCTGCCGCGCATCCGCTACGACCGGTTGATGGCATTCGGTTGGAAGGTGCTTATGCCGCTGGCGCTCCTGAATGTGGTGGTGACGGCGGTGGTGCTGGTGGTGATCGGCTGATGGATACGATGCCAAGCCCGCGCGGGCTGAGTGGGTTGTGGATGGCAGTTAAGGGAATCGTGGAGGGGTTGGCCACGACCCTGGGCATGATGTTCGAGCGCCCGGTGACGATTGCCTACCCGGAGGTCAAGCGCCCGGTGCGGCCGCGCTTCCGCGGGCGTCACGAGCTCAAGCGCTACGACAATGGCCTCGAGAAGTGCATCGGCTGCGCGCTGTGCGCGGCCGCCTGCCCGGCGGATGCCATCTTCGTCGAGGCGGCCGAGAACACCGATGAGGCACGCTTCTCACCCGGCGAGCGCTATGCCCGCACCTACGAGATCAACTACCTGCGCTGCATTTTTTGCGGCTACTGCGAGGATGCCTGCCCGACCGAGGCGATCGTCCTGGAGAGCCAGTATGAACTCTCCTACACCGACCGGCGCACGGCGATCCTCGGCCGCGAACAGTTGCTCGTGCCGGTGCCGCCCGGGGGCCAGCCCACGCCGCAGCGCGTGGCGCCCCACAGCTTCGACCGCGCCATCCCCGAGATGAAGGACCCGGAGTGAGCCATGACGATTGACCTGGCCGTTTTCCTGGGGTTGGCTGTGGTGACCGTTGCCACCGCGCTGGGAATGCTCTTCAGCCGCAGCGCGGTGTACTCCGCCCTGTTTCTCGTGCTCAACTTCGCGACCGTGGCGATGGTCTATTTCTTGCTCGGCGCGCCGTTCATTGCACTGGCGCAAGTGACGGTCTATGCCGGTGCGATCATGGTGCTCTTCTTGTTCGTGATCATGCTGCTGGGGGCCGACCGCGCGGGTGCCGGCCCGGTGCCCCGCGCGTGGCAGTGGCAGCGCGTCGTGGCCATCGGGCTGGGAGCGGTGCTGGCCGCCGAGACGGTGTTCCTCATCTTTTCCCGCGGCGGCATGAGCAGTGTGGCGCATTCGGCGCTCGCCGCGGGGCAGGGCGGACCGCAGGAGATCGGCCTGGCCCTATTCCGTGATTATGTGCTTCCGTTCGAGGTGACCTCGGTGCTGCTCCTGGTGGCGATGGTGGGAGCGGTTGTGCTCAGCCGTGAGGAGCGCAAGCGGTAGGAGAAGAACATTCACCGCAGAGATCGCGGAGAACGCTGAGAGCCCTTACCACGGAGAACACAGAGGACACAGAGACATCTTGTGGAGGGCCCTTGGGAACAGGGGCCGTTATGGGGACACTCACCATGGGGGATGGGGACGTTCTCCGTCCCCAACTCCCCAAAGAAAAGAAACCCTCCCCTCCCCACGGAGTGGGGAGCCTGCCCTGCAAAGGGAGGACAAAGGGGCCTGCCCTCGGAACGAGGGTGGGGCCAGTCGAGCGGTACGGACCTGGAGAATTCGGGAATGATCCCAACAGCTTATTTCGTCGGATTGTCGGCTCTGTTGTTCTCCATCGGCGTGCTGGGCGTGCTGGTGCGCCGCAACGCCATCATCGTCTTCATGTCGATTGAGATGATGCTCAACGCCGCCAACTTGGCCTTCATCGCCTTCGCCCGCGCGCAGGGCTCGCTGGCCGGGCAAGTCTTCGTCTTCTTCGTCATGACCGTGGCCGCGGCCGAAGTGGCCGTAGGCCTGGCCCTGATTGTCGCCGTGTTCAAGTCGCGCCACAGCTCGAGCATCGACTCGCTCAACTCGCTGCGCGGGTAGCCGCAGAAAACCATATGGCGGAAGGTTCTGGGATGAGCCTCTTCGGATTAGTGCCGCTGGTCGTCTTCCTGCCGCTCCTGGGCCTGGCCCTCAACCTGCTCTTCGGCCAGCGCCTCGGCGAGCGCTTCACCGCTTGGGTGGCGTGCACGGCGGCCGGCTTGGCCTTCGGCGTGGCAGCCGTATTGGCCTGGGCCCTCATTCAGAGCCCGGAAGGGGTCGTGGTGCCGCTGGCCGCCTGGATGCACGTGGGGGCGCTGGATGTGCCGTGGGCCTTCCAGGTGGATACACTTTCGGTGACGATGATGCTCGTCGTCTCGGGCGTCGGCACGCTCATCCACATCTATGCTACCGGCTACATGCACGAGGATGTGCGCCTCAACGAAGACCCCGGGCGCTACACGCGCTTCTTCATCTACTTCAATCTGTTCCTGGCCTCCATGCTCATTCTGGTGAGCGGCGATAGCTTTCTGACCTTGTTCGTCGGCTGGGAGGGCGTGGGGCTGTGCTCGTACCTGCTCATTAGCTTCTGGTACGAGAAGGGCAAGGATGGCATCGGCAACGCGCTGGCCGGCAAGAAGGCCTTTGTGGCCAACCGCATTGGCGACGCTGGTTTCCTCATCGCCATCTTCCTCATCTACACCAACTTCGGCAGCCTGTCGTTCGAGACCGTCTTCGCGCGCGCGGAGGAGCTGGGCCCAGCCATCGCGCCGCTGGCGACCCTCATCACGCTTTGTCTCTTGGTCGGCGCCACCGGCAAATCCGCGCAGATCCCGCTCTTCGTTTGGCTGCCGGACGCCATGGCCGGCCCCACGCCGGTCTCGGCGCTGATCCATGCCGCGACCATGGTCACCGCCGGCATCTACATGATGACCCGCTCGCACGCGCTGCTGGCCCTCGCGCCCGCCACACAGAACGTGGTGGCTGTGGTGGGCGCGGCCACGGCGCTGTTCGCGGCCACGATCGCCGTGGCGCAAAACGACATCAAGAAGGTGCTGGCCTATTCCACCATCAGCCAGCTGGGCTTCATGGTTGCCGCCGTCGGCCTGGGCGCATACGTGGCGGGCATGTTCCATTTGGTGACCCACGCCTTCTTCAAAGCGCTGCTCTTCCTCTCGGCCGGGTCGGTCATCCTGGGCGTCGAGGCGGGACATCATCATGCCGCCCACGCCGGGCACGGCGCGCACGCGGCCGAACCCTTCGACCCGCAAGATATGCGCAACATGGGCGGGCTGTGGCAGCGCATGCCCGTCACGCGCTGGGTGTATCTCATCGGCGCCGTCGCGCTAGCCGGCCTGCCGCCGCTGGCGGGATTCTTCTCCAAGGATGAAATCCTGGCCGACGCTTTCCACCGTTCGCCGGGCATCTACCTGACCCTCACCGCCGCCGCCTTCCTGACCGCTTTCTACATGACCCGCCAAGTGTGGCTGGTCTTCTTCGGGCAACCGCGCAGCGCGGCGGCCGAGGGCGCGCGCGAGAATCCGCCCATCATCACCGCGCCGCTCGTGGTGCTGGCCGCCCTCTCCATCGTTGGCGGGGCGCTCAACCTGCCGGGGCTGCACACGCTCACCACCTGGCTGGGCCATACGCTCGGCGAAGCCGAGGTGGGCGAGTTCAACCTGCTCGTCGCCGGGCTCTCGACCGCGCTCGCCCTGGCGGCCATCGCCCTGGCCGCGTCCTTCTATCGCGCGCGCCCTGTGGCCCCCGGCGTCGTGGACCCCTTGCGCGCGATCCTTGGCCCGCTGCACCTGGGCATGGAGAAGAAGTGGTGGGTCGATGAGATCTACAACGCGCTGATCGTTCACCCGTACGTGTGGCTGGCCCAGCGCACCGCCGAGGTTATCGAGATGCGTTTCTGGCACGATTTCGTCCACGAACGCGTGCTGGCGGGTGGCTTCACCTGGCTGACCAACGTGCTCGCCTGGCGCATCGACATACCTTTGGTGGATGGATTCTTCACCGGGCTCGCCAGAGGGGTGCGGCGCCTGGGCGAGGGTCTGCGCCGGCTGCAAGTGGGCTACGTTCGCGCTTACGCCACGGTCTTCCTGCTCGGAGTGGTGGCGGCCCTGGGTTATATCGTGCTCGGCCTGCGCTGAGGCTGCGCGCAGGGTGGGTGCATGCCGATCGATCGAGGAGCAACCATGAGTCTCTTGCTTCAGCCTCTCACACTGGTCACCTTCTTCCCGCTGGTGGGCGTGCTGATCCTGCTCTTCCTCAAGGAAGAGTGGAAAGGTGCCCTGCGCTGGGTGGCCCTGCTCACCTCACTCGTCACCTTCGGCCTGGCCATGTGGGTGCTGGTGCTCTTCAACAAGAGCGACCCGGGGCTGCAGCTCGTGGTGCGCGCGCCGTGGATCCAGTTCGGCGGCTTATGGAACATCGAGTATCACCTGGCGCTGGATGGCATCAGCATCTTGCTGGTGCTGCTCACCGCGCTGCTCACGCCGCTGGCATTGCTCTCCACCTGGAAGTCGGTCACCGAGCGGGTCAAGGAATTCATGATCTTCTTCCTGCTGCTCGAAGTGGGCATGACCGGCGTCTTCCTGGCGATGGATCTCTTCCTTTTCTACATCTTCTGGGAGTTCACCCTGGTGCCGATGTATTTCCTGATAGGCATCTGGGGCGGCGAGCGGCGCATCTACGCCGCGATCAAGTTCTTCCTGTACACCATGTCTGGCTCGGTGCTGATGCTCTTGGCCATCATCTGGCTCGGGTTGGCGGGCGAAACGTTTTCGCTGCCGGAGCTGGTGGCGCGCGGCGGCATTCCGCCGAACCTGCAGGTGTGGCTGTTCCTGGCCTTTGCGCTGGCCTTCGCCATCAAGGTGCCGATGTGGCCGCTGCACTCGTGGCTGCCGGATGCCCACGTCGAGGCGCCCACCGCGGGTTCAGTCATCCTGGCCGGCGTACTGCTGAAGATGGGCTCCTACGGTTTCGTGCGCTTCAACCTGAGCCTCTTCCCGCAGGCGGCGGTGCAGCTTGCCCCGTGGCTGGGCGGCCTGGCGGTGATCGGCATCATCTATGGCGCGGCGGTTTCGTACGCGCAGCAGGACCTCAAGAAGCTAGTCGCATTCTCCTCAGTCTCGCATTTGGGCTTCGTCATGCTGGGCATCTTCGCGCTAAATGCGGAGGGCGTGTCGGGCGGCATCCTGCAAATGGTCAACCACGGCCTCTCGACCGGCGCGTTGTTTCTCATCGTCGGCCTGATCTACGAGCGCCGCCACACGCGCGATCTCTCCGCGTTCGGCGGGCTGTGGAAGATCGTGCCGGTGTACGGCGCGCTGACGCTGATCGTCACGCTGTCGTCGATGGGCCTACCCGGGCTGAACGGTTTCATCGGCGAGTTCACCGTGCTGCTCGGCGCTTACGGCTCGAGCGCGCTCGGCTCGCCGTGGTTCGCGGCGCTCTCGGTGCTGGGCGTGATCCTCGCAGCGATCTACCTGCTGACGATGTTCCAGCGCATGTTCCTGGGCCCAGTGACGCACGAGGAGAACCGCGGGCTCAAGGACATGAGCGCCCGCGAAATCCTTACCCTTGCTCCGCTGGTCATTCTGATCTTCTGGATCGGGCTGTATCCGAAGCCGTTCTTCGATTTGATGGGGCCATCGGTGGCCAAACTCGTGGAGGGTCTGCAAACCGCCGTGGTGGCCATGCGGTAAGAACAAGGGCTCTCACCACAGCCTGCCCTGGCGGGCTAGGCCAGGGAGATCGCAGAGAACCCAGAGAGAACCCTTTGAGGAAGATCTCCCTCATGCACATGTGTGGGAGATCGACGTTGAAGGAAGACCCTCCTGGGAAGTTGGGGTGCTCCCCGCCCAACTTCCCAAAAAGAAAAGTAACCTCCCCTCCCCGCGGAGCGGGGAGGGGATAAAGGGGTGGGGCCGATGCACCAGAGAAGAAAAGGACGTGACGCGGTGCACCCTACAAGTTCACGGCTGCGCACATATCGCGAGGCGATAATCCGTCGATGACACTTCAGGACCTTTTTCCTCTCCTGCCCCTCCTCACCACCCTCACCTGGGCGGTGATCCTGCTGGTCGTGGACCTCTTCGTCCCGCCGGGGCGCAAAGCCATCACCGCCGGCCTGGCGGCGCTCGGCTTCGCGGTCTCGCTCGCCCTCACCCTCTTCTGGCGCACCGCACCTACCACCGCCTTCAACGGCATGGTCGTGATCGACGGTTTCTCTACCTTGCTCAGCGCCCTCTTCGCCGCGTGCGGCCTGGCCGGGGTGCTGCTCGCCTACGCCTACCTGCAGCGCATGGGCATCGAGCGCGGCGAGTTCTACATCCTGCTTCTCTTCACCGTAGGCGGCATGATGCTCATGGCCTCCGCCGCCGATCTCATTGTCATCTTCCTTGCGCTGGAGCTGCTCTCCATCCCGCTCTACGTCCTGGCCGGCTTTGCCCGTCCGCGCCTGGCTTCCGAGGAGGCCTCGCTCAAGTACTTCCTGCTCGGCGCATTCGCCAGCGGCATGCTGGTCTACGGCATCGCGCTCCTCTTCGGCGCCACCGGTTCCACCCAACTGCCGGTCATCGCCACGCAGCTTGCCCGGTTCGCCGCGAGCGGCAGCGTGCCGCTCGTCGGCTACGCCGGCATTGGGCTGATCCTCGTCGGACTGGGCTTCAAGGTCGCGGCGGTTCCCTTCCATATGTGGACGCCCGATGTATATGAAGGCGCGCCCACGCCCGTCGCCGGCTTCATGTCGGTGGCGGCCAAGGCCGGCGGGTTCGCCGCGCTGCTGCGCCTGCTCGCCTGGGCGCTGCCCGCCGTGAGCCTCACCTGGGTTCCGCTCGTCGCAACGCTTGCCGCCCTGACGATGATCGTCGGCAACCTGGCCGCGCTCGTGCAGATGAACCTCAAACGCATGCTGGCCTACTCTTCGATCGCCCACGCCGGCTACATCCTGATGGCGGTCGCCGCGCTCGGCACGCGCGCCGCCTCCGCGGGCGCCGTGGCCGCCGCGCTCTTCTATCTGCTCGCCTACGCCGTCACCAACCTGGGCGCATGGGGCGTGGTCGTCGCCCTCGAGCGCGAATACGGCACGGGCCTCACCCCGCCGGATTATTCCGGCCTCGCCCGCAAGCATCCGCTGCTCGCCATGGCCATGACCATCTTCATGCTTTCGCTCACCGGCATCCCGCCCACCGCCGGCCTGGTGGCCAAGGTCTACGTCTTTCGCGCCGCGCTGGATGGGGGCCTGGTGTGGCTGGCCATCGTCGGCGTCATCACCTCCTTCATCTCCGCCTACTACTACCTGCGCGTGATCGTCGCCATGTACATGCGCGAGGGTTCGCCCGAGGTGCGCCTCGACCGCCTGACGGCGGGCGTGGTGGCCGTGGCCGCCGTGGCCACGCTGGCCCTCGGCCTGCTGCCCGCGCCGCTCATGCAGTCCGCCGTGCGCGCGGTCATGCTCGCGGTCGGCGGCTAGCCCTCTTCGCCTCAAACCCTCTCTTGTAGAAGGCGACCGTGGCCCAACTGGCCACGGTCGTGCATTCCCCGCCTATGCCTGCAGCTTGACCATGCCCGCCAACGCTCAGGCCAGGGGAGGCGACACCTGAGGGTGTACTTTGTACCGACCATCCCCCCATATGTGGTGTTTTGAGGGCCCTGTAAGGGACTTGTAAGGGGTTGGCGCGTAATATGCCTGGAAGTGTCTGCAATACTTACTCTCAGACGGAGGGTCTGGGTTTGACAGATCCTGGTGATGGGACGCGCCCCAGGTTGTTTCGCAGCTTGCGCTTGCCTCTCTTCGGCTTGGTGCTACTCGCCCTTCTGCCGGCCTTCGCCGTCGTCTTGGGCTTCGGCATCACCGAGCGGCGCAGCGAGGCCGCGCGCGCCAAGGAAGATGCCCTGGATTTCGCGCGCTTGGCCGCCCGCGACCAGCAAGCGGTTGTCAACAGCACGCGTGAACTGCTCAGGCTCTTGAGTGGGCAGGATGATATCCTGCCCGTCAGCCGTCATGATTGCCCGAGCTACCTGGCCGGGCTACTGCCCTCCTATCCCTCACTGGCTAACCTTGGAGCGGCGACGCTCGACGGCGACATCTATTGCAGCGGCGTGCCGCAAACGGCCGCGGTCAACATCTCCGACCGGGGCTACTTCCAGCGCGTACTCTCCAGCGGCGATTTCTCCATCGGCGAATTTCAGGTGGGGCGCATCACCGGCCGGGTGGCCATCAACATGGGCTATCCGATTCACGATGAGTCGGGTGCATTGCGCGGCGTGGTGTACGCCTCGCTCAGCCTGGATTGGCTCGGCAGCCTTGCGGCGAGCGCCGGGCTGCCTGCCGGCAGTTCGGTGACCGTGATCGACAGCCGCGGCACCGTTCTGGCGCGATTCCCAGAAGAAGAAGGCTGGGTCGGCCAGGAGGTGCCCGAAGCGCCGCTGTATCTGGCGATAACCCAGGGGCAGGGCGAAGGCACATTCGACGCCGCCGGCCTCGATGGAGAACCCAAACTCTACGGTTACACATCACTGCTCGCCGATCGCCCAGGTGCGGTGTTCGTCTCAGTCGGCATCCCGGCCGCGCAAGCCTACGCGCGCGTCGACAGCGCGATCACCCGGGCGGGCCTGGCGCTGGGCGCGGTGCTCATGCTCGGGCTGGTGGCAACCTGGGCCGGCAGTGAATTCTTCGTCATGCGCCGCACGCGCGCGCTGGTGGCTGTGGCCCGCAAGCTCGCCGCGGGGGATTTGGGCGCGCGCACCGGCATGCCCCATGCCGGCGACGAATTGGGCCAGGTGACCGCCGCGCTCGACACACTGGCCGAGACCAACCAGAACCGCCTGGAGGAGCGCGATCGCGCGCTGGCGCAGCTCTCGACCGTGGTGCGCGCGCTGCGCACTCTGGGCGAGAGCAATCAGGCGCTGGTGCATGCCGAAACCGAAAGCGACCTACTGCAAAACGTTTGCCAGGTGATTGTCTCCTCCGGCGGCTATCATGCGGCCTGGGTGGCCTTTGCCGAGCAGGACGAGGCACGCTCGATCCGCCCCATGGCGCATGCCGGCGTGATCGGCGAGCACCTGGACTCGCTGTCGCTCTCGTGGGGCGAGGGACCGCAGGGCGAGAACCCGGTGGGCCAGGCCATTCGCAGCGGGCGCCCGCAAGTGTTCCAAGATCTAAGCGCGGCCCCCTTTCACGATGCATGGACCAGGACGACCCTCGACCGCGGTTGTGCTTCGGTGCTGGTCTTGCCTCTTGGCTCCGCACCCGGCGAGGTTCTTGGCGTTCTGGCCATCTACGCCGGCGAGCAGGGCGGGTTTGCAGTCGAAGAGGAAGTGCTCCTGTTGGAGCAGATGGCGCGCGACCTGGCCTACGGAATCGGCGCGCTGCGTACGCGGCGCGCGCGCGAATCGATGGAGAGCCAGCTCGAGCGCCAGCTCGATCGGCTGCAATCCCTGCGCGCAATCGATAACGCCATCGTCTCGAGCCTCGACCTCAAAGTGACGCTGGCGGTGCTGCTCGACCAGGCCACGACGCAGCTCAAAGCCGAGGCGGCGGATGTGCTGCTCTTGGACCCGCACTCATTGCGCCTGGAGCACTTCGCTTCGCGCGGGTTCCGCACGCGCGCACTCGAGCACACGAAGCTCCGCCTGGGCGAGGGGCAGGCGGGGCGGGCGGCCGCCACGCGCGTGCCGGTGCGCATTGACGATTTGCGTAAGTCGCCCGGCACGCTGGCCAGCGCGCCGCTGCTCGCCGAGGAGGGCTTTGTGGGCTACTACGCCCTGCCCCTGATCGCCAAGGGCGAGGTCAAAGGCGTGATCGAGATCTTCGGCCGCAAGCCGTTCGTGATCGACCGCGAGTGGGAGGAATTCCTGGCCACGCTCGCGGGCCAGGCGGCGGTCGCGATCGACAGCTCGCGCCTGTTCGACGGCCTGCAGCGCTCGAATGCCGACCTGACGCTGGCCTATGACGCGACGATCGAAGGCTGGTCGCGCGCGCTCGACCTGCGCGATAAGGAAACTGAGGGCCACACCCAGCGCGTGGCGCAGATGACCGAGCAAATGGCGCGCGAGATGGGATTTTCCGAAACGGCGCTCCTGCACATCCGCCGCGGCGCGCTCCTGCACGATATCGGCAAGATGGGCGTGCCCGACACCGTGCTGCTCAAGCCGGGCGCGCTGAGCGAGGAAGAGTGGGAGATCATGCGCCGCCACCCGGTGTATGCCTACGAGCTGCTCTCGCCGATCGCGTATTTGACGCCTGCGATCGACATCCCGTATGCGCATCACGAGAAATGGGACGGCTCGGGCTACCCTTGCGGGTTGGTGGGCGAGGCCATCCCGCTTGCTGCGCGCGTATTTGCGGTGATTGACGTGTGGGACGCCTTGCGTTCCGACCGCCCCTACCGCGCCGCCTGGCCGCAGGCCAAAGCCCTCGAGCACATTCGGGCCGGCGCCGGCTCGCACTTCGACCCGAAGGTGGTGGAGGTGTTCTTGAGAATGAGGTGGTAGTGGGGGAGGTGCCCCTGGCCCTTCAGGTCATGGAGAAGGTCTTGGGGCGCCTGGTGAATTGGGGCCGCACAGGTTGATGTCACGTGGCACCTCCTCCGTGTATCGGGACGAAGAGGGACGATAAGCAGATAAGTGGGAGTGTAGCTGCTGCCTGGACGGGGCGGTCTGTCGAGGTGGCTCGAATCGAAATGATTGCCGTGGCAAGTCTGTCTAATCATAGGTCAGGCCGAACAAAGGGAGGACAAAATGAAGAAGATATCGATCAAGGGCCTGGCTGACTTCATGACATCCGCGCCAGCCAAGCAACGCAGCATTATCAGGCAATTCAAATACCCAGATGAGGAGGAAGCGAAGGCCCGCATCACCTACTACAGGGATGCACGAGACCGGGTGGCAGCTTTTCACCGTTCCGAGCATACCCGCTCCTGGCTACTTGCTGAGGCCCACCACCTCGAGGGTCTCGCGAACATGTCCGCCGGACGCACCGTCGACCGCATGAACCACAATGCCCGAGCCCTCAGGGCATACGCCAAGCACTTTGCCGACCGCCAGTTCACCGTGCTCGACGATCTCACGCTTTATCTCAAACACGAAGACGTCATTGTCACGATCCATCCGGATCTGCACGTCCAGGAGGATGAGCGCGAGAAGGTCCTCAAACTGGAATTCAGTGTTCGCCAGCCATCCGACGCGTTAGTCAAGATAGTGGCGCAGGCCATGTTCGAGGCCACAGCGGTAACGAACATGCATCTGGTAAGCTCATCAGTTCTTTACTTGGACGTTCCGCGCGGCCAAATCTACAGGGGTGCCCGTCTCGGCGCCAGAATGCGGAAGGACATCGAGGCCGCATGCATGAATATCTCGGCCATCTGGGACAGGATCTAGCCCCAGTCAGTACGCTCGTTCGGCTTAACCACTCACTAGTGCCGACGCGGCATCCGCCGCAGGGGGATGCGCACCCGCCAGCCGTCTCGTTGGTCATTGAATGGAAGTTGTGCCCGTCTTGCCGCGCGGGCGCCATGGCCTGCCGGTCCAGGGACGGCAGTTCGAGTCCGCCAGGCTGATCGGATCCATTGCGGTCTCGCGTACATGTCGCCATCCTGATCATTGTCAACCGCAACTGTTGTCACCGGGGGCCTCGCATGTCCGACATTCCGGGCGCAAGATTCTGCAAGGTCGACCTCCACGTTCACACACCTGCTTCCAGCGACTTCAGGGACAGAGAAACCACGCCGCAGGCGATATTGGCTAGAGCCCTCGAAGCCGGATTGGACGCGTTTGCTGTCACGGACCACAACACTCCGCTGTGGCTCGAGAGAATGATGCTGGCCGCTAGAGACTCGGGCCTAGTTGTCTTTCCAGGGCTCGAGATCAATGTCCAAGGGGGCCATCTCCTGGCGATCTTCGACCCGTCCACCCCGCTCGCCGCGATTGAGACAGCACTCATACAAGCTGGAATTCCCAAGCAAAGATGGGGCGACACTGAGGCGGTCGGATGCGACTTCGAAAGTGCGATGCGAGCAGTCCGCAACAACGGTGGTATGACAGTCGCTGCTCACGCCGATGGCCCGAAAGGATTCCTCGCGGCAATTCAACAGGGCGCGTTGAGGATCGAGATTTACCAAGACCCCGACCTGTCAGCCATGGAGCTTCTTTCACCAGATCGGCGATCCGACTACTCGGCCGGCAGAATTCCCGGCTACCCCCGCCCTATGCCGTGTCTCCAGGGCTCGGACGCTCATTCACTTGTTGAGATAGGGTCCAAGTACACGCTCATCAGGATGCATCGCCTCTGCGCGGAGGGCCTGAGGCAAGCCTTCGCCGATCATGATCTCCGTCTCCGATTCCCTCAAGACGATGTCCGAGTGCCATACCCTTGCATAAGACGCCTCAATGTCGATCGGGGGTTCCTCGCAGGTCAGGATATTCAATTCAATCCTAGCCTCAACTGCTTAGTTGGCGGCGCAGGAAGCGGCAAGAGCACTGTCATTGAATTCATTCGGTTCGCTCTCGACCAAGTGTCACCTGTCGACGACATTGCAGAAGATGCCTACGGGAAACTCCGAGACCTGGCAGGCCCCGGTGCCACGATCCGATTGACCCTCGCTCTCGAATCTGGTGCTTTGCTTGAGGTGGCACGCACTTTCGACGACGACGCCAACCCGATAGCGCTTACTGATAAGACCAGCGGACAGAACCTAGAATCAGGTGAAATCAAAGCCATCTTCCCCATTCATGCATACAGCCAGGGAGAGGTTGTCAACATATCTCGCAATCCCCTCGCCCAGCTGGACCTGATCGACAGCCACATTGACATCTCGGGCTACCAATCGGAGCTACACACAGCCAACCAGGAGCTTTCGCAGCAGGAAGATGGATTAGCTAGGCTGACGGCTGTCATACGAGACAAGGACGACATCGACAAGCAAATCGCCAACACCAATGCCCAGGCGTCCATACTCACTGGCGAACTTGAATCCTTGCAACATGCCCAGAAGAGCGAAGTTGTCACCTCCCATCAGTACTGGATCGCTGAGGAGGCCTACTTCCGTGATGTCCTCGATGCGTTCGTTGAAACCCGACGTTCCATTGAGGAAGGGATCGCCGCAATCGAACTTCCTCTTCTTCACGTTCCCACTCCCCCAGAGCCAACCCCAAATGCGGACCTCCTCGCACGCTGCCGAGGCTCCATAGGGGACCTTAAGCATGACATCGACAGTGCGTCCAAGGAAATCGTCGACTCGCTAGCTGCCATCGAGAAGAAGGTGCGCACGGCACATGGCGACTGGGAAGAAGCCTTCAAGCAGCACAACAGCAATTACGAGGAGTCACGCGTCGGGGAAAAGGCCTCTCGCATCGCCCAAATCAACACAAAGCTAGGTGCACTTAGGAAGAACATCCAGGCTCTCCGTGCGAAGGCCAACTCCATAGACGCGGCGCAGCGAACATTCAACCGCGTGTTGGCAGATCGTGCCCGCCTTCTTGGCACGATCGCCGACCGAAAGGCCAGGATCTTCACATTGAGGGAACGGAAAGCCAGGCAATTCGTGCGCCAGATAGGCAATACCATCGCATTGAAGCTTGTGCCAAATGGCAATCGTGACCGGTTTGAGGAACTGCTTGCACAAATCCTAAGAGGAACCCGCGCACAGAGATCTGTAGCCCAGCGTTTGGCTCAATCTCACATGCCCGCCCAACTCGCAGCCTTCCTCAGGGAGAGGAATATCGAGGCAATCGACAACGCTTCCGGCGTGGGGGAAAAATGGGTTGAGACTCTTTCGGACGCCGTCGGGGCGCAGCCCGAGTTGCTCTATCGAATTGAGGCCTGCCCTACGGAAGACCTCCTCGACATCTCATTCAGGGTTGCAGAGGGCGAGTACCGGCCAATCTACAAGTTGTCCACGGGTCAGAAAGCTACGGTGATTGTTCTGCTCACAATGGTCGAGGGCAACAACCCGATCATCTTCGATCAGCCAGAAGACGCTTTGTACACCCCCTTCATCTACACCGACGTCGTCAAGGCTCTCAGGCGAGAGAAGGACGAACGTCAATTCGTTCTCGCCACTCACAATCCCAATATTGCTGTTGGCGGTGACGCCGACCTTGGAATTGTCCTTGAAGCCACATCGTCACAAGCACTAGTGAAGTCCGCGGGGGGGCTTGACGACCACGATACCCAGTCGCTTCTTCTGTGGCATTTAGAGGGGGGTAAGCAGGCCCTCAAGTCCCGCCATGACAAATTCGGCTTGTGAGGTAGCGCCACAAGTCCCCTGTCGCGCCCCAGGCCAACCCTTTTCGGGCGACGAGGGGAGCGGACCAACATCTCGCAAGAGAGGATCCTGCGGGTTGCGCAGAGAGTCTACCTGCTGGCGTGGGGTAGAGTGGAGCAGGAGTTGCCTACGTCCTCCAGTGAGTTGAGCTCAAGACCGTTGGACGCATTATTAGTGATGCCCAATCACTTGCATGGCATCAAAGCCTTGCCAGGGCAGATGATGGCGGGGTGAACAATGACGGGGCAATTTACGAATTGCCCCTACCAGAACCACAACCTCCAAACCCATCGGCGGCGCCACGCTAGGTAGGGGCGGATGGTTTGAATGGGTTCGTGGGGGCCATTCATGAATCGCCCCCACGGAAATTGCCCCGCATGGATTGGCCCGCGCAAACGACGCCGCCGATTTCATCAGAATGCGATCGGCCGCGCAGCGTTGGGGGCTCCTGAGACGCATCCTTGACCTGATCTCTTGCAGAGAGTAGTGTCGCTAATGGACGAACCCAAACCTCCCGGCCAGTCAACCCGTGCCATGGCTGCGCGAAGGCGAAGGACCGCCCTCGCAATAGCGGTTATCGTCCTTCTCATGATGGCCATGATTGCCTTGATCTTTCAAAGCAGAATCCTCGCAGGGTTTGGCGGGGCGTCGCTGGCCCTGCTGATTTTGCTTGGCATCCTTTCGGAAGTTGCAGATCGGGAGACCACGCGGCTTCTCAAGGCGGAGCGCCGTGCGCTCCGTGGGGCAAGGGGTGAAGAGGCAGTGGCCTCGATCCTTGCCGGGCTTGGCCAGGACCTTTTCGCCATCCACGATGTGGAGAGCCCCTATGGCAACATCGATCATGTCGTCATAGCTAGAAGCGGGTCAGTCGTCCTGCTCGAAACCAAGGCGCACTATGGTCGCGTGGACGTGGTCGATGGCCTTCTCCTGCTCAATGGAAAGATCCCGGAGAAGGACTTCCTTGCTCAGGCGCTTCGTAACGCTTCGTGGCTCGGCGAACGCATCAGTGCGCTTGTCGGCGGCAGAGTATGGGTGACTCCAATCCTAGTGTTCGCGAACGCATTTGTGCCCAGGTTGCCACCGACCAAAGGGGTGAGGATTGTGAACAGGAGATTCCTCAACGCCGAGATATCGGCACTAAACAAGGTGGCATCACGGGGACACCGGGTCTGGGATATCAGGAACGAGATAGCTCAGAACTTGCAGATGCCGACCACAAGACCCCACGGCGCGAATCGTCCAAGAATTGGCCGAGCATGACGCGGAACGCAGGGGTTCACATTTGGGCAACGCAACTACTTCGAATAAGTCGTTCGGCACGCAGACATCCTCGGCAATCGGGCGCGCTGGACAACCGACCGGTATAATCCGCAGGCAGGCGCACGGACTTGCTAACCTGCTGACATTCCAATACTCCAAGGGGTAATCACGATGGCAAAGAAGATACTGGTAACGTATGCCACTCGCAATGGAGCTACCGCCGGTGTGGCCGAGGCAATTGGCAAGACGCTCGCCGAGGGCGGCGGGCTCGTGGATGTGCTGCCCATGCAGAAGGTGAACGACCTGGCCCCCTACGATGCCGTGGTGGTGGGCAGCGCGATTCAGGCGGCGCACTGGCTGCCGGAGGCAATGACCTTCGTGCAGGCGCATTACGCCGAACTCGCGCGCGTGCCCTTCGCCGCCTTCCAGGTGTGCATGACGCTGGCCATGAGGAAGGGCGACAACCGCGCGTTCGTCGCCCAGTGGATGCAGCCGGTGCGCGACCTCGTGCGCCCGCTGAGCGAGGGCTTCTTCGCCGGAGTGCTGGATATCAGCAAGGTCCCGTCGCTCAGCGACCGGATCAAGTTCCGCATCAGCGTGCTGATGGGCGTGTGGACCGAGGGCGATCACCGCGATTGGGCGGCGATCCGCGCCTGGGCCGCGAGCCTGCGCCCGCTGCTTCTCAAGTAACGTCGGCCGCTCCACCGCAGATGGTCGCGCCGGGTTGCGATCGCCTGCTCCCTCGTTTCAGCCACCCACAACCGGGAACGCCAAAGAGGGTTACGATACATCACATGGAGAAGCGGGGCGTTCTGACTAAGATACTGGCCGTCACCGGTACCGTGCTGGTCTGGTTCCCAATTCTGGCACCGGTCCTGCTGTCTTTGGCCCTATTCATCTCCCGGCGCATCTTCCGGTTCGACTATCTCATGCCGGCTGAGCTTTTCCTTTTCGCGCTGGCCGGTGGAGGGTTGCTCGTATGGGCGGCGCTGCGTGCACGTTCACGCTGGGCGCTCATCGGTTGGGGGCTCGGCATCGCAGCCGGCATGCTGGTGGGCGGCCAGGCGCTGGCCGTCGCCACTGGGCTGGCCTCGGGTGAGACCGAGCCGGCGGGTTGGCCGTGGGCGCTCGTCCTCGCCTCGCTCGTCATCTTTACGCTGGCGCTGGTGATAATGGGCGTTGGCGGAGTGCTACTTCTGCGCGTTATTTTCAGGACCCCCCGGTTGCCAACAGAGGGACTCCACTCCCGCGAAGGCTCCTAGATGAAGGCGCCCCGTTTCTTCTGGCGCCTCATCCATTACGGCCCACGGATTGCCTACGCCCTGGGCTTGGGACCGCTCATCGGCAGGTTCGTCTTGCTCCTCACCACCTATGGTCGCAAGTCCGGCCGGCCGAGGGTCACTCCGCTTGTGTTCGAGCAACAAGGGGAGACGATCCTCGTCGCATCGGCACGCGGTGCGTCAGCGGATTGGATCCGAAATATCCAGGCGAACCCAAGGGTCCAAGTGCGCGTTGGCCGCCGCGAGTTTCAGGGACTGGCCGAGGTCACAACCGACGCCGAGAAGATCGCCGATTACCTTGAGCGCCAAATCAAGCGAAACCCGAAGGCGTTCGGTGCCATTCTACGGTCCGAGGGTCTTCCGTTTACACCCAGCCGCGCAGATCTCATCCGGTTGGCTCCGAAGCGCCCGATGGTGACCATCCGCCCCACACACGATGCGACGTGAGAATTCTGCTGACCCCTTCCGCTCCACTTCAGCGGCAGCCCAACTCGCCTAGCCGCGACAACCGGGCACTTGCCTTGCCCGCCAGCCTGAATTAGAGTAAAAAGATAAAACTTGCGAGGGCGGGCGGGGCTTCCCGCATGGAGCGCGCGAATTCGTGGCTCTCGCGAAGCCTCGCCTCCGGCCGCCGACAGGCCATGTGGCAGCTTGGCCGCCCATCCCCCCCATGATCCTCGACCGCCCGGCAGAGTCGTTGGCCCAGCCGCCGGAATCGCAACAGCTCGTGCTTGGGGCAAATCAATTGCCCGTGGAACCCAGGAGGCGATATGAAGACCACCGATAAGATGCTCATCGGCATCGTCGTCGCGATCGTGCTGTTGATCGTCGCGGCCCTGGCGATCACGCTTATGCGTCCCGAACCCACCTATGGCGCCGAGGACACACCCGAAGGTGTGACCCATAATTACCTGTTGGCCCTCCAGCGGGAGGAATTCGAACGTGCCTTTGGCTATCTCTCCCCAACCCTTAAGGGGTATCCGGCTACGGTGGAGCGATTCGTCGACAACATCCACGATAACTCCTGGAGTTTCCGCCTCGACACAGATACAACCCTCATGGTGAAATCGGCCAGCATAACCGGCAACAATGCAATCGTGCGGGTGCGCGAATCGCGGTTCGAGGGTGGCGATTTGTTCGGCAGCGGTCAATCGACCCTCGATATCGAAATGCAACTCCATCGGGAAGACGGCGAGTGGAAGATTGTCTATGGGTCCGACTACTTTGCCGTGTGTTGGAACCAGGCGGAAGGATGCAAGTAGAGATCCGCTCTTCTGAAGGAAAGCCAGGCAGCTATCGGCTCTTCGCCAATCGTCTACAAGGCAGTTGAAGGGAGGGGACCATGTCCAACGTGCGACGCTGGTACATCTACATCGTGTGTGCCGTCAGCCTGCAGGCCGTGGCCTGGGCCATCATCGCCTTGTTGCGTAACTTGTTTGTATTCGGTGTCGACCCGCTGGCCGTTGCATTTCAGATTGCCGTGGTGGTCATCGGGTTGCCGGTCTTCCTGGCCCACTGGCTGTGGGGCCAGCGCTTGGTCGGGAAGGCAGTCGAGGAAGGCGGGGCTGCCTTGCGCCGCCTCTACCTGTACGGCACCATGGCGGCATTCCTCGGGCCCTCGACCGCGAATGCCTTCGACTTGATTCGCCGCTTGCTGGGAGGAACCAACGCGCTCCAAAGCAGCCCATACCGCAGCCTCTCTGTGGGAGAAGCGGCCATCTATCACCTCGTGGCGCTCATCGTCTTGGCTGCATTGTGGTCTTATCACTACCGCGTCGCGGCTGATGATTCCAAAGCGGTTCCCGAAACGGGCGGTTCCGCAACCGTGCGGCGTCTGTATGTGCTTGGGTTCAGCGCCGCAGGGCTGACCATGACGACGCTTGCGATCATTCACCTTGTCCGCTGGCTGATGCTGGGATTCGGGAGCAGTGTGATCAGAGCGGGCGGGTTGAGTGTAGGGCTGACCAATGAAATCGCCCGTCTGGTCGTCGGCGTGCCTATATGGGTGATCTTCTGGAGCTGGGCACAGCGGTTGTTCGACGGGCCGAGCGAGGAAGAGCGTGGCTCCGCGCTGCGCAAGTTCTACTTGTACGCCGCTGTGTTCGTTGGCGCACTGACCGCGGTCGCCAGTGCCACCGGAATCCTGGCTGGCCTCTTGCGCCGGGTGTTGGCCTTGGCGCCTGAGGGCGACGTCCGCCAGCCGTTGTCAATTGTCATTGGAATGGCAATGCTATGGGCCTATCATGCAATTGTCCTGCGTGAGGACGGTCGACGGGCTGGAGAAGCACCTCGCCAGGCCGGGCTACACCGGTTGTACCTCTACCTGATCGCAACGGTGGGACTTTCGGCGTTGCTGGTGGGTTTGAGCGGAGATATCAGCGTAATCCTGCGCGCCCTCGACAAGAGCTTTGGCGAAGGTCTGCGGGGGGAGGCAGCCTGGTTCACTTCAGCGATCATCGCGGGGTTGCCCGTGTGGATCATCCCCTGGCGGCAATCGCAGGCCGTGGCAGGTGCGGCTGGCCCCGCGGGCGCCGATGCCCGCCGCTCGGTGGTGCGCAAGATTTACCTTTACTTCTTCCTGTTCCTTGCCACGATGACGGTCGTCTCCAGCGCTGTGTACATCGTGTACCGCATTCTGGGCACGATCCTCGGCGGAGAGGCTCCCACGCTCACCCAGTTGGGTCACGCCATCTCCTTCGGCCTCATCGCGGTAGCCGTGTGGCTGTACCACGGCGGCGCCCTGCTTGGCGACGGACAACTCGCCAAGCGGGAACAAGCCGGGCTTCTCGGCGCACTGCGCGTCGTGGTCGTGGACGTCGGTGAAGGTCTCTTTGGGAGAGCGGTGACCGATCACCTCAAGCGCGAATTCCAGGATATCTCACTGGATCCAATCGTACTGGCTCCAGGATCGCCTGGCAAGCCAGGCAAGAGCGCTGACGAAAAGGCCATCGCGACCCGATTGAGAGAGGCAGGGCTAATCGTGGGCCCATGGCTGATCGCCACCGCAGGCGGCTTGGTCAGCGACAAAGTCGCAGCCGCTGTGGTTTCCAGCCCAGCGCGCAAACTGCTCATCCCCATCCACGCTCAGGGATGGGATTGGGCCGGGGTGGACCGTTGGGATTCCAGTGCCATCGTAGTGCAGACCGTGCGCGCCGTGAAGCAAGTGTTAGCGGGTGAAGAGGTCAGACCACACCGTCCCATGGGCGCCGGCTCGATCATCGGTATTGTTGTGGGTGTGGTGTTCTTGCTCATCTTGCTCGGGGGTCCGTTGATTTCGTTCTTTGCACGGTGAAGCCGGGGCGTCGGCCTTGCTGGGTCCCCGCCTTCGCGGGGACGACGAGCTTGGCTGATGCGCCCCGCAGTCTCCCATATCCGGCCATCAAGTGCCATCCCGGGTCCCCGCCTCAATCACGCGGGGACGACGTTCTTGCCCCCTCCGCCCTCGGTTTGTCCGCTTTTCCACCCCCCTGCGTTATCTATGTGAGAATGCATGCACCTCATCACGTCACCAAGGAGCCCAATGGGCGACCCTTTCCCATACGTCTACGCGGCGGAGACGCTCTCGCCTGAGGACGAGGCCGATCTCATCCGCGCAGCGCAATCCAACCCGGCCCGCTTCAGGCCGCTCTACCTGCAGTGGGTCACGCCGGTCTACAAGTACCTGCTCGCCCGCCTGCGCGACCCGCTCGAGGCCGAAGACCTCACCTCCCAAGTCTTCCTCACCGCCTGCGAACGGTTGCCGCGCTACAACCATCGAGGGCGATTCGCGGCGTGGCTCTTTACCATCGCGCGTAACAAGGCCCGCGACTATTACCGCACGGCCGGCCGCAGCGCTTCTTTGGATGAGGCCGAAGCGCATGGATCTGACCCGGACCTGCTCGCCCAGGCCATCCAATCCGACGAGATCCAGCGCCTCGACCGCGTGATCCGCGCGCTGCCCGAGGCCGAGCTCGACCTCGTTCGCCTGCGCTTCACGGCCGGGCTGACCTACGGCGATATCGGCGCGCTGCTCGGCAAGCGCGAGGACGCGGTGCGCAAGCAGCTCGCGCGCCTCCTCGAGCGCCTGCAATCCCAGATGGAGGACGACGATGCCTAACCCATCGGGCATGCCATTCGAAGAAAAGGTGCGCGCGGCGGTCAATGTTCCCGCACCGCGCGATGAATTCATCCAGGATCTGTGGACGCGTATCGCGCCGGGCTCCGAGGCAACACCCGCGCGCGGCGTGCGCCGCATACAACTCAGCTTCGCTTGGATCGGCCTGGCCATCGTGTTCGCCGCGCTCATGATCACCACACTGATCATCGGGCCGATGCGCGTCTACGCCGCTATCCGCGGGCTGCTCGGATACATCCCGGGTGTGGGCATCGTCGATCAATCCGCGCCCATCCGCGTCCTGGCCGAGCCGGTCTCCCAGACGCGCGAGGGCATCACCATTACCGTGACCAGCGCCACGCTCACCGCCGATCGCACGCACGTCGAGTATCGCATCTTTGGCGTACCGCGCTCGGCTTATCCGAACAGCGAAGATGTGCACGGCTGCTTCGGGTCCGACTACCTGCTCTTGCCGGATGGGACGAGGCTTGAACGCATGCAGGACTATCCGCCCGTCCCCGCGGATGTGCCACACGCGCTGCTCGTGATCCCATGCATCGGCGAGACGCTGCCCGGCACCGTCCCCGAGAATTGGGCGCTGCCGCTGCGCTTCGTCCCTGCGCCGGCGGACATGACCGTCATGCCGGTCATCGAACTCTCGCCCTCGCCTGAGGTCACCGCCGAGGTGCACTCAACGCCCGGCGTATCGCTTGGCGCGCCCGTCATCTTTGACCAAGTCATCGAGACGGCCGATGGATACATCCTGCTCGGCCAGTTCCAGCCGTCGGTGGGCCAAGGCGAGTGGGCGCAGATGACCGGCATGCCGCTGATGCACGACGCGACCGGGGCGAGGGTCTCTTACACCATTCCCAACGATCTTCAGCCGCCGGAGGTCAACGATGGCTTGGGGGGATATGGCTTCGCATTCCAGTTCAAGGCCGCGGGCCTGACCTACCCGCTCGGCATCACCTTCCCGGGCGTGGTCATCGGCCCGGCCGACCCCGCGGCGCGCGTCCAAATCGAATTTGACGCCGGCGCGTATCCGCAGCCCGGGCAGGAATGGCCGCTCAATCAGCAGATCGAGCTGGCAGGGCACATGCTCACGCTTGTCTCGATCTCGACCGATGCGCGCAACGGCTACTCCTTCAAGTTCGAGTCTGGCGAGGAGGTCTATTCAGTGAGCGTCGAGATCGAGGGCCACGCGGCAAACGGGGGCGGGGGCGGCGGCGAGATGGGCGTGACCGGCGGCACGTTCTACACCAGCCTGGATTACCTCGAGATGCCGACCGGCAAGCTCACGGTCAACGTGTTGAACATGGTGCTGGTGAAAGACCGCCTCACCTGGGAAGGCGAGTGGTCGCCCTCGGCGCCCAGGACCGACCTGGTGGATGTCACCCCGCAGCCCGGCTTGTGCCTGACCGCGGACGACATCGCCGGCCTGCCGCTCGCGCCGGCCGATCTGGCCGGGCGGGCGCTGGCCTACGAGCCGCTCGCAGGGAGCGAATCATGGGGCATGGTGCTCTATGACCTGGCCTCGGGCGCGAGGCGCGTGCTTGTGGCGGATGCGGCGCGCGGCGCGCTCTCGCCAGATGGAACGCAATTGGCGTACACCGGGGTCGAAGGACTGCATATCCTCAACCTCGACACGGCCGCGGAGAAGGTCATCCAGTTAGCCAGCGCAGGCTACGACTTGCACTGGTCCCCGGACGGAATGCAGATCGCGTTAGTCGGCTCGAGCGCGGAGGGGATCTATATCGTGCGAACCGACGGCAGCGGCGAGCGGCCCGTTTCGAATGCGAGCTATGCCTCGGTCATCGGCTTCTCGCCGGATGGCGCGCGGCTGTACCTGGCGGTGATGTACACCGGCGGCAGCGCGTGGATGGTGCGCGTGGTGGATCTTGCGAGCGGTATGGTGCAGGATCTGACGACGATCGAGAACGGGTCATACAAGATGCTCGCCGCCAGGATCTCGCCGGACGAGGAGTGGATCGCGTATCGAGGGCGCGACAACAGCAGCCTGTATGTGATGCGCACCGACGGCAGCGGGATGCATGTGATCATGGAGCAGCCCGCGCTCGCCATCAGCGGCGTGGAGTGGACGGCCTCGGGCTGGCTGGGAGTGAGCCTGATCGATGGAGACCAGCAGCAGCGGACGTTGCTGATCGTGAAGCCGGAGAGCTGCCAGGCGTACCGGCTCAGGGCGCAGGGAGACCTGGAGGGGTTGTGGGTGCGGTGAATTGAGATCAGGCTCGGCCCTCAAGAACGTGTTGGGGCACGCCATGGCGTGCCCCGTTTCGTTTCTGTTCGGACAAGGCATGCCTCATTTCGGGTCTGTTCGGGCACGGCATGCCGTGCCCGATCAGAAGCGTCAAGGTGCGCAGGCTGCGATAAGCGTGCTAATCTACTCGCGGCTCAACCGGCTGGCCTCATTGTGTAGTCGAGGGAGCCAGCGGCCGCCCGCATCGCGCATCCAGATGATCCAAGGGGGGATCATGACCCACAGGAACCTTTTCGCAATCACGTTGGTCATGGTGGCCACCCTCGTGGGATGCAGGCCCGCGGCTACGCTTGCGCCCGATGCGACAGTCCCCCCGCAGGAAACTTCGACGATGGCCGCCGCGGCGAGCTTGATCCCCGAGCCCACCACCTCTGTGCCTCCAACGCCCTCGATCACCGCACTAACCCCGGGGCCGGGCACGCTGTATGAATGTCCCGCAGTCCGATTGACCGAGCTTGGGTCTTACGCCGGGCTGGAGAATCCCAGAGACGTGGCGGTCGCGGGGAACCGAGTCTATGTCACGGAGTCGGACGGGCTGAGAGTGATCGACGTATCCAATCCGTCTCTTCCCGTCGAGACAGCGTTTCTCTCCGCTTCGGTCGGGTACCATCAAATCCTCATCGGCGATCGAAAGGCCATCGTGGCGGCGGACCACTCCGTTGAACTGATCGACCTCTCAACCCCCGATGCGCCGGCCCGCGCAGGATCGCTGCCGATATCCGGGTTGAGGCCGATCCAGCTTGCGTGGGATGGCGGCCTGGCCGCGGCGCGGGATGACCTCGGCGTCGTGCACATCCTGGAGGTCACGGCCGGCGACGGATTAGGCGAAGTCTCCTTTTATGATCCACCCGGCGGAATCTGGGGCGGGGAGGTCTTCGGCAACGAGATGTTCGCCAAGCTCGATCGAGCCAGGGCGATCGGTTTGGTCACCATCGCACTCGACGATGGGTATCTGTATGTCGCCGATCTCGACGGCGGCCTCCGGGTCGTGAGTCTCTCACCGGCCGGCGTGCCGACCGAGGTGGACGCGCGCCTGGCCGACCTCAGCCCGTCGAATGCGGTTCGGCTCGGGAGTCGCCTGTTCGTCTTCTCGGAGCGGGAGGCGGGCAGCGATTGGACCTGGCGTGTGTGGCAGTTCGATCTTTCGCCATACCCTGAATTGGCGGAGCTAACAGAATTGGGGACGGTGCACCTGGCAGGGCAAACCGACGCCGCCTCTGTCTGCAGCTATCTCTTGGCCTTCTCCACCCTCGCGACAAGCGCCCAACCCGCGGTGGAGGTCGCTGATGACCTCCCACTCAGCGACGTGGCAGGTGCACTGATGGGCGTGGCGAACCAGCGGGACACGCTCTATCTATTGGATCCCGAACGCGGGCTTGTGATTCTCGCGGTGGTCGCTGTGAGGTAGCGTTGCGGCGAGCGAGAGCGATAGCGGGCCGGGGCACTCTGCCCCGGCCCGCTTTGGTTGTCGCGCTCGAGGGCGGCTCGGAGTCCACTCACGGTCCTGTTCGGGCACGGCATGCCGTGCCTCTCGAGGGGCCGCTCCAACTTCGCCCGTCAGCCGCGCGTGATGGCGCTGAGACATGCTTCGGGGGAATTACGACCCGAAAGCCTGCCGTGCCCCGACCGTTTCAAGTGAAGACACGCCCACCGTCACGGCGCGTTGCGCATCACCGCGGGCATCAGAATGTCCCACCAGATCAGGTAGTCTGCGTTCTCGCCAGTGCCGGTGAAGTAGTAAGACATGTACAGCGCCTCTTGCACGTGATCGCGGCACCCTTGATGCGCGCGCATGGTCATCGAGACCGCATACGTTTCGCTCGGATTGAGGCCGCCCGGCTTCTGGCCTGCCCACGACACCACGCCGAAGGTGTGCGAGGTGGCCACGGGGGTGGAGGAGACGTAGCTCATGCAGTCCCCCTCGTACAGGCCCCGCATATGCAGGTCGCCCGGGATCTTCACTTGGTCGGCGTTGGTAATTGAGAGGTCGAAGGTCATCAGATCGCCGATGCGGGCGTAATTGCCGGGGCGGGGATTGGTCCAATCCGCGACCACGCTGTAGTACGGAAGGTATAGATGGCCATCGCGCACCAGCCCGACGTGGTATTCTGCGTCGGGGCCGCCGGTGCCGCTGGCCGCGCGCACGCAATAGGAGTGCACGTCGGATACCCCGAGCGGAGCAAGTTCGATAAACTCCCGTCCGCCATTGCCCGTAAGGTTAGCGGAGGCGACGACCGCATTAGCCGCGTCGCGCACCTCGAGCACCGGATTGAATGAGGCGCCGTTGCCGTCCGGGTCGCCGTCCAATGAAAAGATGAAGTCCTGGGCCGAATAGCCGAAAAAGGCGTAACAGTCGACATCCGTCCCCGAGCTCAAGGTGCCGCGCATGGTGAAAGAGGTGGTCTGGGCCTGCGCGGTCGACTCGTTCGGCTCCACTTCCGGCTGGGTGGTGATGATGGTAGGGTAGTATCGCAAAGTGTAATCGGCGATGGTGGCGTCGCCGCCATCCTCCTCAACCTTCAGGTAATGGGTGGCGGCCTCATCGATGTAGGGTCCAAAGGCAATGCCTGAGCCCTTTTCCCATGACCCCGAGTCGGTCTGCAGCACGGTCGTCCCGTCAGCGCGCAGCATGGAGAGCCGCCCGGGCGGGTCCGCCGCGCCGGTGCTGGTGTCGAGCAGCGCGATGACGCCCCACAGGTGGTTGACGCCGGGAATGGCGAAGTAGTCCAGGTCGCTCACCGGGCTGATCGCGCCGCTCATCGCGTCCCCCGATGTCAGCGAGTCGGCAGTGCCAAAGGTGTTGTTGGGTTCACTCTCACTGACCGGAGCTGAGAGTCCGATCGAGGTGGCCGCGAAGATCAGTGCGAGGGCGGTTCCGACGGAAACGATGCGCCAGGGCTTCATGTAGGCTCCTATGCGGGCGCGAAATCGAACGCCGGCCGGCGGCGCGAACGAGGCCGCCGGCTGGGGAACACTGGCTAATTATGGCATAAGAGGAGCGGGAGCGCTGGAGGAGGCGAGGGGTTTCTTGTGACTCGTTCGGCCCGAGGGGTAAGGGGAACTGTCAGGGGCACGCCTTGACGTGCCCCCTGAGGGGTCGGACTGACTTCGCATGTCAGCCCCACGTGATGGCCTGCAACTTGCTTCGGGGAATTGCCACCGCAATCCCTGGCGTGCCCAACTGACAGCTTGCGGAAAAACCATCTCCCGCCTCCCCCCTGCCTCATTGAAAACAACTCCCCTCCCCCGGCTTGACGACCTCACGCTGACACCCAGTTCGCCAGGGGAGGGGTCAGGGGTGGGGGTTTGAAGGCGATGCCCCTTTTTCAGCAGCCTGCTAGTGAACTTGTGCTTGAGCGCCCTCGGCCTACGGCCCCCAGTCGGAGAGCACCTTGACGATCACCTCCGGGCGCGCGGGGTCATTCGTGCGCAGATGGACGGCGAAGGTGTGCGGCCCGTCCATGCCGGCATGCATTATGAAGACGCTCGAAGCCACGATCGTGCTCTCGCCGGGTCGGAGGACCATCGAACCGATGGTCAGGGTGGGCGGTCAACACCCCTCCAACACTTCGAGATACGGATCTTCCTCGAAGCGCAGCGTTCCGCCCCCCGTGTTGGTGAGGGTCAGGGCAAAAGTCTTGGTCGTGTCGAGTTTGACCTTGCCGAAGTCGATGAATGTGGGTTCGACCGCAAGGGCTGGCGTGCCGCCCGCCGTAGGGGCGGGTCGGGCAACGAGCACCACGGCCACCGTCACCAGGACGGCTCCCAGTGCCAGCAGGAGGAAATAAACGGGTCGGCGCGCTGTGCGCCGCGTGCGTCGTCGGCTCATGAGACGGGCTCCTCGTCAAACTGAAATGTGTACAAGAAGGCCGCCAGATTCCAGATCTGCGGGTCGGTCAGGATTGCACCCCACATTGGCATGCCCGTGCCCATCCCGCCGCGCAGGATCTTTCCGTGCAGCAGGGCCGGGCTGGCACCGAGCATCGACGCCGGGTCGGTGAAATCGACCGGACGCACCGGGCCGGTGGCAGGACTCATGTCGCTCGTCCCGCCCATATCCAGGTTGTTCTGCGTCAGCGCGTCGGCGAACACACCTTGCCCGTCGCCCCGCTGGCCGTGGCATGCCGCACAATTCGCGGCATAAAGCTGCGCCGCCTCGCTGCGGTCGGCCGTATTGATCTGCGAAGCGTAAGTGTAGGCCACCAGGTCCCACAAATCCTGGTCGGAGAGGCCGGCCAGGCCGCGGTCGGTGCGCCACTTCTGCCACACAGCCGCGGGCGATTGAGCGCGGTATTCGTCCAAGTTGAGGTCGATCGGCTTCTCCAGCCTGCCGGCGAGGGCTCGGCCGCGTTGTGCGTCAGGATGCGCGGAGGGCGTGGCCGCAGCCGGATGCGGCAGGTCGAGGTCGATGCCGAGCACCTGGAAGAGCGGCGGTGAGGCAGGCACGGCATGTGCCGTCTCGCTGCCCTCCACTTCAATTACCCCGCGCATGCGCCAGTGGTTTGGCCCGCACCAGCGCGTGCAGTAGAAGGTGTACGTGCCGGGCTGATCGAACTCCACCCAGGTCTGGCTGACCTTGCCCGGCAGCACATCAACCGGCGGCGCATCGCTTTGACCTACCGCAAACCCGTGCACCACGTCGTCCGAAGTCAACCGCACCAGCAGCGGCACACCGGCTCGGGCATGCAACACGTCGGGGCCCCAGCCGCCGGACTCTGCCATCCGCGCGTGAACGAGCGGCGTGCGCAGCCACGCGGCGAGCGGGATGAGGGCGGCGGCCGCCACCACGATGAGGATGGCCAGCCGGGCGGCGTGCTCGCGGAGTCTCATAACAGCAGCCATAGCATCACCACTGTCGGCAGAAAGAGAAAGCCGATCAGCGGCAGGGAGGGCAATTGCAAGCGTTCCGTCACCCTGCGGGCAACGCCCGCGGCCCAAATGAACCCGCCCACCAGGACGGCCGTTTGCAGCGGGGCGATCGCCCCCGCCAGAATCGGCTGCCAGCCTACTCCGGCCGTCCCGATCAGGTTCCAGCCGAGCCCGAGCGGATCGGAGATCGAGCTCAGCACGTAGCTGCCGTTGGTGAGGAAGAAGGTGAGGCTGAAGGCCGCCCAGAATGCCAGGCCGAGTGGGACGAGAGGCGTGGCGAATGCAGCGAAGGGAGATCGCCCGCGCGCGGAAGGGTTGGCCTGTGTGCCTTCGGCGCTCGGCGTGAGGCGTTGGCTCAATCGGCCGACGAGCCACAAGCTGCCCGGCAGCAGGCCCAGGACCAGCACGAGGAAGACGGCCGCATTAACCAGCCAGGCGAGCGAGCCGATGCCAAACGCGGCAAACTTGAATGCAGTCCACGGGCCAAGCAGCACCGCCGCGTACACCATCGCCGAGCCGAGCATGATCAGGCTCTTGAACGCCTCGTCAGAGCGAGTCGAGGGCACGTACAGGTCGGCGGCAACCGGCCTTACGCGGATGGCGAGGTTGTCGTTCGGGCACGTGCGCAGACACTCCAGGCACAGACCGCAGTAGTTGTTGCGCGTCAGGCTGGTGGGGAAGACTCCCCAGGGACAACCGTAGCCGCTCGCCGAACCGTTGTAGCAGTCTTTCGTCTGGCACGCGGTGCATTTCTCGCGCGCCGCGACACGCAGCTCGATCGGCGCGACCTGCGAGTACAACCCGATGAAGCCTCCCATCGGGCACACATAGCGGCAGAAGGCGCGGTTCTCGAAAACCAGACTTAGCCCGGTGGCGAGAACGAACATGCCGACCAGCGCCGCGGCGGTGATGCGCGGGCTGGTGAGGATGCTGGCGCTGAACAACGCGAGCAGTGCAAAGGCGGCGTTCTGAGTCCACATGTTGCGCAGCAGGCTCGGCACGCGCAGGCCGAGCCCTCGCGGCGGGCGGCCTTGCGGCTCGAGCACGGCGCCGCGCTGCACCCAATCACCAACCATCGGGATCGGGCAAATGCTGCACCAGCCCCTCCCGAAGATGGGAATGAGGAGGATGATCAACGCCGCGAACCAGCCAATCCAAACAAAGGCAATCGCGAAGTTACGGCTGCCGATGGGTGTTCCGACCCAACCCGCCACTGCGGTGAAGGCCAGCCCGGCCAGCATGACCGTCGAGAGCGCCACTTGCCACCCGCGCTTCTTGAGCAGGTTCATCCCACGTGTGCGGAGGACCATGCTGCGCGTCTTCATCAGGCCGGTGCCTCACGCGCCGGGCGCACCGCGCCGAGGAGAATCGCGGCCAATGCTAGAAGAGCAAGGCCCGCCGCGCGCCAAAAGGCGATTGGCGTGCCCACCGTCAGGCGCCCAATCATGAAAGGGTGGTACTGCCCACAGGCCACGTTGCAGCGGATGCGGAACGAACCGGGTTTGTCAGCCACGAAGGTGAGGCGCGAGGTTTGACCCGGGTCAGCTTCCACCCCCAGATCGTACTGATCCACATACAGCCCGTGCACAACATCGGTGCTCACCAGTTCGAGGGTCACCGTATCGCCGGCATTCACACTGAGTTCGGAAGGCGCGAAGGCGAACTGCGCTGCCTCGACCCGCAGCGTGACATGCCGCGGCGCGGTGTGCACGGTGGGCAGAGGGATAAGGGCAAGCGCCGCCGCGGCTGAGGTGATGAGCCCCCAGCTAACGAGGCGTGCGAAGCGAGGTCGGCGGTCGGTGATCATGCGTGGCGCGCCTCAGGGCATGTTGGAGGGACCGAAGCGCGTGTAACGCGCGTCGACATATTCGCGGATGGCCGGCAGTTCACGGCCCTCGCGCAGCAGGCGCATCGCATCTTGAGTGATGTCGACACACAGGGTGCAGCCCAAAGCGTGATTGTCGAACGTGATCGTGCCGCTCTCGTCGAAGTCCGCAAGATAACAATCGAGATTCGAGGTGTGGCCAACGTTTCCGCAGCCGCAGTAACAAGGCAGGGCGCGCAGTACCTCAGGGTTGGCGGCGGCGAACTGGTAGGCCTCGCGCACCGCGCTGGGCGCGTGCTGGATCACTTCGGGCAGGCCTTCCATGGGCATCAGGTCCAATTGTCCAGCGGCCGCGGAGGTTCCGCATCCCTGCAGAGAAATGGTCAGAATAAAAACGGTGGCGAGGAGCCCCATTGTACGGACAGGCCGGGATACTGCAGGAATGAACTTGAATCTGGCCATCCTGTCCATGGTACCCGGGCGGGTCGGCTGGCCGAAGCGCCGGACGGCGCGAGGCCGCGCACGCCAAATGGCCTATGCGATTTGTCAGGCGGAGGGGGTGCCGGAAGAGGGGGTGGGTATCGGCAGACTGACGCGAACCGTCGTCCCACGCCCGGGGGCTGAAAGAATTTCGAGACTGGCGCTGATCAGGTCGGCCCGCTCGCGCATGCCCAGCAGGCCGAAGTGGCCGTGGGCGGCAAATGCGCCCGGGCTCGTAGGAGGCTGAAAACCGAGCCCGCTATCGGCAATCACGAGTTGTGCTCGCTCGTCGCCGAAGGTCACCGTCAGATCGGCGCGTGTTGCCTGGGCGTGGCGCTGGACGTTGTTCAGCGCCTCCTGCGCGATGCGGTATAGCGCGAGTTCGGCTGCGGGGCCGAGCCGCTCGACGTGGCCTTCGCATTTGAATTCCACAATCAACCCCGGCTGAGCGGCCTCACGGGCAAGCATTTCGAGCGCCGGCACCAGTCCCAAATCGTCGAGGTAGATCGGCCGCAGCGCGCGCATCGTCCGGCGCAGGTCCAGGATGGTCGCATCCGCCAACTGCTGCATCTCATCCAGTGCGGCAAGGTGCGCCGCATCCTCGGCGGCCGGCGCGGCAAGTTGCAGCCTCTGCTTTAGTGCGATGAGCGATTGCAGGGTTACATCGTGCAGCTCGCGCGCCAGGCGCAGCCGTTCCTCTTCCTGGGCGGCGGTGATGGCCCCGATGTAGTGGTGCAAGCTGGCCTGCGCGGCCTGCAGTTGTTGCGCCATGCCCAGCAAGGCCTTCTGCAGGCGGCGGATTTCCTCGATGCCGCCGACCGCGGGCGTGATGGGCGCTAAATCGCCGGCGGCCAACCTGGCAGCCTGCGCCTCCAGTTGCTGCAAGGGTTGAATAATCTGCCGGGCGCCGAACCACAGAGCGATCACCATCATCAGCAGCAGAGGCGCCATGACCAGCGGCCCGACCTGGGAGGTATTAAGCAGCGGGCTGACCACTTGCTGCCAGGGTTCTTCCATGAGCAACGCCCATCGGCCCACCGGGGCAAAGGCCATCACGTGCTCGCTGCTGCCAGCCGCGACGTACGTGGTTCCGCTTTGCCCTGCGAGCGCCTGGCTGACCCCGGCATGGTCTTGAAGGGAACCCTCGAAGCCATCCGCCGGGTCGGCATATAGCACGCGGCGGTTTTCGTCGACGACGGCGATGCGCATGAAGGGATTGCCAGGCAGGATTTGGCGGGACGTGCGCTCGAAGAGCGGATCGAGGGCGAAGGCGCCGATCACCGCATGTTCGCCGTCTGCGCTCCAGGCTGAGACCAACGCCGCCGGCCGACCGTTCGACTGGGTGACCACGGTCAATTGCACATCCGTGGTCGCGGCTCCACGGGCCATCGACCCAGGCTCCGCGAGCAGGCTATTCCATGGTGTCTGGGCCAGCACATGCCCCAGACGGTCGACCCATGCCAACCCCAGGTCGAAGTCATCGTGGGCCAAGGCGGACTCGGCCAGAAACGTCTCCGGGGGACCGTTGCGCTCGGCCAACGCGCCTACTTCAACTTCGCGCCGCTCGATCTCTGCACGCAGCGTCTCGGCCGCGGCCCGCACCGCAAGCACGTCGCGTTCGCCCACCAGGCGGCGCATCTCACCCTGGTGTACCAGCACGCTGCCGAAGGAAACGACCAATAGCAGGCCGGCCAAGGGCAGGACGATGAAGAAGAAGAGTTGCAGCATCAAACCCAGACGGGGTTTCATGACCGGCCAGGAGGAAAGAAGGAGGGCGGGATGCGGAGGGAAGCCTGCTTCACAACGCCAGCTCCTCGGAGGTGAGCCATCCTAGCGAGACGGCGCGCATGACGGCTTCGGTGCGGCTGGCCGCCTGAAGCTTGGCGAAGATGTGGGCCAGGTGGCCTTGCACCGTGCGGTCGCTGATTTCCAGTTGCAGGCCGATGGCCTTGTTGGTGTATCCGCGTGCTGTCAGACGCAGCACCTCGTGTTCGCGTTCAGTCAGCGCCTGCACGCCGAGCTCCTCGCGTTTGAGGTTCTGAGCCAGAACACGGCGTGCTACTTCGATATCCAGCGCGGACTTGCCCTCGTCAACATCGCGAATGGCCTGGACAATCTCCTGCGGTTCGGCGGTCTTCAGCATGTAGCCGTGGGCACCCGCCTCCAGGACGGCGATGACGTAGGGTGTATCGTCGTAGGCGGTGAGGATGAGAATCCCCACCGACATCATCTTGGTCCGCGCCCAACGGGCCACCTCGATGCCGGTGGCTTTGGGCATCTGCACGTCGAGCACGGCCACGTCCGGGGTCAGGCTTTCGATCAACCGCATCGCCTGCTCGCCGTCTTCGGCTTCGCCCACCACCTGGATGCCAGGCGCCTGCTGCAGGAATTGGCGGATGCCCGCCCGAACCACGGCATGATCGTCGGCCAGGAGAACACGGATCACGCGCGAAGCTGAACTCATGCCTAACCCTTGGGAGATATGTCGCGAATGGGGGATAGGTTGACGAGCGCCGGGTTTGGCATAGCAGTGGGCTCCGCTTTGATCTCGAAGGCACTCAGATACGGCACGCCAAACCAGGCGACGCCGCCACCGAAGAGCAGCCCGGTTACGAGGCGCATCAGCGAATTGAACGAGCCCCACGCATCTCCGGCATAGAAGGCGGGGGAGAGGCGGTTTGCGGTGAGCACGGTTAGCCAGAGATTCGCGTCGCGAAAGCCGCGCCCGATGCCGGCCACGTCGCTGACGAGATGCGTGCTGCCGTCAACGACCATCGGCAGCGCAAGCAGCACGAGCCCCCACAAGGGGAGCGTGGGCAGCCGCCTTCTCAATATCCATCCGACAATCATCGTCAGCCACAGGCTAGTGTACATCGAGACCATACGGTCGGACCAGGCGACCTTCCATCCCATCTGCGGCGTGCCAGTGAACTGTCGCAAGATCATCGGATTGGCGGCCTCCGGCCAGACGGTGCGGATTTCCGACAGGCCATAGGTCAGCTTCTCGCCGAAGAGGAAATACGACCGTTCCGGCAACTGATGGCAGACGAACGAGTAGGCGAAGTAGATCGCATTTCCGCCGGCGCTCCAGCCCCAATGCATCAGGAGAGGGGCAAGCCACGGCAGGCCGACGAACAGGCCACCCAGGACGGCAAAAGCGATCAACCACCGCGGCGCTCGGTTCATGATCGAATCACGGCCGTTCGTCCGCATCTGTTCATTCTACCTCTCCGTCCGTGGACACCATTAGGCGCGGGTCGCATGCGGCTGTCTGAGTGCTTGGAGCGCCGGTGTCGGGCTGGACGGGGCCTCTCGAGGCGCTTGTCCCGTCGGTCACTCGATGCCGGGCAGGGGGCTGGGCGATTGCCGAAGTCCAGCACGCTGTGAGCCTCTCCACTCGGCGATCGGCGCTGACCCGGCCCTGCCATGCGATGCACCCCAGCATAGTCCTGGCAGCAACTGGTGGATGCGGCCGGTTGGCGCTCGATGCAGTAGGCGAATCGGCCTATCGGAGGGAATTGGCCTCGAGATTCAAAAGGTGCGAGGCATCGGCCCGCGCACCGCGGCCTAATTCCAGGCACGGCGGGCCCCCTAATGATTCTGTTCGGGCATGGCATGCCGTGCCCCAGCGGAAAAAGGGGAAAGGGCATAGCGTCGCCGAGCTCCAACAGGAAGGAGAGATGCCGTGCGCCTGAGAGTGCTGGAGGGCGTGCAACGCATGTCACGCGAGGACGATGATGTGACCCGAGCGGTTCCACTCGAGCTGGGGTTGCGGTGACTGTGACGACGCGGCTGGAGAGGGCTGGCACGGCCGGAAGATCATCGTAGAATGACGGCGCGCGGGGCCAATTCACCCGACAAGCCCCGATGCACCTTCTTGAGCAATCAATGCGGGAGACGTCCATATGTCTGCCTTGAACAAGATCGCCTTCTTCCAGAACCGGCGCGGTGAGATCCCGAATCAAGAGCTTGCCCGGGCCCTTGCCATATCAAAGGACCGGCGGGGCATCCAGGAAATCGCCGAGAACTTGTGGAACAAGAATAGGAGCATCCGCAGCGATTGTCTCAAGGTGCTCTACGAGATCGGTTATATCGATCCCGGCCTCATCGCCGACTACGTGGACGATTTCCTCAAGCTGCTGCGAGACAAGGAAAACCGGATGGTGTGGGGTGCGATGATCGCCCTGGCGAGCGTCGCCGACAGGCGGCCCAAAGAAATCTGGCAGAGTATCGAGGACGTCGTACGTGTCACGAAGCGGGGGACGGTCATCACACTGGTCTGGGGTGTGCGGACGATGGCTCGCGTGGCAGCGGCGAGCCCGAGGTATCGCAAAGTCCTGTTTCCAATTCTCATCGGCCACGTACGCACCTGCATCCCTCGCGACGTGCCCACCCATGCCGAAAGTATGCTGTGTGCCGTGACCAAGAGCAACTCGAAGGAATTCCTGGGCGTGTTGGAAAAGCGGCGCAAGGAATTGTCGCCATCACAAACTGCGCGGCTGAAGAAGGTCATCCGCCGCGTCGAGGGCGAGTAGGACCCCCCTCCACAGACCAACCTTCTTGCGCGGCGGCCCGTGCGGTTCGAACGGCCACGGCAAGCCCCACCTGTGAAGTTCCATCGGGAGTGCATGCCGCCCCCACAGCACCCCGCGGGTGACATGGCGGAACCTGGCTGACGAGCCCGGCGGCCGGATTCCCTTCCCCGACACAGGTCTCATCCGCCTCACATCGGGGATTCACCGGTTCTCCACAACTGGTTCGCATAATGCGTCTCTTGGAGAGCTCGTCCTGACAAGGCGACCCGCGCCTCGGTGGCAACCTCGGAAAGGCGAACGAGCCGCACGAACCACGCGCTGGAGATTGCGGGGCCGCGCGAGGCGCATCGAGAGCCGTCGGGCAGGCGTTGGGAGGGGATTGTCCAAAGGGAGGTTCTCTATGTTGTGGAAACGTGTCGCATTCGCCGCGTTGGTACTAGCTTTGGTGGGCGCCTCGGGGGCTGCCGGCGCAGTCGTGGGCGGCGCGGTTGTCTACCGGGCCGTGCGCCAAGGATCGTCGTCCGCGATCACCGCTGTGAGCCAGTCGGCCTCGGCCGCTCCGCTCGTCGGTAACAGCCAGCCGGGCACGCTCTCGATCAACACCACCGACGTGCAAACGACGATCACGAAATCGGTGCAGGCTGTCGGCCCATCGGTAGTGACGGTGGTCGGCACAATCCCAAGCCAAGTCTCCTTCTTCGGGCCAACCGGCGAGCAGAAGGTGAGCGGCAGCGGAGTTTTTATTTCCAGCTCGGGGTACTTGCTGACCAATAACCACGTCGTTGAACAAGCCAAGGATGTCAATATCGTCCTTTCGGATGGTCGCCAGGAACAGGCGACGGTGGTCGGCACGGATGCTTATGCCGATCTCGCGGTGCTCAAGGCCGCGGACCCGGCGACGGTCGCGGCCACTTTGGGCAACTCGGATGTGCTCAACCCGGGCGAGATGGTCATCGCCATCGGTTCGCCCCTCGGCGACTTTAAGAACACGGTCACGGTGGGTGTGGTCAGCGCCACCGGCCGCTCCATTGACGCCGGCCAGGGCTACCAGATCGAGGGGTTGATCCAAACCGATGCGGCCATCAACGCCGGCAACTCGGGCGGGCCGCTTGTCAATCTGGCGGGGGAGGTGATCGGAATTAATACCCTGGTCGTGCGCAGCAGCGGCAGCGGCGCCATCGCCGAGGGGCTTGGATTTGCCATCCCGGTCAATACTGCCAAGGTGGTCGCCGAGCAAATCATCCAGAAGGGGTATGTCTCGCGCCCATATCTCGGCATCCGCTGGCAGCAAGTCACACCCGATGCCGCCGCGGCCTATCACCTGCCGGCCGAGTGGGGGGTATATCTGACGCAAGTCGCAGCCGGCAGCCCGGCGGCCAAAGCCGGCATGCAGCGCGGAGATCTGCTCACCCGCCTCGGTGACGTAGCGCTGGACGAGACGCACTCCTTCCTCAACCTGCTGTTTCAGCACAATGCCGGCGACGCCGTGGAAATCGGACTGATGCGCGGCGCCAACAAGATGACCGTAACGGTCGTGCTGGGCGAGACGAAAAACAACTGAGCCGCATCCGGCCGAAACGCGACTCATCAATGCGGCCCCTCCCTGAACACGGGAGGGGCCGTCGCGCGCCCGAGTCCTTGCAGACAAACGGCGGGAGCGGAAGTCGAGCGAATATTCGAGGTGGCGCCTTGCGCTCGCGCAGCTACGTCGCGAATAACTCCCACATGGCTGCGTCGCGCGAATGCTGCCCAACTTGGCACGGCAAGCCCAATCCACTGGATTCACCAACCGATCCCGGCCCCGCCTAATACTGATAGAATAGACACTCGTTCTCCAATTCATCCCACAGAGGTGCAGTGTGAGACCGGTCATCCTACCCAGGCTTGCTTCCCTCCTCGCGGCTTTCGTTTTCATGAGCGCATGCACCTCGAACTCGGCTTTACCGGCCACATCTGTCACATCTGCCCCAGGCAGCCCCTCCGCATCCGAATCGGGCTCAGGCCCAGCGCCAACCGCCACACTCGCGCCGGCCCAGGCTGCCTCGACGCTTCGGCCAACCAGCGCGCCGACGGCCGAGCCCAGCCCGACCTCAATTCCGGTCGCACTACCTGTTCTGGCGGGCACGCCATACCCGGCACCCGCCGAGCCGATTTCGGCGGCGAGTACTGCGAGGCTTGCCGTGCTGGCCGAATATGGCCTCGGCACGGCGCCGCTGAGCAGCGGCTACGGCCTGCAGCTTTCGCTGGATGGGCAGCGGCTCATCGTCACCTCCACCGCCGGGTTTGCCGTGCTATGGCCAATCGACCTGACGCTCCAGCATTTCATCCCCGCGCCTGGATTTGGCCCGCGGGTGGTATCCCGCGATGGGACTCGGGCGGCGACCGTCACGGATCGGGAAGGGGAGGAGACCGTTCAACTCTGGGACTTGGTGAGCGGCCAGAGTCTGGGAGAGCATCCCGTGCCGCGCTGGCCCACCCAGAAAGACTATTCACGGGTCGCCCTGCTCGACATCTCCCCCGACAACTCCCTGCTGGCCGCAGTCTACAGTGATGGTGTCGTTGCCGTGATCGACCTGCCGGACGGCAACTTGGTCAAGGTCCTGGCCTGGTATATCGATTACACCGACACCCCGATGTTCCTGCGCTTCAACCGTTCCGGCAAGACCCTGTACTACATCTATTTGGATGTGGGGTACGGCGACCAGGGGATTCAATCGCGGGGACTGGATACGACCTCGTGGACCGAGGAGTCGTACTTCGCCACCAAGAAGGGGCGCGGCCCGTCCCGCTATGGCGTCTTCTCGCCCACTCTGAGCGATACAGGATTCGAGTTCGGTTATTTCCCGGTTGCGTACTACGGTGGCAACCCGCGCTGGGGTATCGATGTCTTCGACTTCACCACCTTGCACGAGCGCTACTTCCTGGAGATGCCGGACTATCCTTCGGCGGTGAGTATCTCGTCGGACGGGCGATGGCTGGTCAGTGCGAGCAGCGTCACCGACAAGGTTGAGGTGCGCGAGGCTGAGAAGAACCGTCCGCCGGTGTTCACCTTCCCGGGGCACGACAACCTCGTGTGGGGTGTGGCCGCGGCACCCGATGGGCAGACCTTCTACTCCGTCGGAATGGATGGCATGCTGCGCAAGTGGGTCGCCGGCAGCCAGACTCCGGCGGCCGAGCAGGACGGATTCTTGCCTGCCCTGGATGGGATTGCCTTCGCGTCGGACAGTGGGCGCTTGCGGGTGGCGGCCCTGACCGGTTCGATCTTTGAGATCGATACCCTCACCGGCCGGTTAGTTCAGACGTTTGCCGACCCGCGCGAGCCGCGCCGTTACTATTGGAAGGTGAGCACGTTCGACGCTTTCTTCCCCGAATTCCGGCGGGTGGCAGGCACCGAAGGCGATTGCACGATCGCGCCGGGGACCGACGACGCGTGGCTGGCCCAGTCATGCGACTATGGATTCCTGCCGATCCGATTGTGGGATACCGCGCTCGGCAGTGTCGCCCGGACAATCTCGGACGCGAGCTACACCGTGCAAGACAAATGGGGCCCGCGGCTGAAAACGAGTATAGGCAACGCCCTCATGGCCCTCTCCGCCGACGGTCAACGGATGGCCGCAACGTATCACACACCTCTCGACAACAATGCCATCCGCATCTTCGAGACTTCCAGCGGCCGGCTGATGCGCACGATCGCATCCAGGAGAGTCGAGGCCATGGTCTTTTCGCCGGACGGAACACGCCTGGCCACAGCCGGCTGGGAGGCGAAGCAGCCCATCCGCATTCTCGACCCCCAAACCGGGAAGGTTGTGAAAGAAGTACGGCTGTCGCAAGACCCGAGCAGGATCGATGCCCTGGCGTTCACGCCGGATGGATCGTTGTTGCTCGCGCTGGATAGTTCGGCGGGGACTGTGGACGCCTACAATACAACTTCATGGGAGCTCGCACAGCGCCTCACCATCCCTGCAGAACTTAACTTTGGAATCGAGAAGATGCGCGTTTCACCGGATGGATCGCTCGTCGCGCTGGCGGACTACAGCGGAGCGATCAACTTCTGGGAAGTGGGTTCCGACTCGCTCATGCCCGATCCCGTCCAGTTACCATACGCGGTGAGGATTCGCGAAATGGCCTTCTCGCCGGATGGCCGACTGCTAGCTGTGGTCGGAACCGACAACCGCATCCGGATTATCGGCGTGGCGCCTTAAGCGCGCTCACCACGCTTCCCGGGCTCGCACCAATCGGATTGTCGCACCTGGCTCGCGCGAGTGGCGCAGGCTGGGTGTAGGCCGCGACTGGCGTGAGGCAGGCCTCGCCGCACAATGGTAAGATGCCGCCTTGCACGCGAGCCAACTTCTCGCGTGGGCATCCAACCCTGAGACGGACTATCACGTGTCCCTTCCGCGTGCGTCCAAATTCAAAGACCCGGTGAGCGGCCTCACCCACTTGTGGGCGGCGGTCGTCGCCGCGCTCGGCCTGATCGTGCTGCTCATCCTGGGGCGGGGAGCTTGGCAGAGGCAGGCCTCACTTCTGATTTACGGCCTCTCGCTGGTGTTGATGTTCGCCTCCAGCGCCGCCTACCATCTTCTGCACTCGGGCCCGCGTCTCATGCGCTGGCTGCGAACCCTCGACCACTCGGCCATCTACCTCCTGATCGCCGGCACCTACACTCCCATCTGCGTGCACTTCTTCACCGGTTTCTGGCGCGAGGGCATGCTTGTCCTCATCTGGGCCTTGGCGCTCATCGGCATCACGGTCAAGCTCTTCATCTTGCGCGGACCGCGCTGGCTCACCGCGGGCATCTATCTTGTCATGGGATGGCTCGCAGTCGCAGCCATTGGTGAGATGTTGCGCGTCATGCCGCTCGGAGCGCTGTTATTGCTCGGCCTGGGTGGGCTCTTCTTCAGCCTGGGTGCGGTCATCTACATTGCCAAGCGTCCGAATTTCGCGCCGGGCGTTTTCGGCTTCCACGAGCTGTGGCACGTCTTCGTCATTCTCGGCTGCCTGAGTCACTATCTGCTCATCGCGGTGTTCGTTGCCCCGGCCACAAGTTGAAAGGGCCTCGCGTCGAGGATGTCGGCGCTCGGTCGACGTTGGACCCATCTTCATGAAGGGTGCCCCATGAGACGTGGCAGATGGTTGCCCCCCGTGATGATCTCCGGCGCGGCGTTTCTGGCCGCGCTGGCCTGCGCTGGGTCCGCCGCATCGCGGGATGTCACTCCTCCGGTCGCGGCGACCCCTTCCCTTGCGGCCGCCTCTCAGGTGCCTCAACCCGAGGGGCTGTGGTACCTCACGCGCGGCGACGCCAAAGCCGATCAAGGCTGGGGCGTGGCCGTGGACGAATCGGGGGATGTCTATTTCGCCACCCACCAGCAGTCGCCCGGCGAGCCCTTCTCCGACATGGTGATCTACCGCATCGCGCCCGACGGAGCCCAAGCGTGGGAGACGCGTTGGGGCGGCAAGTTCATGGAGAAGGCCTTCGTGGTAGCCGTCGACTCGGGGGTGGTCTATGTCGGCGGGCTGACGTACACCTCCCCCAATCTCACCCAGGCGGACATGGCCGTCCTCGCCCTGGATGCGGCCGATGGACACCTGCTGTGGGATTTAACGTGGGGCCAGGGCCACGGCTACGAGGAGGTGGACGGGCTGGTGGTTGATGGTGATTCGCTGTTCGTCTCCGGCTGGACGACAGGCGAGACCACCAGTACCGACGTAGGTCTCCTCAAACTCACCCGCGAGGGTGAGCTGGTTTGGGAATGCACGTGGGGGACGCCGCAATGGGACCAAGGCGATGGGCAAATGGTGGTCGATGATGAGAGCGTATTCGTTTCCGGCCGCTACAACGCACAAAACATACTGCTCGGCGGCGAAGGTCTTCTGGTCCGCTTCTCCAAGGAGACGGGCGAATACCTCCAGCACACGACGTGGGGTGGCCCGATTGGGACCGATGCGCTCGGCCTGACCAGCGATGGAACCTACCTTTATGCGGTCGGCCTCACGGTCGACGAGGGCCAGGGCGGCCAGATCTTCGTGCGCAAGTACGACAAGCGGTTGAGCCTGATGTGGGCCAGCCTGTGGGGCGGGGCGAAAAGCGAATCCGCGCGTGCGATAGCGGTGGATCCAAGCGGATACATCGTGGTGGCGGGAGAGTCGGCTAGTGGGGGCGCGGGCGGCCTCGATCTGGTATTGCTGCGTTTCGATCCTGAGGGCCGCCTGGATTGGAGCCGGCAATGGGGAGGGCCGGCCAACGAGGGTGCGCTGGGGCTCGCGCTGAGCGGGAGCGTGGCCTATATTGCCGGATCAACCCACAGCTTTGGAATGGGGCAGGACGACGCTCTCTTGCTCAAGGTAGACCCGCTTCGCGGTCTTGTGCCAGCGCCTTAGGCGTCCGCACATGGGGGTTGGGGTGATCGCCCCTCGAGCCCCCGAAGGCGCCCTCGTACGAAGGGCCCATCCCCTGAACCCTTGACGTGTAAGCATCTCTCTTCGGTCACGTCCGCGCCATGTCTTCTGCAATCCGCTCCGCGACGAGCCGCCCCGAGACAAGCGCGGTCGGCAGCCCGGTGCCGGGATGGGTGCTGGCTCCCGCGAAGTACAGGTTGCGATATCGAGCGTGCCGGTTGTGCGGCCTGAAATACCCCATTTGCATCAGCCGGTGCGAGAGGCCGTGGGTGGCGCCTTTCACCAGATTGAAGCGGTGCTGCCAATCGGGCGGGGTGAAGCACATTTCGAACTTGAGGTGTGCCTCCAGGTCGGTTACGCCCACGCTGGCCAGCCGCTGTAGCAGCGTCCGGCGTGCACGCGCCTTGAGGTCCGCCCAATCCTGCGGATGGGCCTCATCGATGTGGCCGACCGGCACGATACCCACCAGCGTGTCGTGCCCGCCAGGCGCCATGGCGGGGTCGAGGCGCGTCGGCGCGTGGATGTAGACGCTCGGGTTCGCAGCAATCGTCAGGTTGCGCTGGATTGCGTCGAAATTGGCCTGGTAGTCATCTGAAAGGAATAGGAGATGCGCAGGTAATTCGGGGTAAGGCCGATCCGTCGCCCACATGAAGTTGATGGTCGAACATGAGTATTGGAGCCGATCCAGTCTGCGCGCCGCGGCCCGGTCGGGGAGCAGATTGCGGTAGACATACGGCAGGTCGGCGTTGGCGACGACTATATCGGCCGGCAGATATCGGCCGTCGCCCAGAACAACCCCCTGGGCGCGGCCATCTCGCGTAACGATTCGTTCTACGGGCGTGCCGAAGGCAAGCTCGGCCCCCAACCGCTCAGCGGCTTCCTGCAGCGCCATGACCACGGCGTACATCCCGCCACGCGGATACCACACACCATCGGCCAGCTCGGTGTACTGCATCATCGAGAAAGTGGACGGGGCCTCAAACGGGCTGAGACCCATGTACATGTCCTGGAATGTAAAAGCCGCTTTTAGTCGCTCCGCGTTGAAGAACCGGCGCATGCCAGCATAATGAGGCGTCAACGCTCCGACCTTCAAGAACACCTGCAGGCTGGCCGGGTTGAGGAATTCGGCCAGTGTGCGGAAGTTGCGGCACACGATGTGGTCCATGGCCAGGTTGTAATGGCGGCCGCCTTGTTCAAAGTACTGTTTGAAGTGGTCGAAGCTCCCAGGTTCCATGGCCTCCAGTTGGGATTGCATGCGTTGCATGTCGGAGGTCAGAGTCAGGCGCTGCCCGTCGTCGAATACAAGATGGTAGGTGGGATCGACCCGCTGGAGATCGAGGCGGTCGCGCGCCGAAACGCCCAGGGCGGCGAATTCTTGTTCGAATAGCTTTGGCATGACGTATAGAGTCGGCCCCGCGTCGAAGGTGTGACCCTCGCGCACGACGCGCGCACACCGCCCTCCGGCGCATTCGTTCTTCTCAATTACGGTGACCTGCATGCCCGATCGAGCCAGGTGGGCTGCCGCCGTGAGGCCGCCCGCTCCGGCCCCGATAACGATCGCCTTGCGTGGTTCCATGGGCTGCCTCTTGCGAAACGAAAGAGTCACCACGTCCTTACTGCGCGATGCGATAAGCGAGCACAAAGAGCTATACGTCGGCCACCGGAGAAGATGGCCACCGACCATGCGCCGCGGCCGGTGGCACGGGGCGCGAACGACCTTCGGCCGGGCGTGGGGCCTCTCCCTTGCCGGTCTCGCGAAGGGAATACCCGTTGCGCTTCACTTTGCCTAGCACCGACTCGAAACTTGCGCAGTAGGCCAGCCCGGACAGCCGCGCGCGCAGATGAGGCACGCTGCGAATGTAGCGTTTCCCATCTCGGAAGAGTGCCTCCGCCAACCCCACGCGGCCGCGCACCCACCTGCGATATGCGCGAGCGTTCATATCCGCTGGCGAAAGGTTCTCGGCCTCCAGCACCTCGCGCGGAATGTTGTAGTAACCGGCCTGCAGGTCGTCGACTGCATCGCGCAACATGTGGCTGATGTGGGCGCCGGCCACCGCCGAGTAACGGGCCGCGTGGACGGGATAAGCCCGGTCATGCCCGATGAAATAGGTCAGCCCATCCATAACCGCGGTTGCCAGCAGGCGTGTGTACTCCGTCAACTCGGCGGCACTCATCAGCCGGCCGCGGCGGCCGGCGTCAAATGCCATCACCTGCATCATACAGTTCACATACGAGGTCAATCCTGGGTGGCCGGAGCGATTCCCGTGGATCAGGTCCTGCAAGAGCTGCTCTTCGGCACAGGCGGGGCGCGCGAAGTCCCCGTCAAACGCGCGGCGCGCCAGCTCGGCCTGCTCCTTGACCATGGCCAGGCGCTGCCGTCGCTCGCCGAGCTGAAGATCGAGGACGTCGTCGAGCCACCGGAAGTAGGCGTAGGCACGCAAGCCGTCCTCCACCAGGTCGCGGTCGACCATCCAACGGATGACCAGATAGGTGTGCAGGCTGCCGCGTCGAGTGAGTCCAGCCGCATGTGCCAGGAGGGATGCTTCGTGTGCGCTTGACATGGTCTAAGCCTAG